>ENA-UOTX01001215-UOTX01001215.1-compost-metagenome-genome-assembly--contig:-NODE-1215-length-20829-cov-15.840208_pt1 | contig 20829 bp, 11 predicted proteins | sample MGYA00238143_ERZ746982 | MGnify/ENA primary metagenome ERZ746982 (study PRJEB28758, sample SAMN06268862) | compost metagenome | isolation source: single cell | place: USA: California, Emeryville, Joint... | reverse complement strand
AACCAGGTTTTCTCCCTGAAAGAGGCTGTGGAAAGCAAAAAGAATGAATTGCCCTTAATAGATTCTTGATTTCCCTCAAAAATCTTAAACGTAAGCGCATAGTTTTAGTGGTTGGGAAAGGTTAAGTGAACGAGTTGTGATTAGTTCTCCTGTAGCCAATGAGTTTGAAAATAGAATTTGCAGACCCTTCAATCGAGGTGAAAGATCTGAAAGCTAACTATAATACATTGTAATTCAGTTGTAATTCAAGTCTATTTCGTGGATATCAATGATTAACATTTGATACATTCTACAATGCCTATATGTAGCTTTTAAAATAGTCAAAGAAAAGAATTGTAATATAGATCGCTGAAACTATCCATAGTAAATCTAAGGTTTCTTGTTGTATTTCTCAATAGTCCTCATCAGTTACAGTCTGTCCCGAAGAAAATGATGCCATTTCGTCCGTTCTGCCAAAATCACTGGGTGTGTAGTCATATCGCGCTTGCCAAAGTTGCCATATGTCACCTTATTCATACTCACCAGTCTAAATTTGTCAGGCATACTACTAAGAGTTAACTCTTCGACAAAGAATTCTATCCAACTTACCTTCGATCCCCTATTTCTACAGAACTGCCATTTATTCGAGGTTTTTTCACATCTGCCGATGGGAGCCGGGATCGTGGAGCATTAGGATTATATGCAGTGAGCGGCTTCGATCTCATTCCTGCATGTTGATGTGAGGTTACCTTAAATGATGCTCTAACAGCTAGTTAATATTCATATTTGAAAGGTGTTATACTGATTTTCAGTTTTATCTATGAAAGGGACGTTTTCATTTTGCTTTGGCTTCGGACGGAAAGGAATCGCTTGCGCTATGCCGTTTCTGACAACAACGTAGGAGCAAGAGTCAATTCGTGTTTTCTTGAAGAAATCATTTGACTTTGTCAATTTCACTGAAGCGTTTGCTGAGAGTGGCCGTTGTTTAGATTGATTGGTTCTAGGAGGAGCAACCCTATATTGGTCGAGATCGATAGATTCATTATAGCTGACGCGGTCTTGAGCGAAACTGTTGTTAGACATGATGAATTTATTTTTTCTGAAATCTACCGGAATTCAATTTATAAGGGTTAAATTTGCGAATTTTACCGGATAATTTTTCACATTAAATAGACTTTTTCTTATGAAAATTGACAAGGAGCAAACCAGATAGCAACTGAGAGCAGTCTGATCACAAACAAGGAAAATGAGTCATTTAGGACAATTCTGAGAATGTTATTGAATTAACTCCTGCCTATCGGTCTCTTTGTAATTAATACTTAAGTTCCTCAGTGAAAGAGTTGGATGTTAAATGCTGTATTGTATTGAACATTTGTATTTCGGTAATTTCGAAAATTATTGTTTCTAAACTCATCTCAACGATAAAATCTCTTTCAGTTTTAACAATGTGAAATTTTTCTCTGGAACTCACAGAAAAATGCTGCTCGTTAAAATTTTATCAGCACCTTTTTTCCAGTGCTTTTATCCTCAAATGCCTCTTTGGCTGAAAACTAGCCTCAATTATCGTCAGGAACTTCACTATTTGTGTCCGATTTATTCAAGTTCTTTTTAACTTTTTTGAGCCTCCTATAGCGACGATCATCCACATCTCCATTCTTACTTGGAGATTCTTCTTCTTCATCCTCATCATTATTTTGATCTTCCTCTTCCATTGAATCATCTGGCTCAGTTATCTTAACGCTCGTTCTATTCCTTCGCAGACTTCTCCTTCGAGTTTCTTGAGGAGACTCTTCAGGTACTTCAAGCGTTTTTTGGGACCGCGTTCTTCGTCCTCGAGTCATTCTTTCATTGGTTTTCTGCGGTTCAATCGGAGATTTCTTCTCTGGTATCGGTGACTTGCTGCCTGCGACCGAATCTTCGCTCTCTCTTGCCTAGAAATTCCCAAAATTAATATCGCTAGGTAATCAATCATCGCTGTTACAGCTTCTTCGAAGTTTTTAAACCATTGCGCGTCATTTATATCATCGTCATATGTAACTTGCTTTTTGACTCTGTTTCCTCTGCCATATTCTTTTGCCTCTTCATCTCTGAGATCCTGAAAAGAATTATAATTCAGCTCTATGCACACAAGGCACAATTTACTGTATTAATAATGAGCCAGTTTGGAATTTCGTCAGGTTGCAACAGTCTGTAATTGAAGAACTTGCCTTCTCCTTTTTGTGGGAATTTAAAGTGCTTGTATGTTTTGGATTCACGTTCGTAGCGTTCATTGTCCATTTTCTCAAAGAGCGCAATTTCCTCCTACAAAGATCGCCTCTTTACTCACTTGCTGCTAAAACGCTTTACCTCACTCCTGCCCACCATTTCATTAAGCTGATCGTCATCTGGGACACCGTCATCACCTTCATCATCTTCATCAGACTTTCCGGTACGCTTCAAAATATCTTCCTAATAGATAAATTAACTCAATTCCAAATTCAATGCAAAAAAACTCACCAATTTGGCCCTACGTTCGTTTTCAGTAGAACGCTCATTGTACATACCAGCCTGAATGAGGATGTCATCCAAGCTCTGCTTGTAGGCAGCTCTTGCTATGATATCTCCTTCAATACCCGTGTTCGTAACCAATCGGAAAACTCGCACCTCGTTCTTTTGTCCGATTCTATGCGCACGATCTTGCGCTTGCAAATCCTAGGGAAAAAACTGTTCAGTCCGCTCTGCAGATCATATAATAACTCACCATTTGAGGATTCCAATCAGAATCGAAGATAATAACCGTATCAGCAGTTTGAAGATTCAAACCTAAACCACCTGCTCTCGTACTCAGCAAGAAAATATCATACTCTGATCCTTCTGCATTAAATAGCGCCATTCTCTCTGCTCTTTCCTCAGCCTTTGTTCCACCATCCAATCTCAGATGCTTAAAGCCTTTGTAGTCAAAGTAGACCTGCAAAACATCCATCAAATGCGTCATCTGACTGAAGATCAACACTCTATGCTTCGTGGAAATAAGCTTTGGCAGAATTCTATCAAGCAATTCAAACTTTCCAGAAGAGCGGAAGATCTCATCCGTCACTTTTTCATAATGATCTTCATTTAAGAACAAGTAAGGATGATTGCATATCTTCCTCAACTGCATCACCAAATTCATAAGCGATTTCGAAGTGATCTTACCGTTCGCGTCTCGTACCAGCAGCCCTGACGCATTGGTAACTTGCTCATAGACGACTTTTTGCCAAGCAGAGAGCTCGATCTTGATAATAAATTCCACTTTGTTCGGAATTTCAGATTCGACCTCTTTTTTCACTCTTCTCAAAAGGAAAGGTCGAAGAACTTGATGCAAACGATTGACGATCAAAAGCTGTTCTTCCTCATTCAATTGCGCTTCTTTGTCGCTCGTATATTTATTCACGGCAAGGCCGAACCATTTCTCGAACTCATCACAAGAGTTGAAAACCTTTGGAAGCAAGAAATTCAACAGCGACCAGAGCTCACCCAGGTTATTTTGGAGGGGTGTTCCTGTGAGGAGCAATCGATGTTCTGAAGTATACTCTTGTGCTAGCATTGAAGCGAACTTGCTCTTGGCATTTTTCATTCTGTGACCTTCGTCAATAACGACGTAATGCCATGTGAATTTATTCAAGACAAGACGGTCTTTCAGGATATATTCGTAAGTAGTGATGCAAACATTCCATTTAGTGGTTCTTAGAGCTAATGCCATATTCTTTCGGGCCTGAGGACTGCCTTTATAAGCGATGATTTTGATCGTAGGCGCCCATTTTTCGAATTCCATGACCCAGTTCGAGAGCGTCGTCAGAGGAACAATAACGAGGAAAGGGCCGAAAATCTTTTTATTTTCCATTAAGTAGGCGAATAATGAAATCGTTTGTATCGTTTTACCGAGACCCATTTCGTCCGCAAGGATACCGTTGATCTTGTTGTTGTACAAAGAGATCATCCATTGCAATCCTACCATTTGATAATGCTTCAAAGTGCCTCCTTTGAGCAGACTAGGCTGTTCTGTAACCTCCTCTGTGATTGTATGAGTAACAGCGTAGTAGATTTTATCCGAATTGCTCAGATTCGTAGCGAGATCAACATCTTTGGAGTTAAGCTCGGTATCGTTCTTCTCGTCTCGCGTATGGCCCTTTTGAAGCTTGACTTTCGCACCGAGTTGTCTCAGAAAATCATCTGTTTTCTGCAAAAGCTCCAAAATCCTCTGATTTTTTGCTTTCTGGATAAGCTGCACGTACATCTCGAAGTTCTTTTCTCTGAGAACGTTAACTCTCTCTTTCAACTCTCTGTCCCTCTTCTCCTGTTCTCGTTTCTCTGCTGTTTCAAGGAACTTTCTCGATTTTTGGCATCTTTTCTTCAGTTGTTTGTACTTCTTCTTATGGAACTCGAAGAAATTTGCTGTATGCGTAAGCAGTTGACTCAGGAATTCTTTGTTCCTGGTTCTTTTGCGATACTCCTGTTCGTTTCGTATGTGCAATTCAAATTTGTCCATCATTCTCCCATCGAGTTTCTTTAAAGGTTTCTCCCTCATGAACGAATTTGGATCAAGCAGATTTGTTTCAAAAACTCTCATAGTTGGATCATGTTGCTTAAAATCCCTCAACAGAGAGTTCTTTAGTCTTGCATAGAAAGGAAAACTGTTCAAAAACTTAAGTTCACAAGCTAAATTTCCTCGGGCCTCTTCCGTCAAACAGCCACTGTGTAAAAGCAATTGAATGTCTTGCTTGCGTCTCTCAATGGAAGCGGAGTTCCTTTCGATCCATCTGGATGGCTGATCGCTGGCCAAATCATTTTGGCCTGGCTGATTTTGCACTACAGAGTTTTTCGCTGGATCTTGAGTCGAAGTAGAGCCTGTCCCTGTACCTGGTTGAATCGCTTTGCGAAGAGAGTTGGCATACTTTTGCGAAATCAGCTTTTTGATCTCAGGGTCCTTTTCGATTTTCTCATTATAGAATTTCTGCGATCGATGAAATAATCGTTCCTTTTCAATATCCCATTGGTCCTTGGACATCGAATGCAGGTTCTTTTCAATATCTTTCGACACGTTAAGCTTTCTCACGAGACTCTTATAAGCCAATATTTGCTGCTGGACTTGGTAGATCTGCGACTCGGACATCACGTCCTTGAGAGCGTCTTTATCAAGGCTGACCAAAGGTTTTTCCTCTTCCATTTCCTAGATTGCGAAGCCTCGTTAAAAGAAAAGAAATTTTAGTCTATCTTTTACAGTGTTTTGCTTGAGACTTCGCAATTGCTCAAAAATTTCTTTGTACTTTGTGGTATCGGTCTGGTCATTTTTCTGTAGCTTTACTAATTGCTATGAATGCATATTTTTTTCGAGTTTCGCAAAATTTCACGTTAATTTACCGAATAGATATCTGAAATTTGAGAGCTCATTTCGCTTACTGAGAGGCAAGCCTTCGAAATGAAAATTAAATAAAACTATTATATACGTATTTAAACTACTGCTGAGGATCGATTAATGAAAAAATTTCGTTGCTATTTTTTAGTTGCGCGGGAAAGAAGTTGATAATTCTGAAGAAGGTGCACAATCGCTAATTAGTTATGCTGAGAACTCTAGAAAACAATTAATTAATCGAGGCAGGAAGACCTTGAAAGGTGGTTTGAAAAAGTGCGACCGATTTAGATTTCGAAATTTGGCAACCTTTTCTGAAAATAATGAACTAGTTGATGAAACAAATAGATAAGCGTAAGGAGTGGGTTCGGTAGGTCTTTGGAATTTTTGCAACTGCTTTCAAAATTTTTTCTGAATCATTCTTGAATGAGCAAAATGCGTTTTCTGGAGTTGCAAATTAGATAATGAACGATCTATGGTTCGGCTGCCTTGCAGCCAACAAGCTGTCCGAGATGGTTTTTATGTTTGGTGAGAGTATTGTAATTATGTATCTGCTGGTTTTAGAAATTATCAGCTGAAATATCTGAATTTGATAAGGTAGACACCGAAGCCATCAAGCCTTTCCATGAAAAACCTCCTGTGCTTCCAGATATTCTCGACTCAGTACTGATTTTGACTTCAGTTGTGCTGAACAAGTGGAGCCAGTCAGAAGTTTCAATTCATTTTCCTCAATATTAGGTCAAGAGAGTCTGCTATTGCTTGTGCTTATCAATGGTAATATCAGAGAGGACGAGTGGTTAGTTTTGGTTGCTTTAATCGAGACATCTTTGGCGGAGTGTCGCCAAAACTCAAATTATTTTTACGAATACCAAGGTATGGCATCCGGCTAGAAAATAACCTTGTTAACGTGCTCTAGATTATAGTTTAAGCTGATTCGGCTTATTAGAAATAGCATGCATTAGATAGCCAATGAGACAGCTAGAATTTGTCATTGAAGTCAATTTTCTTCGTGAGTGGTTGGCACAAGAACTTTTCTTGGGATGACAGAGAGTGATATTATCCAAACGACGTTCTGATAATTTTAATTGCTTAGTGTTTGTTCACTCATTAGGTAAAACGGTGAGAAGTTTCAGTTTTGCTAAGTTGGTTTGTCTGTGAATCTTCCTTGCGAGGCTTCATAATTGGGCTGCTATTGAATTGGAAATGACAGAAAATTCGAATTTGCTACTCCAATAAATTCTCGTCATTAATCTAGCTAAGCAGAGATCATCTGATGCTGGGGACTAGGTTATCATATACATTGAGATAGAACTTTGGTATTGTTGCTGTTAACTTATTTTCTTAAATCACTCTTCATTGGAGAGCAATGATAGGGTGTTAGTAAGGGACTGTGGACCGAATTTAATGTATGTCCACTCGCTTCAAAGCTCAATCTCCAAGCAAGAATCTTGGTTGAAATATTTTAACAAACGTACAGAACATCCAAACAAAAAAAAAAAAACCGCTGAAAGAGAGAAGCGAGCAAGAGAGCCAGCTCTGCTTAAACAATTTGAATGGAAGTCTACATCTAGTTCCATTACAAACACATAAACACCATTACCATCTGTTCATAATTTTCTGACAAACCAAAGACAAATCGTCGGTGAATTGTATTTAACTAACGAAAGAGGATAGCTCGTTTATGAACAGTGAATTCTATACAGCCGAGACTAAGAGAGCTAAGATTATTTGAATCTTAATGAATAACACATTCTAATTGATTTGAAATACGCCCACTCCATGAATTTTATAGGTGAAAAGTTAGTTACGATACTGATTAGCTTTTAAAAATCGATAAAATAAAAAAGCGACCTTCAACTCGAGAAAATTCTCAAACTCGTTTAGTATACAAAAGAACTAATTTCAAACAATGTTTGTGAACAAGGACTTCTTCGACGATGACGATGATGATAGAATAAATGTAAATACCTTCTTCGATGATTTATTAAATGAAGCGGCTTTTTTTCCCTATAAATAGATGAATGCATCACCTTATTCAGGTCCAAACAGCAATAAACAAGTCAACGATCACGTTGTGCGAAAAGAATTTGATGTCGACGGGACACCTGTTTATCATAATAGCACAAGAAATGAAATTAATCGAGGATATAGCGTCCCAGCGAAATCTACTGTGACATTCACTAAAAAGCCACTCACAACGACAACCCTTTCTAAATCTCGAGCTGGAAACTCAACAGGCCAAGATTTTCTATATGGAATAGACAATGACAATCGGCAGTTGTATACCTCGAACTATGAATCTGAACAGAAAAAGCAAAACAATGACGATTTTGAGTTTGCTGACCTTGAAAATAATGATAATTATTACGGCAAAACTACAGTCACGCAATCACAAAATTTTGGATATCAAGGTGGATTCAATGAAGGTGGCAATTCAATTTCAAATGATAATGTTGGATTAACTCGGCCTGGAACAAGTACTGGAAAGTAAAGCATCACGTGCCTCTTTCAATTGACAATTGAATTCCAAATAGTGAGCAAAAGCAAAAATTGTTACTACAGCAAAAACAAAGATTATTGGACCAACAAAGATTGCAATTTTCAACTGCGGGCGCTATCCAAGCAAACGAAATGTTGGGTGCAAAGAACCAAAATACTGTGCTTTATTATCGACCTGAGGAAAACAAGGGTCTCAATTACGACGATCTGGCAAAGCAAGCCTATGAAGGGAAGACAGAATTCTACGACCCAACCATGAAAAAGAATGTAAAATCAATATTGCTACTCATCCGCTGATAGTTGTCTGACTCATTAGGACAGAGGCAATTTCGAGATAAGCAAAGGGCAGCAAAACATTAAATATGAAAATGACGAGTATAATTCACCGATAAGAAATGATAATGTCAATACTGACAGTAAAAAAACTGCTTATCAAAATAACGTTCAAGTTGAATAGAGCGATGGTAGTTTATTTAATGATTTTTCTGAAAAATAGCCTGATGAAGTATCTGAGAGCGACGATGAAGAAGCTGAAGCTCAAAAATTGGAAGAGCTTGAGAAAAAGTATCTGCAGGACAAAGCAAACCATCAAAACGGTCCTAAAGAAGCCAAGGTTCAGTTTGTTAAAGACACTCCTCGCCAGAATCAGCAACAATCATTTCCAGCACCAGATACCGATTACAAGTTGCTCACCGCAAATTCTTTGGATTCCGTTGATATGAAAACTTTCCTCATGACGTAAGGAACACCATTGAAAAGAATTCTAATATTGAAATAAGACCTGCACCAAAGAACTATCTAGTACAATGCTCGATTAAAAGAGATAAATCAGGCTTCGCTCGATTCTACCCAAAATATTATGTTCACCTCTCGGTACTAACGAGTTTTCTATATTGAGCTTGGATTAACACTGTGTTCGTAAATAGAACGGATATCGTTTCTTGATGGGAGGGAAGAAAAAGGCAGTGAACAGGACTTCGAATTACGGTATTTCCATGAGCATAAAAGATTTCAAAAAGAGCTCTCCTAATGTGTTGGGCAAGCTGAGGTAAAAGTCTGCATTCAGAGTTAGTTTTTCTAATTGGCTCGATTAGGTCTAATTTCTTGGGAACTGAGTTCCAAATTTATAATCATGGACTAAATCCAAAAAAGGCTAAAACGATAGATAGAGTCAGAGAGCAATTAGGCGTCGTTCTCTATGTAAGTCACAATTGAAGGCTGTGGGAGGCTAATTTCGTGCTATAGGAAGCAAATTTGCTCGGTTCCAAAGGTCCTAGAAAGATGAGAGTTTTAGTCCCTGAGATCATGCCGAACGGAGAGCCATGCTCATTCAAGCCGATGAATGTAATTATTTCACTTTGGAGATTTCGGACTCATTATTTTGCTTCACTCAGAACAAAGAGGGGATGTTGGCTAATTTCATGAATGGAAGAATGGAAGGCTTGACCTTGTTTTATAACAAACAACCGCAATGGAATGAACGTAAATTAGAATAATTAAGTTTGATCATTAAACCTTTTCGTCTAGAGCATCAAGCGTTTATGTTGGACTTCAATGGGAGAGTAGATCAGCCATCAGTGAAGAATTTCCAGTTGATTCATGAAAGTGACGGTATCAAAATTATCTTGTGAAAGTTTTACAATTTGTTACAGAAAATCGAATAGTTTTGCAGTTTGGTAGAGTGAATAAAGACACCTTTACTATGGATTTCCAATGGCCACTATCTCCATTTCAAGCATTTGCTATTTGTTTAAGTAGTTTCGATTATAAGATTGCGTGTGAGTAGTTCCTCGTGGATTCTATTTACTTGTGCTCACTTATATATTATATTTTTGGTTTCCCTCATCATAGCTCAAGGCTATCCATTCATAGCTTGAGAGAGCTTGCTTGTATGGGTTTCTTATTTTAACAGTATTTCTGCACCTCTTGCGGAATGATTCATTTTACATCTTTTTGAGTGATTGAAAGCTCCTCTGATGAGAAATTCATTCCTTCCTTATGAATTTAAAATCATCGCAGATCATGCAATTATAAAAGATGGATGTTTTTTCATTATTTGTGAATTTTCTCCCAATCCGACTCAATGAAAATTACGAAAGAATATTCTCTCTCTAAAGCTCAATAAACTCATGAAATAAGGCCAAAACACGATACTACTTCATGCATGATAAATCACAGAAAATAAACTAACAAAGTATCAATACATTATCTCCGATAACTACTGCTTCCTCCTTAATTTTAAAACATTTGAAAAGCAGCATATTTTGAATCCTGTGCATCCACCCTTATTGCTCTTTCACCACTTTTTTAAGTTTTTGATCAATAAGTTCTTGGAGTTCAGGAAGCTCCGGGCTATCTTTATCAACGTCTTGGAACTCCTTCTTGAATTCAACTCGAGTTTTCAGCGCAAGACTCTTGTATTCTTCTTGCTCAGTCTTTGATAATTTTTTCCACATCTTACCTGTTATTCGATTCAAATGATCATCATCCCTCTCTTTCTCAAGACCCTCATCATGCATCGTGTTTTGGAAGATCAAATACCCAGTTACCCTCCGATTTATCCAGTCATGAAGTCCTTGAATACCTCTCTCCGATTTTTTAGGGGTGGGTGGAGTTGAGTTATCTGATTCCAAAGGATGTGCCTTATTTGCAATAGCATCTTCTTCATTTGAATCGAATAACGCTTCTCCATCGAGGTTATGTACGATCGAGTGTTCCTTCTTCTTTTTCTCTTGGTCAGTTTTGTTCTCAGACTTGATCCAGCTGTCCAACCCTGTATTACGTGAGGGTAGTTTATCGGATTTACTGGGTTTGGTCAATACTTTGTGGCTGTCGCGTCTCGTGTCTTTTGTTTTAACGGAATGAGACAGAATTCTGGGAGTAAAAGGAGTGTGGCCTTTAATTTTAGACGTCGTCCCTTTGCTTTGAGGCGCTCTCATAGACGAATACTGCTCATTCATGGTTTTGCGGTCTTTAGCTCTTCGAAGTTGCTCTGGAGTCTGATGGAAAGTGAATTCCTGATCCATAGGGAATTCAGCGGTGTGGGGGTAAGCATGATCTCCTATATCATTACCAAAATCGCGAGTGGCTCTTCTATCATTGGACTCGTAAGCATCAAATATAGGATTCAATTGCCTCGAGCTCTCTTCTTCATATCTCTGGTAATAATTATCCTCATAATCCATGGTAGTTTCTCTCCGCGAGTGTGTCTTGGAAGTTTGTGTTGCGCTATCTACTCCTCTTGGTTTCTGAGTTCTTGTCTGTTCCTTGTGAACTTTTTTCGTAGGGACAAATCCGGCGATGTAGCGATCTTGTCCATCATAAGGAGAGTAGGCCGAAATACGCTCATTGGTTTTTCCGTTTCGGATTGCATATTCTGCTGTTGAGGGTGTCTTCTCGATCTCCATCTCCCGGACTTTTCGGTCAGAGTTTTCTTCTCTTTTTACCGAATAGCTCAGCCGTTCCTGCAAAGGCCCGAGAAATTCTGCTCTTCTTTGCAAATATTTATCAACTGAGTTATAGCCAAACTCAAGCGTTTCCTTCTGAGCAGAGTCAGCATTTCTTTTAACTTTCTCAGCGCTGCGAATCTTGTCAAGGGTTTTTTTCAGTTGAGGGTTTAGGATTGTTGGACCAGCTTGTATGATTTGATCCAGCATTTCCACTGAATCCAATTTACTCCTTAACTCTATTGGTTTTATTAAAACCAAACAAATTAACCCCTGAATAAACAATTGGACATTACCTTCGATTTTTGAGGTGTCGATTTTACAACCCTTCATCGAGTTCACCTTATTTTTCAGTTCCTTCATCATCTCAGAGATCCCGTTGACGACGACGCTCTCGAAGGCTCCTTCACCAGATACGCTTCTGTAATAAAGCGCTTTCATAAATCTCTCGTATTCTTTGATATTATCCATCCTCCGAATCGCCTCCATGATATCTTCTGGGGTAGATTTGCCGAGGTTCTCGATTTCAACTTGCTCTTCGATATAGTCCATAACCTTCTTCCTCAACTCTTCATCTTGAGCTTTTAGGAGCTTGCTCTGCTTCTCATAAACCTGATTGATTTGAAACCTCAGCTCTTCAAGGCTTTCCTTGAATCTTTCAATCTCTCGATCTAATCGCTTCATTTGGGATTCGACGTAGCGGTCGTAGATGCCGATGTAGTCTCTAGATGTGAAGTCAAAGTACTTCTTTTCCATTGCTTCTTTAGCGTACTGAGCGTGGGTGTTGGACTCGTTGTTGGTTATTCCCCGTCTAATTAAGTCATTAAGGGCTATCAAATTCTCGCCTTTGAGCTGCTTTTCGATTTCTGGGTCGATCAAGCATTTGATGCAAAGGAGTGGGCGGTGGAAGTTTTCTTTTGGACATAACACTTCAACTTTGTAACCAACATGTAAAGGACAAGTGAATTGCTCATGAGAACGTCCGTCAGCTGAGTTTTGAGAGACGGAGTCGTCGAGCAAGTCTGAACGTGCTAATTCTGAACGTATCATTTTTAATTTAGATTTTAAGATACCGCTAATTTTCAAAACCTAGGCGTGTTTTTATCAGTTCCGAGAATTAACTGCGAAGAAATTTGCCAGGATTTCTAAGATTGGATACTTCTTCCGTGCTTCTATGAAATTTTCAAATGTAACAGAGTGAGCTAGCATTCAGGGCTTAATCAGTTAGGTAAAGCGCAGCTTAAAACCTTGGAGATGCTATCGCAAGAATCCAAAAAGCCAATTTTATGAGGTTTAGATTAGATAGGCGCTAGAATATAAAATTTTCGAGACTACAAATTGAAAGGCTTAAGAAAACATTGCTTTCTAACTGAAATTTCATCATTGGAAACGCATTGCTGGATAATGATACAAAATAATGATAGGTCAGGATAATGCTAATGTTGCATAAAGTTACTGAAAGCTGGACCTAATTAATTAGAACGGTTACTTGTTTTAGTGTTTCCTTTCAAAAATCTATCGATAATCGACTAATCCAAGTGGTTTATAACCCCTCATTACTGAGATACTTGATAGGGTTAGGTTTCTTCGCTATTTTTCATTCAACTCGAATTTTCCAAATTCGAACTTCGAATTGCCAATTGTCTTCTTTCTTTTAAACAAATGTTTCGGACTCAGATTTCAATTATTTGAGAGGACTAAATCTTTGGAAAATGTTCAACGATCTCTGAAACTTCTCAAAGTGATGATTAAAGAGATAAAGGCCTTTTTTTTTGCGTTGAAACGATTAGTTAGTCTTTCATTCTACATTCTCAACATTTCATAGGGTAATACTGGCTAATTGAGTTGTTGCAGGGCTTTTCTTGCTGATTTACGCACATACTGGTTGTCACGTTGCTTACATTGATATTAATTCAAAAAGCTGTACCTATTCCTGGGCTTCCTGAACTAATTTTCAACTAGCCTCACAAAAATACTCAGAAAATTAGAGACCCGAATTAATTGAGCAGTTATGGACTCTCGAAGACTGATATGATCAAATCACAGCCGGAATTACCATTCGATTGAATTTTATCATATTCTCTGTTTTTTTTTTCTATGTATTCTCCAACTTGACCCTCCCTCATGAGCAACTACCTATCGAAATTATTCGAAGAAGGCGGACTCAGAAGCCAAATTTCTTTTTACTTGTCAAAATTTTGTTGTCATAGATTTCAGTGTTATCAGCTGCTCACTGAACTTTGAGACGCTATATTGTGTGTCTATTCTTTCTCGAAATAAAAGATAAATAATATTCACTAAACACCCTATGGGAAATTGCGCAAGGAAAATCAAGCAAAACGCTCACTCACACTTTTGCAAAAGACGATCCACAGTTACCGATCAAGGTCGATTATTGCATTGTCCAAAATGCAGGCACTATTTTGGGCCCTCAGCTACCAATGAATCAGTAATCTCATCCAACCATTCCTCACCTTCTCATTCTTCACGGTCATTTGGTTCTCCCAGATAAATTTGCATTTGAACGGCTGTATGACTACTCAGGAAAGTATGACACCTGCTAATCCAATCACTATTCAGGGGGAAACAGCAACAATAAAAATATCAAGTAATTGTACCTTCCTTAGTTCGTCTGTTAATAGAGATTCCTATGATTAGAAAATCACATGAGAGCAAGGCCTGATGAGCAGTTTTATTGGATTAAAAAGGAAGATATAGATAACACGTCATTTTGGGTGAAAGAGAAAGCTCAGAATCGTATCATTTGCACTATGATAGAGAATTAATTCTTTGAAAGGGTATTCAACTTCGGCTTTGAGTCGGATGGCGCTTAAGGATGCATCTAAACTTCGATTTGAAGATAAAAGAAAGTGGTTCAGATGTGCTGTTGAAAAATTTCGAATTCCTTGGACTTTAGGAGCTGATATTTTGAGAGTAGACCGTGATGATTTGTTCAGGACATCAATGCGCAATATCAAAAAATGCAATCTCTTTAAAGTCAGTCCCTACATCTTATGCCGATGCTAAAATTTGATAATTCAACGATTCAGGAAGTAAAAGTAGAATTTAAAAATGATGAAAAAGTGAACGATGCAGGCGGACTCTTGCGTGAATGGGTAAACTTGATTTTGAAGGAGTTAGTGAAACCAGAAATTGGTAAATTTGGAGTCTCGAAAAATGTTTCTCATCGTTGTTTAATGTTCTGTAGGGGTTTTTGTACGGACAGACAGTTCAGAAGTGACATACACATTGAACCCAAATTTAGAAAATTCTGAGGCTGTGCTCGATATGTATGAATTTGCTGGAAGAGTTATTGGCAAAGCGCTATTCGAACGAGTCACTATGAATTTCCATTTTGACGACTGTACTTTAAGCTATTTAGCCGGAAAACCAGTTACGCTCGAAGACCTTCAGTCATTAGATGCACCAGTAAAATATCGAAGAATCTGCTCGAAATAACAACTCTCAACTTTCATTTAGCTATATAACTCTCTTAAATTTCTAAGAGATAATAATATTGATGGATCTGATGTTTTCGAAGAATATTTTGTCGTTCCAAGCAGAGAGGAGCCTCAGAAAGAGCTTTGTACAGGTGGCGCAAATAAACGTGTTACTGACGAGAATAAAAATGAATATATTCAACTCTTGTAAGGAACTTTTCTTTTTTGGGACATCTTTTAATACAGTACTCTCTTATAATCGCAGAGTTGAATGGTTCGGAAGAAAACGAATCGAGAGAAAGCTAAGCTCTTTTTTAAACGGAATTGCGACGGTAAGATCATAAACTCCGACTTTTATTCATATATTTTTCTTAGGTCTTACCAATTGATCAATTATCTGTGTTTGACACAAAGGAAATCGAAATGATGATATCTGGAGTGCCTTTTATTGACGTAGACGACTGGGAAGCAAATACCATCTATAAAGGAGCTTTTTATAAAACACATCAAGTAATTCGATGGTTCTGGGAAGAGCTGCGAGGGTGCAATCAGAAAGAGCTCGCAAAACTTCTGCAATTTTGTACAGGATCCTCAAGGACTCCTGTTGAAGGTTTCAGGTAGTTTCTTCTCCTGTTTCCTGAAATAAATTTTTGTGTTCAAGAGTGCTCGAAAGCAACCGAGGAACGTTGTCAAAGTTTTGTATCGAAAGCACAAAATACGTGAAGGATCAAAGCTTCATTACTGCGCACACATGTTTTAATAGAATCGTGATACCTCTTTACCCGAGAGAAGACATATTTAAGCAGCATTTCAGGATGGTGCTTGATGCCGATTTCCAAGGAGTTTTTGGAATCGAATAATACAGATTTTTTAGCAGCTCGATAGAATCTTAACAGAAGAACCTGAAAATGCGTGGACTATTTATTAAACAGCTTATATTCTAATTGTTTCCTTTGAAATGTGTAAAGCACTGCCCATTCTAACTCAAATCAATGTGTAGTCTGTACCATATTCTTTTCATTTCTCCGAAAAATACTCACATATGATACAGCAATGTTCTCAAGAATACACTAAAATCGATTATTTTACTGAGCCTATTCTCTTTTAAGAGCACATTAAGCTTTGGTACTCTATGTTAACAACCTAGTTAGAAAGCCTTAAATTCTGAAATATTTGCGCGCTTAACTTGAGGTTAGTGCTCAAAAAGGCCCCTTGTTATATAGATTCCCTCGTACATCCAGTGTATTACTGAGGTCTGAGAGAAATCTTTCAAATTTAGAAAAGATCACAAATGCAGATCAGGATTCTCACTATGAGTGTTAATATTGACGATATATGCTCGTCTTAGATGAGCTTCTCTGGTAGGAGATAACTGTGTTATCTCGATGAATCATTGCTATTAAAATGCTACTCACATGGGGATACCTTTTGAGTGTTCGGTTGAGTGGGAAAATGTTATTTCAAGATCTCAATCCTCTCCCAGGTTACTCAGAATGAAAGAATTGAGAAGAACCGCAAAAAAAAGCTGCCTGCTCACATTTTGTCTGAGTTGATAAAGGAAATGGCACCCATATCAGCCTAATTAATTGTTCCTACGTGACGTAGCTTCCGCTTGGGCTGAGAATGACTTATGCATGGAGAAATCTCAGACTCGCAAAACTAGATTATATCTTTTTTCATGTCCCTGTTCGTTTTATACGTTGCTATTTAACTGTTTAGTTGAACCGTTGCTTCGATAAAATAAATGAATCAAGAATAGACTTTTCATATTTTGATTCTCTATATTACAACTCCGGAAGGGATTGAGCTTGATTGAAAAGAGAGACTCTTTCATTTGATTTGAAGACAAACTTCGTATTTGAAATGAAAATTATAAAAGGTGCTTTTTTTTGTTAGCATTTTGTGACAAAATAATTCGTAATAAAGTATTTGTGATAAACGTGTAGCTTTCAGTTTTTATTTAAACAGACAGTTTTTTCAGTTTTTTATGTAAATGACGAGCAGCTTTCGGTTTTTGGGGCCGAATCGGGTATAAATTCGAAGGAATGCAGATGACCATATAATAACAATATTCCTGTAAACAAAAAAAAGATTTCCTAAAACACGATGAAAACTACAACATTATTGCTTTTGATCTTATTGGGTGCTTTATGCATTCAAACATACAGTGCTCGAGTTAGTTCAAGACGACTCTTCAGAAGCTCAAAAGCAGAGGCAACTCAGTGTACTAAAACAGTGACTGATGCTGCTAAATGTGGCTCGGAAACCATTACTGATGCTACTAAATGTGGATCTACAACAGTTACTGATGGAACGAAGTGTGGATATCAAACAGTCACCAGTATTAGTAAGTGTGGATGGAAGCTCATATGCCAGGTTGCGAAGACTTGCCAGGTTGCCAATACATGCAACGTACCAAAAACATGCACTGTTGCTTGCTAAATGTACACTTAACTTCCCATGCAAAACTTGACTTCTACACATTGTTGCTGTGAAATGAAGTGAATTTTATTGTACTTTATCGTCTATTTGTATGACTTTTCATTTAAAAAAGGTGAATATTGGCAATAATTGTGTACCAATAATATTCATTTTATTTTAAATCTGTTTTCTCTCCAGTATCTAAACTTAAGAATTTAAGAGGTAAACACGACGAATATTATTATGGTTTTAAGAAATCGGAGAATCAGTCAATATGGTTTCTCGTCTGACGAGATTCTTGTAGAAAGAAATCAAAAGTCCTACATAACATTCCTACCAAAATAAAAGCTTCCTTTGTATTGAATGACAGAAATTGATAATATCACTCTAAGGGTTTTACTTGTCTTCTCGACCTATTGCTTTCCTCCTTTACTCTAAAATAGTTCGTAAGCGTTGCTTGTGAGTAAGATCGGAAAAACTCATAAAATTTCACCAATTGATCATCATTTTTCAAATTGTCAAGGCATATCTACCCGAATAGCTGAAATATACCTTTGGATTCTGGTTAGTTTTCCTCTACGACTCTACGATAGCTCTGTTATTTATTCCAAATCCTCGTTATCATTTATACATTTAGATTTAAGTCATTCTATTTATGCGCATAACTGTACTTTAGTGGAGAAATTACCGCTTTAAGATTTATTATGAGTATAGTAGTTTCATCTAAATTTAACTATATTCCGACTGTATGGCACTGAATGCTGTTATATCTCTCAAAATGAAAGTTATTTATTGCTTCTCTCATTTTTCTGTTTTTATCCTCCGATTCTGTCAATTTCTCTCTGATGCAAAAAATCCAAGCATTAGATGACTACCTAGTTTTTTTTGGTTTTGAATCAGTTTTACTGTTTTCAGTCTTTTATAAGTATTCTCCAGTTCTCAACAAAATATTTTTTATCCGTAACTTTCATTGTTCGTCAACTCTTTGCAATGAGAGCCTAGGTATAGAGTCAATACTGAAAGAAATAACTACTTTTTGACCAGACCGACGGTGTCTTCACAATAGAAAAATTATTCCGAAGCAATAAGTTTCAAGAATATTTTTCGGAGCAATTATTGATCAGAATTTAAATTGATTTCTCAAATTTTATTGGCTCTCTCCAAAATACAACGGGAAAAAAAATTCATTCAAATAATAATCATTAATCAGAGATCTCCGAAAAAACGTATATGCAATTGTATGCTACCTCAATCCAATTCAACAAATCATCAACTAAACCCCCTACAAAACCCCAACCAACATCTATTACCGAATTTTAAATCGTTATTACAAGATGCTTATCATGCTCTCGAGAAATTAAACAACCTTTGCATCAAGAATACGGATATGACATCAATGTTATTGTCTTTTGACAATGATCTGGTGCGCAAATTCAATTTTCATCTCAATCAGTCTCACAGGGTTCATCAAAAATCAATGAAGTCTATTTACAAGAAACAGCGTAAGGCTGCCATAGAGAAGATGGTGACGAAACATTGCAAGCTTCGCTCGATCAAAAAGCAAGAGAAGACACTCATAAAAGAGCAGCTCTTATCCGTCGAGTCAAGTAAAAGCAACGATCTTCTCATGATTGAAGATGAGACTCCATTGAATAAGGACCAGTCTCCAATAATTGATGGTGATGGTCCAATACCCGAGGACTCTGACACTGCTACAAGCGATCACAATTCATCCAAGTGGAACGACAAAAACGTTCCACTTAGTCTCCGCAGCAAAAGGATTTCCAAGCAACCTCCTGTTACTTCCGGGCTATTATCACGCCTTAAGGTGTGCTATGTTTGCAAGAAAAGATATAATGAGCTGCACCACTTCTATGACCGACTGTGCCCTTCATGCGCTGATTTCAATTACAAGAAGAGAACCCAAAAATGCGATTTTAGCGGTCGAATCGCTCTAGTCACAGGATGTCGTGTCAAAATTGGTTACGAGATCGCTTTGTATCTGTTGAGAAACAACTGCAAAGTCATCGGTACCACTCGATTCCCCAAAGACGCCTTCGAGCGTTTTTCAAAAGAGAAAGACTTTGATTCATTCAAACACAATCTCGTGATCTATCCACTAAATCTGCGAAATCTGTCTGTCTTGGACCAGTTTATCAAGCATTTGTATGCGACTTACCCGAAACTCGATATCTTGATCAATAATGCTGCTCAGACTATCCGTCGTGCTCCTGTTTACTATCAAAACTTGCTCGCTATTGAGTCAAAACCGCTGGAGGAGTTCAACAACCCTTCGATTTATCAAATTCTTCCTCAGGACTTCGGTACTTTGAACTGCATTGGCTCGGATGGTGTTAAACTACAGCTACAGAACGGTGAGATGAGCACAGAGATCACCGTGGAGAAAAATATTGCAGAGAATCTCAGTGAATCAGTGCTCGAGTCTTTGGTTCCGCTGACATCCAGCGACTACAACTCGAACATGAACGACTTTCCTCTCGGTGTTGTTGACAAGGATAATCAGCAAGTGGATTTATCAGCTAAGACTTCATGGAATAAAACGATAGAGGACATTGACTTCATCGAGTTCGCTGAGACACAAGTAGTCAATGCATGGGCTCCATGGCAATTGAACTCGAAATTGAAGGATCTCATGTTGAAAAGTGAGAATAATTATAAATTTATTATCAATGTCTCTTCGATGGAGGGTAAATTCGCTAGATTCAAGAATAGCACCCACCCTCATACGAATATGTCGAAGGCTTCGTTGAATATGATGACAAGAACTTGCGGTTCGCATTACGCTAAATTCAATATTCTTATGAATAGTGTCGATACAGGATGGGTTTCAGAGATGTCGCCCTCACTTTTGCTGTCAGAGCTAAGAACAGTTCCACTCGATGAGGTTGACGGAGCTATGCGTGTTCTGGACCCGATTATTCAAGCGATTAACAACAATGAAATCGTGCATTCGACGTTCCTTAAAGATTATAAGCCAACAGAGTGGTAAAGTACGTAATGTTAACGAACATCGAATTTAGGATAGCCTGCGTTATACATTGTATTTATTTTGATATTGCACTTTAAACTATATCGGGATAAGCCTGCATAGCCTGTAACTTCAAGTTACAATTTATTGAAAAGTAACAAAGAGAACTTGATAGCTTTACTATAGTAGAGTAGACTCATAGATTACCAACAACGACATTATGATTGATTTATATTATACAAGCAGATTAATATTTCTACATGAAGATGTCATTTTTACTCTATATTTGGCTTGAAAAATTTATAACCTGAATCGATGGAACAAGCGAACACATTGACGGGGGCTTATGTGACTGAACTTCTTCAATTTTCTGACAATTTCAGTAAAGCAATTACATTTTTGAGCGATCAGGAGTTTTATTATTTTTGATATTTTGTTTGTGAAGGCTTGAGTATTGCCTTTTCAGGCTTTCAGCTAGTAAATTTGGCTCAGAAAAAGAGAAATCGAAATGGATAGTAAGCTTTTATGTGTGAAACTCTTTTGAGTTCAATAGCAGTTCTACGGAACTGTAGAGAAAGTTTGGGATGATTAAATCGTTGTAAGCACTAACAACTCTCGAAAAGCATTCATGGTTTAGTGGTAGAATGCAACGTTGCCATCGTTGCGACCCGGGTTCGATTCCCGGTG
>ENA-UOTX01001214-UOTX01001214.1-compost-metagenome-genome-assembly--contig:-NODE-1214-length-20836-cov-15.682210_pt1 | contig 20836 bp, 12 predicted proteins | sample MGYA00238143_ERZ746982 | MGnify/ENA primary metagenome ERZ746982 (study PRJEB28758, sample SAMN06268862) | compost metagenome | isolation source: single cell | place: USA: California, Emeryville, Joint... | reverse complement strand
TATCGTTGTAATTCATTCATGCTGAATCAATTTTACCTCCAGAGATTTCTTCAAAAGAGTATATTCTCTTTGGTACTCTGCGTGAGATATCAAATATAGCCAGATTTGCCGGAATTGAACCGAGAATATTCCTTCTTGCATTAAATGTTACGTCCCCAGAGCCAACCACTAGAAGAGGTAATGATTGTTAGAAGAGGATGAGTATAAAAAATAGCTATTAAAGGAGAGAATTCGAGGATTTGTTAATGGAGTTTAACTTAGGTGTACCTCCGAAAGCTTCTTCAAAATTGTATATCCTTTTGACTACTTTCTGTGAGATATCAAACATAGTCATATTTGCCGACTGATAACGGTTATGATTGAGCCAGGCGAGTAATTTCGTATTTGAAATTTCTTTGACATGAGTACAAGCGCCTGAGAATTGAAGAAATTGAATAACATGGAAATCTACATAACATATACCTGTTTGTATTTGAACTCCTTCAAAGTTTTACATAATTCTGTTTATTCTCGAGATCTATGACGTTTATGTCATTCAATTCTTGTGAAGACCATGCCAGCAAGGTTGAGGAGGTTCGAGTCGTCTCTTCTATTCGAGGTTGGGTCCATGAGACGGTCAAAAGATCAGCGCAGATAAGAGTCAAGAATTACCAGTTCTTATAGACTTTTTAAGTAACGCATCTGTTGCTGTTTCTTCACTGGTGACTTGCTTTGACTCTTCAGGGCGTGTCGAAGCGAGTTTTTGGTCGTCATTTGTCTTAGCATTTCTTGATTCGAATTTGTCAATCCTTTAGTTGAAAACTAAATTACTTTTATTTGATTGCAATCTAATTCAGATTGAAAGATTAGGCTTGAATTAATTAAATTGGGAAGGAAAAAAAAGAAAAAAGGGAGCATCTCATTCTTCTTATACTCTCAGAGGAACTAACTTACTCATTGCTTGATGCTTATTAGTCAGTAAGTTCTTTAGTGAGTTGACCTTAGCCGGCGAAGGGAGTTATTCTCTTAAAAAAATGGCAAGCATTTAAAAGTTTCTTTAACTAAGAGATCAACTACTTCATTGCTTTAATAAAAGAGTGTTATCCTAAAAGAATTTGCAGCAATTGAAGAATTTTGGAGACTTTTGATTCTCGCTTTTGAAATAACCTGACATTCTCATCATTACTTCATACCAAACTTTTCTCCCAAACACGTGAAGGTATTATTTCTTTGGATATTGAGGCTACGATAATCATGTTTTACAAATACTAAGAGTTTTATAGTATTAGTGCTTCATTGACAACAACTCAATGAATCGAAAGAATGTGAATCAGAATACCAAAGATTACAAGGTAAGAAATGGATTAAACATGAGAGTGTAAATAAAAAGGATTGGATAGAAAGCATATTTCAGAGGATGATTCAGCTTGCGTTCCCCGTTCAATTGTAGCTGGAACTGCTAGCGTCCACATCTGAAACCGAGCGTACTATAGTAATCGATAGTGTACAATAGCCAATGTTATTTATGCAGACCATAATTTTGCAATTTTTTCATTTTTCTCAAGAACAAGACTCATCACAGAGAAATATGAAACAATTAAGTTGTCATAATTATGTTCCATTGATTCAATCATAATTATTTCTCAGGCTTTCCAACTCATCTTCTTTCATTGCATATTTATAGTAGAGATGTGGCCTTTTATCTGAAGTTTTTCCGGTATAAAGCACTTTTCCCACTCTGACGCTCTTGCAAAGAGATCACTACTCGATCCATCGGACGTAATAGATGCGGCCTGCAAAATAAGAAACAGATCCCAGAAAAAATTCATTAAGCATGCTCAAGAATATTACCTTTGTGAACTTCATTGAAAGTTTTGACGACCTTGGCTTCTCGCTTATCAAATATCTGGAGATTAAAAGTATCATTATCGAATGCAAGCAAATTTCAATTGCTAGGGCAAATCTTTTCAATACGCTCCTAAAAGGGAAAAAGTTAGCACAAACAAAATTAAAATATCATTGAGTGATAAAAAAGTCAACATTGCAATTTCCTTTTGAGAAAAATACACGTATGCTTTTCTTTTTAAGACTATTAGGGAATAACATTGTCTAACGAAGAGGAGATACAATTCAATTCTCTAGAATTACCAGGAAAATCGATCTTAAAATTCATGACTTTTGTCTCTACATCCACTATTTAGTATACCCTCACCATACTTCATAAAGAATAGGGTTTCGCCCTTATTAGTGCTCCACTAGCAGGGAGCAGAAAGATCTGAAGAATGAGATCAAGGATAAGTGAAATTGGAAATGAGAAGATTAATTTTTTGTGGAAATGAAAATTTGATTTAGAAGCAGAGCGAGGAAGTCGAAGAGTTTACCAACTACTCCCAAGCTCACAACACAGTCACAACTGTTAGTATTCACATCTGAGATCAAGCATACGCCATGAGTATCGATAATTGCGATGATTTTTCCTGGGGGATAGAAATCAAAACTAAGAATGGAGTTGGCTTGATATGAATGGTCATTGAATCCTGAATAGGAAAATTAAAAGATCATTTACAATGATAGCACGATGGTGCGCATGCGTTTTGATTTCTTAGGAATTGCATCTTATAGCTATATTTCTGTCCAGAATATTCAATGCTGTGCAAGTGGTAAGCAATTTTTCCCTCTAAGAGGGATTGAACGAAGAATATTTCTTCTTGAATTAAATGTCACGTCTCCATTGCCAACCCCTAGGAGATAAGTGAATATGAAATAGCTTTTTAATATAATCTGAATACTTTGCAAGTAAAGCAGTTCAAATTAGGTTTACGTCTTGAAACTTCTTCAAAAGTATATATAAAATATAGCCATATGTATCGATTGACTGTAGTTATGACTGAGCGAGAAGTAATTTGATGTTTGAGATTTTTTTAAGCAACCCAAGAGCCAAAAAAAAACTTGTGATATTACCTTAAAACATTCAAAATCATTGTTTTCTTGAATCCTTTAAAGGTTTATACTTCTATTTTACTTTGAACTCGCTGGTCCGGATACTGTTTTTCATGTATAATGAAAACTTCTAGCCATTGAAATAAAAAGCAATGCGCGCTCAAAGCCAAAAATAAAAGCAGGCGGTGAATTATCAAATGGACCACTCTTTAAAGCATTTCCACACAATTCAATTCTCAATTTTTATTTTTCTATGTAATTTAAGGAGAAACTGCAATGGTAATTCCTTTCTCCATAGAAAAATGCAGCACACTAAAATTAAAAAAATAAAGCCATTGAATCAGGGACTATCTTTTTTGTAATTTCTATGAAAAGTATCATCTTAACTCAAAATAAAAGCACTGTAATTATTCAAACACAAAATTTGCCGAGTGATTCTAATAGCATTTAGAGTTTGTGGTTTGCTCTTGGGTCAATTTCAAAGCTTCTGGTTGCTTTCCATCTTCTTTTTTCATCAGCTTGTTTGTCAGCTCCCATATCATATCTTTAAGCCCTTCACCAGTCTTCGCAGACACCTCATAAAAATCAGCATCGTACATTTTTGCTAGCGCTAATCCCTTATCTGTATCAATGACTCTTTTCTCGACAAGATCTACCTTATTTCCGAGCAACAAAATGGGAGTCAAAGGAAGAGCGTTTTTCCTTGCGTCAGCTATCCATTTCGTTGCAAAATCAAAGGAGCCTTGATCAGCGATATCATACACCATGAATATCGCATTCACTCGACTCAGGCGATACTCCTTGATCGCGATGTATCTGTCAGAACCTGTGATGTCCCATATTTGTAATTTAACGCTTTTATCGTCAATGAAGATGGATTTGAATTTGAAGTCAACTCCAATGGTCGCGGCGTTTTCTGGAAACACTCCGTCAGCTATCTGAGAAATGATAGAAGTTTTTCCGGCACAGAGACAGCCGAAGGTATAAATTCGGAATTGGTAATCAAATTGCTGAGCAGCTTGCATAAATTTCAGATTGTGAATAAAATTATTAAATCAACTGGGATAAAATTTCTTACAATTTCCCACGATTATCACAGTTAGGAAATTGGATCTTATGGGAGAAACAGCGTACTCGTGGTATATATGGGGTGAGGCTCCCTTTAGAGCTCTGCAATATTCGTTTGTTTAGAAATTTTAAATTGAATGTTAATCACGACCGCTTTGATGATGCTTTGCTTTTTTTATCTCTTACTGTTTGGCTCTAAGGGTGGCTCCTTATCTTACCAAAAAACTCTAAAAAAGGCAAATAATTCAAGAACAAGGGTAATATCCGATAATACTTAGAATTTTGAGCTAAGTTGATTCTGAAAAGGATCTTCTCAACTATATTGTAGGTAGTTTAAGAAGAATACAGGCATATATATCTATTTTACAATCTACAAGCTTTACGGTTCTTATGTTAGTAGCAGATGATAACAACACAACATTAATAATATTTCAAGTAGGTTATACATATGAAGCTTTCTAAGCATATAAAACACAGAAGAATATCAACAATGCCAATCAAAGGGATATGAAAGATTATCTGATGATTTTCTTGTTGATGACGCAGGAAAGAAAACGAAGTTTAATTATCTCATATGGTCTTGAAGTAATTTTTTTTTACGAATTAATTCGAATGTTTAGTAGAGGTGCCTCAAATAGTTCAAAAAGACATGCATTATCCCCTCTAGCCAGCTCATTTGTCTAAGAGGCTGAAGACTTCGCTCCTTGTGAATCCTTGATAAATTAAAGCATTTTCGAAAATAAATCGCAATAAACGGAATCAACAGAATTTTCCAAGATACCATGCATTCTAAATCTCGATCTATCGTCATAACCGGGGCAAACAGAGGCATTGGATTTGGCCTAGCTAAGCTTCTGCTCAAAAATCCAAGCAAACCCAAAGTTATCATTACCTCAAGAGACGAGACCCGCGGAAAGGCCGCAGTAAACAAGATTCTTGACGAGTATCCTTCTTCTAAGGAGTCTCTTTACTATCATGTCCTTGATATCACGAATAAAGACACGTACTCTCCTTTCTCAGATTGGATCAAGTCAACCTTTGGAAAAATCGACGTTCTCGTCAATAATGCGGGAGTTTTGCCTGAGAGAGATGGTACTTTCTCAAGAAGGTACCAAGCGACTCTGGAGGATGCAACAAAAGTTATTGGAACGAATTATTTTGGCACTCGAGCTTTCACAGAGTATGTGCTTCCTTTGGTGGCTTCTGATGGCAAGATTATCAATGTCTCCAGTACAAGAGGATTACATGATTGGCAAGGAGAAAGGTTATCCAAGAAGTTCGCCAACCCTGAACTCCAGCCAGGTGACCTGGAGGAAATCCTCGAGATCTTCATGGAAGCTGTAAAGAAGCAAAACTTTGAAGAAGCTGGAGTTACCAAGTCCAGTTATAATGTCGCCAAGGCCTTGCAGATTGCGTGGACAAACCATATTCTCAAAAAAAATCTCACTGGAGACCAGCAAGTTTTTAGTATGTGTCCTGGGTGGTGTCGGACGGGTATGGGAGGGGATAAAGCTCCAAAGAGTGCTGAAGAAGGGGCGGAAACGATAGAATATTTAATCGATTTGCCTTATAAATTAAATAAGGACCTCAACGGGAAGTTCTTTAGAGATAAAAAAGTAATTCCGTTTGATGAACCAAGAAGCGCTTTTCTTGAAGAATTCCCGCAACTAGTGAAAAGGAGAAGCTAAAAAGGCAAATTTTACGAGTAACTATGACAAGGTGAAGGCTATAACCTCTTATTATAAATGATAAGTACTTCTCAGTTTCATATTACTTGATTATTAAGTATAAAGGACTGTATATGTGGTGTAATTTTCTTTATTCACTGACGTACCCGCTGGAGGTATCAAAATAATGAATGACAATATAGCGGATCATTAAGTAGCAACCTTCAAGAGTGTTATTGCACTTTAATTAAATTTCTCAAGTATCGCAAAAATCATTCGTTGGATAACCTCAAAACGAATTAATTACTGTAAAGTGAAGAATATTTTCTAGAGATAATTAGATAAGTTGCGCATGATAAGCCATCCAGTTCATCTGATCGAGAAGAGATTCGAGAAACGCTGGGACGTGTATTATTTGTCTTCATGTAATGCCTAACAGCTCTTCAGTTCAGTAATTAAATCGCATACTACTCAATTAATTGGATATGCGTTGATTTCAAACTGTTAAATCAAACGCTCATTACTAATAAATATATTCCGACATTAGCTAACAAACTTTTTTTTCATGTACTCCAAAGCTCGAGCTATAGTCATCACAGGCGCAAACAGAGGTATAGGATTCCAGCTAGCGAAGCGTCTCATCAAAAATCCCAGCAAACCCAAAGTTATCATCACCTCAAGAGACGAGACCCGCGGAAAAGCCGCAGTAAACGAGATTCTTGACGAGTATCCTTCTTCTAAAGAGTTTCTTTACTACCATGTACTTGATATCACGAATAAAGATACGTACTCTCCTTTCTCAGATTGGATCAAGTCAACCTTTGGAAAAATCGACGTTCTCGTCAATAATGCAGGACTCAAGATGGACGGCGATGGTCTGGAAAATGTTGGTTACAAATCGCCTCTGAGTCACGCTGAAAAAACTATTGCAACAAATTATTACGCAACACGTGTATTTACCGAGTATGTGCTTCCGTTGCTCGCTTCTGATGGAAAAATCATAAATGTTTCGAGCATAAGAGGACTTTATCACTATCAAGGCAGAACTTTGTACGAGAAGTTAGCCCATCCTGACTTCCAGCCAAAAGAAATTGACGAAGTCTATGAAATTTTCATGAATGCTGCTAAAAAACAGAATTATGATGAAGCTCGCATTACAGGACATTCATACAACATATCTAAGGCCTTGTTGAATGCCTGGACTTATCATGTGCTAAAAGACAGCCTCAAGGGTGATCAGCAAGCCTTCAATATGTGCCCTGGCTGGTGTCGAACTGATATGGGCGGCAATTATGCTCCGAAGGAACCAGAAGAAGGGCCAGAGACAATTGAGTATTTGATTGACCTGCCATATAAGTTGAATAAGGAAATTAACGGGAAATTCTTTACAGAGAAGAAGCTAGTTGAATATCACTTTAATCCAAAGGAACTTTAGGGTGTTTTCATATAATTAGTGATGAAGTAATAAGTATGAAAAACGCGATTTAACAAAATTCCGAAATCATGGTCCGTTAGTTCGTAGTATGCTGGTTACTGGTGTAGGTTATGGTCGATAGTGAAGATAAGAGAAGAAAATTTTGAAGAGATTGCTGATTAAGAATTGAAAATTAAGCAAGATTTCACGAATAAATCAATTTGTTCGCAATTTAGGCTAATTAGAACTGAGATACCTCAGGCGAGAATGAATGTGGTGTAGATGAGTTTTCCAGAAAAAGAGCCAGGCGAGAAGTCTACGCCAAAGATGAGCTATTCATTGTGCGCGCTGAAAAGGTAACGACTAATTATGGTATTTCTAAAACACGAAGAGTGATTACTGGAATTTTTTAATCAATAACTTTTTCGATTAGATTGGGGTGATTCAGCATAAACCACATTAAAAAATGCGATTTTCATTATTTGACGGGTGATTCACACCGTTTCTATGGATCTCAGAGTGACTCAGAGTGACTCAGAGTGACTCTGGGTGATTCTAAACAGAATATTGGTGGATTAAACCTAAATTCTTATGGACCAAACCAATTTATTAAATAATCCAAGTAATCACACGTCCGTCTATATAAGGTTCCTCATTCGAAATAACAATATCTCAAAAGAAAAAAACAAATTGAATCTTCAAGAAAACACAACCTCAAAGAGAATAATGGATACTAAATCTCGAGTTATCGTGATAACTGGCTCGAATAGAGGAATTGGATTCGAAGCAGCCAAAAGGCTTTTAAAAAATCCTAGCAAACCCAGAGTCGTCATTACCTCAAGAAATGAGAGTCTGGGTCAGGCTGCAGTGAGAGAGCTTCTCAACGAATTTCCTTCTTCCAAAGAGTCTATTTTCTATCATGTGCTTGATATTAGTAATAAGGAGACCTACGCTCCTTTCGCTGATTGGATCAAGGCAACCTTCGGAAAAATTGACGTGCTTGTCAATAATGCCGGAGTATTGACTGACAAGGATAACATGTTTGACGCAGATTATAAAGCGACTCTGGAAGATGCCACAAGAGTGATTGGAACAAACTATCTTTCTACACGAGCGTTCACAGAGTACGTGCTTCCTCTACTTGCTTCTGATGGCAAGATTATCAGTGTTTCGAGTACAAGAGGGTTATTTGATTGGCAAGGAAAAGCTTTGACTAAGAAATTACTTAACCCTAAATTCCAGCCTAAAGAAGTTGATGAAGTCTATGATATCTTCATGAACGCCGTGAAAAAGCAGGACTTCGAAGGAGGTGATATTACAGCATCTGAATATAACATCTCCAAAACCTTAGTGAATGCATGGACTTATTATGTGCTAAAAGACAGTCTGAAAGGGGATCAGCAAGCCTTCACTATGTGTCCTGGATGGTGTCGAACAGATATGGGAGGTGAGAATGCTCCGAAGAGCGCTGAAGAAGGAGCTGAGACGATCGAGTACTTGATTGATTTGCCTTATAAGTTGAACAAGGAGATCAATGGTAAGTTCTTCAGAGATAATACGCTCATTGAGTTTGATGAATCAAGAAGTGAATTATTGGCTAAACTCGCTTCATAATTGTAATCGTTTGGTTCAATTACTGAATATTATTCAATCAATACATAAAAATATATATATGAGTAAATGGCAATCTTAGTCTTTAGCTCATTATAAGAACAAATATTCTCTCTCTCTCCTATAACAATTATGTGACTTTCGGACTCAATTTTTTTGGAGTAATGCTATCTAGAGATTTTCGCACAGAGCTTGTAATGTAAAATTGAACAACCAGATTTGAAACAATAGGAAACTCAAATCAAGATAATCCATTGGCTTGAATGTATTACACATTTTTGATAATTAAAGGTACTATTTGATTAGTGTTAGTCATGAGTATAGCAAGTACCAGATCTCCTCCACTCTGAGTTCACAACACACAAGCATCAAAACTCACAATTTCAAAACGAGACAAGAGGAAATTTTGCAAATGGGCTAATATGAAAAAGATAAACAACAGGAGCAAAGCAAACTGTGAAATTTAGAAGTAGAAAGGATAGAAGAGAAAGTAACTACGAGAAAATATCTTGAAACCTGCAGTTGGAAAGAAATTTTAAATTGAACTTGTTCAGTAAACAACTTTTTCAACTGATTAGACTCTAGACTCAAAGCAAATTTTTTATTGATGAAAGATATATACCGTCGAAGATTAGAGGGTCTAGCTAGAGTATATCCAAAGCCATTTTTGAATGCCTGGGCCCATCATGTGCTAAAAGACAATCTGAAGATCAGCAAGCTTTGACTAAGGCCGAAGTGTCCTTAGGAAGGCCCAGACACAAATGAGTATTTGAATAAAAGAAATTTTCTCATTGAACTTATTCACTAAGAAAATTTCGCATTTGATTAGGGCAATCGGAAAACATCTCTAAATCAAACTTTTTATAAACTCAGAGATTACATGAATTGGTCTAATGAAAATAATGAATCTTCTTATGACAAGCAAGTAACTGAACTCGGTAATTAGACTGAAATGTGAGCAATTAGAGAAGTATAAAAGGTAAAACAAATCAATTTAGAGTTCACAACAAGTGATTCCTTAAACTTTAGCAAAATAATTTATTCCATAAGAATGAGAAGTGATTCTATTGGCAATTAATCCAAAATGCTACTTTCAGTATTATAAGGGTGATTCAGGACGCTTCGAGAGGGTTATGAATGGCTATGGATGATTTCTCACTGAAAGAATTTCTGGAATCACACCTAACCTCAATTTAATGAGTCTTATAAATTGCTCGCGTTTAATAAAAGTAATCACTCGCGCGCCTATTTAACTTTCGCATTAATGAAAGCATAATACATTATCGAAAAGAGTTCGAAAAAACATAAATATTGAATAATGGATTCTAAATCTCGAGTTATCGTAATAACTGGTGCAAACAGAGGAATTGGGTTCGAAGCAGCTAAGCGGCTTCTCAAAAATCCTAGCAAACCTATAGTTGTCATCACCTCAAGGAATGAGAGCCTTGGTCAAGCTGCTGTGAGAGAGCTTCTCAATCAATATCCTTCTTCCAAAGACTATATCTTCTATCATGTACTTGACATTACCAAAAAGGAAACTTATTCTCCTTTCGCTGATTGGATCAAGAAAACCTTTGGAAGGATTGATGTCCTTGTGAATAATGCCGGAATAATACTCGCTGACGATTTCAAATATGACCCAAATTATAAATCGACTCTGAAGGAAGCAGAAAAGGTTGTTGGGACAAACTATCTTTCTACTCGAGCTTTCACAGATTACGTGCTTCCTCTACTCGCTTCTGATGGCAAGATTATCAGTGTTGCGAGTACGAGAGGATTATTTGATTGGCAAGGAAAAGCATTCACAAAGAAATTACTTAACCCTAAATTCCAGCCGAATGAAGTTGATGAAGTCTATGATATCTTCATGAACGCCGTGAAGAAGCAGGACTTTCAAGGAGGTGATATTACATCATCGAGCTATAATATTTCCAAAAGCTTGGTTGTTGCCTGGACTTATCACATGCTGACAGAGAGTCTCAAAGGAGATCAGCAAGCTTTCACTATGTGTCCTGGTTGGTGTCGAACAGATATGGGAGGTGAGAAAGCTCCAAGGAGCGCTGAAGAAGGATCAGAGACAATCGAGTATTTGATTGATTTGCCTTATAAGCTGAACAAAGAGATCAATGGGAAGTTCTTTAGAGATAGCAAAGTAATTATGTTTGATGAATCAATCAGCACCTTTCTTAGCCTGTACTCAAAAGGAGAGTAGCTATTAATAGATGGAAGCTTGTCAAATAATATGAAGTATGATTATAATATCCTATGAATTTAAATAACGACCTTGTTCAAGTATTATTCAATTATTCCATATGATAAAGTTGGCTTTTAAGCCATTATTTGGAAAATGTCCACAATCTAAAGTTGGCTAATTTCTTGAAATGAGCATAATTTGAAAGACTTTCGAGTTGGAACTCAGCATCCATAGTTTATAGTGGGTAGTTTCTCTTTTTCATACCATAGACAGAAACAAAATCTGCCAATAAAGCTCATCGTCAGTAATGAAAACACAAAGAGTAATGTGAAAAACCTCCTCAATAAATACAGTAAGAGTTTAGGAGAATATTTACTGAGAGCTTGCCAGATAACTAGGCCTTCACTATCATTAAAACGAAAATATGAAAAGGCTAACCTTTCTTAATAATAGTTTATACAATATCATTTTATCTATGCAGCTTATTTTAGTACTGGATTTTGATTCAAGATCCATTATCAGAACCCGAAGATCTATAGAAATGGAAATAATCTAAGTAAATAGTTGGGAAATGGAGTTGTACTGCTCATATATTTAATTAATGCATGTGAATTTATTAATCAGGCTGTACGAAATCATTTAGCAGTGGAAGATTTCTAACGCGAAAAAATTGCCATGGAACCAAATTTTCGGAGTCGATGGAGTCGAAGATAAGAAAGTAAGATTTTCCGAGGGCAATAGAATGATGACTCCAAATTCTGCTATTCGCATCTTCCATGATTACAATGTGAATGCTCCAATCTATAATCATTCTCAAAATTTCAGTATTCAAAGGGTGATTCAATCAATCTGAGTCTATTAGAATTTATCGCTGAACGTGATTCTGACTGGAAGGTTATTATGAATCACACCGAACATCAATTTGTGTATCAAATTTTTTTTTTTAAAAAATAACCTCTGCCGAGTAATCACGTATTCGGCTATATAACGTTCCTAATTACAGAAAATAATATCCAAAAACAAAAAACAAATCATATAAGACAATGGATTCTAAATCTCGTGTTATCGTGATAACTGGTTCAAATAGAGGAATTGGATTCCAGCTAGCAAAGCGTCTCCTCAAAAATCCGAGCAAACCCAGAGTTGTCATTACCTCAAGAACTGAGAGTCTTGGTCAGGCTGCTGTGAGAGACCTTCTCAAACAATATCCCGCTGCTAAAGATTATCTCTACTATCATGTACTCGATATCACTAATAAGGAAACCTATGTTCCTTTCACTGATTGGATCAAGGCAACCTTTGGAAAAATTGATGTCCTCGTGAATAATGCTGGAATTATCGTAGCAGGCGATGATAAATTTAATCTCAATTATAAATCGACTCTCGAAGACGCAGAAAAAGTGGTTGGAACGAATTATCTTTCCACTCGAGCATTCACCGAACACGTGCTTCCTCTCCTAAGTGATGATGGAAAAATCATCAATGTCACAAGCACAAGAGGATTGTTTGATTGGCAAGGAGAAACGCTCTTCAAGAAACTAACTAACCCTAAATTCCAGCCTAAAGAAGTTGATGAAGTCTATGATATCTTCATGAATGCTGTGAAGAAGCAGGATTTTGAAGGTGGGAAGATTACAGGATCACCTTATAATATATCCAAAGCCTTGTTAAATGCCTGGGCTTATCATGTCCTAACAAACAGCCTCAAGGGAGAGCAGCAAGTTTACAGTATGTGTCCTGGTTGTTGTCGTACTGAAATGGGAGATCCAAATGGTCCAAAGAGTCCAGAAGAAGGGCCAGAGACGATCGAGTATTTGATTGATTTGCCGTATAAGCTGAACAAGGAGATCAATGGAAGGTTCTTTAGAGATCTTAAGCTAGTTGAGTTTGATGAATTAAGAACTGTCGGTATTAGCAAACTATACCCAGGAAGGGTATTTAATTGATTGTGAATTGATAATAGTTATGAAAATTGTCCGAAATATCCTTAATGTATATATCAGATTAATGTCATTTCATAGTATTAAGCATTTAGAAGTGATTGTATAAGAGGATTTATTGAATAAATGAGAATCGTCAGTGTTAACTCAGACTAATAGAAAGTATGCATCTAATTCGTGTTTCCAAGATGAAATAAGAATTTGTTAAAATTTAGCTTTTTGCGAAGGTCAGCGCATTTTTTATCTCTCAAGTACTTGAAAATCAAAAATTGTTGAAAAGGAGCTTTGTTAAGCAAATTGAAAAAACTCGCCATTTTTAAACGATACTTGGTTGTTTGTTTGTCGGAAAAAAAACATACCTCTAATGTATATCATGCAATTTAATTCCTTTAATAATTATTGTGAAGCATGTATTAAGATATTAAGAAAATGATGTGTTAATATGCTATTATTTAGGAATGCAAATAATAAGATCAAGAAATGAGCCGACTTAGTACATAACCTACTAGCTTGGCTTTTAGATTGCTTGGTTTATCAAAGTTGTCTGGAAAGATCTGAAAATTCAAAAAAAATAACATGTAAATAAATTTTGAATCTTTTAATCTGGCTGGAGTTTCTCTAATGAAGCAATGCTTTTGGAGGCCGAGAGAGCGATTACTTTGAATTCTGCAATTAGCATCCTCCGTTTCAATCTGATACTTCGAACTCTCATCATTTTTAAAATTTCAGTGCCAAAAGGATGAGGGTGATTCAGTCCGACTCGAGCCGTTTTTAAATTTATCATGGCACGTGAGTCTGACCTGGATTGCTGAATCGAATCACCTCTCACCTAAATTTTCATGAAGGAAATTTTTTTTTTTAGGAAAAGTAATCACACCTCTGTCTATATAACCACCTCATCCCAGGAGATATTATCACAAAATAATACAACAAATTGTATCTTCAAGAAACACAACCCCAGATAGAATAATGGATTCCAAATCTCGAGTTATCGTAATAACTGGTGCAAACAGAGGAATTGGATTCGAAGCAGCTAAGCGGCTTCTCAAAAATCCTAGCAAACCTATAGTTGTCATCACCTCAAGGAATGAGAGCCTTGGTCAAGCTGCTGTGAGAGAACTTCTCAATCAATATCCTTCTTCCAAAGACTACATCTTCTACCATGTGCTTGATATCACGAATAAGGAAACTTATACTCCTTTCACTGATTGGATCAAGGCAACCTTTGGAAAAATTGATGTTCTGGTCAACAACGCTGGAATATTACCTGAAAATGATCTTTTCGACCTGAGTTACAAAGCGACTCTAGAAGCTGCCACATCAGTCATCAAGACGAACTATCTTTCCACTCGAGCATTCACAGAGCATGCTTATCCTCTCCTTGCTTCTGATGGCAAGATCATTAATGTCTCGAGTACAAGAGGAACATATGGCTGGCAAGGAAAATTGCTCTACGAGAAACTTACAAACCCTAAATTCCAACCTAAAGAAGTTGAGGAAGTTCATGACATCTTCATGAACGCCGTGAAGAATCAGGATTTCGCAGGCGGCGATATTACAGGGTCTGGCTATAATGTATCTAAAGCCTTAGTGAACGTTTGGACATACCATATTCTGAAAGATAGTCTTCAAGGGGATCAGCAAGCTTTCACTATGTGTCCTGGTTGGTGTCGAACAGATATGGGAGGTGAGAAAGCTCCGAGGAGCGCTGAAGAAGGATCAGAGACGATCGAGTATTTGATTGACTTGCCTTATAAGTTGAACAAGGAGATCAATGGGAAGTTCTTTAGAGAGAACAAACTCGTTGATTATGGCGAATTAAGAAGAGTGTGATCATTTCTGCTCCCCTACAAAGAGAGGGTATTGAAAAATGAATGACGAATAACTAAGAAAAAACCTTTAATGTAATTCTTGTGATGCAAAATTGGATTTTGATACAGAAATATTATATCTAACATTAAGAGAAATATGAATACCTAGATATATACCCATCTCAATTATCAATTATCAAGGAAACGGTCTTCGTATTTCATAGGTTATCTAATGAAAAATTGAGATTGTCATAGCTACTCAGCAAGAATAGAACTGCTTAATGCGATTCAAACTCGATTTTAGGGAAGGAGAGGCTCATCTCCTTCGTTTTTCGAAGTGAAATGACCGAATGATTTGCATTCTTTAGCATTCTAACACTTTTTTTTTCTCAAGTCAGAGAGAATTTAATAGTCTAGCGATAGATGCGCGTCTAACAAGCACAATGCTCTTATTATTAGTTTTAAAATGTACACGAAAAAATGGAGCTCGAATCTCATTTTTCTCTTAGAATCTTAACAAGGAGGCAAAACTCATAATATATATAATTATATAGTTCAAATATTTAAATAATAAATCCTCATAATAATCTTACAATAAAGCCTCTTCGCCATTCAGTCTTTATCATCGCCTTCCTAACCATAAGAACGAACTTACGAGTACCAATCATGTTCTCTGTAGCGATATCTGTAGTCACCTCCCAGGAAATCAGGATCATAGTCATAGTCTTGCATTTCACTCAAACTTTCCATTTGCGCCCTTGCAGACGTCAGTGTAAGCAAAGCGAGCACCAACAGAAGAATTAGCAAATTAGTCATCTTCATTTGCTGTCTTTGAGTCAATATCGTTTGATTGCTTTTATATTCTGATTGAAAAATATTTAGTTCCGTCATTTATAGCCTACAATGATTTGAGTACTTCAACATGGCTCGTTTCCAGATCAAGCAAATGAATCACTGACAAAGGGAATGATAACAAAGACTAAGTTTTGATTAAAATCAGGAAGGCTAGCCAAGAAATTTACTGAGGTTCAGCGCTTTGAGTTTTAATCACCAACATATATTGATGAATATTATTATTTGTTCTCATTGCTCAGTAAATTTCGGCAAGTCTAATCACCAATCAAAATCTCTGTTGTCTTCAAATGAAGCTTAAGAAGAATAATGCCTGCTTTTTGTGCGAAAGTTCTAAATGAGAGAGCACACACATAATAACTTGCTTCTGAATAATTCGGGTTATGTCAGAAGCAATTCCACCAGCAAGAAATTTAACACAGATTAGTGATAGAGGAAAATTCCAAAACGATTAACATACCTAAGACCCTTAGGAGTGATTTCGTTTCGTTTCAGCGAGAAAATTTGGAGAACTAATAACTATTCGCTGGTCGTTGATTAACAAGCATATCTATATACTGGATTTCTTGTTACAAAAAATGAATTTTAATTCTCAAAACAATACATAATAGAATTATAAGAAGGGAAACATACAATAACGAATTCTGAGCCATTAACTTTTGAAGATCATAATAAGAATTCATTGAAAATAAGAGAAATGATATTTTTTCTCGTTCACCATGGGTTGTAACGAGTGAAGAGCTTCGCAGCTCTCCTAGGGTAGGATTCATAGTCCTCGTCATCATAATATGGAGGGTAGAAGGAGTAGTCGTCACTCTCTTCTACATTTTTCAGGCGAGTGATCGTCAAAGACAGCGAAGAGGTCACTAACAGAACCAAAACCACGAAACTTATCTTCATTTAGATGGCTTTTTTTGATTCGAATCTCTTGAATCTATTTATATTATTTCTTGAAGAATAATAGGTATTTTTATTGATTGAGTGCTTCCATGCTGGCCCCCTTTCCAGATCTGGCAAAAGAATAATATACAAATAAAAATTAGTAAACCATACTCTCATCCAAATCAAGAAGGTTAGCCTTAAAATTACTGATTCTTTATTACAGTAGCTATTATTATAAGCATTGCAGAAACTCTCATTAGAAACGTTAGTTCGAGGTCAAATCTCACAATTTTCTGAGATGAGAAGCTTTTAGATTCAACTAATAGATCCTACACAAATGTATTACAACCTAGATAAATCATTATGAAGTCAACATTTTAGGTTTCTAAGCAAACACCTCTCTTTTTAGTAGATTCTTACCTTGGCATTGCTATCTAAATGACTAGATGACTTATGATCACCTACTTTGAAAGTCTTTCAAATTAAGGGTATAACTCTGCCACACAACGTATAACAACGAATAACACTACATTCATTACTTCGATTTTACTCTCTTAAACATAAAAATTAGAATTTAATTGGCCAATATTTGTTGTGTCTTTCTTGAACTATCAGAGACGACCTCTTCCGAAACCGCCTCTAGCTCCTTTTCGACCGCGCAATCCGCTCGCCAAACTACGGCGAGCAGTTAAAGCGCTACCACGAGTATCATCGTCGGAATCTATGGGATTTATTTCTTCTTTAGCCTTCATCTTGAGCACGCTGCTCCTCAAACGAGCCAAGACAGAAGCGATGAAAGAAATTATCAAAGTTAACCATATTATGAGACTTTTTTTCATTTGGATTTTGTTTTGAGGACTTTATTTTTAATAAATAGGTTTTACAGTGCTAATTATATAAGCGCATTGATATCAGTAAGACTGGTCTGAAGATTACTGGTATTTAGCATGACGCCTTTCTACATTTTCAGAAAAATTCACCTAAAACTATTATACCTAGCCGTCAGTAGCCAACCTTCGACAATTATCAATGTAAAATCCTATTCCGGATTATAAAGAAAAAAATGATCTCACTTTCTCTCCTTTTTTGATGTTAATCTCACAGAACAGGTTATTCTTATTTGAGTATGATTATTAGAATTCGTTTCCAATTTAAGAACTTATTTCAAGAAAGGAACATAAGATCATTTTGTTTCGAAAAACTCAGCAAAGTTTACTGATTAGAAATGCCTTGCCTATACTTTCCATTTTTTTGTTGACAAACTAATTTGTATTCGAAGACCTCTCTCTAATTCGAGGCTTGCGATCTGTAAGAATTAGGCACAATCAAGATAAATTAAAGGCCAGCCATGATTGGGATAATAGAATCGTTTCAAAAGGTATCTCAATTGTTCTTTTCTGATCTGCATGTTTTGATGGTTGTATTACAAAAATACTTGAAATAATAATTTGTTAGGTATGATCTTTCTGAGAGCGAGAGAGAAAAGAGAGAAGAGAGAAAGAGCGTTTCTATTAGCTTTAGATTTTTCAAGATCAATAGTCATAAAAATTCATTAAGACATCTAGATAATTATGGAAGATTGGTTTCTCAGCAATATGCAGGAGAGGAAATGTGCATTGTAAAAATAATTTAATTTTTTTCACGATCCTCAATCGTAGGATACCATGTAACAAGTAAAGCACTCTACCACCATCTCTCCCAGGGATTCCATAACAATTATAATAGCCATAATCATAACGGCGAAGACCAATGGAGTTAGCGACGACTGGAAGTAGGGCTGCGGCTGGAAGGGTGGTAAGAACTGGGACGACGAAGGAGACCATTTGAGCGCTCGCTTCTTCCTCTCAATGCACTGGTTTCTGACCTCCCCTTGCTCAAGCTGGTCTTCAAACGAGCAGCTGCAGTAGCAAAAAACGAAACTATCAAAGCGAGCAGTAATATCAGGAATTTCTTCATCGGACACTTCTCTTTCTATAATATTTTTTTGCTGAATGATTCTATGTTATGGATCTTCCTGTATTTATAGGGGTTGTCTATTCGAGGAACATTCTCTCTCAGCAATGATTCTTCTTCCCGACTTAAGAGATCATATAAAGAACAAACGGTACTAGCTCGACAGATGACAAAAATTACTGGTGGCGAGCGTTTTACAGGAAGACTCTTGTCTTTTATAATTCCACCTTTTCAACATAGAAATACTCTCAATCCCAATACATAATCTCATTCAAAAGCAGAAATCGACTGCGGAATGCTGAATTATAAGCACCGAATTGCTCCAAATTTTTCCGAAATCCAAGGGATTTTCTCACAACCTTTTCCTATTCACTCGAAATTAATGGTAAAGAATGTTCCTTAACGGTTAAGAATTGTGAAAAATTTTGAATAATTTTACAAAATCGATTATAGTGGCCGATCAGTAATGTGTCTTTGCCAGCAATAAAAGCAATGTAAAGCAAAATTCAAATGACAACTTTTTTTCATCAAATCCTCTTCTATTAAAGCAAACAACCGATCTGTATAGTTTCAAATTAAGAAAGTATCCAGAGAAAATAATTTTGAAATTTGAATCTGGAACAAAAACATGGACTCTATTAGCAAGAGATGGGCCAAGGAATGGAGTATTTTTTCTTGTTGAATACCCCTCCTTCTAGAGCAGGCCTTAGAGAGTTTTTTTAATCATTTCTTATGACTTAATCGAAAGAATATTCGATGATTGGTGATACTGAATGAATTACTTTCTTTTTTCAGAAGAAAAAGTTTTCAGATTTCATCACTCTTATAAAAATAAATAAAAGAGAAATATTGTCGATGAGGAAATCTATATATCTTTTTTTCCTTCTGCTGCCTGTTAAGATCACAAAACAAAGGATAAATAATTCATATCTGTCAATGTTGATAGAAACTACAAATTGGCTAATGAAATTTTGGGAATCACTAAGTAATCTAGAGGCTCAACTATGATAATTACAAAAGCAAACCTAAAATTTTCGGCCCCTAACAATAATTGAATTAACAATAGACATGATAAATGTGAGTGACAAGTAGATCCGGGATCCATAATAAAGATATATAATTATAAATTTTAGGAGATATTTCTGATTATAGTATAATTAATTCCTTTGATGAAATAAAATTGTATTTCTCATAGCCCTTAACTGTCAAATATAGATTCACATGAAATCAACGAATTAGTCTTATAAAATTCTTATCTCTTATTAGTAATAGTAGCCATATGGGAAAAAGCGACGACGGTAAAAGTAGGGATTATAGAAGCGGCGGAATCCATAGCCAAAGCGGCGACCGAAACCGAAACCTCTGCGAAAGTATTGATTGCTCATTTCGCTTGTTGCTTCGGAATTCATCATGCTCTTCGCGCTAGCGACTGCAGAGGCCAAGAGAGAAGCCATCAAAACGAGAAGTACCAGAAAGATTTTCATGACACTGAACCTTTGTTTTCACGCAAATTTTTGATTTTTTGATTACTTAAGAAATTGCTAACTATTTATAGACAGAAACAATTCGAGAAGTATTCAACCTGAATGCTGGTTCTTCTTCTAGACCGGCAAAACGCCTTGCATCAGCGCAACAAAACTGAAATCAAGAGCTTTAGACCTAAATTACTGATGCTAATCAGTTTGGGTTACATCTTACAGCAAAATTATTTACAGACTAATCAAAGTTACTTGCTACTTTCAGTAATTTTGCAAGGTTAGATTTTTAAAAATTCGAAGTAATCAACCTGCCCCTTTCTCTTTGGGCTATAATTGATTCTAAAAATGAGCATCTGCCTTATAATTGAGCTGTTGGCGCAAATGCTACGATTAACCTTTGGCGCACATGGTCGGAAGAATGAGAAATTTTACAGATTATATATAGTGAGCCAGTAAAATTACAAAACTGAGAATTTGGGTGATTTATTTGTTATAGGTCAAATTTGATGGCAAGAGAACAACAGGAAAATTCTTAAACGGTTGAATATTTGATCGAAATCGATGATAGATACGGCTAGTATTAGCTTCCTTTCCTTTTTTTCCGAAGGAAACGAAAACTCGATATTTTCACGTGGATATTTAAGTTCACTCAATGCGCTTCTCCTTTCATCATCATTTTATTCGAGAATAGAAACCGATGTACAATTATTATCTCGTACATCCGTACAAACATCCCAAGAATACTGTTCTTAAGGTTTGTAAATTCTTCCATTTTGGTTTCGGAAGTACAATTCAGTATGAAGGGGTTATTTCATACAAGAGAACTTTCTTAGCCTGAATTGTTACAAGGAATACTTATTTTGCATATTCTATTACTTCTGCTTTCATCATTGGGTATCAAAACATGACTGTATTAAGCCTCACCAATCTACAGCGAATGCTAGCGAAGAGAAGCGATAAATGCTGCGTAGAATATTGGTTCCTCAAGTTTTGCAACTAAGATGCAGGAATAAGTTCTTTCGTAACTTTTTGAATCAATATGATCTT
>ENA-UOTX01001213-UOTX01001213.1-compost-metagenome-genome-assembly--contig:-NODE-1213-length-20853-cov-9.438198_pt1 | contig 20853 bp, 14 predicted proteins | sample MGYA00238143_ERZ746982 | MGnify/ENA primary metagenome ERZ746982 (study PRJEB28758, sample SAMN06268862) | compost metagenome | isolation source: single cell | place: USA: California, Emeryville, Joint... | reverse complement strand
TTTGTTTAACCTCGATAAGAGGGAGAAATACCCTCAATTACCAAAATCAACAGGTCTTATGATAATGACAAAGAATTTCATTGTAGTTTGAGACAAATTTGTTTTTGCGGAAAGTAAATAAAATATTCAAGAACCTGGATTAATATATATATGATTTAGTCCTATTAGGGTATCGTAATAGGAAAAATGTGATAATATGGTCTGGTTTCAGCAGCGAAATGCTGAAGAATCCGATTTTATCTATTTTCAATTTTTCAGGGCAACATTGGTTGTGCTTTTCATTTGGTAGTAGTAGGTTTTTCTCTATCACTGTTCTCTCTCTTTTTTTTTGTGTGCGTATATGTAAAAAGACTGCTTCTTACATCTTCATAGAGTGTACCAACTGTTTCTCATTCTTTCTGCTGCAATAATAGAAGATAAATGAGTTATCCATTAACAAATCACTTCCAAAATTCACTTGAGATATCAGAATCATCTAACAAGAAGATATTTTTTAATTAAAACGAGTATAATTCAGATGATTGAGGTTAGACACTTCCTTCGGCATTTCTGCACAACAAAATCACTTGGTAACTCTTTTAGTTTCATTCTTAAACTTATACTTTTACAAACTCAGAACAGAAGCTCTACAAAGTACGCAAAGGATGGAATAATTTTGCTGAAACTTATGCTGACCAAGTTGAGGCTGATAACGTCAATTTTGCTCGTAGTCTACTCCATGTTGCGCACTTCGGAGAAAAATCTACGATCCTTGACGCAGGTTGCGGCAGCGGAATGGCAACGATCTACATCTTGCAAAATTTAAAACGAGTCAATGCAAAATTTCGTATATACTCTGTTGATTTATCTGAGAAAATGGTTGAACTAACAAAGGCCAGAATACATCACGAATGCCCCGAGCATGACAATATTAAATCAACTGTTCATATTGCTAGTCTTGATGATTTGAAAATGATAAGATCCGGCAAACTCGAGCTCTATCACTCAAATCTTTGTTTTCACCTTGTCCCAGACGTCACAGTTACTCTCAAAGAGGCGAATCGAGTGCTTAAACCTGGAGGAAAATTATGTTTTTCGACGATAGCTCAGAAAAGGGAGGACTCTTTATTGCTGCCGTTAGATCTCATTGCTGAACAACTAAACTTCCCTCCTTATAAAGAAAGAGATCTATTTCACTTGGGTGAAAGAGAGACAGTGAAACAGCACCTTGAGAACACGGGTTTCAGGTTGGATTTATTCTGGTATCAAAATATTGGAGTATATTTGGCAAATTTTGAAGAATATCTTGCAACTACAAATACGCATGAGCTACTTGCCTACAAGGAGAAACTGACTGAAGAACAAGTTCAGAAGTTTTTTGCTTATACTAGGGAGAACTATGCACGGCTTAAGAGAAATAATACTCCATTTGATTTTACATGTGCTATGATTGTAGCAACTAAATTATAGCTGCTTTGAAGGTGATATAATATACTTTAACTACTACGCTTTCAAATAATGCATGCCAAATATAAAGAAACAAAATTTTTATCAACAGTAGATATCGTTGCTCTACATTGCTTATTGTGTGTCATCAAGGAGGAAGGATCTTTGAGGCTGAGAATCACTTGATTCTTGAATATTATATTGTTGTAAGAAGTCTGTGCGAAATATATACAAAATTCCAACAATTTAATAAAAATACGTGCAAAATCACTCTGAAACATTAGCAAAATTATCCCCATAAATTAGCGATTATTTAGCATTCAATTCAAATGATTACTCATAATCATTCACAGCAAAAGCTTTATCATATTCAACGAAAAACACTTCGATCTCCTTGACCAAGAAGCTGAGTGTGCCTCCTATTCCGCTTGGTCCTGATCTTGAATTACTAACCTCTCTCCTCCCAAAAGTCGAACCTAACAGCGAATAGCTGACTGACTCATTGCATTTATCTGATATTCTGAGATCTCCGTTTCCAAACGACGCGCCTGACTTAGCATCGCTTGTGATGAGCTCTTCAGGTTTCCTAAACGTTTTTTTCATAAGACCTGTTGATTTTGGTAATTGAGGGTATTTCTCCCTCTTATCGAGGTTAAACAAAAACACTCGGTTTTCATTTGCTGTCACTTTAGAATTTATTTGAGGCAAACTCGATTTTTGGATTTTCGTCGGTTTTACTTTATCAGAATGGAATGCAACCTCTGTGAAACCACCAAATTTCTTTCCCTCAGTAGTCTCGATGATAACAACCACCGGGGCTACTCCGTCGCATAGACTATGGAAATTCTTGGCTCTGAACCCGTCTCGTGAGCCGCGGTATAATAAAGTATAATTTACTTTTCCATGCAGATGAATCCAATTTGACAGCAGCCTCACTTCCTTTTGGTTCTCAAAGTCCTCGCCACCGTAGTTGCTGTTATCAAGAATAAGCGAGTCAATCGTAACAGAGTACTCTGAGGCTAAGATCGGCTCTTTCAGGAGGTTGAACTCTTCGAGATATCTTTTCAGACTAGCTGCTATTTTGGTATCAAAGGACAAATCATAATGCAGCCCATTCAGTCCGACAGTCGGCTGAGTCCCTTGTAGCGTCAGCGACCTTGCAAGGGAACACATTGACTTCCGTAAGCTTGTTATTGAGCCAGCGATGTCTGAGTTGCGGGTACAAGCGTAGATATCCTTACATTGCTCGTTGATATTTCCCAAAAACACCTGCAATTCTTCCGTTGTTTCAATTTTGTTTACATCCTCAATGAGATCATCGCAGTTCTGGTAAGGATAGCTGATCGTGCCTTCAAAATACAGCTTGCTTTTCCTCTGCAGTCTGTGAAAATTACGCTGCAGCAGCTGAATCTGCGATTCCAAGGACTCGATGGCTTCTTTCTTCTTCTGCTCAATGATACTGATAATGTCGGTCTTTAATCTCTCGTAGAACTCAGTGACCGATAGCTTCTCAGCTTCGATATGCCTGATAAAGCTGTCCATAAGTTGCTTTTGACAATCTAAGGCCTCGGCGACTTCTGTAGGCATTTTGATGGGAGGTATATTGGCGCTGAATACTGTGTTCGTTAGTTTACAAACGATTGTGATGTAATTCTGAAGTGTTAGAGCTCGGTGACTTAGTTTCTTGTCATTTATGCATTTTGTGCAGAATAAAACATCAGTTGTATCAGCATTGAGGATTGCGCGAGTGATAAAATGATTTGGGTGGTCTGGGCATCGGAACTCTTTTATTCCGGCTTGAAGTATGCTATTGTTGTTGCTGTTCATGATGAAATATGTATAATTTTTTCTCTTTTCTTTTAAATTGTGATCGGAAATTCTGGAAGATCAACTACTGTACTTGTCTTGAGATAGGCGAAGCAACTTTGATTTTCCAGAGTGATCAGTTCGCAGGAGAAAAAATTATACTGATTCACCTGTTAGTAGATATAGTGTATTTAATTTGTTTATTTAAATGATATTACTGAACAAACGGACAAATTCGTCACATTGAACGAGATGTTTTGAAAGATTGAATGAGAAAACGGATATAAGTAAAATTCAAGAGATTTTGCTGGAAATTTAATTTGATCAGGTGAGCCTGTATTGAATCTTAATAGTCCTTAGCAGAATGGTTATCCTTTGTGCTGTCTTACTATCTTAAAACGGTTTTCGGAGAAATTCGTATTCATAATGTATTTCTATTTACAGTTGGCTGACAAATTGAAACAGGAAATAACTTTCAGAAGATACACAAATTGACTGACGACTAGGGAGCAAGTGTTAAGACGAGTTTTTTTGAAAGTTCAATTAAATCTCCTAATTTAAGCAGCTTTTCTTTCTTGACCCTAACAGTGGAGAGAAAATGACCTTGAACTTAGTCGAATAGTTAGTAACTCAAGATCAGGACATGCTTTTTTTTTTTACTCCTTCCTCCATCTCTCTAAGCAATAAATTGATATCTTAATTCTCTCATCTTCAAAGCCATTTCGACATCATTCTCCAATCGGATAATGTGAATGAGATGGCTAATTGTTCTCAAAGCGCTTCATGTGCCTCTTCTCATCCCGAGAGGAGGTTTCATGAGCCATATTACAGGCGTAATTTAAGTGTTTCACTGGCATCATTTATATCTTCCAACAACGTCATTGACGACTGTAATATCAAAATTCTGATTTTATAATGCGTCCAAATTTTAAACCTCATCAAAATCAACATAAAAGCCACCTAAAATGGAAAGACTTCAACTAATCAGCTCCCACCTCGTCTCGAAGAACGACACAAGTATATTTTCCCCTCTCCATAGCTAATTCCATCATAGAACTGACAAACCCCAACTGCAACTTCGACTTCAAGCCCGTTGGTAACCTCAAAGACAAAGTAATCGTGATTACCGGTGCCTCCAGAGGAATCGGCCTCGCGATTGTCAAGCGAGCAGCTCAAGACGGAGCTAAAGTCGCCATTCTCGCCAAGACTGTCAAGGACCATCCAAAATTACCAGGCACGATCTATACCGCAGCAAAAGAGATCGAAGAAGTTGGAGGTCAAGCTCTTCCTCTCCAATGTGACATCAGAGACGAAGAGAACGTTAAAGCTTGCATCGCAAAAGTCATTGAGAAATGGGGTCATATCGATATCCTCATCAACAACGCTTCTGCTATCAATTTGGTCGGAACTTTGGAACTCGATATGAAGAGATACGACCTCATGCATCATATTAACACACGAGGAACCTTCATGGTGTCGAAGTATTGCATTCCACACATGATGAAATCCAAGAACCCACATATTTTGACTCTCTCGCCTCCTCTTAACATGGAAACCAAATGGTTTGCACCATTCGTTGGCTACACGATGGCTAAATACGGTATGAGCATGTGCGTGCTCGGTATGCACGAAGAGTTCAGAGATCAAGGAATCGCTGTGAATGCGCTCTGGCCAAAAACAACCGTTGCGACTGCCGCGGTGAAAAATGTGGTTGGAGGCGAAGAAATGATGAAAAACTCGCGAAAGGATACCGTTATGGCGGACTCTGCTTATGTGATTCTGACCAGCTGCTCGAGACAAACGACCGGAAACTTTTTCGTTGATGAAGATGTGTTGAGGAAGACCGGTGTCACTGATTTCACAAAATATAGAGTTGATCCGTCACTTAAAGAAGAAGACTTAGCACTCGATATCTTTGTCTAAGAGAAGTTAGAATAGGCATTCATATATATCATAATGCCGAATAGAAATAATAATAAATCTACTATTATTTAAGAAAGTAGCTGACCAGATCAAAAAGCTCAAAGCATTGTCTGTTGCCAATTTACATAATAAGTAGATTCATAATAAAATCATCTTAACCTAAACTATCACTTAGAGAGAGAGTGGTGAAAGTGAATCCTGACCTAATACAATCAAACAGCGATTCTTTACCAATAAAAGGAAGCGAAAAACCCGAAGTCTGCACTACCTCGGCTCAATCTCTCTCAATAACTTTCTGCTCTTATTATCTTATTAAAATTCCTAAAGTAATATTGATAATTTGGTGCGTGTTGCAATCCACTTAATTTTATTTATTGATAGCTCAAGAGCAGGCGCCCATAAAAATGCAAGTAGCAGATATCTTAGATTATTTCTGTGCTTCATTCGAACTGCCAAGCAGCTTGGCTTGTTATTCTGGGTTCCTTTGGACAATCGGTGTTGTTGCAGTTGCTTGTAGCGCTCTATTGGTCGTCTCCGTAAAACTCCTTCGCAGGAGAATAATCCAAAAAAGCTCATTTTGCGCGAACTTCACTAAAATCCTCATGGAAAGAAGCCGGAACACAATATGCCAATACGTATCAGACTCTCAATCAATCAACTCCTTGACCTACTACAGCATACTGACCATATCGCTCCTAAGCGGCTCTCTCCCAGACATATTGAATTTTGTGCTCCTTAAGTATTTTTCCCCTGATTTCCCGGAGAAAACTTCAAAACCCATTGAGAAATACCTGTTGGCGTTTTCTGCGGATTTGCTTCGGAGCACAAGGCTTTTCATTTGGTTCTTCGTCATCGAAGTCATCTCATGGAGATCTAAATATTTTCCAAGGACCCTCCGCGACGATTGCTGTCCTACTATCAGAATCGCAGAGAGACAAATCGCGATCCGGTTTATACTCAAGCGCTCTTTTGTCTTCAGTTTCATCCTTTTTCTTTTCCTGCATATTTCCAGTGTCCTTCTCTACCAGGATTTGCTTCAAACATCGTTCAAGGAGCCGACTCTGTTCTTGTACTCCTTACTGGTGCATGGCGTCATCCTCCTAAAGGTCATACCAACACTGAGGATTATGAACTATGAGAATAATACGCATGCTCACAGCAAGCAAATCGCTCGTGAAGTGCACGTTCAGAAATTGCTTATCAGGCATCTACAAGAGCAAAAGCTGGATTCGAAAGGGAGAAGCAACTTGGTGACAGAAATAGAAGCAGCGATGAGAAAGTCGCTTCAGAATGAGGTAACGCCATGTGGGTATACAGCGATTATCGAAGAGAAAATCGAGCAGCGAATTACGATATCGTATTCTTGCTTTCTTATGAAGAGGGAAATAGCTTTAAAAGCTGATGCTGCGATGCTGAGTCATCCGAAGAGCTCGGTTTTTACCCTTAAGTTTATATTGATTTGGCTTCTGATCAGCAACTTATGGCAGGAATACTATTACATAAGATATTTCTTCGGACTAACAATGGCTCCTGATAATGCTGATCCCTATCACAGTGTCTGCGGCTGGATACAAGCGATTAACGACCTGCTTGATTTGTCCATTCTTGCGGTGTTTATGTTCCTTTTGCTAAGGGACAAACTGTCTTTTGGAGAACAATCGAGAAGTATGCTGCAGCAAGAGCGCGAGTTTCTGGGTCGTTCTCTCGGTAACCGAAGTTTTCATGGGTCTTATATATCGCAAAAACTTGAATCTGATGAATCTGTGCTTGAATTGGCCTAAGCTTTCAAAAAAAAACAGTATTTAAATGGCTAACGAAGGGATGGAACACCTCGATTAAAATTTTTTTTTAGAGGATCTTAAGTAGCAAAGCTTATTCATATATTTGTAACAAATCTTTTTTTCAAGATCTTTTGAAATTCCTATTCTCCTATCAAATTCTATATCAAAAGCACTCCATTGTCGTTAATCTCTCTCTGGAAAAGGACTAGGCATTCTTAGAAATTCTATGCCTGCATCAGAATCTGATTTCACATAATCTAAAAACATGATTAAAAGCACAAGAGCGTTTTTTTCTCACTCAAAACTGTATAGCCGACCTGGACGAATGTTCTCAGATGTCGCAACACTAAATTATCTGAGCTTTTTGAACGATTCAGCCCCAGCTAGCCTTGTGGTTGCGCATGGACTGATGGGAAATAGTCTTAATTTCCGTCCCATTGTTACACATCAAGAATTGAGCAGTCTTTGCAACTCATACCTATTTGATTTGAGAAACCACGGCAAATCTGAGCATAAACCAACAATGAGCCTCGAAGACATGGCGTGCGACATCGAAGCAGCTACACAAAAGTTAGGATTGGAAAAATTCTACCTTTTAGGTCACAGTTTAGGAGGGAAGGTAGCAATGGTATACTCAAGGCTCTTCCCTCAGAGGCTAAAAGGACTGATTGTCTGTGACGTCGGACCTTACGATTATAATGACGTCACAAAATTCAAAGCCGGAGCAAAAACTCAAGAAATGCTCCAGACCTGTGCAAAGATTCCAATGAAAGGTCTCTCACGACAGGAGCTATGGGCTAAAATTGAAAGCGCAGCGAATAATTCGAAGAGTGTTGCTGGGTTACTTATGTCAAATATAGATGAGGTGGGAAAGAATGAGTTCAAATGGAAAGTGAACCTTGACGTCATAAATATTTTCTATAACGAGCTGTTGGGGATATACCGTGGCACTTCGAAGAAGTATAGCGGACCCGTGAAAGTAATAGCAGGTCGTCAATCGGAGTATGTTCCGAGAAATGAATTATCCGAGTTTCACAGCGTTTTTGAGAATTTTGACACTCAAAGGGATATTGTATATATTGAAGGAGCGAATCATTGGGTTCATTTTACTAAACCGGAAGAGTTTGTGAAAGAAGTAAGCTCATTTATAAAACAGAGAGAAAGGCTCTAAACTTGGTAAGCCTCAGAGGAAGATGCATCAAATATAAATAGTATTATCACTAAGATCTCACCTTCTATATATATTTCTCAAATGATTCCTGAATGAGGTACTCAAATTTAATAGCTACTGGCCATCAGAATCTGGAGTAATGCAGTCGAATTTATATCAAGTTCTTTGGTTTATCGAGTCCACAGAAATGAATATTTAAGTCTCACTATTAGCAAACAATCAATTATGTATGGGATGTCCACATACTTACTAGTATAATTAAATCAAGATATTTACAATTCATGCAAAGTTTGTTTTCCAAAAAAACCTCCATTATCTTCGAATTACACAGTCTAATTTGATTAATTCAGGAATAGACTTTCCTAAACCTCATTTTGTTAGAATATATTGCATTTGCATGCATTATCGGCGTTAATTCGTTCGTTTTTCCGATGATTTTTCTTCGTTGGATTAAAATCAATTCTCGTGTTGTCTGTAGTTGGCAGTTCTGGGCCATCATCGCTGTGATTGGAAAAGCTCTTTGAATTTTGTAGTCCGGCAACATAATTCTCAATTGTCAATAATGAGTCATTCAGTTTCGCATTTCCAGAGATTCTATTCGCTGCCGCCAAGAAATCAGCAAACGACTCCTAATATTGTCGAATTCAATTACTTACTCAATGAGAAGAGGAGGAACATTACTGATTGCTCATATTTCTGTTTCTGATAGCTAAGTCGGTTATATTCCTCTATTTTAAGAAGATGCCATGCTTGCTTTTGTTCTCTATCCAAACGCCTATTCATAATCAAATGCTCACAATCAGAATAAAAATCGAATCTTACAGCGTCTTATTTGATCTGTGGAGCTTGTCGTGTTCCTTTTCAAGCTCTCGAGAGGAACCCTTCTCGGCTTCGACGTTCTTTTTGAGATTGCTAAGCGCCTCTTTCTTTTTGCACAAACGCTCTTGGCTGACTGAGCATTCCCTTTGCACAATTTTCAGCCTCTCGAGCAATCCTTTTTCTTCACCCTGAGCCTTCATTGAGTATATTCTTATAATGCAAATTCCTCGCAAGTGTAATTGTACTTGAAAATTTATCTCACAGAGTTTATTCTCCATTTCTTGGATCTGTTTCTCCAATATCACATTCTTCTCGATTGCCTTCTGTATAGCTCCTTCTCGTGATTCAAGAACTTCCTGTCTTCTATTATCAGCCTGATGTAGTAGTTATTTAAAAAATCATTGAAATGACCATTACTCTCTTATTACACGCTTTAAAGTCACAAATATCACAGATTCTAGCTTGGTTGATGTTCTTTGAGGAACATTGCTTACAAACGGACCTTCCGCAGAAAAGACTAGCTCAAATCAATCCAAACGCATCACAAGACAGGCTACCAATGCAACTGAAATGGGCCTCTCAGCTGACAGAATAACCTCGAACACACCGAACACGCAGGTGCATACTCAAATTTGACCTCTTTCTTCAAAGTTCTTTTTTTTGAGACAGTTGGTGGCGTAGCAAAAGAACGCTCGTGTGCGTTAGCACACGGCTTCACACCAACCTGCGATGCAAAGACACCTATTTGAAAATAGATCTTATTTCCTCGAATCGAACTTTTAGCTACGTCCCGTTCTATGCGTGCTTCTTGACTTCGAACTCTCTTCTCCTTCATTAGAAATATCGGATCGGTCCCTTTGCTTCCCATTTTCTGAGCCAAAACCTTCACCGTGATTTGTGTCAGGGGGATTGGTGGGCATTTGATTCAGAAATTATCAGTAATTTAATTAATAACTATCTGTATTCCAGCAGAATCATTTCTCTTAATCTTGGTGTGCCTAGACTTCTTTCGAAGGATACTCACTGAAGAATCACTGAAGAAGATGCCAATTAGCTTCAAAGCACATGCTACACAAAGTAAATCTCAAAAATGTTCTTTCTAGCCAAATTCAGCGTTTTTTAATAACAGATCATACAATACAATAACAGAGAGACAATCTAAGAAAACTAATTAATCATGTTGATAGATTCTCATCGCATCAGTCTTGCCTTTATCATCCTCTTCGGTCTTTTTTTCACTTGGATTGCTTTCTTCCTGGGCCTTCTTCTCTTCTTCCTCTTCTTTTTGTTTGTTTCGAGTTTCAAGGTACGATTTATAGTTAGATTTCGGCTCGAATGGTCTCTCACCAAGAATCTCCTTGATAGCGTAGAGATCCAATGTCTCTTTCTCGAGTAACGCGTCAACCAGTCTACAAACAGTCGGTTAATATATTCTGACTCGTTAATAATTTACTTTTGAATTTCGTTTTGGTGCTTTGCGATAAGCGCTTTCGTGCGCTCAGTGCACTCGTCAAGGATTCTCTTTATTTCATCATCGATCATCTAATCAAATGTGTTCTGTCTAATTCGAGAGCTTGAGAATTACCTCAGCGGTTTTATCGCTATATCTTTTAACAAATTCCTCATCAGGAATACCAACGTAACCGAGTTTTTCGCTCATTCCGAATCGAGTTACAAGCGCATGTGCTGTAGCATAGGCCTTTTGGAGATCATCTGAAGCTCCTGTTGTAATCTGGATTCATAGCAGGTGTTAACCGTTCGTTTGAAAAAGATTTTGGACTTACTTTGCCAATAAAATGATCTTCTGCGCATCTTCCACCAAGGATACAACATATTCTATCAAGGAGCTCATCCTTGCTTTCTAAACTGCTTTCATTGGGCAGATATTGAGCGAACCCAAGCGATTTAGATCTCGGGATGATAGTCAGCTAGAGTACAACACACGGTTAAGATAAGCTTGAAGGCAGAAGGAAAGTTTTACTTTAAGAAGAGGAGCACCGCCCTCTAAGAACCAACTCACCACAGCGTGTCCTGATTCGTGAATCGCAGTGACTCTTCTTTCTTGATCAGAGACCAGTTTTTTTCTCTCGAGACCCGCCATGATTCTCTCCGCGGCCAATTCAAAGTTTTCAGATGTGACGTATTTCTGATTGTGACGCGCAGCCAAAATCGCTGCTTCATTACATAAGTTAGCAATTTCAGCGCCACTATAGCCAGGAGTCAGAGTGGAGAGTCGCTTGGCGTATTCTTCGATGGTTTTCGATGGGTCCAGCTTAATTGGTTTAAGATGAACCTTAAAAATCTCCTTTCGGCCTTCGATGTCAGGCAAACCCACCTCAATTGAACGATCCAAACGACCAGGACGAGTGAGAGCGTTATCCAACAGCTCTTTTCTGTTTGTTGCTAATAAGCAGACGCAAAATTATTGGCTCGTTGGTAAAATAATGGCTGTTACCTGCAATTACAACGACGTTTACATCGGTACCAAAACCGTCCATTTCGACCAACAGCTGATTCAACGTGCTGTCTCTCTCATCGTTTCCTCCTCCTTTAGCTAGAGAAATAGAAAGCAAAGATAAAGGTTTGTCAAGTGATGGTATTTACAGTCTCTTTTCCTGCCCACTGCGTCTATTTCATCGATGAAAATAATTGACGGAGCGTTTGCTTTCGCCTGCTTGAAGAGGTCACGCACTCTTGAAGCACCAACACCGACAAACATTTCAACGAAATCTGATCCAGAGATATACAAAAATGGCACACCGGCTTCACCTGCAGCAGCCTTTTCAATTTTTTCAAATCACATTTCTGACGATTTTAATATCGTGTTACTTTTCCAAGAAGTGTCTTTCCTGTTCCTGGAGGGCCTGTCAACAAAGCACCTCTTGGGATCTTCGCTCCAAGTTCTCTGAATTTCTGTGGATTTTTCAGAAAATCGACAAATTCTGCGATTTCAATCTTGGCTTCTTCGAGCCCAGCGACGTCTTTAAATCTCGTCTTGAGCACGTTGCCAACGCCATATATCTTGACAGGCGATTTGCCTTTATATGTCGTTATAGAGATCTCATGAACGGCAATTTTTCTTACCAAAACCGAAAGGATCAGCGCCTTGGCCTCCACGTCCACCACCGCCCATATTCATCATGTTTCGCATGGATCTAAACATCGACGTCATCAACGTCACGATAACCACCAGCCAGACTATATTCAATGCTCTTGAAAAACCCGCGCTGCTCGATACTTGGTACTGGAATTCAATAGGAATGAATTTGTCAGGGGTCTTTCCCTAATTAATATCAAAATATTATTTAGCTCTATGCTTCAGATAACTCTGATTTTACTCTATTCACTTGAACCTGCTCGATGTTTTCAAGGAACTGATCAATATTTCCAATCACCATCTTCACAGCTGATTTCTCTGGGTTGCTTGGGTAGATGGTCGCTACGGTCTGATATTCATTATCTGAGTTTTTCCTCGTCACTAGGATCTTTAAGACAGCGTCCTGCTCAATATAGTTTCTCACCAAGTCCTGCAACCAAATAGATGAGACTCTCGTTTCAAAAAGAACCTTTGATTACCGAATAGGAGATGTAATCAAGCTCGTTGAAGTAATCGTAAATTGGAGAGCTGATGAAAAACATAACTGCCATCGCAAGCAAAATATATCTGAAGTTGAAATTGGGGTTGTTTCTCGGATCGAAGAAATTTTGGGTGTTGAATCCCTTTGGATTGATCTTATAGTACGAATTTTCGCTCGCCGTTTTTTTCTTTTTCTTGGCCTTCTTTTCCTCGTCTTCTATCGCCTCTTCTTCGGGCTCTTCTGTCTTCTTTTGCTGTTCTTCGCCCTTTTTGCTTTCCTCTATAGAATAACAATGATATTAGATGACATTTTACAATTAGATAAACCTTTAGCTGCCTCGGAGGTTTCTTCCGTTTGTTTCTTCTTCTTTTCTACATCTTCTAAGTGGAGATGAGCTGAAAAATCTGAATAATTTGGCTACCATCATGCTCAAACGTTTGTTTTTTGTTTTCATTGCTCTCTGCTTGCTGTTCTGAGGATTCTTGCTTTTCCTCAGGCTTTTTTCCTTGAGGAGATCCATATTTCTTTTGAAATTTCTCAAAACCTGTAGATTTGTTATTTGTGAATGCTGAGGGATAGAATTTCACCTTTCGGCATCTTTTTTTTCGGCGGTCTATCACTGAAAAAATTGATTGCGTAGTTGACTAATGATCGATTGTTGATCAAGATGTCAACGTTTCTTTTAGCGAGTGCCTTGGCTCCCAGATTGAGTGCTTTGGAGAGATTTTTTATCATTGGAATTTTTGAGTCAAAGACCGAGTTGATTGATCTTTCTTCGAAATTTAATTCTGATTAATAAACGTACAGAGATCAAAGCGAGTGCCTCATTTTGTTGAAAGAAAATTGAATCACTATTTCAGCAACGAGAGGAAGAAAGATTAGTCTTTCCTTGCAATGGAGATCATAGCCAAGTCGCTATTCATATGTCCGATGAACCCGGATGAGCTTAAGACTAACCATTTGACGAATAAAATTTCGTTGAATTAAGATGCTAATTCCTTATTCAGCTATTCAGGATATTAGTGCCATTTCTGGTTTCAAATAGGGGAGAATCGCAATGTAGCCAAATGTGATTTGAGAAATTTACGGTATTTGAAAATTACAGAGTATGGGAAATAAATATTTAATTTGCGGCCGAATTATGGGGTGGAATCTGACGGTATCCAAAGCAGAGTTAAATGGATAACTCTTTCAATAGTTATAAATAACCGTATATAATATTGATATATCAAAGAACAAGAATGTTAAAGGTTTTGACACCAGGAGTAAAGTTATTCAAACAAAAGTCAGCTCAGAATGTGCGTATTCCAGAGGTAAATGATCATTCAATATTACTAATTGAATTGACAAAAATTAGAGACGAACCAGCTTGAATACACCTCCACAATCCCATGAAGCAAGAGCTCGTTGGCATGAGTCACCAAAGATTCCTCAAGCAAGAGACCTATGGACTCTTTCGAGTGTTAGTGGGTCATCATTGGATGCTAATTGTTGGTACTTTCCTCAGAATATAAACGGGATATCCTCTGAAGAAGCTCGTGAGGAACAGCCAAGCGAACCAGAAAGTGATGAAGGCGAGAAAACAGCGGAAGCAAAAGATAAGAAAAAAGAAGAGCCTAATGGCGAAGCTACCGCCGAAGAAGAGAGTGTGCTGATACCAGTTTTTGAATGGCTGAGCAGCGGTTTATTCTTCGCTCTTGATTCAAGAAATGATTCCTCTGCAAAATAGTATTGAATAATTTTTTGGCAAAAACTCCAGCGAATATTATCTTTACTGGAACGATAATGCTTGATTATAACTTAAAGTGACTGTTTGTGCACCCTAAATAATTAATGTAAATGTCATATATTCATAGTAATACTGTACCTAATTATTGCGGCTCTATAAGAAACGCTTAAACAGAATGTAATCTTTTCAACTCACTTCCTAGTTGCCGATATTATCAAGATTCTCTGACCAACATTCACAGAATTAAATTCACCCTAACACTCAAAGTCAATACCTACATAGAATAATTTCCCTTTCCTTTAAACATTACTTCTCATGTATATTGAAACTCATTAAGACTATTGCTCTTGTGTTGGTCGATATCACTTAGAACATCCATCATTAAGCCCTCGATTTCAGGTAAATCAGCTGGATAAACGAGTATCTTAGATTTATTCATGTGCTACCCTACTACTACTGCCCAGTGATCTCCCATATCAAGTACGCGCATGAGCCAATGCGCACGATTTCATGGGATCCAAACTAATTTTTTCATATATCCCTACCTGAATTGACTCATTAAATAAATTATCATAATATAATTTTGTTAATCTATCCGTCAATGAGCAAGAAATCGTCACCAGTAAAGCGGATGACAGTCGAAGGGGACTCGATCCGTAAGCTAGCAAAGCCTGACGCCTCGAAATCCAAGCTATCAGTAGACATAAATCCCGCAGATAAACCAACAAAAGGGCGGCATCAGTCAACATTTGTTCGCCTCGAAGATCTACCTTCGAAAAATCTACCAAAAAAAGGGACCTTTTCTCAGAAGCCTCAACAAAACGTCTCTAACAAATCCACAACTCAAGCGGGTGAGGCTTTCAATAATATTCCAGCAGAATCTACCTCTAACAACCTCAGAGACCTCGTCGGAAAATATCTTGATCAACTTGAAACCCAAGTAACGTCAACCACAGAGGCGCGGACCATGAGGAAATCTCTGATACAGATTATCAGCAAAGAGGAAAATTCTGAAGGAAAAAATGCAACAATTCGCTTGGATCCCAATGAAACTGAGTCTCTTGAAAAACTTTTGATTCATATTGAAGGTCAGGAGGAGAAGCTGGGCCAATCAAACGATAACACACAAAAAACCACTGCATTGCACGAAATCGATACCCTCAAAGCTTGGATCGGTGATGTCCTCACCAAGCTTGAAACAGGTCCTCCCTCTGTGAAGACCGACACTGAAAGTGTCACTTCATCAGCGAGGCAGTCAATTCAAGATTTATCGACTGCGAACCCCGCGACCAAAGTTGACACGCCGTTAGTAATTACAGACCAAAAGGAGTCCAGGAGAAGTTCCAATGCAGCTGCTCAGGACAAACCAAGGTCATCAGTGGCAAGCACAGGCGGAGCTCCAGAGAAGAGATCTTCAATTAAAGAATCCAGCACAACCAGTCCCGACAAACCGAGACCATCAACGAAAACGACCGGCTCAGTGCCAAGCTCGGAGCAAAGAGCGTCTATCAAAGAGAACAAGGGAACTGAAACTGACAAGCCAAGGCCGTCAACAACAATGGCAAAATTAAGAGCTGCATTGGAAAATCCAGAGGAAAGAACTCCTGTTAAGGATAAGTCAACTGGCGTCGAGGAAGGAAAGGCTCGGGAGACAAAAAGCGTCGAAAAGACGAAATCAAAGTCAATAAAAAGAAAGAAATTCAATGAATCAGGTATATTGCTTTCCTATATGATAAGTCATTTCTAACCCATCATTTCTAATTATTTCTAGATTTGTATGCGATGAAGGTGACTCCCAACGAATTTGACAAAAAATACTACCAGAACGCTGTGAATGACTTTATTCGTAAGAAGCAGGAGCGCATCAAACAAGAAAGCGAGAAAAAAGAACTCGAGGAGGCTAAAGCATTGACGTTTAAGCCCGAGCTTAACTTAAAGAATTTAAGGAAAAGTTCGATGGATAGTCAACCTTTCCATGAGCGTTTGCAGCGATATCAGTCTCATAGAGACATTAAACTCGAGCAGCTGCGAGTCGAAATTGAGAGCCAGCGAGAGCTTAACGAAAGCAAAGAACTGACATTCAAACCGAAGATTAATCAACGATATTTCTCTCCTGATGAAGACGAGGCTCACATTGCTGCCTCTTCATTTTTTGCGAAAGACCCTCTCGGCATCTTAACCCACGGAGACTCCAAGCGTTCTCCGAAGGAAGCGCTGATGAATTCAGTCGAAATTCAGAACTTCCGGCCCCTTCTGAATGATATGACGGAAAAATTAGCGGCGGTTTACATTGCTGAAACCTCTCCTGATGTGGTTGAGAGACTTTTAAACCTTTATATGCGAAGATTGGAGAAACTTAAGCAGTTAGCTGAGAAAGAGAAGCCGTCTTTTAGCCCGACGCTGAGTCCATACACCGAAAAGCTTTTCCAAAACAAAATCAGAGGAAATTCAGTGAATAAGCTCACTAAGAACAACCTCTCGTATATCGCTGCTCAAGAAGAACTCAGAGAACGCCTGAACAGATCGCAAGAAATCAAAGAGAGATCCCCTGGATACAAATCCAGATCAAAATCCTCATTACTCGGAACAACGCGCTCTAGCTTAAATCTTCGTGCGAATTCAGAAGTGTTGCTAAACCAAGCAGACCTTTCCAGGGCCTCGAACCCACAACAGAAGCTGTTGGAGTCTTCCGAGTCTAAAAAGAATTTGACAGATGACGAACTAATTTCGCTCTTGAAAGAAATGCGGAAAAAACTAGGATTGGACGACGAACTTCAAGAAGATCAGCAGAGGTTGGAGAGCAGTGGTCAAAAAGAATCGTTTGATTTTGATTTTAGTTCGATTGAGCAAAATCTCTTGAAACTGCAAGAGGCGCTCCAGGCCACTCGCATGGGAAAGAGTAGCCTTCATGATCTCGCTGACAGCAGAATAGTAGAGGAAGGTGGGATTGAAGGCTCCGAAAGCGATAATACAAGCAGGCTGTTATCGATGTCTGGAAGACGCTCTGAGCGAGAGAAACAAAGCGGGAATAAGCGAATGTCTGATGAAGACTTGCATCAGAGCCAAACTGACCGCTCACAGGGAGGTTCCAAGCAACTCAACAACGCCGATAAGCGCAAAAATTCAGCTGATAGTAGAAAACAAGGCTCGAAAGAGAAAGCGCGAAGCTCTGTGTATCCGGATGCCGATATGTTTTCTGAAGGAAATGAGAAGAAATCCACCTCAAAGACGGGAGGAAGAAAAGGCCGTGAGACTGGAGAGAAAGGGAGCCAAAAGAGCGGAAGAAGTAAAAATCGTTCTCCAGACTCAAAGGGAAATGAAAGTTCTGGCAGAAATAGCAGTGCTGAAAAACCTGAGCGGAAAAACAGTGGTAGTCTGAAAAAGTCTGGTCGAGAGAAAGCTAGGATGTCCGTATATCCTGATGCAGAACTTTTTGAAGGCGAAGAAGAAGATCAAGGCTCCGACGCTCAGGACGCAGCTACTAGAGAGAGAGCGAGCTCGAATCCAAAAGATACTCGTGAAAGGGCTAGTTCTCTTACAGAAACCCGAGAAAGAGCGAGTTCCAACCCGAGGGAGAGATCCTTAGATGGAAGAGGGTCGCTAGCGGAGAGCGAAATGTTTGATATAAACGAAGTTGAGGAAGGATCGGACGATTCTGCCGAGAATAAGAGGAACAACTCTAAAAAATCTGCAACTAATAAGAAAGATAGTAAAGCTCAAAAGACAAGACCCTCCGTCTATCCTGATAAAGGAATGTTCGCAGAGCGAGGCACCAAAAAAGCCAAAAGCAGGGACTCTGTTTACCCTGATCAGAGACTCTTCCAGGAGACGGCCTCAAACAGACAAAAGAATAAAAGTCGAGATTCTGTGTATCCAGATAAAGGCCTCTTCCAGGAGAAAGGACCAAAGAGGAACAGGAATAAGCAAAGGGAATCAGTATATCCAGGAAATGAAATGTATGATGAAGGAGAAAACGGCACCCGGTCACGAAAGTCAAGTAAGGCCTCAATGAGCCCGGAGCGTGGGGTGAGTACTGACCGAATCACTGGCAATGGCAGCGGAAGCAGGCAAGATTTGTCTCAGTCTGATGGCAAGGCTTCAGATAAGAGGAGACCGAACTCACAAAGAAAGGAGAAGAGCCGAGGATCCGTCTACCCAGATCAAAAAATGTTTGAGGAAAGAGGCGCAAAGAATCCAAAAAACAAAACAAGAGGGTCTGTTTATCCAGATAAAGCTCTTTTCCAAGAGAGAGGCCCAGCAAAGAATAGAAATAAGCAAAGGGAGTCAGTCTATGCAGGAAACGAAATGTACGATGAAGGAGAAAACGGCATCCGATCACGGAAGTCAAGCAAAGCTTCAATGAGCCAAGAACTAGGGATGAGTTCTGATCAAAACGCTGGAAATGATAGCGGAAGCAGAAAAGAGCTTTCTCAATCTGAAGACCCATCCGCTGGCAAGAGAGGAACTACTAAAAATCCTAAGAATAAAACTCGAGACTCTGTTTACCCTGACCAGAAGCTGTTCCAAGAGACAGCTTCAAGCAAACAAAAGAATAAAAGTCGAGATTCTGTGTATCCGGATAAAGATCTCTTCCAAGAGAGAGGACCAAAGAAGAGTAGGAGTAAACAGAGGGACTCAGTGTATCCAGGAAACATGTACGATGACGAATATGAAGACGACAATAGAAATTCGAAAAGGTCCTCTAACCAAGAAAATGAGGTTTCTTCTGATAGAAACGTAAGAATTAAGGGCAGCAGCAAAACAGAGATTTCGCACTCTGAAACTGTCTCAATTAACAAGACGAGAACCAAGCAATCTAAAGAGAAATATAGAAATTCTGTGTATCCTGACCAGGAAATGTTTGCCGGAGAGCACTCAGAAGATAACATAATTCAAGGTGAAGACGAAAGAAACGCATCCAAAGGCAAAAGACAGGCTGGAGACAAGAGCAAGAAATCAAATGCTGAAAGAGGTTCTGTTTATCCTGGGAAAGGAATGTTTGCGGAGAAGGATCCTAATAGGGAGAAAAACAAACAAAGAGGTTCAGTGTACCCTGATACCCAACTCTTCGAAGACGGTGAAAATGAAAAAGTGCCTTCGAAGACAAAAGGAAATAAAAAGTCCACGAAGGAGAAACAAAAGAAATCAGGTCAACGAGGATCTGTTTATCCAGGACACGAGATATTTGGTAGGGAGCATGACGAAGGAGATGAGTCAGGAAACAAATTGAGTTCTGGCCGAAATGGAACTGGATTGGAAGAAATTCCTGAGGAAGGTGGTAAGAATGATAACCGTCAGAGAAGGAACACGGATAAAAATCAAAGCAATCCCAACGAAATCGAAGAAGACGAGCAAGATTATGAAGAAAAGAATGACGTCGCAAGCAATACAAAAGGCAAAAATACTAAAACGACTAAAGGTCGAGTAGCTAGAAGCAAAGCTGGACGCAACTACAAAAATCCAACCCGTCCTAAAAGATTCCAGACTCCAGATAATGACAACAGCTCTTCTGGAGGAGTTAGCGCCGAGAGGGATCAACGAATACAAGACTCTCAGGAGCGTTATCAGGAAATTGAAGAGGAGTTTTTAGAATCGAAAGCTAAACCAGCTAAGGAAAATGAAGATTCGCTTGTTGAAGCTCCTGAGAGGCGAAACTCAGAAAAGCAGAAAATGATGCAAATGAAAGCTGAAGACCTTCGGCAGATGGAAGCTGATAATTTAAGGGAAATAGAAATACTGAGACAGAGACAAATGGAAGCTGAGAGACTGAGGGAAAAAGAAGCCGAAAGACTACGCCAGATGGAAGCTGAAAATGAAGCCATTCAACAAGCACTCGCAATGACTGAAATTAAGGCGAAAAAGCTTGAAGAGGAACTAAGGAGAGCAAAGGAGAGCAGAGAATCCCGACGCTCGAACATTAGAATCGATGTTGCAGATGGATATAGCTACTCTCCAGAAGAGTCAAAATTGCCAGCCCGCAGAAAATCTTCCACTTATGAGGAGATAAGCGTGCCTACTGCTCAGCTTTTCAAAATTGAGTTTTTCAATAAAGAGCTTAGAGAAGCTCCAAAGGAAAACCAAACATTAAAGACCTTAGGAGCTTCAACGAAAATGAAATACGCTAATTATCAGTCTCAGATGGGCAGAGACACCGATTCATCGCGTGTAGGGACCGGCGAGACAGATCGCTCTGCGCGAGGCTGTTATGAAAGACCAGAGAGTCAAACTCAACCGCGGCGGAACACAGATACAGCCCCTCCCCGTCCTTCAGTACTAAAAAAAGAGCAGAGTAGTCCGCAGTTGTCTGATTCTCGAAGAACATCGCTCAGTTCTATGGTCAAATTTACAAAGACTGGGTCACATTTCATTAAATAATATGTCTGAGTTGGCTCCTCCTCAGCTCTCATTATAGTTTTTTTTGAAAGGAAAAACCTTTTGGATATGTTTTGATTCACTTATTTTCACATGAGTTAAAGTTCGATAAGTTATTGTGAATTTATTTAGAAAAAACCCCCAAAAATAGATACACAGTTAATTGTTTGTGTGGAAAACAGTCGTCGCTAGGACAATCGATGTAATCGATGCAAGAATTACTCCAAAATCATTTCCTATAGATATCAA
>ENA-UOTX01001212-UOTX01001212.1-compost-metagenome-genome-assembly--contig:-NODE-1212-length-20880-cov-38.052444_pt1 | contig 20880 bp, 13 predicted proteins | sample MGYA00238143_ERZ746982 | MGnify/ENA primary metagenome ERZ746982 (study PRJEB28758, sample SAMN06268862) | compost metagenome | isolation source: single cell | place: USA: California, Emeryville, Joint... | reverse complement strand
TTGATATTCAGCTTCGTTTTTTCTTCTATTCTTCATGCACTTACTGCTGAACGGACCTAAGCAACGGAAATAGCAGCAATGTTTTTGGGGCATTGCGTAAGTCTTTTTCGATTTCTAAAGTTTTATTCTCGTTCCGCTCGTTTTTCCATGCAAAATTTTCTGAAAAATGGTTTCCATGAGGGTTTTGACTCCGTGGTGGTAATCTTGATATTAATTAACAGCAAATAGAATTTTTCAAGCAAATCAGACAAGATAAATCCAGCTTCATTCAACCAAGAATTTTAAAGATGTTTAGAGGACTGATGCTTGCTTTGTTTAGCAATTGGCGCTTTTAGTTTTTTCAGTAATAGGTTTTGAGTAATCTCTGTATGAAAACAATCTCGCTTCTAAACTATATTGCTATCTTTGCGGATTCTGATCGAAAACAACTATTTTTCAACACTTTGATAATCGCTAGATTCTGAATTAAAGATAACTTTCAACTTCAAAGCGATTAGGAGGACCGCATTCAGCCGCTTCTCAATTAAACGTGATAACTTCAACCCTTATCGAATTTCTGTACCTATTTACCAAAGATTTCTAGAACTCGCGAAAAAAATTTAATTTGACACCTTGCATTACTGCGAGAATTTAAGAGCAATGCGAGCCACAGGCTCTGTCCACTTTTTTTGGGAAAGCTCCATATTCCGAGCAAGCACTCCTCGAGCCTATATTTTCTTCTTTTTATCTCTTGGAATTATTTATAATGGAGTTCACCAGCTGAGAATTTCAAAGCATATTTTAAATTCTGTTAAACTGCTTGGAATCTGACCCTCATTAGATCCGATCTCAGAACGCAACACCCTTCAACGCCTTACAACAACTAATAGATGAGTGAATATATTAGCAAGTTCTTTCGATCTTCCTCTCCTCTGCCTCAGCAAAACACGAACATTGTGATCAGAGATGGTGAAATCGATGTCGAAACAGTTGAACGCGATGTAATTTTAAAAATTATCCCGCATAGCAGAGCAGATTTGGAAAGCGTGTTCGAATGGAGAAGAATCAACCTGAAAATAACCCCGGACGCAGCGCCCTATCTTGCTTTGGGGTGCATTTTGCTCGATGACCTTATTCAGAATAAAAAATCCCTTTTTCAGAAGAGAGTCCCTCAAGCACTGAAATATTTGACGAACCGAGAGGCTGTCAAACAAAACTTTCGAAGAGCCTTTGAAACAGCAGTCGGAGAATTTGAAAAGCTGGTCGAAGAGATCAGATTGGAGCGAGAATATAGGGAATCTGTTGAAGAAAGTCAATTAGTAGCAATTCAAGCGACTTCATTCCAAACGTATAATGGCCTCAATCAGGGGAAGAATGCTAAAACTTTGATTTTATCTGTTCAGGCGCTATTGTTGCGATTTATCATGGAGAATTCAATTTCCAACGTTGATAAAGGCTTTTTGCAATGCGTGCGCAATACGCTATATTTCTTAGACAGCAAATACCTCAGAATTGCTTGCCTTATGTTTGCAGCAATTTGCTCATATAAAATCAGTTTTTTTGACTACACGTCCTCTGATAAAAACCCATATAAAGCAGAATTTTACTCGGATCCTAAAACCAAAGAGTTTAGCGCTCAGGCCTTCGTTCTCAGCATCCCTGAGACAAAAGGTTCCACAATGATAGCGATTGGTTACCCGGTTACGGACTCGATGGCAGGGTATAAACTCCAAGGGAACTACCTTAGCGAGAAGGGAAGCATGAACGGGAAAAAAGAAATTAAAATAAAAATTGAACCTAAAGAAGAAGCTCTTAGTGAGGATATCGAAGATGTTCAGTCAGTATCGAGTGATTTTTCCATTGATGAGGACTATTTGCAAATGAAACAGAAGATGGAAGAAGAGAAAACATTGGAGATGTGCGATATGTGCAAGGCCAGCTTGAATCTGTCCTATTTGTTTTATAATAGATACTGCAAACACAACATTTGCGTGGACTGTCTCAACGATTTAGGACTGAGAAGCAAAGGCTTTTGCCCAGTCGGACCGTGTACCTCCCGAATGAGCTTTACGGAAATGTCTGAGTTTCTGAAGAGATTTCAAAAGCGCAAAGCCAGAGAAGAAGAACCTAAAAAAACAAAAATCCTCTTGAAGGAAAACAGTTATGATAGTCATGGAAACAGAAGCGATAAGTCTTTTGTCAACGGCGCCCAAGTATTATCACGGAAACCATCGCTGAAGGACCAACCAAAAGCTATCTCTAAGAACGGCAATTCTGCTTTCAAACCTGTGAATAGTAACCACGAAAAAAGTGCATTGGGGCAGCTGCTTGGGAGATGCTATAATTGCTCCCAGCGGAAAGAAGAAACGCAATTATTCATGAATCTCTGCGGGCATCGTTTCTGTATCAGCTGCCTTCAAAACAAATCCATGCTAAAGTCAGCCTCGTGCCCAGTGAGAGAGTGTCCCCACCCATTTGATTATGAAGGAATGAACCTTTTTATGGATCCTCTCGTCGCAAAAGAAGAAGAACTGGAGTTTACTTCAGAAAAATTAACGTGTCAAAATTGCCAAGAAACCAAAGAATTCGAGTTTCAAAAGTCAACGAAACCTGTTTATTACAAATGTGAGAACTGCCGAGTTGTTTCTTGCATCAAACACAAAAACGTTATGAGCAAGTGTCAATGCTATTGCGAAAAATGTCTTACAGAGATAGAATATAGCGCGAAGACCCTGGTTAAATGGTGTAAGACATGCCACAAAGGGGTTTGTACTATGTGTGGGGAGGAGAAGACAAGCAAAGAGCTCTGTAAGTATGTTTGTGCGATTTGCTTTGACAACAATCCGGACCCTCATAACCGAATATGTCAACCCTGCTCCACCCACGGCAAGTATTGTCAAATTTGCATGGATATCCTCGATGAAATGAATGAATATCTGTTGGAATGCGGACATAGAATATGTATTACATGTAATAGAATCAACCTTAGCGCCTCGCAGAGCAAGCCCTATGCTTGTAAGACCTGTAGCCTAATAAATTAGGCTCGTCTAGTGTTTGTTTAGAATATCGATTTTCCATTTATTGGGATAAAGATAGTGTGTATTTATTGTGCACTTCCTTAGACAAGAAAGCAAAGTAACTGTACAATACATTAACTGATATATCCTTCCTATTGTTTTTATCCACATGAAATCTGGTTAAGTAGTTACGAGCAATTATGTATATGAAGAAATGTACGGCTATTGCTCGTCGTCTAGCAATTTTTCTTTTTTTCTCATCGAGAGTTTTCCATAGAAGTTTTGAATACTTTCAGTAATGACTTCAGTTTCACCAGCTGATATTCTCATCTGAATCACACGTGAGCAATGAGTGTTAAAAAATCTTCGAATTTACATTATTTTTATGGAAAGCGAATTGATCGTCGTGGACCCAAAGCACGCGGAGCATCAGAATTATCGGAAGATAGTATGTAAGCAAGCTGTAGACGAAGAGTATCAATGCATTGACGACCTGATTTGAATTCTTTGGGAAGAGGCAAGCGTCGTCTATATCTTCGAATAAGTTACGATAAATGCTTCGACCAAGCCTTAATAAATGCGCCAGCCCTAATACTATTGTGTAGTTTCTATTAAACAATGAGAGACATTAAGTCAGCATGAAATCATACAGCAAATTTTGGAGTTGAGTGGCGAGCTGTTTTTTGTTGTATTCTGCGAGGCCGTTGAAATAAGATCCGTTTGAAAAAGTTCTTCGCAATAGCAGCACTGAGAATGAGTGAGAAATGACGCTTCTGAGAATTTATACCAACGCCAAGATACATGAAGGTCACAAGGAACTCTAAAGTCCCAAGCACTATGATAATTGGATCTAGAACGCCTATCAATGGAATAAATATCTCACGGGGTAGTCAGGAAATTACCTCTGCAAGCAACAGGAACGTAAGCATGAGAAAACATCATCAGGAGAAAAATCACGATGAGACTCAGCACCCAAACGATTGCGATGAGATAATTTGCTCTTTAGTATGTGAGATTAAGAGGTAAAGCCACAAGGGTATTTACAGCCAGAAGCATTTGAAGTAATCGTCAGCGAGTAATGCTGCTCTTGTCAAGACTACATGTAGCAAAGCTAAACTTGCGGTCATTCTGCAGATGAGACTAATGTAGTAGACTCCCTGTACGTTAACTACCATGTTGTTCAAGAAATACACTGTATGTGTGAACATGTGAGAAATGTATCGCCATGAGAAGTCATTACCGAAGTTTGAGGTCATGATGAGAAGAACCAGCAGCTTATCCTTTTGAAAAAACCCGTCTTTTAAGGCCCATTGCCGTTTGAGAAGCACCCCCATTGGGTAAAACAGAAATATGATCATGATAGTGTAAAGTCGCAGACTTGATCGTGATGGAATCAGTTGAAGTTATCATAGAGAGCGCATACCTGTTACACCACCATGGGGAATAGTCGTAATCTGATTCAGAGTTGAGATGTAGTTTGCAACTGATAAACAAGATCCCACTTGCCGTGTTTTCCCAGAGGTTCATTCACCTGAGTTTTATTCGATAAATTGCCTTTTTATTGGGAGCTTGGCTCATCATTCAAGAGATCTCACTACAAAAAAACAAAAAATTATACACAGCAAATGCCGGCGACGAGAATCCGATAACTCTTGACTAATCCATGGAGCTACTCAAAGCTTCTTAAATAAAGAGCAATTTTTCATTTTGAATGATTCTTTAACGATTGTTACATATTAACTGAAAATTGTGCTCAGGGCAAAAATCGAATAAACTCCTGATATTTCCCTACTCATGATGCTCCATTTAAATGAAGACACGCACTCGTATCCAGCGATATTAGCTCGGATTATTGCATCGGTCGTGAGATTTTATATTATTATTACATTAAATGTGATCGCAATGGATTTCGTTACATTAAGACGATTTAATTGAGTTTATTTTGCGTTCGGAGACCCGTTCCCGACAATGATAGCCATGAAACAGTACATTACCCCTTAAACGCGTCCTCTCATTAAGCACCTGACCTCTTCAGCTTTGATAAGTTAATAAAACTCATGGAACGAAGCGAACGCGACACCAAGCGACTCATTCAGGTCCAAGACATCTTACATCCTCATCAGTTCCACCAAAAGGTCATGAAGGTAACATATGCTAGATTCAAAGTATCCGCCTGACCAACCAAGAGCCTAGACCTTTGTAATCTAATCGCAAGCGAATTTGCAAATCACTGCTATATCGGCGGCAATGGTGATGAGCGCATTTTCATGGAAAAACTCACAAGGATATACAATGTCTTGATAAACGAAATGCTAAAGTCCTTTCTCTTTTATTTCGAGAAGAAAAGCGACACTCTTGAGCTCCAAGAGCCTGAACGTACCATACATCTCTCTCATTTCGCATAATCCGCTGTAATATTAGCCATAGAAAGCCCTCTTATCTCCCATCAAAACTTGTCAGCAAGCCCCAAACCGACAAGACAACGTGCAGTTTCAACTAACAGCGCAGAGCCTGAAAAGTACTCGTCATCAAATCACATAATAAAAGCCTATGCTTCTACACCAATGATAAAAACCGTTCCTAAGCTATCGCAAAACGACCTGGTCCCTCCTCTTCATGAAGAAGAAACCAGCGGCGCAGCGACACCTGTAATCGAGAAGAAGCTCGATGACGATGATCCTGACCAAGAAATCGATTATCTACTGAAACGGAAAGAGATACTAGAGCGCGTTCAAGCGACCGGCTCGGTGACTCATCTGAAGGGCATACTCAGAGGCTTAGCAAATTCAAAACAAAGAATTGCGAAATTCAAAGAGGAGTTTAAGGATGTCAGTGATGATGAGGATAACATCGATTTTAATGCCATGCAAGATACGTTTGTCGGAGCCTATGCCGGAGCTCAGTTGAAAACCGCGAACCGTGTGCTGAAGTACGTGCAAAAAAACGAAATGAAGCGAAGGAATGGGATTATGGAAGAGGCGCAGCAAACTTCTGTCGGCACGGATGTAAAATATAACTTTTCTATAATTCGATTGGTTAATGGCACCTTTATAGCCTGATTATGAGCTGCTTGAAGCAGAGAAAAGATTTTTGCTTAAAGACAAAGATGAGGAATATAAAAAGTTGGTGTACACAAGAGAGACTGAAAATAAAAGTCTGAAGGAAAGAGTCGCTGAGCTTACAGAAAAATTGGCGAGTACGACGCAAGAGCTATTGGTGTTTCAAGCTAAGAGTGCGGATGCGAATGTTTCTTCGATGGGTTTTGAAAGGCAGATTAGAGAACTGAAAAGAGCGAATATGTCATTGGAAGAGAAAATTGATAGGAAGAAAGAGAAAATAAAGGATTTGAAGGAGCAGCTGAATTGCTATACTTCTGAAGCGAAAGGGAAGGGCAGTCAGCTGGATGTTCTTGTCACGCGAAACAAGTACAATAATATTATTTTTGCGGTTTTTGCGAACTGATTTTGTAATAGTAAGCTTGGTGAGGAAATTAAAAGGCTTAGGAACATGCTGGAGGAGGCGAAGAAGGGGATTGAAGACCTGAAAGCGCGTTTAGAACAGCAAAATGAGGAAAAGTTAAAAATTATCAGAGAAAAAGACCTTGTCGCGAAAGACCGAGATACCCTAGCTCAAAAGATTCTAAACCATCAGTGCTCTGTCTCAAAGGAAGATGGAATGGGCGAGATTCAATATAATTTGCATCACGGAATTACTTTAGGAATTCCAAAAGAGGTTGAATTCAAAGAAGAGCATTCAACTGTAGCTTCGAAGAGTAGGAGACCTTCAGGAATGAGCACGATTAAAGAAATTCCTAAGCATGAGGCCGTTGTCAGCCAAAATACCAAAGGGCACGTAGTAGAGCAGAAAAGTCGCCCTCAGCAACAAGTACAAGAGGTGAGGAAACAACATCTGGGAGTCAAGGAAGAGAAAAAGAGGAAAGAGAGTGATCATGCTATTGTGAGTCAGAACCAGCAGGTTCAACATTCTCAGAAAAAGGAAGAGAGTAAGGAGGGTAGGAAAGATGAGAAAAAAGAAAGGAAATTAGAAGAGAAGAAAGAGGTTAAAGAGATTAAAGAAACTATAGAGATTAAAGAGGGGAAAATAGAAAAGAGGAGCGAGAGTATAGAGCGAAATACGCCAGGTCAAGAGAAAAAAGACCTTATCACTGCTGCAACACATAATCTTAGTCAGAATACGGAAAAAACCGTGAAGGTTGTGATTGAAAAACCTGCGAAAGTGATTGCAAAATCTGAGAAAGAGCCTCAAAAGTCTCAGGAAATCGTCAGATCTAAACCAGCAAAAATTCACCAAAACGCAGAGCAGGTTCTACCCAAAACCGAAGTAAATGAACAAAACTATGAAGAATTCAAAGACACTCAGAGCGCTGAATTCGTTGATCCAATTCGAGATAATCAGATGAGCCAAGAGCTCCAAGAGACAACAGAAAATTTCCCAGAAGATGTACAGCAAACCTATGAATACCGTCAAAATGAATATCAACTTCCTACTAATGAGCAGGAAAATAGCGAGCAGAGAATGACTAGTCAAGAATCTAGCCGCCTCGACGACCAAGTAGCAAGTTATGGTGCGCCAGAAAATCGCGTGAAACCAGTCGAAAAAATCGAGAAAGAAGCCCAAACTCAACAAAGTAACTGTCTCATGATAGAGTTAGGCGATGATCCTCAACATGCGAGTCCTTCAACTAAAATCAGCGCATTTTTAAACGCAGCAAATTTGAGCTTGCAAAATCTTCAGAATTTCTTGGCCGAATATATTCAATTCGACAACTCTCCAGATTCCCCTACCTCAAAGCCATTTGAACCTATTCGCGCTCAAATGAGAAAATCCCAGAGCATGACAGCCATCCGGAACCCTCATAACGAAATCTTAGCGAAAGTCCTCGGGAAACAGAATAATGAGACTGAAGCAAACAAGCCAAGGGCTTCGATAATCCTCAATAAGCAAGGAAATAAGAAAAACATCTCTTTGGGTACAAGTGAAGTCGGGGATAGCAAAATCATTGGCTCTGACATGCACACGGGCCTCAATTCAACACTAAGTAGTGCCCACCACGATTTTGCTCGCACTGGCGGTTTCCGAAGCGTGATGAGGCCGACTAAGACTCCTATAGAAAAGATCTACGAACCGAATTATCTATCTGAGAGTCAAGGTACATTGCCGACCTCAACTACCTCATTTGCTGGCCAAGGATTAACCAGTCCGCGGTTAAGGCATCGTGGGCTATCGACTAAAATAAGAGGCAGCTACGACGGCAGAGTAATCAGTGACAGAGAGGAGATGCCGTCCAGCGTGCGCCAGAAAAAATCGTTGGCGTCTCCCTTCCGAAGCAATTATCCAAAAGGATCGACGGATTACCAGTCAATTACTACAAACCTCAGCACGTCGTTCTCTCAAAAGGATCTTCACACTGCGGAGATGAAAACCCAAACGAATTACTTCAAACCAGAGACCTCACACCACGGAGGCAGCTCCTTGATAATGAAACAACAAAATCAACTCGAAAACCTTATAAAGCAGCAGCAGAAAGAGGCAGGAGCTGGTGAACCTAAAGGCTATCAGCAGGAGTTAGAGGAGGCTTATGAGCAGATAAAGATAAAGGAAGAGAAAGAGCTTGAGGATATGTACAGTGCTCTTCAGCAGAAAGCGTTGGTGATGCCAAACGTGAAAAAGATATTTACAAACATGGTGCAAAAGAAAAATCCTAATATAAACTTGCAGGACCTGGAAGAAGGGAATTTCGAAGTGGATTTCGAGGTGTTTAAAGAGCATATGGTTAATTTCAAAGAGACTCATCGTAGGTGCGGAGAAGACTGCCCTCATCTGAGACGTTTCTATGAAAAAGTAGGGTACAATACCAAGGCGAAAAAACGCGAGTTTTTCAGCTTGAGAGTGACGGATATCGACAAACTGCCGAGAATTATCCACAAAATTAAGATCTAACGCAGATCTGTGCTTATCTAAAGCGAGATACGTGATAACTATGGTCTTATAGTCTTTCATCATCTGCTCTGCAATGAGTAAATTTACTTAATTTTTTAATGAGCTATTATTGCTATTATATTAAGTTCCATCAGAAGTGATGGTATTTAAGCTTTTTCATAATAGTTTTAACAGAGTCTTTTTCTCTTTACTGAGGATATCTCAAAGGGATTTTAACAACAATGGTTGAAATTGCCGATGGAGTTCACGAGAATCTCCAAAGCTCAAGGCGTAGTAGTATATGTACTATTTTATTTTATGCGAAAGTAAAATATTAAATTACGATAAATAAAACACAATGCTTGAAGCCACAAACAAAGGCCTGTTCGAAGAGATAGCGAAGCTGGATAGGATGATTCAGTCGCCTTCAGCGAAGGTACAATACACGGGATTTTTCAGGAAACCAGCGCCTTTTGCTAATTACTTTGCGAAAAGACAACCGACAACCGCAGGTTATTATTCAGGTATCGACGCGTACAGCCCAGAGAAGCAAGATAGATTTGCTGACGCTTATTCTCTATCGAAAAACTCGCTCAGCAGCTCTCAGATTCAACCTGAAGGGGGCGACGATGCGAATTTTTATTCCAACTATAGGATTTTAAGGTGTAATACTCCTCCAAGGATTGCAATTCAGAAAAAAGCCAGGGAGTTTTACGGGAAGCAACGCTGCAAAACTCCAATTTTGATTCAAAATGATAATTTGCAAAATGATCTGCAGACTCTCGCGGCACATGGAGCCATGAATAGAAGTATTGGGACTCATTGCTCAACCCCAAAAGCGAATTCAGAGCTAGTTACTCTAAATCCAGGTGGTAGTCCTGTGCGACGTAAAACAAAGCCAAGTTTGGATCAGAAGGAGGATAAAAGTGGAAATCGAGAGTGGGCGGCCAGTCACGAGAGAGGGTCGACCGGCCGCTCTGAGAGAGAAGGGCCTAGGCAATTGATGCCGAGCCCACCGAGCAAAAGCAGTCAGAAGAGAAGTGTGACCGTGACATCTCGTGCTGAGAGAACGCAGAGTTCTTCGCCTTTTAAAGAAACAAACGTTAAAGTTCTGAACTTGATTGATCAAAGCTTTAAAGAGGAGAGGAGGAAGCCGACTCCAGTCAATCAGTTGCCAAATTCATATCCGCAGGTAATCACTGGGGGAAGGTCAAAAACACAGGAAAAGGGAGGAAAAAATCGGCTGGCAGGTTATTCGGTAGTGTATCCGAAGCAGATGCCGAGGAAGGAAAGTGATTTTGATTTTGCTAAGATACAGACTTTTCTCAATCCTATTTTCTATAAGAAAACGCTTGAACGCTACACTGAGCTCACCGTTGAGACTTTGCAATCTTTGGAAACTCCTACAAATAAGAGCAAAAATATTACCATGCCAGGCAGTGGGAAAATGGACATACCACCTTTAAAGCTCCATCGTACAAAACTGAGAGTCTAATGAAGAAAAAAGTTTAGTTTATGTACTCATAGAACTGAAACCAAGTTACTGAATGGTTCAAATTATGTTTTTTTCATTTGGATGGTTTCTGGCTTTGTATTCATTTATTTTTCTGTCTAATTTTTCGCTGAAAATTAGCTAAATAACTGTAAATTAATAAAATCAATTGCTTTTAAATTCCTCATGAGTAGATCAAGATGTCAGTCTCATTACAATAGCATTAGATAGCTTCAGAGACTCTATCGCCTTTCAAGCGTTTTTATAACTTGTTTCATTGCCATTCTTCTGACTTGAGATTCGCGTTTTTTTTACAAGTTTCAAATTAGTTAAAACTTAATCCAGATCCAATAAGAACAGCGATGAAATCATTCACTTCGAAATCATCCAAGGCAACGGGCAGAGAATCCCCTCTTCGGTCTTCTGCTATCAAGGAAAGAGAATACACCAGCAATTTATCTGCTCAAAACCAGCAAAGGTTATATAGACTCGCTGAAAGGCTTGAAAATATCAAGGTGAGGACTACAAACGTTAAAAACTCAACGATAGCTCATGTAGGGAACCACAACAGAGGACAAGTCTGGCAAAATTACCATTCTTGAGGAAAAATTCAAGCTAATCGAGAAATTTGTTGATGAAAACCAAGAGGAATTTACTCGCAAACTGCATAGTCTTAAAGACGCCGTAGAAACCGCTTTCATGGCGACATGGCTCATGTATTTTTGTTTCTAAGGCGTCAAACGTAGAAAAAAAGTTGGAAGAAGAGAGAGACGAGTACGAGACCGTTATTGAGGCGAATATCCGCGAAATCGACACATTAGATGAGAAACTAGTCTCGCTTTATGAGATTGAGCGACAGGTGAATTCTTCTTACGCGGCGACAAGCTAATATAAATCTTTTGAAAATAAGAGGAGAAAAGAAACTGAAAACAAAATCCAAGCGCTTTTTGAAGAAAGATTCAATCAGTTGAGAGCTGAATTGAGCAAAGAAAATGAGGAAATGTCCAATAGCATAGCCAATATAACTCAAGTTTACCAGGTACCTCTCTCTATCCGTGCCAGCAAATTCTAATGGTTTTTCTTTGATTAGGCTGATCTCGAAAGCATTAAAACGAATTTACACGAAGAAGTTGTCGCTAGAGAAGAGGCTGATACTAAGAATATTAACGAGGTCGCTGATGAGATCAAAAAATTAGATGAGTTAGCTGCCGAACTGAAATCTGCTCGAGAAAGCATCGAACAAAAAGCTGTGCTTCATCTCAAGGAGGTCTCTGATAAAATATCGCTGACAATCGATGATCAAAGGAAAATTAGGTGAGTCTATATTTTTTTGCGACAGCGCCTCAATTTCTGTTTACATTTCAAGGGAACAAAGTCAAGCAAAAATGATTGATTTGCTTGAAGAAGCCTGCAAGCATCTGAAAGGCTACGACGGAGATTACTAGCACAGATGAGAGGACGATTTTATTAAGCTACAGAAATTTCATCAGTTCCGCAATCTTATTTTTTTTTAACCTGCGTAGACTTATCCAAAGAATTTGTAACAAATTAACAAAATTTACATGAAATTCTCTCGCGTATAGCTTGATACAGTAGGAAGGCGACTACTATTGCTGCTACTTCAGCAAAGATCGATGAGTTGTGATGAGCATTTGAGATTTTATAAAAGAGTTCTCATAGCAAACGCAATAAAACTTCAGATACTTTGAAATTTATTAGTCAAAGGAAATTTTATTCAGATGGCAAATAAAGATACCACGGACGATGAAACCTTGCTGATGAAGCAAATAGACGTTTTCTATTCCTGCTATGGCATCACAAAAACGTGTGCGAATATTTGTGGGATTCTGAAAACCGAGGACGAGTCGCTTCGGAAGGAAGATGTTGTGTGTCTAAGTAAATATCGATTAAAATAACTGAAAATTTATCAGATTTTTCATAGAACGATGCGCTCGAAATGTTAGCGATACCAGGAAATCATTCTTGAAAAACGCACAGATGTATTTTACGGGCCGGTTTATGTGAAAAGTGGATAGTTTATGTAAAATCATGTGTATAACTCGGAGTTTTGATGCTATTGCATTTGAATTCGTAATTGTGTTTTGATGAAACCAGTCAATGGAAAATCATTTGTTTTGGAGGCTTTCAGCAAAGGGCGCATTATCATCCTATTCTGACATCCAATATGATGATAATCAAATGAGAGTGTGTAATTCTCATTAAAGATGAGAGCTACCCTGAATTTAACATGGCTACCTGCATGGCTTTCTTTTCAAGGGTAGAAGAACATTACTGCCTATAATCACATTGTTTTTCTGAATCTTTCGTAATTTTGAATAAATACGAGCTATTTAAAATTTGAGTCACTTGAACAACAACAAATGGAAGGCCAAGAAATCGAATCAGCCATAATCAGTTGGGTATAACATGTCTCCTCTCAATTTCAGACTTACGGGTTGATGTTTTGACAGATAGGAACCTTTGTCGAGTCTGAGACAGAACAAATCAGCATTGAAAAACTGTTTGATGGGCGCATCCTTACCGATATCCTTTCTAAAATGTAACCAATCAACCACCCACTGGATCTTGTTGACGTGTCGACTGTTACTCTAGAGATCCAGACTACTTCACGTTTCCTGGAACGAAGACGAGCATTAAAGATATCTATGAGAAGCTAGCACATTACTATGAGGAAGTACGCATATTTTTTTCATGATTGAACAGAAAATGATGATGTTCACATTAGATCATCAAAAAACGTTTTGATAAAGACGCTATTGAGCTAGAGAAACTGGTTTCAGAAAAGGACCCTCAGCAAATGTTAAGCCTAGTAACATCAACAATCAGCTTCAACAGTTTTCTTATTGCTACTAGGTCGAAATGGTTTTAGGTGCTGCGGTTTCTTGTAAATATAAGGAAATTTTTATTAGCGCGATTCTCACACTCGATGAGATGCATCAGACGACACTTATGTACTTGATAGAGAAGTTCATGGCTCTTCAACCCACAGAAGCAGAGATCCAAGAGTCCAACGAATTGGCAGAGCCCGAGATGATGGTGTCGAGGGTTGAGATGATCCAGAATGAGGAATATAACAAAAAAATTGAGTTGCTTCAGAAACTCCAGGAGTTGGAAAAAGACAATGCCGCGCTTAGTGAAATGAATAATAATCTTAATATGGAGAGAATTACTTTCCTCAAGCGGCTGGAGGAGGTCGAGCAGGAGCTAACGAAGAAAAACCACGAAATCAAACGCCTTTTGGAAAAAAAGGAAAATGTAAGTGAGGGTATAAGTGTGGTTTTATTGAATTTTTTCTCAGCATGAAGAGAATGAGAAATTCGAAGAACTGAGACTCGAGATTAGCTATAAAGATAAGAAACTGGCGGAGCAAAGCAAATTAATCGAAGAGATCAAGTCTCAGCATGACATGAGCTTCAATAAATTAAAGGTAGCCGCCTGATGAGATTTCACTTGCTAAGGTTTTATAATATAGGAAGAAAATACCGAATTAAAACGAAAAGCAGGCCAAATCACCAAATTAGAGGGAAATTTGGAATTCTACAAGCAGAAATATGAAGAGTACCTCCGAACTGCCAATCAGTTAGCAGAGCTTACGAGTCAGGTTGAGGAGCAAGAGTCGAGAATAAAGGACTTGGTTCAAATCAAGGAGAATCACATGGCGAAACTGGAAAAATACAAGACGCAAATCGCTGAAGAGAAAAACAACTCATTGAATTTAGAGTTGGATATTTCTCGCAGAAACGCTGAGATTGATATTCTCAAAAGCGAGAAGGTCAAATTAGAGAAGCTATTGATAGAGCAAGAAGCTCGGCTGAGTGATGCGGACCAATCAGTACAGCAGTATAGCATCCAGGCAGAGGAAGTCAAAGGTGCAGATATTCAAGGGCAAGGAGAATCGAATAAAACGGAAACTAAGAAGGGAATTGATGTCGCAGATGTGTTCAGTAGTATCGAGAAGGCACTTGAGCAGTATCGAGAAGAGGTGGATCCGAATCTGACGGAAGAGGAAGCTCGCATCGAACTACTGGAGAAAGAAAATCAGCTTTTAAAGGGGAAATTTAAAGAAATTCTCACGCAAGGAGAGGCTTTCAAAGGGCCATTGGATCCTGAGAGCTCTCAGATTGTAGAAAAATTGACTCTTGAGAATGAAAGAACGAAAGCGGAGCTAGCTAGAGTCATATCTTCGATGGATGCTTCGGCTTCGTTGGACCTGAAGAGGCTGCGAGCCGAAAATGCTCATGTGAAAGAGGTACTTTATCTCTCCTAGTAAAATCAGCTTAATAACATCAACAAAGCGGTTACTCATAGTTGAACGAGAGTTAGCAGAATTGAAAGTTATCCAAGAGGAGCTGGTCCATATCGATAGATTCAAAGCCGTAGAAGTAAGTATTCTCCAGCTCGAAGTGGTCCTCATTATATTTCTATTACACAGGAAGAAAATCATAAAAAAGGCCTGAAGATTGACCAATTGCACTCTAAGCTTAGTGAGACGGAGCAAAAGCTAAGACAGATCGAGGTAATACCAAGATTTCGATGAAATTGTTAGCATTTCCTTGCCTATTAGGAAGAATACACGAAAAAGAACGTTGAATTAGATTATTTACAGAAAGCGAATAATAATTTAAATGGCATCTTGGCTGACCTCGGCGACCAAAAAGAAGAAGAACTACGCGTCCTTGCAAGCGCGATGCACGAGCTTCTACTCAGAAACCAAGAGCTGGAATCCACTGTCGCTAGTTTTACGAAAAACCCGAAATCTTTCGAGAAGATTGCACTATCGAAAGAACCAAGACCAGGCGTGACTTTGACCAGAGGCACCAAAGCTTAATCTCGTGTGAATGATAAAGCTTAACTGCCTGTTTTTTAGCAAGAATCATAAAAGTCTTTCGTTCTATTCTGTAAATTAACTCATATAGTCAATAATAACTCTGCAGGCCTCAATGTATCTCTATTAGAAATGATGTATTATTTTCAGACTCAGAGATTTATACTTTTAATTTCAACAATACAGGTGTGTATTTACGTTAAGCGCATCATGCATTAACAACACAAAACTCTAAACCTTTTTTCCATGAAGAATTTAAGATATTAGATGAAAAATTTTTATTTTGAAATCAACCCAAGACTACCTCTAAGACAAGGCGTTCTTTGCTAGTATATTTCTGCTGTTATAAGTTAACATTCAGGAAGTCTCATTCTCGGCCTTTCAGAGGCGAATTTATCAAACGAAATCTCCGGGAACTCGTCATCCTCGTCATTATCGCAGTTTTTCTTAGGCTCATATAGTTTTTCAGGCGTATTCCTTCTTGGGAATCTCGTAGGCAACATATTTCCAACCTTGAGAGGATGTGATGCAAGGAAAGCGGCTTTTGAGTTTTTCCTTGCGTTGCTTCGCAATACCTTTTTAACCCCAATCATATCCGTTCTAGGGACACTTCCACCCTAATTATATCCGAGTAAATTAGAAAGATAAGTCTTTGCAAGTATTACGTTGCAAATCCATGGATGGGCTAGAGCTTGCGAAGGAGAAAGTCTCTTCTTAGGGTCTTTTTCGAGTAGTTTGTGAACGAGGTCGATTGCCTCGGGGGAAATCTTAGACCTGTGCTCTGGGTTATATTCAACTTCAGCGGCAATTATTTTATCGATAAGGTCCTTAAGGCTATTGCAAACCAAGTGATTAGTGATGCAAAGGGACGAAAGCGGTTACAATTCGGCTTGAAAGGGCTGGTAGCCGCATAACATGGTGTAGAGGACGCATCCGGCGCTCCAAACATCGACTATTTCTCTGTTACATAATGGCTTTAGCACTTTCTGAATTTAACATGAGTATACGTGTATTCGGTATCAGCGAGCACTTCAGGTGCTGTAAAAGCAATGGTCCCTGTATAAGTCCACATTTTATAGTTTTCTTTTGAAAGTCCAGTGTAAAGGTGCTTCGACTTGTCCACGAACTTCGAAACGTTGAAGTCAGTGATTTTGACGATTTTTCCGTCTTAAATTCGAAATGTTACTTCACAAACCGCAAGAGCAGCCGTTACCGTTTGAGGCGAGGATATTATTCGGCTTAAGATCACGGTGACAGACACCGGTACTATGCATATACTGTATCGCCAATAAAATTTGTTTAAAAATCATTGAAGCGTCAGCCTCTGGTAATACAGTGAGAAATCTGTTATCCAAAAAATCGCTTACCACAGAATGAACCAAGCTCTTGAATAACATCGAACATTTCGCGGCACTTCACGAGCTCCATCACAGTATAGATCTTATTCTTCAGCGTGTCTATATACAGCTCATTAACTGAGACTATATTCTTGTGCTTTAGCCTTCGATGATTTTTGAATTCTCTAACAACCTATTCAAAATTACCGCTTTAATTCTCCGACGAAGCCACGAAAATTACCAGTGTTTTGATCTCATCATCGCCTTTGAAATTCACAATTTTCACAGCAAACTCTTCTTGAGTCGCTATCCTCACGCATCTTTTCACCACTCCTGAAGTACCTTCTCCCAGCGTTTCCAATTCTTCGTAAATCTCATGGAAAGTGTTTTGGATAAAAAATATATAGGCGTCCTCTGGAGACTTTTCTCCAAGGTCCTCGTCCGGTTTCACTTCAAATTTCCTAAAAATTCCGTTTTCTCGAGGTGTGACCTCAAATATCTCCGGTTCTTGCTTCTGGTCTGTCTCCTGCTCAGGTTGATCTCTCTCAGCCTCTTTTTTCTCTTCGTCATTTCGCTAATTTGGTCATTTTTTTAGCGAATTGAATGGAAAAAACAGCATCATATACTACCTTTTCAGTGAAAAGCAGTGAGTGCAGTACTACAGGCTCATCGCCCGTTTTCTGCTTATCATCTTGGATATCCTGCATTGTGCTCTGGATTGAATCGGTCGTATCTGCCTGCGCAACATCGAATTTTCTGTCATCTTTGCCATCTTTCGTGTCTATACAAGGTGTAAGGTCAATAATTGCTGCAATCTGACCATTTTCGGTTGGACTTATCGATATCGCTTCTGTAGTATAACCAAAGTCGTTATCCACTTTCCCAAACATTTGAGCTAGAGAGAAAGATGAGTGGGACGGACATGAGAGAGCCTGGAACCTTTTAAGTTCATTCGCAGCATCTCAAAGTTCCTCTTTTGCGTGATTTCTGACATTTTAAACCATTTTCCTTGTTCAAACGTTGGATTTGAATTGAGAGTCGGAGCCTCCGTTTTCTGAGGGAGCTTTCTCATTGTTTGAATCATGGCTTGTTGGACGGCTGGCCCTTGGTCAAGCGTCTTAGGTGAGCTATTTTCGAGTGCCGCTTCAAATAACGTATCTAAGTACGAAAATCAAGTAAGTCGGGTGGATGGTGGTAAGATACTCTTAATCTGAGAGCGCAACGCTTCAAAGCGTTTATTGACAGGCTTTTTTTCTGCCATGATAGTAATGATAGTATCCTCTATAATAAATAATTTGATTTTTTAATTCGAAATGGTGTATAGATAGTTCGAATTAATAATTTTTTTCCAAAGCCATTAAGAATACTCTATAATTCGTTATTAATTAAATCATGCGACAGCAGGAAGTTCTGACTACTTATAAGTCATAAATAAATATCGGCTTTAAGTGAGATTTTGCGATAGCGGCATTACAATAGGACAAGTTCTCTTGGCTCTATTGATGATAAAATTTTTTGGTGCCTCATTATCGAGCTATTTATGTTGTTTTTCAAACCCATTTACGAAAATTACAGAGCTGTTTCATATGGAATCGAAAGAAAGAGTTGAGAATGCTAAGACATCTGCCATATTCAATATTATCATAGTATGAGGAGAACTCCTTCAATAAAGATTTGGAGCACTTGATAATGGGACAAAATTTGAGAGGGTGATACGATAATACTAACTATACAAAGCCTCCCTTGGCGACGGCATCTGCTGTTTATGAATTGTTTTCTTTATGCGATTGGAAGGGAGGTTTTAATCAATCAGTGACAAGCATGCTTTTAAGTTTTTCAGTGGACAGTCTGAAGGATGGTCTCGCATGAGAGGAGAGCAATTTGTAGGGGAATGCGTCATTTAACAATATTTTCGATAGAAAGAGAATAGAAGAGAATTTCGAAAGAACGGATATCACAGTCAAATAAGTTCGGGAATATGAAATTAAATTTATAATGAATGAGGCTCAATAGATAAAAAAAAAATTAAATACCAGCATCTGTCTTGATATATTCAAGAGCATTCTCAAATCACTGCATAGATAGAAGTTAACTTTGTTATAACTGAATTCCTAACAAATTATGTTCCACCAAGAAAATTATGTATGGCTATCAACTGATGGCCTTGTTTGTGTTATTGAGGACGCAGGAATCTTTTGAGAAAGGGCGGAGAACATAGTGTGATTTGGTCTGGCTTAAAATTTTTGAAAAAGGAAATACCGCTTGCTGAAAATCAAGCATCAGCGATATATTAAATAACGCAATTTAAATTCAGATTTCGTAGACTAAATTAAATAATTATATCTCTCTCTCAAGATGGAAGTTGGGACCGAAAGCATAAGAAATGAGGATTCAAGCTCATTCTCGAGGCTTGCTTTCGTTATTAATCATTTTAGAACAATGGAAGGTTGGTGGAGCTCAGTGAATGCCTGTAATCTTTTTTCCAAGGGAATCTTTAGCCCATTGTTGCTATCAGAAATGAACCTTTATTGTCTTCTGCAAGTTGAAATAGCTTTTCTGACTTTGGGACAATATAGCTCCTAATCGGCGGAAGCCTGGGTATCACAAATTATCTAAATAAATATGAACCCTTTTATTTTCCAGTTACTCAACGTTGCTTCTTGTTTTACTAACTTCGGAGTTATGATCGGGTCATTGCGAAATTTTCATGAGGCTGCTTGACTGTTCTCTGCTACAGCATAGCCGTCAATATTAGTAGTACATCGTATTGCATAGTAAATCAATGAGAGAATTAACTATTATAGGTGTCTAATTAGATCTGATGAGTGTTTATCTTAAATTTAGTTCTGTCAACTAGTATCATTTATACTTAATTATTGTAGTTAAGGCTATTTAACAATAAAACCAGTGAAGATTAGTAGCTTGTATCGATTGTTTCACTTATCGAATGTATTCTGTGAGAGTAATTTAAAATTTAGAAAATCTTTCATGACTAAGCAAAAATTAACCTTTATTTCCATGAACCAAAACCTCAGAAGTCATTCTTTGCTATTTATACACAATTACGCTTCACAGAATGTGAACGATACTTTCGCAATGGAAAGTAGATCTCAAAACTAATTACAAAATACGCTAGAAAGCAAATACCAAAGCCTTTTTATACTCATATACCTTTTCTTAATATATCTATTCATATTGTAGGAAATTTCAGACCAATCTATACCCAAAAACCAAACTGAGACCTGTACTCACTAGCATCGCCTCGTTTATGAAAGACAAAAAAAAAAAACCTCAAAGAAAAGAATTCTTTTTCTTAAAAAATAAAACAATAAAATTATCAAATATATCAAGAACAATGATAATTCTTCTACAAAAAGGGTTAATTAAAGAGGAAGATTACAAGATTGACTCAAATTAGAAGCAGTGACTACGATGAAAGTTAGAGATTGCTTTAGAGATTATTTTCCAATGAGAAAAGCGAGGTCTTTATTGCGAAAAATAAAATAGCTTAAGAGATATATCAAGCGGTTTCAACATATTCTAATAAAACGATTTCTTTCTCTTTTTCTTTCTCTTAGTGATGGGAGATTTGATATTTGTTTCATAACTCACGACTCTAACGCGAATATGCTGAAATTCATTTAAGTCTCGAAAACTTAACTACACCCATCAAATACAATATTCTCTTCAAATCTTTGTTAGAGCTTTAGAATTGCTAATTGTGGCCCTAAATTAATTTCAGCTTAATGTGGTCACTATGGTAGAAGTAAATACACGCTAGTTAGAGAAGTATGTCATTTAATGAGCATTGAGTAAAATCCTTTTGCATGTAAGTCTATTACGAGGAATAGGGCATATGATTTATTATCAAACGTGAAGAATGGTCTTAATACTGCTAGTAATAGCGAATGATATGTATATTTTACTTAAATTCTTTTAAATTTTCTTCATAAAGGCACAATTATTTTTTCCCTTATGAAGCCCCTCTCGACCTTTAATGCTCATGTCCTCTAGCTCGGCTCAGCTTAGATTTGTGGGCCGTTTCTGTCTTGTTTCTCTTCGAAGAATCTGAGATCCATGAACAAGGTGGCAGCAATGAAGAGGGCCTTGTCCTTAGGGGTGGTGTCCTTAGGGAACTCAATGGAGAAGTTGCTGGAGTCATCAATGGAAGCCTTGATACAGCCTTGAGAGTACTTCTCGAGGTTACCAACGACGGTACCGGCAGGGTCTCTGATGTCGAAGTGGATGTGTTGGCAAGGGTCGCAAGGC
>ENA-UOTX01001210-UOTX01001210.1-compost-metagenome-genome-assembly--contig:-NODE-1210-length-20904-cov-22.972007_pt1 | contig 20904 bp, 16 predicted proteins | sample MGYA00238143_ERZ746982 | MGnify/ENA primary metagenome ERZ746982 (study PRJEB28758, sample SAMN06268862) | compost metagenome | isolation source: single cell | place: USA: California, Emeryville, Joint... | reverse complement strand
TTGCATCCAGAATTGGGTTAGAAAACGTTCTTGTTGGATACCTAACCATATTGGTAGGCAGGTTCTGCTTTGAAGCACCATATTCATCAATGAGTTTGGGGTCGAAGCTTGTTTGACTCAGATTGCAATCCTCAGAGTTGTTAGAATCACGCTCTTGAATTTTACCCATCCTTCGCTTCTTTGTGATAGCTTCTAGCGTGTTTCGGGGAAGTTGGGTGTTGAGATAAAGCATGGTGGTGCTCAGGAACGATTTTTCTGTTTCATCTCCCAGAGTACCACAAGTATCTTCTCTTTTGTTTTCAGATGGGGTTTTATATTCCTCGTGCTCAATGAGATTTAACGTAAGCCTTGGATAGTCGTTGTTTTCTCCATCCGGCATTAGAGTGTTTGTAAAAACTAAACAATTTGGTGAGGATTGCTGTCTTTTGCTGATCCTCTTCTCTGTTTTTGATGCTTGAGATAAATATTCCTCAGGATCAATTTCTTTATTTTTGAGTTTCTGACTCAGATTCGCAACCGTAATGTGTCGTTTGTATTGGAGCATAGGCGTGTCATAGCTGAGGGTGGAATTAGCTCGATTCCTGCCACCAGCAAACGATGTGCTCGAATGAGAGAGTAAATTAGGGTTTTTTTTGTGCTTTGGAATCCAGATGAGCTTTCCTGAAAGTGAATCAAGTGTGTAAGAAGATTTTGGAGCGGGGAATAGAACCGAGTTTAGATACATGAGATCGTAGATGTTGGCGAGGTGTGGAAGGAAAAATATTTACGCCTAAAATAATTTTATTTCAGCTTTATGGTTTAGTTATAAAAAACATTCGGACCACCATGAGCCGTTTTAAGCTATTTTATCTCCAAATTCTTCGCATTAAATGACTCCAATTTCAGCGTAACAATCTTCGAGCAGACGCCAACTCTACTGTTTTAGCTAAATAATGAAAAAAATGTAAAAAGTAACCCTAAGGCGTTTTTAAATCTGGATTATTAAAGAATTAATCACCCACTTTGATAAGCAACCAAATTGAACTGTATCCTGAAATATTTAAAGAATATGCTTTTTCGTTGAGGTTTCCACAAATTTCAATTTCATTTTTCCAATGCCTTTTGCGGTCTGGCACATTTTATCAATGGAATTTGCCCTTACAGATATAAAATCTTGTCATAGCATCAGAAACCTTAAAGCAAATCTGCACAAGACGCGAAATGCTTTTTTTTTAGAGGCAGACGAACGAATAACACGAATATTCAATCACAGCAAATTTTCATTCAAAAACAATACCACCGATTACTAAAATTAAATTTGGTTGCTCGAGAAACTCTGCGTGGTTATTTAGGTTCTTTGGTCTCTTCGTCATCGGTATAATCTTCGTCATAGCCAGAGAGATCACCACAGGTTACAAATTTTTTGAGCTTTAGGAAACTCTGTGCGGCTTTAGGATCAGCATCATTCTCTTCAGTTTTTTCTTCCTCCTCTTCGTTTACTACCTCCATCGTAGAGAAATGTTTAGGCTTGTAATCAGCTGGCGGGTCAAAATCTAAACAGACGATAAATGCCTCGACACTCGCAGTTCTGCTGCTCTTTGGTTTCACGATGTCGACTTTTTTGAAGAAAGTTTTGAATTGAGAATAGAGGAATTTGATGTCGCTTCCTTTGAAAATCTTTGCAACGAAAACTCCGGATTTTTCCAGCATGAAAGTTGTAATATTCATCGCAGCGACAAGCAATTGCGACTGGATATATTGATCAATATCATGAAATCCTGTGACGTCTGGTGCTCCATCGCAAATAACTAGTTGAGCTTTATTACCCTTGAACGCCTCCAAAACTCTGTCTAATGTTTCTTTTTTGGTAATATCTCCTTGGATTGCATGGATATGTTCGATTGGAGCAATCTGTTGAAGGTCCACTGACACCGCTCGAATGTCCTCAGCGTCTTTTGGTCTATGTGGTTTAAAGACAAGGATTGAAGTTGGATTGGAGAGGTTGGACGGAAGAAGTTTTACTTGAAGCCCTTTTCTGTTAATTTTTTCGAAAGGATCTGCGACCAAGATCCAGGAGCACAGCATAGATCAACGAATCTTTCTGGTTTTTTGAAAAGGTTGTACTCTTCGTCGAGTTGAAGGAGCTTGTAAGCGCTACGAGCTCGGAATCCATCTTCTTTGGCTTTTCTATAGTAAATATCCTAAGAATAAATGCTCTTGATGAAAGCTCATAGGTAAATATGGCTTACTCGCTTATCCTTAGTGAATTTTCCCATGGAGTCGGAGTAGAATCAATTAGATTGGTTGAAGGAGGAAAAATTGAAAAAGATTTGTATTGGCTATTTTGCCGAAACCTGATCAATAAATTTATTGCAGTCAGATTGCCAATTTAACATTTTACTCGACGAATCAACGAAAATCGAAGATCGGCAAACATCATTGAGGAGGATGGGTCTTACCATCTTTCTGCAGTCAGAAAAAAAGCTTCTCTACGAACGCTTCGAGACATGCAAGAAAAAATTGGAATTACTTTTTGAACAAAGAATCTTCGAATTGGATATATAATTTCACAAAAAATTTAAATGAAGCAACAAAAATAGAAAAATGATTGGAACACCTGATTCCTATCAAAAAATATATAGCAAGATTAATTTTTCAAAAATTGACATGAACTTGGAAACATTGTAGATAATATTTGATGGATTTCGCCATCAATTAATAATAGCAAAAAGCCATTATTACACAGCCTTCAATAAATTCAGTCTGTGCTGCTTGGTTGCAGTTCGAGCTGCTTGATCTTTTTTCTCATTAGCTTCTTTCTTTTTTCTTTCCTCCTCCTCCGCCAAGGGAGTCTCTTTTTCTCCTCCTTGCTCCAACTGCTTAAGTTTTTGCTGTTGCTCAGCATTAATTAAGCTGCTTTCTAATGCAGACTTGCGCCGCTCGACTATTTTATCTCGAGTTCTATCGAGCTGACGTTTCATTTTTATACTCACGGCCACTCTGATCTTGAGGCTTGTCAGCGCAGAATGCACGTCTTGCTCAGAAGTTTTGAACTCTTCATCGTCTTCAAAGACATTCTTGACTGTATAAGTCCCGTCTTCAGTGAGCCAGGGATGAGCCTGTAAACATTAGCAGTTAATGGAGGTTTTCGAGCACTGAATGTTACCATTATCTCATTTACGGTCATCCGCTCTGCAGGGTTTTTCTTGAGACAGCCTTGGATAACTTCTACTATTTTCTTGTTGATATGCTCTGGATACTCTGGCCTGTTTTAGGTGTGGATAATGGGTTTAAGTCAAGAAAATTAGTTCGTTACTCCTCCTTCATGACCTTGTTCATGAGCACGTATTGATCCGACGCGTTGAAAGGAGGCTTGCCAGTCATGAAATAATATAGAGTCGCTCCCGCTGCCCAAATATCCGCTGGTTTGCCCTTATAAGCTTTACCTGTTGTTAGCAAAATCGATTTTAGATTAGGTTCAACGGGTCTGAGTTACCTTCAAAGGACTCAGGCGGGAGAAATAGTTTCGTTCCTGCATTATTCTTCAGCTCATCTGAGTTATGTTCCATGATTGAAGAAACTCCAAAGTCAGAGATCTTTAGACAATCAAACTCATCGATTAACAGGTTCTCGGGCTTAATGTCTCTGTGTATGACATGGACGTGATTGTGGAGGTAATCCAGCCCAAGAACGAGCCCACGGAAATATTTAAGAGCTTTTTCTTCAGTCAAGACTCTCTTTCCGGGAGGAATCTCGCTAATGATAGAGATATCTGAATTGTCCATTGCTGAAAAAGCGCTTCTGTCCAACGCCTGCTTATTTTCGTACTTCCAATACCCTTTGGACATCACTGCACCTTTCCTGACCAAATCCATAACTAAATAAAGCTTCTCCTCTTTAGGATCATCGATAACCTCCCAGAGAGTGACGATATTCTGATGATTCTAGATATATCATGAATTTTTATTAGAAAATTATTCAAAAAGCTCTTTCATGTTTACTAATTTCTTCATAATCGCGATTTCTGATTCAAGAGTAATGAGAGCGTCTTTCGTCTTGCTGATCAGCTTTCGTTTCAGTTTTGCTTTATTTGCGATTTTCACAGCCTAGCAAAAATAGTAAACAACTCAGCGCTTGTCGCATGAAGCAGTTTGTTACGAAATATTTATGAGTCACAGTGTCTTGCGCAAGCTTCACCTTACCAAACCCTCCTCTATAATACTGTGTAAAGCAAGGTTATTGTCATGAAAAATTACTTTCCAAGGTCTTTGATCAACAAGTACTGGTTAATTTTCTTTTGTCCTTCATCATCTATCGTCTTGTCAAGCTTATTCGTTTCGATAACTCCTGTCAGTGTTCTCTTGAGAACCGCTCCTTTGAGCATCGGAGACTTCGGTCCTGACCCAATCTCGCTAGGAGACCTCGTTATCTGTTTCTTTCTGTCCTTACTTGGGTCATTCTCAACGGGAGGCACAAGCAGATGATTCTGGCCGCTTTGAAAGCTGGATAGCCTGCTGAAAGGAGCTGAATCCTTTCTTTGGGTGGACGCGAATTCCTGAATAACCTCAGGAACAGGTCCTAAACCGCTACTCTTTGATCTTTGGATGAATTTAGGGTGTGGACGCGCGACTGGCATAGTCAATCTATTCTGTGATTCTTGCTTCGGCTCGTTATTATTCTCTGGGTTCGTCGCTTCGGTGGTTCCTTCGGATTCTTGAGAGAATTTGGAAGTGCGGAATGGTTTGAACTTATTGCTGTCAGCGGGCAGGCTCAGATGCTTTTTCGGACTTCCTTCTTCCAAGAAGACATCAGAAGGCTGTCTATTGATGCCAGGCTTTTCGGTCATAAACATGCTTTGGTTGAATTCGGTGATATCAGGATGTTGGCTGCCACGAATGGTACTGAGGCTCGCAAACGATTCTTTCCTTGAATAAAGAGCATTAGCTCCATTCTCCTTGCAAGGAGAGTCTTTTCGCTGAATCGGAGACATGTCGAGCAGGTTTTTTCTTCCTTGCCAAAAACTCTCCCTTTTATCTTCGGTGATCTTATTTCTATGAAGGTTATTTATTGGAGAAAGGCTATGACTTCTTGTTGGCGTGGTTACACCTGCGAGAATCTGGTCCTGGCTGTAAAGTCTAAATCGGTTGGTCGCTTTCTCTTCGTATTCGATTTCATCGTTCTCGTAAGTGAACACATAGTTGGTGAGATTAGCGACAGAAATGCCATCCTCCATGCCCATGAAAGAGCGGTAATATGTTTCATTTAGCCGGCTCGGAGTGGCAGAAATCATGCTTTGGTTGTTAAAAGTTTGATGGCTTCCGATTCCATTCATGCCGTTAGAGGACGTGACAGGGGTGTTTCCCACAGGAGTCGGAATCGAATCGAAATCGAGTTGATTGTTGCGGTTGCTGAGGTCGATTTTTCCGATCGGCGATGGGCTCAACCCAGTTATCGTAGTGTGATCAGCGCTAAGCATTTTCTCGAACTTATGAAGGGGAATTCTTATCGGCGCATGTTGATTGGCCTCCACACTATGTACTTTTTCAAGTTTCGTTGGAAGTAGTTTGGGCTGGACTTCATTTTCATCGGGCTCTTCTCTCGCCATAGCAAGGAGATTTTTATTCCTATGCATGTTACTGCGCTTCGGAACTTCCTTTGTTGGATCGCTTCTCGACTTGCTGATATCCTGATTAGTCACCGTTCCTTCCTTTGGCACTTGAGAATTATTTTCTTTTGAGTTCGCCGGCTTCGTTTGTGGAGCCTCAACCTTTGGTTTCTCGAGTCCTGAATCCGAGTCTTGCTTTTGGACGCTATTCAGAACAAATTCAAACTTGTCGGTCGCTCCAGACGCTTGCCTCAGGATCGGCTTCATAGGTTTGCTGAGATTGTGCTTGTGGACTGATATTATCGGGGAAATATCATCTTCCTCGTTTTTGACAACTTCAAGGAGGTTTCTTTTGAATTTGTCCTTTATCGATAATTTCGTTGAGGAACTGAAACAATTTTTCAATGAATTCTGATGATTGATAGGTGTGCTTTGAGTGTTCAAAGTTTGCAAGTTCTCTGTCTTTTCTTCCTGAGCGATAAAATTTAATTTCGAGGCGGAATGCGATCTTCCAGACCTCTTCGCTGAAGTCGGTTCAGTTGGGACTCTTCCATACGAAGGCTTTGTTTCCTGGGTCGAAGGAAAACCGTCTACTTCAAGTTTTTGCAGAGGCAGAACTCTCACAGGAGAAATTCCTTCCGGAGGTTTTGATTGAAGATCTGTTGGAATCATGCCGTTGCTTGCACTTCGATTGAGCTTAGACTTTTCAGATACCTTTACTATTTGTGGTTCAATTGCAGTAGCTTGGTGAGACACACTTGAGAAATCAACGAGATTATTAGAAGTAGCTTTTGCTTGCGGTGATATCCTGCGGAGCCCTGTACTGAGCTGTCTTCTATAACCGTTTGGGTCTGGAGCAGTTTTCTCTTTCGTGGGTTGTATGCTCTCCCTTTCATGACTAGGGCTTTGTTCTTTAACTACATCAAATCCGGCGATCATATTAGAAGGCTTTGGACTTTCTGACTTGAAACCTTCGAGTAAGACGTTGATTTTGGGCGCAGATTGACTGAAAATGGAGTTCAATTTCATTTTTGGCTCCTCAGTTTTCTGATTTTCTTTATCTAAAAAGTCCTTTGTTCCTGCGGACGAATGCAGTGTGGTTATTCTTGTGTCATTCGCTCTTAGCTCAGCTTCACGCAATCCTGCATCTTCGATAGATGGATGGAGCACAGGGCTATTCACATCAGAAGAGGGCTGTTCTGATCTAAGTTCATACGGCATAAGATTGCCCGATGAATAGGGCTGCGGCCTGTGAAAGCTGCTGAAAGATTTAGTTGTCAAACTCCTCACAGAGTTATTTCTCTCTAAAAAGAACCCTGATGGACGATTGACAAAATTCGGAGTTGTGGTTCGCTTGAATCCGTAGCCTCCTAATATACTACTTGTATCAGCAGAGCGCTTCCTGGTACTATCATTGGAAGCGATGCTTTTTGGTGAATTTTCCATGTTTTGTTTGGAGCTGGAGCTTTCCTTATCTTTTTCACAAAAAGAATCTCCGCGGTTTTGGAAGGAAAATTCATTAAATGACTGCTCTTTGAGACCGACCACTGAAGAGTTCCTCCGCACAACAAATTTATGTTCGCCTGAAATTTTCCTCTTGCTAGAAGTGATAGATTCCATTTGCATGATAAAAACTTGCTCTCGATAGCGGCTTTCGGTTAAGCTACTATCTCTGCTGTCATTATAATCACAGCTGGAATTGTTAATTTCTTTCTCCTTCTGTTTGGGCTTGAAATCTTTTGTAGAGCTCGGAGAAACTTTGGATCGAGGGGTTTGTATCACGCTATTTGGCGAAGAAGTTAGCAGATGAAAGGGAAGGGAGAGAAAAAAGAGAGAGGTATGTGTGCTGCAAGAACTGGAAGAATGAATTTTAATGAGAACTAGTTTACTTAATGACTCCGGCACGTCTTTGTGAGACTACGCATCCCATCAAGTCTTCAATCGGCAATAAAAAATTAAAGTGCTTACAAGCAAGGCTCGAGGATTTATGGTTATAGTTTAATATTTTTTAGATGCAGAAAATGTTTTTCTTACTGCGATTGGAATTGGTGTTTGATCAATGAGATGAATGTCCTCTTTAAAATATCTTAGAACTTAAAATTGGATAATCTCGACAGGAATCCACTGCGTAATGGTGCCTTGGATCTGCTTTTGATGATTGTATGTGTTTATTTAGGAAAAAAAAAAATTCGAACAAAATAATTGCAAAGAAGGAATTTGCACATTGAAGTGCAGCTACTTAATAATTATGCTTGATATTCAAACAACATAGCGAAGGGCGTTTGTTCCAGGGTAAGACTTCCAATGAAAAACAACTTGTCTCAATCCCCAGATGTGGAAAAATCATTGTTTATGTGAGTTTTTTCTGTTGCGAAGATTCTCAATGATTTTATCAAAGTGCTATATCAAATAGTAGTGCAACATATGAAGTAATCATTAATTGTAATTTCTGATTAAGACATCGAGAGGGATGTCTTGCTCCAAATTCCTGCTGATAATTTTCCAAAACGGTTTCCAAGGCTTTTTTCCTTGATCAATTTTAACATACAATGTTGTGCTCCAGTCAAATATAGGTAGTGGTTCCTGTGTTTGCTAAGTATGAGCAATAAGTTTTATCGCTTCGAAATAGTTACATACTCCTCATAAATACTGCAACCTCACCCACACGAGTGAATGAGTGAAGGCAACTCTCTAGATTAGGTATCAAGCCTTTTTTTGAAAGTAACTTCGAATTACGTCATTTTATTGTTAAACCGTTTAGAAATGTAATAAAGCAAATCGCCCTGAACGCAGTAGCAATGCGACGAGGGTTTGCTTTTTGCTTTCAAAATAATTTTGTTTTATTCGTGCACAAGTCGGTTAAATTCAAAATTTGCTACTGGCAGTATTATTTGTCACCAATAGCATTAAAATGTTCTTTACCGAGACCGAAAATGACAACAAGCAAGGAATGTTCACTACCATTAACCCCCACAAACGAAGGTTGAAAAGTCTCATCCCTAGAAACAGCAGAGCATTTCCGGACGATTTTTTTGAAGCAAAAGACAACAGCATTTTTCATGATCCACTCAAAATGTCTCAGATTTTTTCTAACAACAAACAACACTCTATTCACTCCATTCTCCAAAGGGACTCCTCTCCCTCAGACACTCTCTCGCTGACATCCCGCAAACCCTCTGTGAGCGGCCACTCCAGTGCAAGAGAAAAGCATCCATTTCCTCCATCAGGGTTAGCCACATCAAGAATCCATGAAACTCTCTACAACAACAGCAGAGGATTTCGGAAACTGAGACGAGGCAGTTTGAACGCTACCAAAGAAATACAAAGTGCAAGAGAGACTCGCACAGAATTTGTTAATTACCATTACCCAATTCCTTTTCCCGTTGTAAGGAAAAGCTTACAGACTAGAGTCATCCCCAAAATTACCACAAGACCAACGCGACCGCAACGATCGCGCTTTTCTTCAAATAGTTTGACAGACAATTCCTACCATCACGAAAGTACAGATCCGATATCTATTACCAATGAGCATGAGTTGTCGTTCGCTGAGAACCATCAATCTGATGAGTTGATGAGCTTTAGAAGTAACAACTTCCTTTGTTTTAAACGTTTCTGATTTGTTTTGCCTAGTTGACGAGAATGAGAGCCAAAAAAAGAAAACTTCATTGGGGTGCCAAGACACTCCAGGGTTTAAGTTGCTGGAAACCAACCTGAACAGCTTCAGAGGCTTTGATCAGATCGAACGCTTGAAAGTTGTAGGCATCAAACTTAACAACGGAAACGGCACGCCGAAAGTAAACGTAGAAGACACTTCTTATAGAAAACGACTCGATTTTGTGCAATTTACCCTTTCAAAGCCTCTCGACCCTGCAGATGACATTGCAAATAAAGAGAACTATCCGATTTTTGCAAAAAAGCCCCCAAAGACTAAACCCAAAATCACCATTACTCGTCCTCTGCCATCAATTAAGAAGAAAATTATGCAATAATGTTCATTCCTAGCTCCTGTCACTTATTTTATTTCGAAAAGCTTGTCATATTAGTTGTTATTTATTCCATTATATATATATGTTCGCTTGGTATTTTGTTCCAAGGATTTTCAATGCTCAAAAATTTTTGAGTTGTCAGTTGTCTTCTCATTATCAAACAAATTATTAACGAAACAGACGTAAACTTCAAAATATAAAACTTATTCAAATATATCAAAAAGAAGGCTTAATAAGAAACTTGGCCTCAAGTAACCATTTACTCGCGAGCTTGAGCTTTAATCTTGCTAATAGTGGAATCCACTACTGGAGCTCAAGACCCTGAGAGAGAAATCAGAGAAATAAATAAGCAAATTCGAAGCGCGGAGTCAGATCGTAAGGCATATGCAGATGAAACCGCCAAAAATATCAAGAAATCAAGGTTTTTTACTCTCAACCCATTGAATGACTCACGTGCTTATCAGAATTATGATTGAGAAGCTCAAAAATGAGAACCTTGGCTTGAAAGACTATATTGTAATGATCTATTTCTTATGAAACTTCTATATCATGCGTGTCTCCAGGCAAAATTAAACAGTCAGCAGATGAAGATTACCGAGCAGAATGCCAACAAATCTGCGAATGTAGAAGCGCTCGTTGAGGAGTATAAGTATCTCATTGAGCAAGAGAGCGGAAAAATTGTAAACTTTCGATACGCTGGTCTGAATGCTTCATGGAAACTTTTAAATTAGAACGAAATTGATGGGTACATTCGAGAAATGCAGGATGAAATTGCGAAAGAGAAAGCCCGACTCGGCGGTGTCAATGCTGGCGCAGAAAATCAGAATGCGCTGGTTAAACAGATAAAAATTCTGGAGAATCGTCTCGATAAAGCGAACCAAAAATTCAATGAGGCTATCGCCGTCAATAAGAACCTCAGACAGACGATTGACAGCTTGCGTCGTGAAAGAGTCATTTTTGACAAGTGAGGACTTAGTTTTTGATGCATTGGGTGAAAATAACATCAATTTTATAGTCTCTATAAGAAACTGGAAAAAGAGCTCCATGAGAAGAGAAAGAAGATGGCAAATATTATCGAAAGCGCTAACAGCGCCTACGAAGAGAGAGACAAAGCAAACGAGGACATTCAAAATCTGAAACAGCAATCTAAGAGAGAAGAACTCGATTTCCAGAAGGATTTGAAAGAGTTGTCTCAGATCATGGAGAAGAATAAGAAAACTCTGGAGTATATTCGTTTGACTGAGAAGCAAAGAGAAGAAAATACCTTGAATACTGAGCTTGAGATGGAAAAGCGTCGACACAAGGATCAAGCGTAAAATAATTGATTGTCAGTGTAAAATAATTGGGATATTAATGGGGTTTAGTAAAGCGCGAGAGAGAATGACGCATAATGAGACGGTGGAAAGGATACAGAAATTTGAGGAAGAGCTCGCGAAGATTCAAGCTGCGACTCAGATCACCGACTTTGATAAACTCGTCAACATTTTTATCAAGAATGAAGAAAAGAATTTCCAGATGTTCAAATACGTGAATGAATTGAGCAATGAAATTGAATCATTGGAAAAGGCGATCGCTGAATTAAAGGTAAGAAGACAGCGTGATATCCGATTAATCTATGCAACAGGATGAAAGAGGTAATTATGAAGGACAAGGAACCAACGTGGATCTCTTGAAGAAAAAAATGTTGAAGGACCTGGAGGAAAAACTGACAAAATCAGAGAACCGATCTGAAGGATATGAATTCAAATATCACGAATCAGTCAAGATCTTGAATTCTTTATGCGTAATAGCTTTAACTGGGAGCTTTGAGACTGACTTTTTTGGAAATAGAATTGGATCGAAAGTTTGTACAATACAATTGAATGTGAGAAAATCGCGCCAAAGCAGTTTGTTACCAACCAAGGCGTCACCGAGAGTAATATGATGTCTTATCTCGGAGTTATTGAAGAGCGGGTTGGACAAATTATTGATGCTTATGCTGCTACTCATGCGCAGGTAAATTAAGCTAAGATTCATTAGAATTTGCTAACCGAACGTCAATTTTGTAAAGAAAAATTACGATTTCGGAGGATCAGGAAAGGACCAGTTTGGAAATATCATCAAAGGAAAGAACGATGTTCCTTCATTCGGTGAAGAGCTTGATGAAGATGATATAGAAGGCGATAAACCGATGACTCTTGAGCAATTCAGAGAAAAGGCTCTTGAAAAAATCAAGGTAATCTGAGCTTCTTTATAGAATACAGCATCTGATTTGCTCTATTTTCTTTGGAAAGACTACCGCAGAGGACAAGTCTAAGAGACAAACAGGAAAATTCAAGCCTAAGAAATAAAATATGCAGAACCTAATTATTTTAAAGAATGGATACTGAGGAAAAATTTGCTAATTTTACTGTAATCCATCATTAAGGATCGATTCACAAGAGCTTTAATTTTTACGCGACACGCTACTGTGATTGATTTTTCATTTTCTTTTTTCGATTTCCACAGAATACATACTGCTGTCGTTCTGTGGACAATGCTTACATGCTAATGCTGCTCTGAATGAACTGATTAAAATTCCTACTTTGGATCTTTCTGGCTTAACGAAAAGCTTTCAGCTCTTTTGCCATATTTGTTCGAGTCCAAAGACCAAACCATGATTAAAATAAAATAAATAAGAGTGTGATGCTGTTGTGTGTCATCAAAACTTCGATATAAGGTTCAGAGAGAGAACTGTACAGATCATGATATTACACAATACAAAAAAAGTGTCTATAATTGCAGAATTTGGCTATGAAATTTGACATAAAGGAATCTAGACACTGGAATTATATTCCTGATATAGAGGTATAAAATCTTTATAGAGCTTGGTTACACAATTTTTGAAGCATTCTCTTTCATTGGGACTGAGACCTGACTTTTCCAGCTCGAGACACTTCTCTACGCATATTTGATTCATTTCTCTGTAAAATTTTCGGTTTCTTTCAGTTTGGAGTTCCGGTTTAAAGAAACTCGCCATCTTTTCCATAAACACCTCCATGGTTAAAATTTTATCGTATTGCTTTCTGTAATTTAGATACCTCTAATTAAATTAGACAAATCTTCCGTTTTGAATAACAATAGCAGAGCAAAGTCGATTTTTGTTTTCTTTGGGTCAGTGGCAATGTTATTCATAATACAACAAATCAATTACCATCAGATATCATTTAAACACGGAAAAGTGATCATTTGAGACTTGAATAAATAGCTAATAAATATAATTTTTTTCTAAATTATACAACTGGACGGTAGGTTTGTCTACGGAGCTCTTCCATCTCAACGAGGATAGCTTCCAGCTCGTTGCGATAGTCTCTAATTTCATTATTCTTCCCTTCGATAATCTTAGCCATCTCAGCTCTTTCATGCTCGAACTGCCTCTTTATCAGCGCCACTTCGTCACTCATGCTCTTCTTTAATAATTTTAACTCATTCTGGAACTCCATCTCCCTCGCAATCAATGATGTTTCTTGCGCTTCAAACTTTTGAACCAGTTCTTCAATTCTATACTTTCTATTTCCAAGCTGAATCATTTGCTCAGAATTGCCTCGAGCTACCTCAGTTTCAGTATGAGGCTTTATGGTAGTTGTATTCTTTTCTTTCTTCTCATTCGTCGCAAGGGTCTGTCTCAAACGCGCGTTTTCAAACTCAAGGTCCTCAACTTTCATCCTTAGTGTCCTTTCATTTGAAAATTGATCTTTTGGCTTTGCTATATTAACTGTCGATCGATTCACCGTCGCTGAGTTCTCAGCTTGGCTTTCTAGCTCTAAGATCTTCTGTTCAGCGAGTTTTAGCTTAGCTTCAGTAAATTTAAGTTTCGCTTCTACATTAGAGTTTTCCTCGTTGTCTAAAGCAACTTCTGCATGATCTTCGGTCAATAATTCCACAAATTTGCCATACTGTACTCTCCCTTCCTCGTAGATATTGTTTTCTATTCTTGCAAGCGTCATCGGACACCGACCCGCATAATCTTTGGCCAGGTATTCAAAAACATCAGCAAGCTCTCGTTGGTCTTGGAAAGGCAGCTCATACTCATCGCAAACATCTCTGAACTGTTGGTAGTTAAGGAGTCCTGTAAACCGTTTATCTGCCAACTTAAAAGCGTCTTTAATCTTCATAGGCGAATATCTAGCGTTCTCTGACTGAAGTTCAGTTCGTAATTTCGCAATCACCTTTAAAGGTTGAGTCGCATCGCTCTTTTGTCGAGGTCGCAGCGTTCGAGTGCTTCCTTCATTACGCATTTTCGCATAAACTCTGAAAATATCGCCATTGATGAGCAGTTCTTTTAAATCGACCATGCTTACTCCTCCTTTCGATTGAGAGGAAGTTTGCTCGAGGAGATATTGGATCACATGAGTTTCGAGTCTCGTGAATAGGAACTTGTGGCGGCGGAAAAACGCTCGGAGCCCGGCTTTCGTAAACGATTCTGAAGAAAATCCAGCCATAAATGCTGTGAGATTCTCGTGCTCTGTAAGACCTTTCTGCATTTTGAATTGCTGGATTTTCTCATTAATTGCTTTGAAAACGAACTCTCTCACTCTGCTGTCTCGAGCAAAGAGCGGAGTGAGATTCGTATGCTTGTATTTTAGATCGAAGTGAGCGTTGTGGATTTTGTTCTTCCACCAGAGTTGGTTCTTCGACCTTATATTCTCTAAAAATTGCACTAAATTCACCACGCCTTTAATCGAAGGGTCTAATCTTAGTATAAGCGCAACAAACTCTTTAACTGGAGTTCGGATATCTTCCGCTTCAAGGATCTGGTGAAGTTGATCTACAAATACATGATCCTTTTGAGGCGGAAGGTGTAAGTCAGGATTTTGCTTCAATAGCTGCTTGATCGGGTTGATTTCAGGATTGTTTAATCTACTTTCTCGGATGCCAGCTTTTATGTTTGCTAATGCGGTAATAGCTAGCTTTTCTTCTTGATCTTCGTTGGCGAAGTCATCATCGGAGAAATCTGAAAAAATTAGTTCCTTATCCTGCAAGGGAGCCTCGTTCTGTGTATTTATTTTCTCAGTGGCTCTCACGGATGTTGCTGATGACTGCTTTTCCGAGATTGAAGACTGGTTGAGGCAGACACTCTGATTGTTCGTTCGATCTTGCAGAGCATTCGCGTTCAAAGTGTTCTCTTTACCTGCCAAGACCGAGGCAGGTTCCACAGGGAATTTAGCTTTTAAAGCGTTGTAAAGTTCGCTCTCAGTTTTATAGTAAAGAGTCTCGATATCAATCCATAACTTATCACCCTTTAGCATTGATACGTTAGTCGCCTTGGTTCCAAGCTTTTGACTCAAATCCATAGCCAATTGAATGACAGACTCGAAAATTAGCGAAGATGGAACTGTTTCTGCGTTCGGAGTGTTTTGATCGTCATCATCGATGCTGGCTTGCTCAACTGCATCGAGCAATTGTTCGGATTTGCCGAGGATCCCCTTGGTGTCTCTTGCGCGAATTTCACATTTCAGCTCTGTCATTGCTCCCCAAATTCGAAGCATATTGAGCGCTTCAGGCTGGCACAACGCTTGAATGACTTCTTGCACTGCGAGTTGGATTTTTACGTTGGGTTTCGCATGAGCCTCGTTCTTGAGGTACTCAATTTCTTTCTTTAATTTCTGAATTTGGTTCTCATAATCTCTCAACCTAACCTGACTGCTCGCTGCTGTCGAACCGCCTCTATTCGAATGTAAAGAGACGTTCTCCTTATTCGATTCATCTGGAAGCATCTCGTCTTCGACGTATATCTTCGAATGTCGTGGGAAAGAGCTTAGCCGAGAAATATCTCTTTCAGTCGTATGCATGGTAGACAGTTTTGTTAGCTCGCTCATTTGGGACCTGAGCTCATGGATTTGTTTCTCTTGCTCTTGGATGATCTGATCCTTATGAACCATTTCCTTGTAGAGCCCTGGTTGGTCATTCAACACTTTCTTTTGGTGATTCTTAAGGAGATTTATTTGCTTTTGCGACTCCACGTTTTTCTGAAAAAGCTGGTTTTGAAGTCTCGAAACTTCCTCTTGCAGCTCTTGGACTGTCGTGCAGCGTTCCTTCTCCATTATATTCACTTTATTGGTCTGACGCTGTAACGCAGTGGTAAGTTCTCGGCATTTCTTTTCGAGATACGCGATTTGCTGTTCCTGATCCAGATTGTTCATTGATCTCGAAAAATTATTCTGCTCGAGGTTTTCATCCCAATACATTGAGTTTTGAACTTTTCCTGGCGTTGTTTTCTGACTCTGTATGACACTAACCTCTTGATGCAGGATTGCTGAAGCATCAGGAGTATCAATTTTATATTTGTTGTGATCTTCTGCTGCTTCTTCGAAATGCTTTGAGCTGTATTGATTAAAATCAATCTCACCCGCTTGGGAAAGCCCGAGCTTAGGCTTTTTCCCTAGTGTGAACGAGGTATTTAAGAGCGGTTTGTTTTCCGGAACGCTGACTTCCGGCAACCGCCTATCGGAGAAAATGAACCGCTTGGAGTCAGGTTTGGGAGGCTCCTCTTCTTTCACTGAGAGCTGAGAAGTAGCTGAGCCTGTTTTGATTGAATGGTAATCGGATTGCTTTGATTTCTTTGTGTCAAGCAGATAGCTTGAGTGCTGAGGCAAATCGATATCGTTTTTGATCCTTAAGCTGCTGTTTTTAAGTGTTTCCTCTCTCGGTCGGGAATTATAGTTTGAGCTATCAGTTTTCCTCACTGATTCTCTCAATAGGCCACTGTCCGCAGGGATATCAAGACTCAAGTTCCTGGTTCCGCTTTGTGCACCTGTCTGTGTATCAGATAAACGCTGCTGCTGCTTTCGTAGTCTAGACGAAAGTGAGCTTTGACTGTTCTGCTGAAAATCATCTTCTGCAGCCACATTGCATCCCATGATATCCTCAGATAATCTCCTCACGCTTTCCAGTTTCTCATTAGCGATTCGCTGTAACCGGTCCGCGCTTCTCTCACCAGCATTGCTCTCGAGCTCATGCGACAGTTCTCTGATTGGCTCGGTGTGTGGAGTGCCAAAAGAATCAAATTGACCTTTGATAGGAGGAACCTTTGAATGCTGTTGCTGATCTTTGGGTTCTGGAGTCGCATCATTAGACACTCGATTAAATGCGAGTTTCTGTGTGTTCATTAGAGGAGAGCGAGTCGTACTGGAGGACATTTTGCTCTCTAGAAGCGAGTTGTGAGATTGCTGTAGCGTATATTTCTTTGCTTCGCTTTCATCGAAGCAGCTGGAATACAATCCTCCGGTCTGTTTGAAAGGGGACCCATCAGATGTGTAATCGGCTTCAGAATTTTTCATATCACTTCCCATTTGAGAGGTTTGATTATATTTTGAAGGGGAAATTGCGCTTTCGGTCTCGTCGTTATTAGTGAGAAATGAAATAGCTTGCTGTTCGCCTCCTTTTTGGTCTTTTAACAGGTTTTTAATGCGAAATGTCCTTGGGTCGTAAACTCGGTTGAAAAGCTCTCTCTCGTCGATTGATTCAGAGTCGTTCATAATTCAATTCTCTAAAGGTTTTCGATGACCTAGTTCCTTTGAAGTACAAATCTTAAAATCAAAGTTCAAATTTTTAAGCAGTTAATAGCTTGCTTCAATTTAAAACTCTGAATACTAATCCAGTGCCTTTGTTGCCTGATATTTTAGCTCCCGATAGACAATCGAATAAGCTATGAGCAGAGGACGACGTCCGTCTCTGAGACCAGTTTTGGAGATTTATATTAATTTCCAGTTCAGGTACAGAATGGGAGAGTTACCAATGTTCGCTACGCTCCCCTGCCATTTTAAAATCTCACAGGTGAGTCTGCATGACAATTGGTCATTATGAACAAGACCTCATAAACTAGAAAAGAGCCTCTTGAAATAAGCAAATGCTATTTGCTAATGAATTAGGATAAAATATGCTCATCATTCTGTATCAAATAAATAACAATAACCTATAAAATTTATTGCCAATTTATTGCGAGTTCTTGTGACAAATGCAGCCAATGGAAAATCCAGCACGACCATCAAAGATCCTCGAAAATATTAGTAATTTTCTCTTCGTTTCTATCCAATTCAAAGCAATCTCATCTTAGTTTCGGGTTGGAAGCGGGTGAGCCTCGTCACAGGATTCAAATCGAAACCTAAAAACTCAGGACTTACCAGCCAATCTTTGGCAACTCTTAACGATACGAGAGGAATGATGACAGGTTTTACCTCCTCATTCAACCACGGCGTATCATTTGAACAAAGCATCGCCAGCTCGCCAAATCCCATGCACCTATACTCAGGGACTCAGCAAAATATATCATTTGATGTGTCTAGTCCAACTCCCATCAGAAACCCCGAAACTAGCGAAAACTTTCCAAACCAAGAAGTTCATTTACAATCTGCTATTCAAGACCAGAAAGGACTAGCTGAAAGCAACCAGAACAACCAGAACGACGAAATCCAGCAAAATAAGAAGACTCGAGATGAGGTCAAAGCCGTACTCAAAAAGGTATTCATGTTCTACGCAAGTTTTGGAGACCGTATGAACTCTGATAACATAAAGTCGAATAAAATCTTCAAAATGATGCAGGATTGTCAAGTCATCGAACCGGGAGTCTTGAACAAGAAGAGTCTCGACCTTCTCTTCTGTCAGTACAGCAAAAACAGGCCCAGCATGTCATTCGATATCTTCCTTTCTATGCTTATCAAGATTGGTCAGATAAAATTCCCCGACCAGGACCCAAAGCAAGCTTTTTTGATGCTTTTTGAGCAGCATTTGAAGCCTCTTTATGGGAATTTGTACGCTGAAACGGATATGGGCGATTACGATGTTTTGTTTAAAGAGCCATTAGACCGACCCATAGTCGCAATACTAACCAACGTTAAAGGTGTGCTGCAGAAAATGCATCAAACGTGCTTTCCTTTGGAATATGAAGTGAAAAACGAAAATCCTGAGCTGCAGAGTTATATCAAGCATAAGACTGAAACGTGTCTCGGCACTTTTTTAAAAGATTTTGATGTTTGCCCCTCTCTTCTGACGAAGAGCACAGCTTATTCGCTATTTGTCGAGGTGCTGGAAACACCAATCGAGCAGCTCACGCATAACCCAGAGATTTCAGTCATCGTTCAACCAGATATTGGCAATAGATTTACTCTTGCTAGGTTTATGACTTATCTAGCCAGGCTCGCACTCGTAGGATATTCTCCAGATAATTTTACACGCAATAATCAGGAATACTTCAAACTCAGCAACGGCGATAAGCTTCTGCTGTTGTTAGAGCGATTGGAGTTTTCAATGGGCTATGTTAATTTTGAAAGAAAAATGAACGCGACGCATAATAATCGAACGAAAATTGTCCCTAACAAGCAGTTTCTTAAAAAAGTAATACATTACTTTGATGATTAAACCAAAATAACTTTATTTATGTCATTTATAGCTTAGCGAGGAAACAGGAGAGCAATATGGAAAAGTTAGATTGGAGAATTTTCAATCCCTGCTGCAGAAGTCATCCAGCGAGTGGACCGCAAATCAGATGGGGGATCCTAACTTCCAGACACCTGAAGACGACGGCCAAACTGGCAGGTTTATGGCTCCGCCGAATCAAACTAGCTCTCTAGCGATGTCAAAATCAAAGCGAAACCTTAGCGCCAATCGCAGTACGAGTAATCTGGCTTGCCCTGGAATATTTGAAAAAAGGAGAGAATTTTTGTTGCAAGTTTACCGGTCGCATGCTCTTTTTAATGGACAAACAAATAATTACCGTCTTAATGCGATGAAATTTTTGAAGCTTCTAAGGAGTATCGGATTAGTCAAAGAAGTCTCAGGCAATTCATTTGTAAACAATTCTGGTGTCAAACTCAAACGAGTTGAAGATTCACCTCAGAAAAATACAGGTTATCAAGTAGAAAATCCGTCAACAATAAATGATTTGAGACGCGGTGTGACTCCAACTGAGGTAGACTTGATATTTATTAAGGCGGCTGGTGGTGGGACATTAAATAACCAAAGATCCTTCGCGAATCTCACTCTCGATGCATTCCGAAATCCTCTCGGCTCTCCTAATAGAAGTCTCAACGAGAGCACGTTGGCTCTTCAAGGGAAATTCCTCGACTTCGAACAGTTTCTCAAAGCTATCAAACTCATTGCTGAGAAACTGTACCCAGAGTATAGCCTCGATATTTCTGTTTCGCATCTCCTCGATGTCCATCTAGCCCTAGCTGACACAGGCTCTGGTGGAGTGAACGAGAGTCCTCTTAATGAAAATTTAGGCGTGAAAAAGCTTGTGGGGCTCCTCAAAGACCCTGACACTGTAAGTCAATTTCCCTTTATTAACTAGGTCAAAACTGTGCCATTTAGGTTGATGTGCTTTCGAAGTTAAAAGAGAGTCTTCACCCTTACTTTAATTACTATGCTGGAAAGGGCGGCCGTATGAGCTCAGAGCAATTTATGAGATTCTGCAAAGATTTTGGGATTTTTCCGGAAGTGTTGCCAAAGTCGAAACTCATCCAAAATTTTTCTGATCTCGCGACTCTCCAGCCGATTCTTCGTCAAAAAAGCCAGGAAAGGAGTAAATCACCGAATTCTCAGCCCAAAAGCCATCAAGACACTGCAGACGAACTTCGGTTAATCGATGTGAATCTATTCACAGAAGTTTTGGCTCTCTCTGCCACTGATATCGAGGACAACGTTTCTGCTCATCCAATTGAAAAAGTAACAAATTGACCCTTCTGACTGTGTTTATAACCCAATGAACTAGATTTTGTTTTTGCTCGAGAAGATGTCTCAGAGTTCTGGCCCTAAGAACACGTTGAAGCTCCTTAGACGAGGCGGGTAACTACATTTTCAACATCCTTCGTAATAAGCATTACTCTGTTTTATTAGTGCTGTGGATGGGGACTATTTCAAAGTTTTCGGGTACATCCGGAAGAAATATCACAAGTTTGCTAAGTTTGCTGAGACTACCAAGCATGCAAAGATTATCGGAGCAAAGGAAATTCCGTTTTCGTATCTTTTTGATTAAGATTATAATAAACTAAGGTTAGATTTTTCACGTCTACTTTCATAAAGGGTCTGCTACTTAGAAATATTGCATATAAACAATTAGTTTTCCTATATCTTTCCATTTTTTTTTTAAAAATGTAATATTGCCCATGTATATCAATAATGTTCATGAAATATATGATGCATCCAGCGGTAGCCCACAACTGCAGAAAACTGCAAGAAATAAGTAATAGAAAAAAAATTTTCATAAATTTGAGTAAAGGTGCGCTCCGGTTATTTTGCTTTTGCAAGGATTTCTTTCGTCATCGAAAAAAACTCACGAAAACTGATCTTTCCGTCTTTATTCTTGTCAATCTTTTTGAA
>ENA-UOTX01001209-UOTX01001209.1-compost-metagenome-genome-assembly--contig:-NODE-1209-length-20960-cov-21.918115_pt1 | contig 20960 bp, 17 predicted proteins | sample MGYA00238143_ERZ746982 | MGnify/ENA primary metagenome ERZ746982 (study PRJEB28758, sample SAMN06268862) | compost metagenome | isolation source: single cell | place: USA: California, Emeryville, Joint... | reverse complement strand
TCTTCAGGTTTACCATCTTCAGGTTTACCATCTTCAGGTTTACCATCTTCAGGTTTACCATCTTCTATTTTGATCCTGACAATCCCATGGACACATGACGGAAAAACTTCAGTCTGATCAACCCTTACTCTTGTATCATTCTCAATCTTTTTGAGAGCATCAGGTGAACTCAGCTCAGCCTGGAACGTGAAAGAATCTGGAAAAGTTAATTTTTTATTCACTATTTCAGGGATGAAGGCCGGCTTGAAAGAAGGTGTGCAAAACTGTGATAACGACACGCTCTTTGACAGCTTGGACGTGCCTGGCTGGGGGTCTTTTCTTTGAAGATCATGGACTTCATTAATTGGAATCTTTATCATCAGTAGTCGACGTGGAATTTTATTTTATTTTAAAAAGTTTAAAATAGACGGGAAAAAATGCTAGAGTTTGAGAAAGGAAATACGAAAAAAGAGGGCCATTCTGAAGCAAATGATCTAAAAGTCATGAAATCGAACCAAGACGCAAAAGCCATGAAAGGAGATGAGGAATACAAAGTGCAGGACGATCAATCTACATTGATCACAGACAATGAGGAGGAAATTGATGAAAAGTATATTCACGGACTGCGAGAGGAGTTAGATGAAGAAAAAATCTTTTCTCATGTCTTGAAAATTTCAGAAGATGAATCACCTACTATCGGTGATGTAATTAATCAAGATCGTAAAATATTCATGTTCAGTTTACAAGTGGACACCAAAAAGCAAGTCAAAACCAACACTCGATGTCCTGTAGACTTAGTTTGTGTTGTGGACGTCAGCGGCTCAATGAAAGGCCTGAAATTCGAACAGTTGAAAAAAGCCGTGCATTCTCTTACTAATTTGTTAGAAGATGCAGATAGAATGTCCATAGTCACGTTTTCGGAGAGTGCCACGAGAAAATTCTCCTTGAAGAGAATGAATGAGAAGAATAAAGCTTTGCTCCAAGCAGTCATGTCCGGATTAAAAACCGAAACCAGAACGAATATTTACAGTGGGATAGAAGAAGCCTTGAATATCCTCAATGAAAGGAAATGGAAAAATCCGGTGCCTCGAATATTCCTTTTATCTGATGGAGAGGATAATTGCAACGAGCACTTGATGGAAGATTTAGAGAAGCTTACAAGAAAGCAAGACATGGATTTTATGATAGATACTTTTGCCTTTGGAACAGACCATCACTCATCGGTCATGGAAAAGATTGCTGATCTCAAAGGAGGAAGTTACTATCATGTTGGAGATCTAGAAGCGCTTTCGAAGTGGTATGCATGCGCCTTTGGCAAGATCGAGAAGGTCCTAGGATTCCAGGTTGAGATTAGAATTGAAATCGTCGAAACAGAAATTTTTCCTCGTGTGAGAATTGTGAATGATTTAGCAAGCTCTTATCCCGAGAACAAAAGTTCGAAGAGCGCTGGAGGCTCTGAGGCTTCGAAGCTCACAAAATACACCTTTGAGGAAAATCAAATTTTCGACAAGGCGAGATGCATTCTTGAATTAACAGGTTTCGACTCTGAAAGATGGCCGGAAAACCCTGAAGAGGTTGAAATTGTTAAGGTTGTAGCGAAATTGTTCCTTCCAGTCCTAAATAAGTATTGGAAGAAAGAGTACCGACTTAAAGTTGGCGTCCAAGGTAAAAAACTGAGTGCTCAATATGATAACGAAGTCATGAGTAATTACTATCGAATGATTTTCGCTGGAAAGCTGGGAGAAATAATTAGGAAATTCATCGGCGATACTGAGAAGTGGAAAGAATTTGTCTTATGGAAGCAAAAGTATGACGGTAAAAAGAAACCTGATGGGAAAGATGAAGATAAATGGGTAGAGGAGCCTATTGAAAGGGAAAAGCAGCTTAATGAATGGAAAGATAAGTTTAAAGGAGCAGCATCGATGTTCCTAAGCTTCAAAAAGATTCTAGAGTCTTCAAGAGTCAAAAATGAAGATATGATAAGGGGAATAATCAAAGATATTGACATTCTACTTCCAATTTTGACTGTGGATAACTTTGAGCCAATTAAAATCATTTCTTTGTATAAATCTCATAAAAAAGAGGAACCAAGTTCAATGACGGATTGCAGCGAGACGTATTATGCAAATGACTGGCAGAAAAAACTCATGGATGATGAACAAGCGAAATTGGATTTGGTCAAAATAAAGAAAATTCTGGAAGCACTATTGCAAAAACCCTCTGAAGTCACATATATCAAACTTGATGAACAGTGTGGTGACACAGGGGCCAAAGAACTGAGTAAAATTGACTTTAGCAATTTGAGAACACTCGAATTGAACAACCAGAGAATAAGTTCTATAGGAGCTAAAGCCCTCGGCAGCAGCTCGGGATGGCAAAATCTGAGGATATTAAATTTGAACGATAATTTCCTAGGGAACCCAGGAGCTAGAGTCTTGGGTCAAAATAACAGCTGGAAAAACCTAGAAAAGCTCAAATTAGCCATCAATTCGATTACTGATGAAGGGCTTTTTGATTTGACTGAGAATATAACCTGGCACAAGCTGAAAGTGATCCATCTAGAGAATAATCCAGTCACTGATAAGGGTGTTGATAGGTTAAAGAAGCGTTGGCCAGCTCTTCAGGTGCATCGAATGCCAGTTGGCGCCTAACTGAGGATACTGGAAAATTATGCTCACTTAAACTGGGGCTGAAAATAATGAGATTTAAAAGCTTTGTAGAATTTATCTTGAATGAAATTTCAGAGTTGATCCAGCTTTAAGAATTGTCGTATTCCTTAAGGCAACTCCATAACAAACATTAATACAAAAAAATTCTTCAGTGGTGAAACATCAAAATGATCTAGCAAACTTTAGATATCAATGGTACTCTTCAATCTAATGATTCATTGTCTTTATTTCAAAAGACAATGCTAGAGACCTCCAGGGATACCGTTAGATGAACTCGCTATTTCCCAAAGAACATACAAAACTTCTGGTTGCTTAAAACGGCTCGAAATCCTTGAAAATTTTGGCTCAAGCTGACTGATCAATTAATTCAAATAAACTCCTAAATAAATTTGCTTAGTAGTTCAGGGATTCACAATCCAATCTTTCGAGCTCACTTCTGCACATATGATGAACGACTCACAAGTTTTGGCAGCTCCACCACCTATTGCTAAAATATTAATCATTGGAGATCCCCGAGTCGGGAAAAGTTGTATTCTAGCTCAATTTGCCGAGAATTTTTACACACCAGACACTTTGATGACCATAGGAATCGATTGCAAAACGAAAAAGATAAAAATAGATGATACATTGATGAAACTACAAATATGGGATACTGCTGGTCAAGAAAAATACAAATCAATTACTCAAAATTTCTATAAAAACGCAATGGGAGTGATCATGGTCTTTGACCTGACTGACACTAAAAGTTTTGACAACATTCAAAAATGGTTGGGGCAAGTCAGAGCGAATTCAAGCGAGACTGTCTGCTTGTTGTTGGTTGGAAATAAATGTGATGATAAAGAATATCGCGCGGTTTCTCAAGAGAAAATAAATGCTTTTACGGCTGACACTGGGATACCGTATATTGAGACAAGTGCTAAGGAGAACATAAACATCCAAGAGGCGTTCGAGAAAATAGCAAGAGATATAAAGAATCGTTATTTCGCTGAAACTCATTCAAATAGGGCCAGTAAAGATGTTTCTATGAGAAGAGTGTTAACGTCGTCTTTTGCGCAGCAGAAAAAGGACAATGACTATTCAAAATGCTGTTAGAGACCAAACGAAGCTACTTGCTGGACATGCACTTTCTTCTATTAAATCTGTCAAAATTTCAAGATCTTTTGACTGTATTTATGACAGCTAATCTATCGCATTTTATTTGGAAAGGAAGCATTGAGGTTTTTTTCCTTCCAAGGTGAATCTTCGACTTTTGAATTCGTAAAAGCATTTGGGAACTCGCAATATTATTAAATTGCCTATTTGGATGAAAGGTTCAATAAACTGTTACCAAGGATGCTTTGAATAAAGATCTTTATGTCAACTCTTGCACTTTTAACAAATATAAATTCGTTTTGGATATAAGACCCGATGAGAACATTGTTTTGTTTATGAATATTCATTATAAATTATCAACACAAAATCATATACAAAATAAACGCATTCATTTCAGGTATCTTACTGAAAACTGCATGTTAAAATTTCATCTCGAAAGAAATAAAATGCTTTTTGTTCAGATATAAAATCGTATGATGCAGAGCAAGGCTCATCCCACCTCCAAGTATCGTTCCAGCAATTAAAGGTCTCACTCCTAACGTGGATTTGTAAAGACCTCCAGTAATCATTCCACAAATTATATTTTTTTGCATCTGATTCAATTCAGCCAATTCGTCTTCGACTAAGAAATTGAGCCCGCTTCCAATCAAGCAGTACATAAGACCTTATTAACAAAGTGGGAGCTTAACTACGTGTAATTCATTGATAGTTACTAGCTGCTGCTGATGCATTAGCAAAACGCGTTGAATTGCGTCCAACAGCGTTGAAAAAATTATTCAATATCAATTTTTTAGGAAGGTTCCAGCGCTTTGGGAAACCTTCAACTAATCCTTTTAGAGCTCCAATACCGAAACCTATTGCAAAAGAATGTTAGGATTATCCAACAGCATGAGTTTGTACCTGTAAAATACGTAATTCCGACTGTAAAAGACAGTTTATCTCCCCAATCGTAGCCAGTATAGCCATCTAGGAATAGATTATCGCGTGAGCGAGATTTTCGAGATGAATCTCCAATATAAAAAGTGTCTTCCTCTTTGATTTTCTTATGGTCTTGAGAGCCTACTGCCAGTTGAGCCATTTGCTATTAGATGAAATGATGCTTTTTCTGAAGGATTTGCTAAGTAGCCGAAACAATTAAATTTAATTGAGGTCAGATTCAGAACTTTAAACTTCGCTGTAAATTTAAACACGCTATCTAATACTTTACCGACTAAATGTACCTTTGCACTGCTACTTTGTTGTAGATCAGTTCTTCTTCGAAAGAGAGTACACCGCGCACTTCAAAATCAATCTTGTGACGTTTTCCGGATTTTTTCAAGGCCTTCTCTAAACAACAAAAAAAAAACAGTTAAAAGTCCATAACTAACATAACGTATCAAATTGTGTCTCAGTACACTCTCTAATTGAGAGCCTGATTTAATATATAGCTGAAGTATTTCTATGGTGGTTTATCAAAGCACTATTTATTGCGGTAATTGCTCTCCATTAGAAATACAGCACATTTAGTGAACCAGTATCAAAATCAATTGATAATTCAGCAAGTACCAATTCACTCGAATAACTTATACTTAAACATTCTTTGCAGATAGTAACACATGAATCATATATCTTTACTTACTTAACACTCTTTCTTTTTTTCTCTCTCTCTGAGACTTATGAGAAAAAAAAGTTCTTAGTAATTAATAAAAAACCTTCATTTCCAAAAAAAATCGAATTGCTTCGAAATCTTTGATCATCCAATGATTCTATTCATATTATTTGTCATATTGCCATTCTTTTTCATCGCTTGCCCTTTGATTGTATCAACTTTCGTGTATATTCTTTCAAATTAATGGCAACCACGCCAACATTATCTTTCGAATTGGCAAATCTCTTTTCAAAATCACTTCCTTTGTCTTTTGCAAGTATGCCCTTCTTATCCTTCCTGAGTTGTGTCGTACTCTTCGAATTATCATGAGCATATTTGTTATATCTGCTATCATGCTCCCCTCCCTCAAGTAATGAACTCTGACTATGCACCAGACCTTTGCCAGTAGAAATTCTTGCGCCCGAGCAAAATGAAGCTACTTCTAATATCGTGCGGTTGCTCTGAAGTCTTGCGCGTGAGTGAAAATGCTGCTTGACTCCTAACATAAAAGCATTTTCAATTCATGATCTACATCTAAACCCTTTACGATTGCTCAATTTGTTATTATTCGGGGTCATCTCGAACCCAGTAGTTGTCGGTGGTTTTTCCGAAGGAATGACGTTGCATGAAGGTGTCACGCTGTTGTTGAAGTTAAGGGATGGGATGGTTGAAGCGAACCTAGATGATCCAGTTGAAGGAGTTTCTACACATATCAATCAGAAACAAGCAAGCGAACTTAATAACTACCAGCTCCGTTCATTATGCTATCGCAGAGGTTTTTCACAGGCGTTTCAAATGCCTCGCAAAATTGTAGTGGAGTTACCGTCGTAGACTTGAATGCTTCTTTCTCATAATCCATTTTTGTCTCTAAAGTCTCCATCACAGCGTTGAGACGTTTCGCGGAGCTCGAGTTGAATCCAGCTGGTTGAAGGAACCTATCAGAAAATTTTTGCAAAGATTGTGGAAATACTCGCGAGGTCAATTGATTTCATTTTAGAATGCATGGGGGTGAGGAGACGTTGATGCTTTGGGGATACGACTTCAGGGTTGAAAATCTTCATGTTCTCAACAAAGGTATAGTACTTCGACGACCTAGACCCTACGACATCTTGGACCTAGTTATTGCTAGAGCCAAACTTGTCAACAACTCCAAAAATTTACGTATCTAATGGTCCTTTTATGCTTTAGCTCCCCCGCAATTGTACCGTTGAGTGGATTGTATTTCGCCGGAGATAAGAGGCAGTTTGTGCTGTAATCCCTAGTCTATTGTAACGCATATTATTCCCAAAGAATCTCTGTTTTGAGTCACGTATTGATTTTTAAATCTATCCGCCGTCTTCGCTCGGGGCTTTTGAGTACCACCAGTCTTCCCTTTAACTTCTATTTTCTTTCCATGGTAATCAACCTGAGTACACCAATCAGATTTTGGAAGAAACTAGTATGTACAGTCGGAACTTGGAAGCTTGCGTGGAAGATCTCATGTGGATTTTTGAAACCTATCAATTACATTATGCGTTACGGATGGCTGTAGATGGGTACCTAAATTAGTGGCTCTCATTATATACAAACAATTTGCAAAAAGTTTTGTACTTTTTATTAGATCGTTAGGAATTAAATCCTGCGCTCTCAGTAAAATTCCACTCAGAGATCAAGTAAATCTCACTCTTCAGTATTAGTACTGAGTGTAGAGAAAAATATTCAATTTCTTTGTCGGGATTTAGTGGATAAAACAAGCTAGCGTGGTTCATGGTAAAGCTCCTAAAATACGCATTGTTCTAACAAAAAACACACAATATGGTGCAAATTAACAATGGAACACCTAATCGCTCTTTAGACCTAGAGATTTACATTGTTTTCATATATCTCTCTTAAGCAAGCATGTAAGGGTTCTTTGCCTTGATTTTTTCAAAGAGTTGGTTATATTTCTCCTTGGATTCTTTATCATCAGGCTTGAGGATCAAAACAACACTGGTTGGACGTTTCGTGAGAGCAGCTGTGCCCAACTCCATGCGGCTTCTAACATACATGTATGGGATTCCCTTGGTCTCGCATTGGATTGGGATATGAGAAATAACATCGACAGGGCTGACATCTCCAGCCAAAATGCAAATGCTATCGTTAACGTGGTCAGCATAAAAAGCACACAATAAGGAAGTGTTACCCCTTGAGACCTTTTCTGATTGCTTTTACAACTTCTTTAACGCCTCTTTTTATATGTTTTGAGCCGATTGCTATAGGTGATGTAGAATGTCAAAATTAAGATTTCAAGATGTTGAATTTTCATACCTTTTCTGGTGAGCTTCAGGAGTTTTTTTCTCATGTTGTCAGAAGCCATAGGGGTGGCAATTGGTGAGACATAAAATTGTTCTTCTTCGACGTTTTCCATTGTGAAAGGATCTTGAAGAGGATTTCTGGATTTTTTCAATAAAAGTTTGTTAAAACACAGCTTTATATTTTGGCATTTGCGAATGATGAAAACTCTGCTACTCAATGTTTGAAAGAAAATAAAGATCTTTTTGCAGTCTAAACCAAAGAGTTAATGAGAAAATGAACTCGAGAAATTGCTTGCGAATAGAGGAAGCCTTGATGAATGATTTTTGTATCGACAAGCAAATATGGTAGAATCTGTAAAAAGTGGGGTCTACAGCCCGAGTTCTGTTTCTTTATCGAAGTTAGATGAGTTCTTGACAATTAGGTGTATGATTGAAAATTTGTATATTTCATCTATATCAGATTTGACTTCTAAACCAACGTTAAGGTCGTTTTGGAGAACTGATATTTATCGGCTGCTGGGAAATTTTCTGAAAGTTGGTCCAATGAAAGCTGAAAAAATCAAATTTCCTATGACCAATCTAAAATTCATTTGTGCTTATTAAGACTTGTGCAATTTTAATAATTAACTACAGTAGAGAAATATTCAAGTCTTCTCAATGCATCCGACACTTGGTAATTAATCCAAAGAGTTAACAAATTCACACATCCTTTAACAAACTTCAAAATTGAAATACCTTTTTCAGGATTTTCCCCTTTCGAAAAGAGATAATACCTTTGGAGCCTTTCGTATTCGATAGAATGAAGAAAGTAGCAACAATATGTTGCTAAAACTCTAGACAAGGTTGATAAATTACTTGTCTTTATATTCGATTTTACGCAAATAGCAAGTCGTTCTCCTGAAACTACTTAAGAACACAGGAGAAATGAGCTGATGCATAGTTAGTTGGACCTTCCAAGTCGGGTCGTTTTATTTTGATAAAAAAAGCTTTCATTCAAATAGAATGGACGTAATTCAATTTTCTCTGCAGTCGTGAATTGCGATTCATCTATTTGAAATCCAAAATTGCAACACCCAGCATGAGTCTGAAATGGACTATATTTGCAAATTATTCCTTTTTAACTTATAATCAATTTTTTTCTGATGAACCATCTGAGATAAATTACTAGTGCAAGTATTGCCTTAGAAAAGAAAGGAAGAAGTAAGTGAAGTGGAGAAATCACTCTTGCTCGCTACCTCTAACTCTAGCCTATGAGCTGATAATTCAAGAGTCAAGAGAATGATTTGGTAACTTCGACCTACTTCCTCCATTCTTCAAAAGGGCGCCGGAGTTGGACTATAAAGAAGCTGATAATGAGAATGCTGACTGGCTGGCCAAGCCAGAGCGTAGGAATTTCTTAATCAACTGAAACGAAAACAAAATTAACGCTAGTCATTGGCTTGACATATTGCCCACGCTTTTCTTAATCAAAAAAAAAAACAAAAACAAACAAACAAATCAATTTGGTTTTCTGTGGCGGTATTGCCTTCTTAGTGGTTTAGAGTTAGGGAAAGCAGATTTTTGGCTTGCAAAATCAACTCCAACTTTAGTTTTCATTGATGAATGCTATTATCGGAACCTGCAAATAAAACGCTCTTTAGTCGTTCGTTTAAAAGTTATAGTGATATTTTCTGACTCATTAGCTGAGCGCCTGATAAGATGCAGGCAAAGAAGGTGTTGAAACCATTAATGTGATTTTCGATAGCAGTGTTCCGAAAGGACTCTCCGCTTTAATCAAGAATCACTTTTGTTACAACACCAAAAACAAAAACAAAAAGAAATAATAATCAAAATTGATTATATTAGGATGCAGTTGTACGAATAAGTTCCCCATGAAACTGATGGATGTAATCCTGATTCGTTGTCTACTTTCTAATTACAGACGAGATGATGAATTGAAACGTCCTAATCCATTGGGCTCTAGCAGAGTGAAATAAGCCATCGATCTACTCCCACGGAAAGATGAATCGATTCCTCAGATATGAGTAAAAACGCTTTGAGATTATTTGAATGATCAGACCACTTTTCCTGAAAACATAGGCATTGAAAAAAAAAAAACTCAAATTTTACAATAGCAACAAGTTAGCGCAAATGAAAAATTATTGAAAGAGAAACCCCTACACTTCCTTTTTCTCAAGCCATTACTTCATTTTGGAAGTCACCATAGGATTACTTGATTCGAAAAGGGATTTGTACACATACGCTTCAGCGATTATCATTTGAAGATCCTCTGCGCCCCATTCTTTTGTTGGTAAATTTTGTAAAAACAGCATGATTTCATGAAATTGCATTTTCTTGATTTTTTGCGCCCATTTCAACAGTATCGCCGTGCAAACGTATATATGTAGCGTCGTAAAACCTTCATCATCGCTGATATACGTATCGAATAACCTCAGTCCAAGTTTCAAAGGGAATTCTCGAATCAACAAACAAAAAACCCAGCGGATGACAATCTGCATTAAATTAATCTCTTCTTTCTCAAAATGCTCCAACAGGTCATTGTCCATTCGCTTTAACACCTCACGAATCTTGCTGACCGACCTCTGCGTTCCTGGCTGCGCGTTTGTATAGTTATCCTGGATACCATCGAGCACTTTGCAGAGACAGTAGTACATGTCAGCTTCCACTTCCTCGAGTTTTTCTGGAGTTATTATTTTGTCAAAGTCCTCAGGGACGTTGAATGTATCATAGTCGATTGCGATATAGTCAGACAGGAACACCGCTAGGAAAGGGCAAGTCAAGTCGTTCATACCTTGAACATACCCGCTTGCTGGGTGCCGTATATGCCAAATTGTTAATAATCTGATCAGCATCTTCTGAATGCAATCAACATGGTAAAGAGGACAGTCTGGCTGTGTTCGAAGCACGTCGGATTCAATGATTTTGAGAGTTTTCTTTTCGTTCTCATTGCGATAATCGTCTTTGCCCTCTCCAAAATGAAATCTTTGAATGCTTATATATTCTTGTCGCTTCTTTAAAAGCACGGCGTCTCGTTTGTCTTTGCTGAGGGGAAGATATTCCAGAAGGATTTTCCAAACTACTCCTCGAAGCTCTTTTTGAGCGAAACAACAGTCATTACCGATGGCAATAAAATCCTTACCTGCAGGCACACCCGACCAAGCCAATTTTTTGAGTTTCTGGAGGTCACAGATCGGAGCATCTTCAATCAGCTCTTTAAACTGCTTGATTTGTTTGTCATTCTTCTTTGGATCCTCCTTAAAGCCGCTGTAGCCAGAAATTGGCTTGTAGTCCTCACTCTTATTGTACACACTCGTAACATTCACTTTGCTCTGGGCCATTTCTTTATCCTTCAGACTTGCCTCTTTGCCTTTGCTAGTTTTCATGCCATTTTGCCTGTTTTAAAGCGAATTCACTGGACGCCCAACTAAATGATTGTCTACTTATTCTCTTCTTTGCTATCAGCGCCTGTTTCGGAGTCCTGGCCAGAGCCTGAGAGTCTTTTGGTTAACTTGAGTATGAAAGACATTAATTTTAAATCAAATACGGTAATATTTCCTGTACTCAGTGGCCTAATTTGTAATCACTCGAGGAAACGAGAGTTTTTACAGACTCTCTAATGGACACTTAGAACACGTTTTCTGATGCTTACTGAATGCATTCGTATGATGGCTCTGGTTGACGAGATTTTCCAGGGAAATTTTCGAGAAACCATGAAGAATTCTCAAAATTAAGAACTTGCCACGTTGAGGAAAAAATATATCTTTCCAAATTCCTAACCTGACAAATTCGTTTTAAACAATTATCTATTTTTTGCGATTTTTTCTTACAAATGAGCAAACATTCCAAAGGAGTAAGTCCAGAGCAAATGGCCAAGTATACTGGCTCCGACTCGCCTCTACTCAAGGAAGAAGCTAAGAAAAGAGAACTGGAAGAGCAAGCACGCTTGCAAGCAGAGAGAGAAGCGAAAGAGAGAGAACTTCAGCGTGAGCTCACTCCAGAAGAGCAGCAAATGGAGAAAGAAGTAAAGGATTTTGTGAAGTTTCTAGCAAAATCGGATTTTAAAACAAAAGAAGCTGCTTGTGAGGGAAAGAGACTTACTTACTTCAGAGGTGAATCCTTTAAACCTTCGCAATTGTCTTAATCTTGTGTAGGGGACGATTTCATGAACTTTGTTAAAGAAAAAGCTGATGAAGTTCACAAACTTATGCCGACATTCTTAGGAAACCTCAAATTGAACGAGGATAAAGGACCAGAAAAACTACTTCAAGCGTAAACTTGAAACAAAGGATAATTCGCTAAGGAGTTTTCAGGCTTATCGATCTGGAGGCTATGTTGTCATTGGAAAGATCAGGGCAGGAAGAGAAAAAATATAAATATCCGAAATATCTCGAGTGGTCTAGAGTAATCAACTCATTGAAATATCGTCGATTCTAATAGGCAATGAATTAGTCCCGCGCTGCTAGTGAGAAAGGATTTTATTACTGTGCGGTTAACATCGAGAGCAAAACAAGAGGAATTATGATGTATCTGATCCTTGCAGGAGTTGTCGCAATTTGTCTGTTCCAAGTCTGGCCGCTATGGCTCAAAATTGCAGTGTTCTATATCTCTGTCGTAATGCTCTATGCTATAATTGGCTTGATTCTTGTGCGGTACGCTTTCTATTTCACCATCAGAATACTTGGAATAGACTTTTGGATTTTCCCCAACCTTTTTGAAGACGTAATCACCTCACAATTTTGCATTTGAACCTCAAATTTCATTTAGGTTTCAGTTATTGACTCATTCAAGCCAATTCTTTCTGTCTCAAGAGCAAAGGATAGTGGGCTGATGTATTTGATTAGAGTAGTGGGTGCAGTGGTCCTGGCGTATTTGGTCTACACTGTGTACCATCAACCTGAAATCCTCCAAGGTTTTGAATACCTACCAAGCTAGTTCTGAGCGTTAACTTCCTGCATAGGTTATAAAGATGCTGGTGTAGAAAGTTTCGAGGATATTATCGAATGGGGCAAAGAGAAATTGGACCCTAACCAGGTAAAACAAAGCGATTTGGGCTTCAACTGAGATGTTTTGCTGTTCTTTAGACCTTGGTAATGCTCAAAGGCGGAGCCAGAATCAAGAATCTTGAGACGATTTTGAATGAAACTGAAGACCACGCCGATGATGATGAATATGACACCACTCATCATAAAAAATCTAAATCACATGAAGATCCTGACCTGAAGAAAAAAGAAAAAGAAAAGGCTGATCTCGATGAAGCCGACGATTATGGAGATGTCGAACTGAATAGAGATAGTGCATAGTTTTTTCCTCTATAATTCCATCGTAGTCTGCTTGTTTTTTTTTTTATTGTATATACTCGATATGAGCGTCGGATTCAAAAAAAAAAACACGGTATTATTGAAAAACCAAAAGTATCTCATGTTTTTTTTTTCTTCGAGAAAGTGAATAAAATTTAACATTTGGTTTGCTTCTCAAGGATTCTCTGAATTTTTAAAAAAATGAGTATTGAGCTAACAGATCGCAGCTTTTCAAAGGAAGATTTGGGTTTAGCGCACACAAAATCGCCTCATCAGGTTGCCGAGGCGCTTTCAGTGGATATAGAAAAGGGTCTAACGTCATATGATGCAGGCAACAGACTTCATGAGTTTGGCAAAAACAAACTCGCGGAGCCTGAATCCGAAACAATCTGGCAAAAGATAAAAGAGCAATTTGAAGATTTGCTGGTCAGACTCTTGCTTGTAGCGGCTGTTGTCTCGTTTATTATTTCTTGCTTTGGTATGCAATACCACTCTAAAGCTATCTGATTCAATTTTGGATAACAGAGGACAATAAAGACGAGTATTCACTCCCAGCATGGGTGGAGCCGTTGGTTATATTCGTTATACTAGTGTTGAATGCTGCGGTAGGGATTTACCAAGACTATGATGCGGAAAAAGCACTAAATGCACTCAAAGAAATGCAGTCTACGTATACTTTGGTGCTGCGAGACCGCGCTTGGTATGAAATTCCGTCTGATGAACTCGTGCCAGGTGATATTGTGCAGGTAATGTCCTTTTTCTTTTGCGAAAATTTAAAATAGCACTCGTTGTAGGTCTCCCAAGGAGACAAAGTCCCTGCGGATTTGCGGATTGCAAAGATTCTGAGCATTGGGTTCGAGGTAGATCAAGCCTGTTTGACTGGAGAGAGTATGACAGTGTCAAAGAGCATCGAAGCTATCGAGGATCTCGACGCCGTGATATCCTCAAAAACTAATATGCTTTTCTCTGGCACGTTTGTAAGTAGTGGAACAGCCATAGGGATCGTAGTTCAGACAGGTATTTTGCCAGGATTACAGATCGACTGACTTTTATGTAGGGATGAATACGGAGTTGGGAATTATACAAAAAGAGATTGTAGGTGCAAAAGCAGAAGAACAAGAGACGCCGTTGCGGCAAAAACTGGACCAGTTTGGTGAGCTCCTTGCCAAAGTGATTGGAATAATTTGCGTTGTTATATGGCTCGTGAATATCCGCAAATTCAATGACCCGGCGCATGGAGGATTCATTGCAGGGTCGCTATACTATTTCAAAGTGGCAGTAGCTCTTGCAGTTGCGGCTATCCCAGAAGGTCTTCCCGCAGTAATCACGACGTGTTTAGCGCTTGGAACGCGAAAAATGGCAAAAGAAAGAGCAATTATCAGAAAACTCCCATCAGTAGAGACGCTGGGATGTACTACAGTCATCTGCTCCGATAAGACTGGGACTCTCACAACGAACGAGATGGTTGTAAGAGAGTTTTTCTTGTTTGATACGAGTCCAACAGAGCTGTTTCAGTCGGAAGTTTCAGGTGTGTCCTATGATCCTACTGGGGCTATCTCTGATCTCGAGAAAGGAGATGTAAACAAATTCCCGAATTTTAAGCTTTTCTGCCAGAGTATGTCGCTTAACAACCAAGCAAAAGTTACGCTAAAAGGAGGCAAGTTCGTGAGCTCGGGTCTACCAACCGAGGCGGCTTTGAAAGTCCTCGTTGAAAAGATCGGTCAGTATGATCAAACTTACCAGAGAAGCCAGCAAGTCGAACTCGGCTATAACCAATATATTACGAAGGAATATCAAACCTTGGCTATGCTTGAATTTACGAGAACTCGCCAGGCAATGAGTGTGCTTTGCAAGAACAAATCAACGCAAAATAATGTGATGTTTATCAAAGGAGCGCCAGAAATCTTAATCTCTAGAGCAAAGGAGTGTTTACTCTCGAGCGGAGAACGTGTACCGATATCAGAGGGCCAAAAATCGACTATTCTTGAAAAAGTTAATTTCTTCGCACAGAAAGGATACAGAGTGCTAGCGATAGCCGTGAAATATGACTGCGGGCCTCTAGCAGAGTGCGACCGTCCTGAAAACGTTCCAAAGGAATTACTGCGAGATCCTTATAATTATGCAAACTTTGAAGATGAACCAGTGATTATAGGAGTCGTAGCACTACAAGACCCTCCCAGACCTGATGTATTTTTTTCTAATTATTTTTGTATCTCTAAAGACTTCTCTCTTTATTTTAGGTTGCAAGTGCGATTGAGAAATGTAGAAAGGCTGGGATCAATGTATTCATGATCACCGGAGATATTAAAGATACTGCGAATTCGATCGCGAAGCAGATCCGTATTATAAGAGAAGATGATTCTAATGCAAATTGCTTGAATGCTGGTGACTTCGAGAAGCTCTCCGAAAGCGAGCAGAATTCGATTTTGTCGGCAGCCATGAAAAACAAGAGTGGATTAGTTTTTGCGAGATCCGAGCCAAAGCATAAGAGGTTCTTAATAAAACTGCTCTCAAATCTCGTATGAATTGTGTCATAATACTGCGTTATTTACTCAAGTTAATAATATAGGATCACATTGTCGCGATGACCGGCGACGGCGTGAACGATGCTCCTGCTCTTACCCAAGCACATATTGGAGTTGCGATGGGAATGACTGGAACTGAAGTTGCCAAAGAAGCTTCGGACATGATACTTGCAGATGATAACTTCGCCACCATTGTAAAGGCAATTGAAGAAGGCCGATCAATTTTCGAAAATATGAAAGTAAATCATACCCAAAACTCCTTGAGTGTTAACCTCTGATCAATTTTCAAAGGCTTTCATCAGATACATGATATCTTCTAACATCGGAGAAGTTGTCAGCATCTTTTTGGGTTCCATTATTGGAGTTCCCGACGTTTTCAACTCAATTCAACTGTTGTGGGTAAATCTCGTAACAGACGGTCTTCCTGCAACTGCACTGAGCTTTAACCCTCCTGATCCATACATTATGCAAAAACCGCCCAGAAATCAGTAAACGTTCTTTTAATCTCCCAATTTTAATATCTCATACTATTCCAATAGCAACGAACCACTTGTCACCAGATGGGTGTTTACTCGCTACATGGCTATAGGATCCTACGTTGGTGTCGCTACTATTGGAATATTTATATATTGGTATACTTCCTATAGCTGGGCTGGAGACAACCACACTCTAGTCACATTGGAACAGCTTATGAACTGGTCTAAATGCCAGCACTGGAAAGACTTTACAGTAAATAACTTTGGTGGCTTTGATTTCAAAAAAGACCCTTGCGGCTATTTCACCTATGCGAAATCGAAAGCGACGACATTGTCGCTGACCGTCTTAGTCGTAATTGAGATGTTCAATGCTTTGAACTCGTTAAGCGAAGACGCTTCATTACTAGTTGTGGGTCCATTCTCGAATCGCTGGCTTCTGGTTGCGATCGCAAGTTCTCTCGTTTTACATGCAGTGATACTTTATATTCCTTTATTCCAAACGATCTTCGGCACGACGGGGCTCACGCTAAATGATTGGATCCTAGCCGTCGCTTTTTCATTCCCTGTGATCCTGCTTGATGAGTTCCTGAAGAAAATATCAAGGAGAAGAAACCAAAAATTATATAGCCAGCGAGACTCTTCGAACTCACGTGACATCTAAGATTCAGGATCGCCTGGTTTGTGTGAATATAGTTTGAGATATTATTGATAAACGTCTTCGTATCTGAAGAAAATTATGAATGAATTATTATATTTTTTTAGTTATATATGATGTAGCAATAAAGTACGAATTTGCTAGGCAGCCAAATCTCTAAAACACTCGCAATTCTAGAGGAAAATTCTTTCTGAGTTTATAAAAACTCCATTATTGAATGCCCTATTATAATTCTCAGAAAGCTCCCTCAACTTTCGAGCTGGAAGAGAAAGTTTCAGAGGTTTTGAAAACCATGATCGAGATAAATATATTTTTAGCGAAATCCCTCTCGAATAAGATAAAAATTAAGATACAATGAAATTCCGAAACTTTGCTACTCTTCTCATATTGCTCGCCATTACCTTCGGCGCTTTGGGTTTAGCAATTCTATTGCTCGTAAGCTGGTTCATTTGGGTGCCAGTATTGCTCTTGCTGTCTCCAGTTCTCGCTGTTGTCTTTCTTCTCTTCAAATACACCAAGGTAAAAACAGCATATTTGGATGTTTTCAACTAATTTTCCTTTTACTCACATAGGTTGGCACCTTGGCCTACAACGCTTACGCTTCTGGTTATGATTGGCTATTCTATAAGAGTGAAGGCGTGAGAAATTTCCTCTGGCAAGAATTCTATGATCTCATCTGCTGGCTCTATCCACAAGTCAGATGGAGAGTCATGAACTACGGTTACGCTGTTCTCAATGAAGACGGAATGTTGGTCAAGGATTTCCCAAAGGAATACGAGGAGGAAAAGTTCCCAATTCAACTTTATCATTATGTTGCTACAGGTGAATAGATTGAGTTAATCTCAAGTATTCATTTATTTCATTTGCAATAGGATTGGGAAAATTCAAGAATTTGAACAACCAGAGCGTCCTTGAAGTTGGCTCTGGCAGAGGAGGTGGATTGTCATACATTTCAACTCAACTAGGACCAAAATTATGCGTCGGCGTTGATTTTAGCGCAAACCAAGTAAATCATTTCTCGCAAATCAATGGATTTATAATGCCGTGCCTGAACATAGATTGAATTCTGCAAAGGTGCTTATGCTAAATACGACAACCTCGATTTCTACCAAGGAAGTGCCGAGGCTTTGAGCGACGTTAGAGGCTTGAAAGAGGCGAAATTCGACACAGTCGTAAATGTTGAAAGCTCCCACTGCTATGGCAATTTCAGAGTATGAATATACCCTATGGAGCCTCTGGTTAACATAATACACTTAAAACAGAGATTCATCAAGGAAGTTGAAGGAGTCTTAAAGCCAAACGGATACTTCTGCTTTACAGATTTTAGACAAAAAGAAGAAATCGAGCAACTCGAGGCCGATTTACAATCCTCAGGACTTGTAATTCAGGATCATTCTGGCTTTTTTGCAATGACTTACTTGTTCTAAAGGTTATCGAGAAAAAAGAGAACATCACAACTAATGTACTCCACGGTTTGAAGCTCGATGAGGTACGTAGACAAAATTTGATTGAAGGATTTGTTCACAGCTGTAAACAGAATCATCTTATTTGAATGATATGTTAATCTTTGATTTGTAGGGTTGAGACCTATCTTCAGGAAATTTAGTGGACTCCAAGGAAGCAGAATCAACGATGCTATGAAGGCTGGTGAGACTGTTTACATGGCTTACCTTTTGAAAAAGAGTGCGTAATTAAATTTGCAATAATCATGAGGGTTCGCCCCCTTGTGTGTTTGCGATTTATATCGTGAGGATATTCAATAACATTTCAACAATTGCTTTGAATCGAATGATGATAAAGTTATTAAAGCGTTCTCAGCTATAGAAAAAGTGCTCAATTTCGATAGGCTAGTCAATCATTTTTGTGATTTAGTTTAACAAGCCCAATTGAAGCTTTTTTAAACAAATATGTAAAGCATAAACAAAGTGAAAACTCACCTATGCTTATTGATTAGTGTCTTATATCAACAGATATTCAAAGACCTTTAGGCTAATATATATTGCCATAATACGAGCTGTTTGAAATGAAAAAAAACAGAGGAAAGTTTCGAGTTGTTAAGTATTAGATGTTCAAGCTCTTTCTTTCTGACCATCGGAAGTTAGGAACAAATCTAAGAGGGTCGATGAAATGGCAAAACACAGAATTTTATTAGGAAAATATGGCGACTGGAGCTTGTCAGAAAGATGTGCTTATAACAGGCTACATCAACAATGTATCTAAACTAGACTAAATGAGCGACTTTGAGCATCTTCTTGCTGCAAGCTCAGATAATATCTCAACCTTACCCACCAAAACTAAAAAGTTCTACTCTCATATCAGTCGTTTTCGAATCTATTCAAAGATTTTGTAGGAATGAGGTAATGCAGCACAATAATTATGTAGCAAACGTATTTTGAGCTTTCCCACGAAGAATTATCGAGTTCAAAAATACTTGCTAAGCTGATTGTATGAGACACGGAGCTACAATTGCAAAATTGAGATCGCTCGCACACTTCCTGTCGTCTGATACTTTTTACTTTCCTCTAAGCTTCTCGATTTTCTTGGAGAGGTTGGCGCTCTTCTTCCAGTTAGGGTCGAATTTCAAGGCTCTTCTTCTGTTTCTTAAAAATTTGGCATTCATCTAAGCAGAAAGTAAACCGATAAGGCTAACGAACAAAGGGTTTGTAGAGCACCTGGGCGAGACCGGCGTATCTTTGTCTCTTTGGTTTGTGAATACCGTTTCTGTGAGCCTTCTGGTTCTGGTTATGTGCTGTGTGGTTCTTTGACTTGGCCATTTTATCACGCTAATAAAGGATTTTAAAGCTTTATAGATCTTCAATTCAATTGAGCAAATAACTCCTGCCCTTTTAGTGTATTGTTATACTCTCATAACTCTCGAATTAGAAAATTTCTCAGAGATCTCTAGATCCCAAATTCAAAGGATTCGGACTCGGAAGAACCGAAAACCAACGGCAGTCTACTGGTGCAGAGGTAATGATTTTCACGAGATACTATACTCATAAAACTGTCGTTCTCTCATGTTAATAATCTCTCAGCATGAAAATTTACTAAAAATCTTCATTCTGATAAAAAATTCAAAACAATGTGAAAACATATTTGTCCAAGAGAGAGAGGAGATGTTTGAAAAGTTTCAAATATTTGGTGTATAACTAAATCAAAATTACGAATATAATTGCAAGAGCTTTAAATTTTCAAGATATGGACGACATCTCTCTGCAGATCCGCCATTGCAAACGCAGCGGAGATTCCAAGTTGAACTTATCTAAAAAGAACATTAAAATGTTACCTGTTGATCTTTACCAACTTGCAAAAGTCGAAGTGCTCGATTTATCGAATAACGGAATATTGAGCATCGACTCAAAGATTGCCTCAATGACGAATCTCAAATTATTGGATGTCTCGAACAACCAACTCATGACACTTCCCAAGGAACTTCTCAAGCTAACTAATTTGCAGGTTCTTAACGTATCGGGAAATCCATTGAGCACGCAATTCGCTCCTCTACTCAAAAAAGACAACCAGTCAGCGCCAAAACTGCAGGATGCACTTAAGGCCTGCTTCAATGAAGGAGGTAGTTTGCAATTCTCAAAAGACGAGCCCTTAAGCGATACAAGTCCGACGATGGGATTTAATTATGAGTTCAAAGCCACCAAATCGCAGCCGAAAAGTGGCGGACTTAAGCCGAGCTGGTTAGGCGAAGATGAAACACAAGCAACCTCAATGACCACCTCGATGGGCAAAACTACTTCTACTGGTTTTTACAACAATTCAAGCAATTTGCTCCAGGATAGCTCTGATGAGACTGAAAAATTGAAACAGCAAGTCCAAGAGCTCGAGGAATTATTAGATAAAGAGCATAAGAAGCAGTTTGACCTTCAAAAAGAGGTTCAGGTCTTGACTGAAAAACTCCAAAAAGCCAGCAAAGGGTCTATGGGGACAATGATCATAAACCAAAGTCCACTTGACGTTGATCCAGCTCTGTCAAAGCTACTTGAAATAAATATCAACGAGCTTGACATTGGAGAAGGAATCTCCCAGGGTAAAAAATAAATATTGTGAACTAGGCGTCTCATCTCATATATTATAGGTGGTTTCAGTATCGTCCATAAGGGCTACTACAGAGGGACCAAAGTCGCAATAAAAAAAGTTTTTAATCCTAACATCACTCCTGAGCTGTCAACGTATTTTTTTTTCTACTTCTGCCTCACCCGCAATCGATTTCTCCCTCACAGATTGTACTCACCGAAATAACTTTACTAGATCAAAGATACTTATAGATACCTCAATACTTGCACCACAGAAGAGTGATTTGACACTACCCAATTTTCGCTCTTCATTTCAGTCAAAAGGAGTTCTCTATCTTCTCT
>ENA-UOTX01001205-UOTX01001205.1-compost-metagenome-genome-assembly--contig:-NODE-1205-length-21005-cov-17.634318_pt1 | contig 21005 bp, 9 predicted proteins | sample MGYA00238143_ERZ746982 | MGnify/ENA primary metagenome ERZ746982 (study PRJEB28758, sample SAMN06268862) | compost metagenome | isolation source: single cell | place: USA: California, Emeryville, Joint... | reverse complement strand
AGCTCTAAATTCTGATCGTAAATTAATAAGTTTATTTTACGAGTCTTTAGTTAATCCTTCAAAAGGAAAGTAAAGCTCTCCTAAAGAGTCAATCGGGCTCAGAATCCAACAAAATTAATCAAATCGCGAATCAACTAAACATAACACCCATGTCTTTCAAAATAGCATTCCCCTCGGGAGACATTTACCGTCTACCAGACGTTCCTCAAAGCTTGGAGGCCTTAAAAGCAACGATCAAACATAAATACCCCCATAAAGTCCCAGAAAAGTACATTTTTACACTAGAAAAGGGCTTGAACCTGCCCGAAACCCTCGAAAACGAATCAGAATTCACAGCAATTATGCAGCAATTGAAACCAGGCCAGGCAATAAAATTAACCGTCAAGGAGCAGACATCCAGACTCGAAGAATCCAAAGTTTTGGATGAGATTCCCTTGACCACCTCAAGAGAAGACCTCGATGAGAAACCTACTGAGAAACAACCTTTGTTAGAAAGCTTAGGAATGGTAAGTTCTAAGATACTCACGATGGAAGATATCAGAAATGCTCGCATTGTTCATCAAAAAGAGGAAATAATTAGCGACTCGAGCTCGTTTAGTCCTGAGCAAATCAGATTTCTGGAAAACCTGGTTGACAAAAAGCTCGAAAAGATGGAACTTCGCATAAGATTATTTATCAAATCTCGCTTCGAAGCGCTCGGTAAACCCAAAAAAGAAAAAACTGAGTCAGAAAAACAGGTGGTGATGGGCCATTCCCCTCAGAATGAGTTACTTCCGATCATAAACGAGGTGCCAGCGCTGGCTATAAATGAAAAATCAGGATTGAATGTCTCAAAGGGCAGCTCCGAAGGTGAAAGTCTTCATTTACCAAAAGTGGAATTAAACCCACACGCAAACAACACTAGCGGCGCAGTAACCTTATCAATCGGAGGCGGAGTATCCCGAGTGAGAAGAACATCACGTGTTACTCCTGAAGATTCCATGAGTAAAAGCGCGGTTTCGACAGGAGGAAAAAAACTCGTGCGAATAAGAATGGAAGGGCGCTACATCTGTGATGGCTGTGGGATGAACCCTTTGACTGGCCCGCATTATAAATGCAACGAATGTAATGATTTTGATTACTGTGAGAGTTGCAAGCAAAACACTCCTCATCCGCACCCGCTTTATCTGCTATCTGAGGAGGAGGAAAAAACTCGTCTTGAAAATCTAACTCGTAGTCTAAACCCGAAGAGAAGTTGGATCGGTAAGAAAGTTAGCAGTCCTCTCAACGAAGGCGCTGATGGGCAAGAGCAGCAGCATTCAGTTATTGAATTGAAAATAATTCCTGCCCATGAGTTAAAAGAGCCGACAAGCACCCAAGAACCTCATAGAAAACCTTATAAAGCTAAACTCGTGAAGGAGCCTGATAACCCGATACCTAACATTACACCAAAAAAGCCATACGAACTGATTTTTACGCTGAGGAACACCGGAGAACTCGAGTGGCCTGCTTCGACTGAAATACACTGTGTTGCAGGGTGTCATATGGGAACGAGTCAGAAGGTTAAGCCGATTCAGCCAGGAGAAGAAGTCGAGATAAAACTGCGTCTTCAAGCTCCTAGTTCAACTGGACAGTTTAATTCGAGCTGGAAGTTGCAGTATTCTGTTGGCGATACAACTAAATCGTTTGGACCGAGACTCGCGTTTGAAATCCAAGTAGAGGAACCGAAAGACGTTTGCAAGCTTGGAAATTCAATTTTAGGTATAATTTCGTTTGATAGCTTCTTTTAACTCATGAAATATTATTAGAATCTAAATTTTCTGTGGATGCGATTGTCAAGGCGAAATTCTTACTGGAAATGTTTGGAGGAGAGCTTCGACAGCACCTCGATTTCGTGAGCAATTGCAAGAGCTCAGTGACAGTCGAAGAAATCGTCGAGCTGTACTTGCAAGCAGAGACGACAACCGGAGGGAAATGAGGTTGGCCTCAGTTAATCTATAGCGATAGACGTTACGACTTTTGTTGAATAATAATATTAAAGAGGTCGTATGTGGCATATTTTTACCAATGAGTTTTAATATTCATATCTATTAAAAGAAATTGATTGACATGACACATCTTTAAAGCTTATACAATCAATAATGACAGGATCTTCTCTTTAACAATACCAATATAGTTATTCCAAACATACAATGAATAAAAATTTTCTTCAAGGAGAATACTTTCCCTGCAGTTTTCTGGAAGCAAGCATTGCTCTTTTCTTCTCAGCTACGAGTTTCTTGAGCTTGGAGGGCGACGCCTCACAATCTTCGTCGCCCCCTTGGAGCCTCATCTCTTTCAAGGATTCGATGAGAATCTCAATATCGACTTTATATTTCGCCTTCAGTTGATTCGTGTTGATCAGTTGCTTCTCGAGGAATTTCACGTAGCTAAAAGCAGCATTAATCACAATTTCAAGTTCATTGTACTTACCTCAACATCTCTCCATGCGACGTTTTGAACTCTTTGCGCTGTCGATTCTCCAGCAGCGCCTGGTTGGCTTCATATCTAAAAGGAGTTAGATCAACAAAAAGCCAAAACGCTGTTTTTCTTACCCAGCATACATCATAAAGTACATATACAGCCGGTTCTTGAATTCAATGTTAAGAGTCTTCTCGATCTTTTTCAATATAATAGGCGCGTCGTAGACTTCTTCCAAAAGCATATACATCATGAAAACAGCCACGTAGTTATTTGGCGTGCCTAGAATGAGGTCCTAACGCATTTGAATCACATAAGAACAGAGCAATCGCAAGAAATTTACAAGTCTCAGGAGATGCGGGGTTAATAGCCACAGCATTAACTTTTCATCATTTTTTACTCGTCGAACGGCTGCAAATTTGGATTAGGAATTTTTAATTCAGTAAATCCAATTTTACTCTTTAAGTACTTCACCTTCTCGTTCAACTCCTGTAGTTTATTTAGCTTGGAAAGGAATGTTCCTCCGTCAAATTTAAGAATTCCTAGGATTCAATAGTTAAGACAAGTAGAGTTTTCCAGCGATACTGGTGATTAATCTAATATGCACAGGATTCGTTGTTAGATTCCCTCTGCTAATGTTATCCCTCATTTGCTCATCTTCACCATCATCCTCGAACAATAGAGGGTCTAGCTCTGGTTGCTGCTGGTTATTCTGATCTTGCTGCTGTTGTTGACCCTTATTCGGAACCGAGTGAGATGACTGTCTCTCATCTCCCTTGGTTAGCCTTATTTCTGGAGATTTCGGTGCGTCTAGATGTTTCATTAGAGTTTTCCCGCTCGACAAGGCCAGTGACTTTCCGTTCTTATCGCCAGCTTCGAGTTGCTCCTCTTCATCATCATCGAGTATTTCGTGCTCCTCTTTGCCATCAGAGGTTTTCTTGACAAAAGTTTCTGGTCTACGATCTACAGCGATGATTAAAATTTTCCTCCTGGCAAAATAAAAAGTAATTTACAGATTTCCTTCCATATTTTCTCAACGTCTTTATCATTCAAAAATCTGGCTTTGGGTTCCAAGAAATCTTTCACATGTTTGCTGAATCGAGAGAAGGTCGAGAGCTTAAACTCGCTGTATCTCCAAATTTTCAGTCGCAGGTTCGTACTCATGTATTTTTTCTGGTCTCCAGCCCATAATTTCATTCTAAACATAAAGGTAAGAGCCTCATTCATGTATATCGGTCAATACTTCTGGCCGAGGCTCAGCAAATTCCATATTTTCATGATAGAGGTCTTTGTTATCTCCTCTAATGACACACGGTGAAGAAGCAAGTTGTTGGTCGCAAAGAAGCCTTTATACGTATCACCAACCAGATTCTCCAGTTTCTCAGGCTTTTCTTCCTCTCCTTTATCCTCTTCAACATTAAGCTGAACGTTTCCGGTGAGTAGTTTAGCAGTGACGATCTCTTGGAAATCATCCTCAGGTTGAGTGAATGTCTTAGTATTTAATTCCGAACCATCTTTGCTGTCAGCTTCTGGCTTCCGTTTCGAAACAGGGGATGCTTCCTGGAGTTCTCTTTTTTTGGTTTCACGGTCATAGAAATACAAAATTGTCTTCATTTTAAGGGCCATCTTCTCATAATGTTTACTCGCGTCCGATGACTGATAGTAAAACATTTAGTTTACCAGCATAGAGACGATAACTTTTACTTTGAATTTTTTAGAGTTTTCTTTGTAATATGTCTCAGCGTCTTTTGCGATACTTTCAACCAACTGAGAAGGTGTCGGCTCAGGTGTCCCTTTCTCTTTTAGCGAAGCCACTTGGGCTTCTACAAGACTATCGTACAATTGGGCCTCTGTAGGTGAGTAGGTTGCAGTATTGAATAAATGATCCTGAAAAGATGATCAGATTTTCATAGAGTAACTATAAGTTACTTTAGTATTCTGCCCCATGCGACTAATATTGATTTTGCCCCCAGAAAGGTTCAGTAATGTCTCTTCGAGAGAGCTAACCCATTTATTTGTCAGTTCTTTTTCCTCATCGATCAACATTCGTTCTTTTGTTGCTTCATCTGTTTCTGCATTAGGAACTTGATCTCACAGTTAGCATTTGCAAAATGAATGGAAGTTTTACTGTTTTCTTCGATTTTCTCATTGTCATTATCACTTTTCCCGAGGTAGAACTCGATATCTTTCATCGCTAGACCTTCCTCAGCAATATTTCTTTTATCTTGGAATTCGACCTTCGCTGTGATTTGTGGGAGCTCAACCTCCTGGTCTTGAGTCACTTCTTGACCCTCTGTCAGAAGTTTCTTGATAAATTTTTCGTAGAAAGTCTTAATCAGCCAAAACCAGCAATCTTCGGCTTTTTCCTTTAACCTGGAAATCACCCCTTCGTTGGAAGTTAAATAATCTAAGTCAGACTCATCAAATTCGATTTTTGGGCCTGCTTTTCCATCTTTGCCTGTGTCTGGGGCCTCAAGGTCTTGTTTCTCTGGAGTTCCACTCTGCGGAATCACTTCTGGGGACTTGTTTTCGGCAATGTTACCTTCACCTTTGCCTTCATCTTTGACTTCTTCAGCTTTATCTCTGCCTTCATCTTTGATTTCTTCATCTTTCCCTTCAGTTTCACCACCACCACCTTCGACTTCCCCTTCTCCTTCGCCTTTCGGCAAAAGAATATTGTTAGCTCCTTCTCCTTTGAGGTCTTGTTTCTCCTCAGTGTGAAAAGCTTTGACTGAATTAAGCTGTTTTTTCAGTTTATTTCTTCTTTCTTTAATCTTTTTCTTTTCGTCCATGTGCTTTTCAAGCCTTCTGAATTCGCCTGTGACCAAATGATTCACAAGGTCAAAAATCCCAATTTTCTCTTCGTTGTCTTTGGGTGCGTTCTGAAGGAAATACCCTTCTAAGATCGCAATAAACATGTTCAATAAGATCAGTGCCATCAAAATCTAATTTGCGAATGAATCTCCGGAGATTGATAAGAGACGTTTGTTTACCATGTAAGCCAAGCCCCAAAGAACTAACAACGCGGATTTGGTTGTCGTGTAATCTTTGATATTGAATTGTCCAACAAGAGCGTATATGCATTCCATCACTGCTTCTGATAGGGTCGAGAAAAATTGATTTTGGGCACCAAAACTCAAGAAGCCGATTATTGCGAATCCCATCATTATCTAATTAAGTACATGTATGAGTAGCAAGCTTCCGAAATAAGTTACCAAGACGAACATTAAAATGAAGAAAATGAAATCCATGGCAGCGTCGCTAATGAGATCCAACACGACAGAAAGCTCTCCGGAGAGTCCAAAGATGAGAAGGACTTTCATGATCATGAAGAAAGCGTTATACGCTTGAAGATATATATAAGTGCTGTATAAACCGGCTATTCTCTCAAACTCTCCATGGAGTGCCAGTCCTGTATAGTTCGAAAATTCGATGTCAACGATCGAGAAATTTCTCCGGAAAGGATCGAAAATGATTATTAGCATGATAATAATTGTGATGAGGGTCAAGAGAACTGAAGCAGTGGACAGCAAATTGGAGAAATCGCCTATCAAGAAAAGTTTGGTGGTTTGATAGAACCTCTGGAGAAACTGCCATATTCTCTTAAAGATTGCTCCGATCAACCCAAGGATGCTCCAATCCTATCGTCCAGTTTCAGTATAATGGTAAGTGAGTACAACGATACCTTTGCCTCCAACTTAAAGTTTAAGGCTTTTGAAAGCTTGGAAACTCCTGGTTTGTTCAATTCGGGATCAAGCGGCATCTAATGAGGAAAATTAGATTGACATGGCTTTTTCAAGGGAGATTTTACATAGCTTTTCGACTTTTCGCTGTGCCAAGTCTGAATCCATGTTTTGATAAGGCTCCACACTTGCAGGATCACACCAATCAGGTAGATTATCTCAACAATGAGCCTTCCAACATCTTTGCTGTCATAAAATGACATTTTAAATGACTATTCAAAGTGTTAATAACAAATTAAACCAATGAAGTTATGGTTTACGGTCGGTTCCACAGAACTAACGATCCATCCTTCAGCAGACATCATAAACGCCATTCTAAGAAACGTGTACATCTCGAGATGTGGGTTATAGTGAATGGTTTCGAGCACCAATGATGCCAGCTATTATCACAAGCGAAGTTTGTAATGGGGAATCGCAAAGAGAGATTACATCAATATCCAAGAAAGTCATGTTGTAAAGACGATGAACGAGATTTTGCGAATATGTATCATTTCGTGTTAGGTTGAACACGTACCCTCCAACTTTCGCAGGACTTCTTATATCTCCAGGTTTAGTATAGGTTAGAGGCACTGGGAATTTCTAAAGGTGTAGAATCAGCGACTGAACTAGCAATATCAAGGGGTTTTGTTACTGAATTCGTCATGTTCGTGATATTTTCGTAGTCTTGTTGTGGGGAATTCCAGCCAAAATCACTTGAGGCCGTCCTCGTAAATAGCTTAAAAAGTTATACGGTTAACGAAATAAACATATTGGCAGGTACCAAGTTGCCCAAATGCGTCATTTGATACCTACGCAAAGTCATTCTCACGACTGGTTCACCAACGAACATGTTTTGCGAATAAATCTTTCTTATTGATTCTGTTGTAAAGGCAGGAGTGGCCGATGAGCTTCCCGATGTAGTTGAATTCCAAAAAGTATAGATGCTTGGGAAATAGACTTGATCGAGGTAATTATACAGGTCTTCAATATAGCAGATGTCTTCAAAGCCTTTTGTATCAGACTGATATGACACACTGAATCTTCCACTGTACGAGTTCGTGAAATAGTTCTCAGCAGATTGGTTCATCAAATAGCCCTAAATAAAATACAAGGTAAAATTCTCCAGAACCACGCGTATTTACTTCGAAACGAGGGATTTCGTAGGACATCGTTATCAAGTAAATAATAATGAGGATGATATGGCCGAAGCTTCTTTTCAAATCACTCACTATTTTCTCCTTTGCTTCCTTAGTAGAGCCTTTTCTTCGTTCTATACGTTCCTAGTTTTGAGTGAAAATGACAAAAATTTTCTATATGATGGTTACTTTTCGCTTCTTTTTAAGCTCGGCCTTGATGGTTTTTTCCATCTGAGTCAATTCAAGTTCAAAGTCTTCTCTCGTCTGATGGTTAGTGTTTGTAAAGCCGAAGTACTGTTGGAATGTGAGACTATTAGACACCACAGGTCAGAGAGGTGATTTTACGTCTAGTCTTTCCAGATTGCTTTTGAAGATTTGGAACATGGATTTCCGTTTTTTAAAGCGTTTCGGATTTTCTTCGTCCTCGTCATTTTGAGGCTTCTCATCAGGATCGCGACAAAGAAGCAAATCAATACTACAAGGAAATATGCTGCTCACGTTGAATAAAATTATATTTACACCATGTTCGTTTGTTTCCTGGACTTCTGTGCAGTAAGTTCAGTAAGTGCCATGGTTCTGTTTTGAATCCGCTTTCTGAGCTTAACGTAAGTCGACATGATGATGACCTTGAATTTGGGGAGGAAAGAAAGAACGTTAGGCAGGTTCGAGTTAGAATTTTTTGTTACCACGAACACAAGCAGCACGACAAGGTTGAAAATTATATAGAAAACGAAGGAGTAAACTGGCGCGAAGTTAGGCTCTGCTGCCCGCATGTTTTCGTAGAGCGGCGCTCCAACGAGCTGAAATCGTTACGGTTTAGAGAGAAAACATGGGAGTCAAGTGTTACCAGTTGGAATGCTTGATACGCTGCATTTCCCCATGTACTTAAATCTGAATCTCCAACTCCAAATACGTTAGTCGCCATGGTAATAAATCCAACCAAGAGGGTAAGGATTGTCTGTTAAAGGGAAAAAATTTAAGTCAGGTACCTAGATAAGGAAAAAAAATTTGTACTATTCCGAAATAAACCAATTCTTTTTGAGCTATTCCGATCGTGTAGAACAAGATACCGAATGCCGGGAATTGAGTATTGAGGACAATAAGCAGTTGAAGCACCATAAGAATGATTCCGATGTCCAAATAAATGACAAAGCTGCCAGTTCTCTCAGAAAAGCTGACCCAGTGCTGAAAAGTCTCGATGTCTAAACTCTCATACCCGAGATCTGAAATACTTTATTTTCCTTATAGCAGCCAGAATAATACAGAGATATACTTACCCACTATCGAGAACCAACGTGTACCAATTGATCATGATTATCACCATCATAACCAGATACAGAACGTCATAGACCAGTCGCCTTGAATTTAGTGATAAGAAATCAATAAGGAATATAATGCACTTACAAACTGATATTTAGTCGATGAGTCTGATAAAAGCTGTGCACAAGCTTGTAAAGGTCCTGAAGTAAAGTTATAGAATGGTATTTTAGGAGAGAAGAGCTTACACTGACGATAATCTTGATGGCAGCAAGCAAAATTTGGACGGTAAACACTGATATCACGATGAATGTGAACAAATCTTGGCTTCTCTGCTCCCTACAAAGGTAAGTTTAGTATATGTTCTTTGCATGGTTAGCTTGTTACTCCGTGAAGAAAGCCGGGAAAAAGGCATCTACTTGAGCATCGCAGGAGAAGTACCCTTATTAAATAAGCTGAGAAACCTGCTCTCAAAGGTCCCATTACCTTGCATATCTTTTAGACATGTGTAATTCACCCACACAGCCGCTTTTGTAATGACATTGTACACAATTGAAGTCGAGGACCACATATACATCTCTTCAGGGTAGTAAATCATTATTTCCTAATGTCACCACAATTGAATGACTAGCAATAGGTCTCTATTACTGTTAAATTGCTGACAATGTTCTGAGCGTCCGTAAATGAAAGGTTGCCCGAAAGATAGAACACCGAGTCATCTGTGATATATAGATTGGATTATTTGAGAGAAGATGAGTGAGCTTACCCAGGCCATTCGTTTGGGTCCTTACGAGAAAAGGATTGAAAGTCACATAGATGATCATGCCTTTTAACTGATTATAAGCATTGAGGAAATTGTACTGAGTCAGGTTCGAACTAAACGCAACAAAATTATTCTCATAGCTTGAAAACGATTTGTCTTACACATTGTTTGAACCATACACCTTGGGACTGTAAGTTGGAGTGCCGTAGAACCAATTTAGGGTATTATTCATAAAATGTGCAGCTTCATAGAAATTCGTCATATCGTAAAAGGTGTGGCCTGGGTCTTCAGTAGCAACTCTAGTGGGCGAGTTTACTCAGAGTCATTAAGGATCTTAATTACGTGCTTTCAATGGTATTTTTCATCACACGATAGATATCGAAGCCTTCGTTGATATTCAAGTGCCTCAAAAACGCAATAATGACGAGCACGATCAGAAGAACTTCTCTGTAATCCAGTTATTGCGACGGTAAAACTTTATTATGTACATAAAAGCCCTTGAAGTAGAGCTGGAAGCGAGTTCGGTTGTTTGTTCTCCTTGCTTGTCATCTTTTTCATTTTCACTGCTGGAATCACTATCGTCCGTTTCTTCTTTTTTCTTAAACCATCGGGTTGGGCTTGGATTGTCCGTTTTTGTTTGGTTATCATTAAGAACTGATGTAATGTGATTATTTTTTCAACTGCAAGTTGTTGATTACCAGCAGCTGTCGAGAAATTCTGGGCCACTAGTAAACCCTTCTTAGGTGATGAGTTCTCTGCAGCTATGTCGGTGTTTGCTGTGTTCATTCGTAAGAGGCAATATCAAATATTCAATATTCCGAATCCGAAATTTTATTAATTCAAATAGCTTTGGTTTTGGTTTTGATTTGAGTTAAAAACGCTCTGAATTTCTGATAGCGGCAGAGGTTAAAATTCATCTTAAAATAATTAGAAACAAAGGCTGCTAAAATATATCCATTGACTTTCAGGAAAATCCAAGTGGTTTCATTTGCTTCGAAAATAGAAAGATTCGCTACCCAACTCACGGAGTCGAGCTGTTTGTGAACATACAGGGGAGTCAGAGTGCATACGAGTCTAGTGTATTATAATGCGTTAGAATGATTAATAACTTCAATGGTAACTAAGTATCCTCTGATAATAGGATTTTTGTTATTTCATTACCAAGAAAACTCTTTCTAACTATAAATTTATGGAGTTTGGAAATGCAATTCGAATTGACTGACTATTATTTTACTCTTCTTTCCTTCTCTGAGATAGTACACAATCAAACATATATCATTTCAAATTTGGAAAACCTACTCTCTTATTGGTACAAGCTTCATGTTTCCTAAAAAATATATTTCTACTCAGAGGCACTCATTTCACAAAAGATTGACGCCATGCAAAGTATATCCATTATTGAGAAGACTTAGCAAATTAAGTTTTATTCTTGCATCATTCATCACGGTAAACTATGAGTTAAAACAAGGATGTGGCACAGTTGATTGAATTTATGCTTTTTGCATGTGTAACTCACTCCCAGTCTATTTTCTTGAACAAAAATATTTGGAAAAATTCGGTTTTCAGGAGTTTCGAAATGGAAGCTTAATCAGGACGTGGAATTTGAGCTGTTTATCTTGCTAATCGACATTCTAATTTCCCTCTTTCTCTATATCCAACACTATTAGCTTTCTTCAATTAATATTGACGGATTTTATTGGACAATGCATTTGAGATTTGACAATAATTCTTATCACTCGCATCAATTGAGTCATAATGAGCGAGAATTCACTTAACAACCAGAACAATGAAATTACCAAGGATGACGTATCCGGCGACAACATCCAACTCGTAGAAACCGCGCTTAAAGACCTACTCGATAAGGTTCTTCAAAATTCCCAACATCAGCTGGACTAAACCTCCCATAGATCCTGACATATTTCGAAAAATTCATTAGAACGAAAGAAGACCTTGATCATCTTGAAGCAAAACTCGATGACTATGAAAATCTACAAACCCTAGCCGAGATCATCAAAAATGTGTTCGAGGAGCTGACAGAGAAGATCGATGAGCGACTTGATAGGTAAATATGGGAATTTTTTGACGTAGTCTTGAAATTGAGCGCTTCTAGCGAAGGAGGAGGAGGGAGTGGAAGCGATGATTATTTTTTACTCGAAAAAGCCTTACAAAAGTGCGAGGCAGAGATTCGAACACATATTGGTGTAAGCAAAAGATTAGTTTGTTCTCTATACAATACGGATTCTTTTAGATTGAACAGCAGATGAAACTTTGGACCGAGTCGCTTCAATCAAAGCTCGATGATTCTGAAAAGCAACGTAATGAACTGTTAGAATCAACAAAAAATATGATTAGCGTACCAATTCTCAATACATTCATTACTTGCTGCAATATTATTGTTTTACAGGCAGTAAAGAAAGATAACCAGAAGCTATCCGACACTGTGCAACAACTGAATAAAGAGAATGAAAATTTGCAATCCAAGATTAAATCGTTAGAGGAGCTTACCCACCAATATGAAGAAAAATTAGCCGAATATCCTACTTTACAGGCCCGCGTGCGACAACTTGAAAAAATATTTCATGTATGCATTATCAGTTCCGGCTGGAGCGATAAACTATGATGTTATGGTTATAGGAACCGAAATTAGGGTCGAGCAAATCATCACTTGTAAATTCAGTAATTTCAAATCCGAATGTGACCATCGACAACGCGAACATGAAGAAATTAAATCTGGAAGTTGATTGCAAAATTCCTCAGCAAAAAACTGAAGTACTCGCAATATTTTTTCTGCGAGATTAATGAACAATTTCTGACTATAATAGCCTCTGAATCCTCTCATCACCTACTATAAAGGCACTCCGTTAAGGATCAAGCAGAGAAGCAGGTCCGAAAGTCGTCCGGCGAGCAATATGAAAAGTGCTAGCGAAGAAATTTTTAAGGTCCAAATCGAAATTACAAAAGACAAAAATAGAAGCGAACAGAGTCGGTTCAATAATTATAATTCCGTTGTGACTCATCGAGAGAATCGTCAGATGTAATTCCATCAGTTTCTTTGTTTTGGTAATAGTTTTTTTATAGGAACACGCTGTCGAAAATCAGGGAAGCACGCGGCTTTTACAACGCACATAACACCAGCAGCAATAATCTGTCAGGCTACGCTAATACCTCTGGGCAAATGAATCCTGGCTCCCTGAGTCAGAGAAGCAACAGCATAGGCTCTACGCAGAAATTGCTCGCCAATGCGAAGGCAAAAGATCTCACTTCTATCTATATCGCAGCGCACCAAGAGAGCCTCCAACCTCGAAATCCTGATAGAAAATCACGCTATCTCTAGCACCTTAAACACAATTAACAATTTCACTCATCTCCTTCACCAGGCGTGGGAGAGAGTGAAAATTGACTTGCATCTAAATTCATATTTTTTTCTTCTTAGTTTTGTATCAATGGCGTTTGATAGTTATATACGGCTGGATAGAGAGTTACATGTGATTGCATTTCTATGTCTATCACTTTATAGCTAGTTTGCCTATTAGATAGTCCTATTTAGATCACTTCATAAATTTAGCTCTTTTCTAAATACTGAAAAATGAAGTATTATAGATGATTTTGGCCATCAGGTCAGCCTTTTGGGATCTATTCAACTCTTCAACAAAACTCTCAAAAGGAAATATATCGAAGAAAGATTTCTTTACTCAGAAAAAATATATATCCAATACTGATTTGTGTTTTGGGATTATTATGATTCAATACATAGATGGAGAATGCATATGATTAGACATATATATATGTATATCTATGAAAATTGAATCAAATTCGCTTTTACTGAGCAAGTCAATACATTCCTATTATGAAGCTTAGAAACTACATAGCACCGTGAACCTTGATATTTTCCTTATCAGCGATACCTTCTTCTCTGAAAAATTGAGCGCATCCAGTTCTTTGGTCACCAGTAAGTTGAATGATCTTAGTTCCATCTTTTTCTTCGACAATCGTACCGTTGCAGTTGAATTGCTAGAAAATCAAGGTAGATTAGCTTCTCTATGCTCGGAAAGGAGGATGATTTACCTTCTTGAATGCCTTCAGGATCTTTTTGTAGTCAAATTCAGCTCCGATTCCTTGAATGGTGGTAATATACTTTTTGTTTTTTCTTTGCTGGACTCTAATGTCTAAAATGAAGGAGTTTAGTGATTCTATGTGAGCAGGATAGACTTACGAACAATGGAGTCTGAGGCCTTGTCGGTATCTTCGAACTCTGGCTTGAAATCGACCATTTTTTTTCTATTTTGGAGTTTTTAATTCTGATTATAATTTTCACAGCTATCAAATTCTTATTTAGGCAAGTTTTCCAATCTCTCCTTGAATTGCAATAAGGGAGTCTGCTTGGACCAAAATCAGAATTCAGTAATTGCATGAGGTCATTATAGCCTTGATTTTATTAATGGAGCCCGATTTTCTCATCGAAGTGTTGTGGCAATTTCAGGAAAATTGAATGAATGCCATCAATTCTGCTTGAATCTCAATGGACTGCTTCAAATTTGTTGAACCGATTCTCCTCTAGGAATATTAACGGTAAAACGCTCCAATAATATTGGATAATAGGACCAGAATCTACTTTTGGATCAGTGGATCGGAGATATAAAATCTATTGAATTATAGTGCAAAAGAGAGCATGAGGTGTTTCTGGCCTTAGATTTCGAATTGTTGTTCGGATTGGGTCTGTGAAGGAAATTAAAAGTTTTTGTGGGATTTGATGTGAAAACGAAATGAATCTAGAGGGAGAAAATTTACACATTTAATATTGGCTCGGATTTAAAGGTTTAATGGCGCTTCAATGAAAAAGTATGCCGTTGAGAGCAGATACTAATGAAAGCAAAAATCACTGCTGCTTTTCTTACGTTACAGATTGATGAGATAATTGAAAATTTTTCTTGGAAAACGGTTACTCATGGGTGTTGAAATATTCCAATTCTTTTATGAAAATTGCTTCTCAAACAGCCCCCAATGCACTTACGATATTTCCATTTGTTCATTTGTCATTGTTAGGTGATTAGATTTTGAAAAACAAGAAAAAATGCAGCATACGGAATCAAGCGAATATATTCTGAAGTTCGAAAAAGCTTATATTTACTGCTTGAAGTTGCTGTTAAACTCTAAATGTTTGTTACAATTCGATTTAAATTAGAAGTTTTTTGGCTTAGTTAAAGAACGCATTAGATAAATTTGCATCTATATGGAGAATATTGACTGAAAGTTAGGCCGCATCTGCCTTGATTTGTCGTTCTTGAACACCTTGTCCTATGAGGCAAAATACTTTGGATTTCATTAATTCGAAAAATTGCACGAATCTGGAAAAATTGAAAGCATCTGAGATGTTAAAATCTTAGTTAATAACTCTAAGATCATGAATCTTGATCATTGGCTTCATGCACCTCAGAAACAAAGCTTTGGCACAAAAGGATACTAATTGAACATATTTAGGAATCATATAAAGGCCGCAAGATTTAGACATATTCTCCGTACGCATTCTTCCACTGAAGGATTCAGAATTATAAGGAACTTAGCAATCATTCTAAATGCTCTGAGTTGTCTATATGGAAATTCTTCATGAGAGTTCACATACCGCAGCCGCTATTATTTTATTTTAAATTCTATAAGTGGGCGGTTAATTCAAAATCTAACCTGGAAAAATTAATTGTATTCGGTTAACTAAACTTCATTGCTAACCGTGCTTTATTCTCTTATTCGCACTCTTTTCTGCAAGCGACAATTTTCATAATAGTAGCATCATAAGTTATCGACTATAATTTGAACACCTTATAAGAATCTTATTAGACGCTATATGGAGAGCCAACTTTTGTTTTGGATAGACATATATTCCAAATATTTCAATGATCAAGAGCCAATTTTCAAAACTTTCGAATTCAAGTAGCTATTTTCACGCGAGCTGCTTACGAAATTTTTTTCTTCTTTCATCATATTCAACTTTGAAATGCTAATTGATTTAACACGTTTTCATATTCAGTTAGTCGTTTATGAACTTGGCTGCCCATTTTCTTTCTTGATTAGGCATCCTGCTTTCAACGCAGCAGATTCCAAAATCTCTTAATTTCCCTTCCAATAATCACCCCTCTCTATTCTCTGGGTGGTTTCAGCCGTATAGTGTTTTGTTGTAAAATTCGAACGGTTTTTTTGTTTTTTTTTCAACTTCAGTATGTTTCCACACCATCAAATTAATTCTTCTTTCTCAACGCACGATTACTCCAGATTCCAGCTTTTAATGAACATTTACATGACTAAGTGAGTCCCCATGTTATATAATCTTCCACTATCCATGCTTGATGCTGACTTTTGTGCACTTCATTCTGTTAGCAGCTTGATTACTCGCATCAATCGTAAGAGCAGATACTGGAATAATATTTTCCCAGCTCATTTTCTCCAAAGGAAAAAATGACCGCTCTATCGAATTTTTAATGCGTCGATGCGTCGATTTAAACTTTCAGAGAGTTGAGTCTTAAGCCAAAATTTTAATTAAATTCTAATTTAAGACTCCACTCGAGAGAGATTAACTCTATCATACATAAAGCTTGAGTATAAAATTTTTGTACTTAACTAGGCGAAAATTTTACCAGCATGCCAACAGTACTTTCTAAAATGAATGGCTTCTTCGAGGGGCCATTCGGTAAGATGATGGTGGGCAACCCTAAGCGCAAAGTACCCAAATTCGCTCATCTTCGCTTTATTAATATCATTTTCTCACATTTTCCAGGCTATTTCAATCTCGGTGCTCTTCATCGTCCTGTATCTCATCAAGCTAAGGCTCTCGAGAGGCAAAGTGCAAGAAAACCCGAACCTTAAGCCAACCAAAAAAGAAAGAGGCAAAGGAAACGTTGACTCGGTTTTCTTCAAGAGAATCGTTGCTCTTCTCAAAATCGTAATTCCAAGCTGGAAGTCAAAGGAAGTTCTCAACCTCAGTTTGCTCACAGTGAGTCTGGTCATCAGAACTTTCTTGAGTATTTATATCACAAGTATAAACGGCCTGATTGTGAAAGCAATCGTTAAGCGAGACTACGCGCTTTTCGTTCAAAGAGTAACTCGCTCCTCTTCTTGAAAAAAACTAAAGCATTTCCTCCCTAGATTATCTCTCTTGCCGTCTGCGCTGTCCCAGCGTCGTTTGTAAACAGCTACCTCGAGTATCTCAACAAGATCCTCGCCTTGGATTTCAGATCGAACCTCACAGACTACTTCCATAAGAGCTACCTGAAGGAGAAGATCTTCTATCAGGTCAGCAATCTGGATTCGAGAGTCTCCAACCCAGACCAGCGATTGACTCAAGACATTGAAAAATGGGCAACTTCACTCAGTAATCTGTATTCAAACATCTCAAAGCCAATCCTCGACGTCCTCTTGTTCTCGCGTAAGCTGGCAGAGCTGCTCGGCTGGGGAGGACCAGCACTGTGCGGCCTCTGGTACGTTGCTGCAGGCTCACTTATCAGAGTCTTGTCCCCATCTTTCGGAAAAATGACTGCCATTGAGCAAAGTAACCATCCAACCGCTGATTTCCTCTAATATACTTGATAACTAAAGGATACGAGGGTGAATACAGAGCAACTCACACCGACTTGTTACATCACAGTGAAGAAATCGCTTTCTATCGAGGCTCTGAATGGGAGAAGAACCGTGTCAATAGCTCTTTCAAGAACTTGATCAATCACTCCAAGTTTGTCTTACGCCATAAGTTGTTCATGGGCTGCTTCGACTCGATGTTTGTTAAATACGGCGCAGTCTTAATCGGATTCGCGATTCTCGGTATTCCTGTCTTCGGATCCACCAGAGACGAATACTTGAAGAAAATCGGAAACGATACTTCAGCCATTACCAGAGATTATATTAGAAACTCATCTCTTCTCATCAACTTGGCTAAGGTAACGAATTTTCATATAATGATGTGTTTTGTTAATGAGGATCTCAAATAGGCTGTTGGCAGACTTGTTATCTCCTACAAAGAGATCCAGGCTCTGGCCGGATACACCACATTGGTCGATGAGATTAAAGTCGTGTTGAACGACCTTGAAGGAGGTAATTCGCCATTATTTTTTTGTGACTGATAGCATTTTTCTCGAAATACAGGCAAATACGACAGAATTCAAGTCAACCAAGAGAAAAATGCTTCTGATTCTAATAAGAAGACGGGTGCAAGCTTGTCAAGAGGAGATTACGTGAAAAGCGAATCGATTAAATTCGAAGACGTGCCTATTGTCTCTCCAAACGGTGATATTCTCGTCGAAAAGATCAGCTTCGAAGTAACCCACTCTTGACATCTGATTATTTGAAAGTTATTCTAATTTAGATCAAAAAAGGAATGAACGTCATTATTTCTGGCCCTAACGGCTGCGGAAAGAGCTCATTGTTCAGAATTCTCGGAAACCTCTGGCCTCTCTTCGGTGGAAAGCTCCACCGCCCTGATATGGACAAGATGTTCTACATTCCTCAAGTACTTTTTTGATCCAGTGTGCTAATTGTTAAACCTTCTTACGATCAGAGACCTTACCTCCCACCTGGAAACCTCAGAGACCAGATCATCTACCCTCACACCAAGCTCCAAATGCTCAGAAGAAAGATCAAGGACGAAGTAATTTTCTCACTAACCATAGAGTTTTTTTAATGTCAAAACTGTTGTAGAATATTAAAGAAATCCTTGAATTGGTGCAACTTGGCTATTTGATCGACAGAGAAGGAGGATTCGATGCCGAAAACGACTGGAACGATGTTTTGAGCGGTAACGCTTAAAGATCCCATCCCAGTAGTTTAATATGTTCCCTTTACGTAATAGGTGGTGAAAAACAAAGAATTGCCATGGCGAGACTCTTCTACCATCAACCACAATTCGCTATCTTGGGTATATTTCACTTAGAATGCTTGGTTATAATAAATACTTCTTAAAGATGAATGTACTAGCTCAGTCAGTCTCGACATTGAAGCCATTCTCTACAACCACTCCCGAGAGCTCGGAATTACTCTCTTCACTGTTTCCCACAGACAATCCCTTTTCAAGTTCCACGAGTATATACTTAAATTCGATGGACAGGTAAATTATCACGCTATTGAATGGAAAATATTTATTTTTTAAAAAATTTTAGGGTGGCTGGCACTTCGACCAATTGACACATGAGCCATCTACTAACTAACTAGTGTAGAGATAAGTCTAAGAAAATTTGCTTTGGATCAATAAATTGTTCGATTAGAAAGCAGGGTCATTATGATAGACTTAAACTAAGAAATAATTTCAGAAGAAATTATGCTGCATGTAAGTAGTGTTTAGCCGACCTCATATGGAATCAGAACTGTTTCATAATGAATTTCACTTCTTGGATTTGTAAGAAAAAATCGTGAGAAACTGTATGGGAATAAAAGCCACTAACGATCAATTTTATTTTATTTCAAAAGCAAAGATGAAATTATTTATTGCTCTTTCTGTACGACAATAAACGGCAATATCAAATCGATAAAAATATAATAATATCTATTCCTTTAAACTTAGATTTTGAATGGTGGCTTTAAAATAATAATGCAGGCAATACTCATTATAAACACAATTGATCAACTGAGATAGCTTCTTCGGCTTGCGTCGAACTGAATGATGGAATCTCCTGCCGCAGGACTCAGTGCGCTTCTCATAACACTGATATCATCTTCGAGCGGGTCTGTCTTCTTGCTTCGACATGAACATCTCTTTGCTAGTCCATAAGCAATTGCATTCAGCAAGCCTTGTGAGTTGAACACAATCTCACAGAGATACAGTAATGTTGCAGAAGGTATATATCCACGTAATTCCTTTAGCGAAATGATTGTGGTATATGGGCAATAGCACAACACCAAAATGAGTGGATAGAATAGGAGCTCCCAATGAGTTTTATTTGCCAAGCTTTTGATGCTCTTTATCGCAACCACATAGTAAGCGACACAGATAATAGTCGCAAGCACGAGTGGTATTACCAAAACACAGAGAGTCGATATAAAACTTAAATCTCTAGAGAGATGGCTACAGATATCTCTGCTCGGGTCTATCCCAAAAAAGCCTGTCAAGTAGGATGCGGTAGCTACAATATCCCCGAGTATATATGAGAAAATGATGAACCTCCAGTATAATGAGGTAAGCCTCTCAACGGAACCCTCTTTAAGAGACTCCTTGAGGGAGTACGCAAAGCAGATTGTCCATCCAACAGAGCTTCCAAAGGTGAATAGCTCTATTATTCCTAATAATTGGCAAGCAGTATCAGAAACTGAAATGTCTGTTATCGCAATGGATGCGAAGTTGAAAACAAAGTCAACCCAGCCAAGATGATTGACCATTTTCCCGAGGATGCTTTGGTTTAGTCCCAGCGAATATGTCATATAGATGTTTAAGAGACTTCCGAGCATAGAAACCACATTGGCAACGGTGGTAATGATATTAAGAGTGTCGAAAACAAAGAAACTGCTGTTGTCACTGAGCAGCTCGGAATTCTCAGATGGTACAATATCGAATAGCCCTGGAGAGTGATCGTACTTGGTGAATTCCATAAAGTTGATGATTTATTCAGAGTAAAATTATCAATTTATTTCAGAATAATGAAGACACAGTTTATAACCGAATTAAAATTGTTCTAGGAGGCTCTTAAGAAATTATTAAAACGACACCTTCGCGTTTTGGCATACCAATAAACACTACAATTCCGAATAATCTTTACTCGTAGTTTTGTTTTTGTATATTCTATAAGTGATGACCATTCGATTAGAGACCTTTTCAACAGGAATATAATTGGCATCTATGCCAGAAAACGAATCTAGGCTGAATCTGATTAAATCTTAGATATGTCTCATGAGGAGTGAGCTAGGAGTTTAGGAATCCTTAATCATGGAATGATAATCCATGTAATAAGAATGTTTGTGATGAGAAATGATATCAAGAGAAAATCAGAAATAACTGGAATTAAATTTGAAATTGAAAGTTAAATTTATAATTCAATTCCAAAATAAAACGGAAAAATATTTTCATTTTTTCAGATGAGAAAAATGAGGTATAGTGTAAACATTAATTTATTAAAGATAAATCGTTTTTCGCATAGTTCGAATGGAGTAAAGGAGTAATTAGAAAAAGGTGCTGGAACTAATTCCTTGAGGTAAAAGGATAACCTTGTAGCGTGTATTAAATGCTTTTATCTGTTTCCGAATGAAGACGTATTCTGAATTCTCAAATCATTATTTTGGGGAGTTTAAACAATGAATGAATATAAAGTATAACACCTTTTCTTTCACAAACGTAACTTTCAAATTTGCATATCCATCTTTCAAAGTAAAAATATGAGTCAGTAAGTTAACACTAAACTATGTAGGAGAATAGATGAGAGTGAATTAATTCTCGCAAGTTGAAAAAGAGATATAAGAGCAAGCAACTAAAAATCACTCCTATTTGGTATTTCAAACGAGAGGAGTGTTTCACATTTAATTTAGTTACTGCTACTAAAATGAACTTTTGAATAAAGATTCACTCGTTAGTAGAGCTACTCTCTATTGGAGGTAGTACTCAAAGGCTCGCGAAAGGAAAGGATTCGATGATTCTGATTTAGGTTTAATTTCTGTGACAAACTCGTTTTCAAAAACTTTTATTTTCTTATGGAAGGATCTACTAGACTAATATTTATTGGTATG
>ENA-UOTX01001203-UOTX01001203.1-compost-metagenome-genome-assembly--contig:-NODE-1203-length-21099-cov-6.095804_pt1 | contig 21099 bp, 15 predicted proteins | sample MGYA00238143_ERZ746982 | MGnify/ENA primary metagenome ERZ746982 (study PRJEB28758, sample SAMN06268862) | compost metagenome | isolation source: single cell | place: USA: California, Emeryville, Joint... | reverse complement strand
TCAATTCTACATAATCGACTGATCTAAATATTTATCAAATTATAAGGTTGTGAACATTCGACAAAATTTTTGTGACAAGCTTTTCAGGAAATTCTAAAGGAAGAAGAATTCTATTTCATCATCTCATTATCCAATTCTTTTCAGTTCAACACCTTCTTATTGTTTGATGCCATGATTATTCTTGGTGAATTTGTTGTAGAACGCTAAAGATGTATGCTAGTCTCACTTATACTAATGTGATTTCATTCTCACCGTCCTTATTGGTTTCTTCTTTAAAAAAATTTTTATGAAATGAGTCAGTCATATTCTCCTTCCAAACTCTTATAGAATGTCCATTCCTTCATCATTTGATTATATTACGAGATAGATTATCCTTCTAGATAATGATTACTCAACGAATACTTGGCATTGAGACACACGATTCTAAATTTTGTAATTTTAGACTTTTCCGTTTCAACGATTTGAAATCCACGATTTGAAAAAAATTTCTTTGGACAATTAGAAAAAGGTAACAACTGCATAGATAATTCTATTTTTTTTACTAAAGAAATTCCATGTGCTTTTCCATTCTTGAAGACAGCTCAGAGAATCTTTCAACTTTCATCAAGTGTATGGCCCTTTGGTTCGAGCAGAGCAATTTCATTAGAAATGCCATCTAGCGTATTATGCTTAAGGCTAAAGCAATTGCATTGTTATCATGTTTTGCTTTTCTTTGTTTTTTATTCTTCAGGAAAAAATAATAATGAGGTTCGGTCGTAAGACCATTTTTCGTGAATATTTTTTTTTGGTTTTTTTGTTGGCAGAATGCAGGTTTGTAAATTTCATGCAATAATTTTATTAAACTTATTGATGACATCAGGAATGGTCACCAAGACTGTCTTTTGTAACTCTTGAAAGCCTCAAATTAAAGAGTAACAGCTTTTTTCCATAAGGTAGGAATGTCATCTTTCAGCTTTTTTAACAATTTCTGATTGTTTCTCCTCTATGTTGATGGACCATCCTAATTTCTAGATTATCAGTTTCAAAGGATCTAGGAAGTCTCATCATTATTTTCACTAGTTGAAGAGCAACTGCAAATAATGTAGCTTCTCAGCAGTTATATATGCCTCTTTTTATCTACTGCAATATTTGAATGCTTCCCGCTCAATTGTGAATATTTATCTGGAAAAAGATAAACTGGAACAGGAAAATTGGTTGAATAGGTCCTACTAAGAATCATCGCCGTAAATTGAAAAGAAAGAAATAATTCATGAAGTCTTAATAAATCTGATTTACTCAATCACTCCCAATTTCTCTCAATAAATTCACCCCAAATAGGAAATTTTAATTCCTGTCTGAGAAAAATCACTTAGAGAAGAGACAACACTCAAACGACCATGTATATAATATCGCAATAAAAAACAAATTCACTTACATCTTCAGAGTTTATACTGATATGAGACCAAAAAATCTATCGACAAAACGATTGATAAACTACAAATTACATCGATTATCTCCAACTTAATCTCCAACTCTTCAATACAATAACTGCAAGGGCTGCCATTGGCCTATTTAATTTGTATTTAAATACTTTTCATGTCCATCAGATTTCTGTAAGGTACCCGTATCTTCAAGTAGATCCGGGGGCAAAATACGCTCCAGATATTTTGGATTTCCCTTATTCTTCAAGTCCTTCTTTAATGTTTTTTTCAAATCTGATAGAAACGTCTTATTGACACGAGAATTCATCAGGTCAGACACCGAAACTTCAATTCGAGTTGTCGCTTGCAAACTCTGGTTCTTGGAGAAGAATTCAACTTCTTTTTGCTCAAAATCTTTGGTGTCGACGCCTTCTGGGTTCAAGATCTTCAACTTTGTTCCGTCTTTGAAATATCTCGTGTGCTCAGAAAACCGAGGGGTGGTTACTCCCAAATCACTCAATGTATCAAATAAACGCTTATATGTGTCAATACTCGTCGTTAGCTCCTTTAGAGTATTCATTTTCTCCTATTACCTGCATCAGCACTGTTTTATAGATCATATTAAATACTTGTAGCAAGGCCTGGGCGTCATTGTAATCATCTTGATTCTCTTCGAGTAGTTCTGTTATCTTCATCTGCTCTTTTTTGAACTCCCGCACCTTCCTCCTCAAACTAACTAATTCACCATCAGCGTCATCATCACCGTCTTTCCGGTCCTCCATCGTCTCGAATCCAGTGCTCTGATACGAACATTCGTGTGTCTGATGATCGAAAATCAATGATTTTGCTGGAGAACCATCTGAACATTGAATTATCCACGATAGAGTTACAATGTAAATACTTGAACTATTGCTTTGAGAGCGTTTTTTGCTATGTAATCCGTCAGTTTGAATCTCATTATTACTTAATTTTATCGGAATTTCAGCGATTTTCAGCTTTTGTTTAAGCAATTGGTTTGCATCTGAAAGCGCTTTGGAGTGAGAATGAAGTTTATCCCTGGAAAATAGCATCAGACAAATTCCACGGAAAATTATCATTACAATGTAGATTCTAAGAGATGACTTTTGATATTTGCGTTAATTTTCGCTTCCTTAATGCGAGTGACTTGATCCTGCACTTTGCTGACATCTTTCTTATGCTCTTCGATCGATTCTAGCTGCTCGTCTAACCATTGAGGTGATAATTCCTCAGAATGAGTATTTCTTTTGCCTTTAATCTATGAAAAATGAGCCGTTAGCCCTTTATTCAGCAGCTTTTCCATACCATTTCTTGAGTGTTTCGGGTTTCCGCAACCTTCACGTAAAATATATTTGCTATATTAGCGATAATGCTAGCGCGAGCTCGTTCTTTCCGATTTATTAGAGAAAAAAGTTGTTCAGTAAAACGATATGTGATCAGTTAAATCAGGCAAGTATACAATATTCATAAAATTCTAAGAGTCATTGCAATGAAAAAAGCTTTTGTATAGAGAAAATTAAAATAAGGACCAATGAACAGTCTTTTTAAGGCAATCTTGACAGCTCTCTATTCGATGCCGATTTCAACATCATCGTTTTAGTCCCTAGATGAATCGGTGGCTTGTTCTCATCCACACACGGCTTCATTTTGTAACCAGGGCTAGTAGGAAGCCCAGGCGCGTCACCTTCAGTTGGTATATTGTATGAATCTCGCTGTGGAGCAGGTTTTTTCAGTGGAAGCGAAGTCGAATGAACCAATGTCTGTGACAATGTATTGGCAGTGTTAGATTCAGAAAGCGGCGCTCTAATAGCAGGATCCTTTAAGATGAATTGGTCAAGTACGCTCGATGAAATTTCAGTTTCTCTCTCGTTAGGGATGCTCTGACGAGACGATAAACTCACCCTTTGGAACTCATTACTCACTTCATGTGGGTATTCAGCGCATTGATTAGCAACATTATAGCTCGAGTTTCTCGACAAATTATTGATGTTTGCGTGGCTAGAAGTTCGGGAGAAAGCAGTTGACGGCTTTTTGCTCACATCGCCAATTGTTTCTACTTTAGGCAGCGACCCTTTCCTTGACAGCACCGCACTTTCAATCTTACTTTCGTGTAGACTGGAAATTGAATTTTTCCGTTTGGTGGCGCTGCTTGATCGCGTGGCAATTTCAAAGGTATCCGATTTTACGTCGCTCAGTCTTGCTTGGTACTGAGAGAGGGAGAGAGGAGTCAAATAAAATATTCATTATATGGGTATATTTTACATTGGCTGGTAACGAGTGCAGTTGAAGTTCGGTGCCTTTAGGCTGAAGTTCTAAGCTTTGAAGTCGGTAATATTTCTTTTGAGGCAGAAGTGATATATATGACAAAATTAACGGTCAAGAAAGTACCTGTTCTTCGTCAAGAAGATCCAGCTTACGGTCATACACTTCTTTGAATAACTTATCTACACTATCGTCTGCTAAATATTCTTCAGGCTTGATTGAAACTTTAATTACCGAATGAGGTTTTAAGAAATATACCTGTTGTTGTAAAGTCTGGTTTCCATCTTTCTCTTTGAAAATTTTAGTTTTGAAGAACTCTAACCTATTAATCAGAGACGTCAAATTTCCATCAGAAGGTAAGGTTACCAATCAGGATGATCTTTTTCGAGTTTCGCTATTAATTGTTTCTTTGCATCTTGAAAAACAACCTCGGCTTTACAGACTGTGATGAGTCTAACACACTTTAATAGCTGAAAGAATTGACTCAAACAACCTTTGTTTGAATTCCAAGTGAACCTTTGTCTGCTTCTCGAGAAAAACTCGACTCTGCTGATCTAATGCCTCTCTGCAATTGATATGTTATGAGCATCGAGAAGGTAAATAGAAATTGTACCTCTCAGATTCCAATTGTTGGGCCTCTTCTTGAACAGACCTGTTTATAGCAACGCATCGTCAGATTTCAATGGAAAGTGAACTATCGCATACTCAATGATGTTTTTATTCGCTTCAAAAGCTTGCGTCTGCCGTCTCTTCAGCCTCTGATCAATTTCTTCCTGCTTCCTTTTGCTGTTAGACATGGTTACTTGCAGAAGATTTCAAGATGCTTACTATTCTTCGAGTTGAGCCTCAAAATTTATGTTCATTTTTTTGTTCTTTTCGCACTTAAATTAACGAATATGAAATTTAGCAAACTTTAACGACTCTATTATCCAAAGTATTTTATTGCGAGTACCTCTGAAACTTCTTAAATTCTCTCTTTCAATCACAATTGAATAAATATCTTTTGCCGGATGGAAGGTCTGAATCTCAAAACTAGTATAAATACCACTGCTTATTCATGAAAACCTATTTTTTTTTATTATATATTCTGTAAAAACATGGTGAATTCCTCACGATCAATATCCTTGAAACTTCGATTTTGAGCTAATGACGAATCATGATCATATTTCCGAAAGAATGGGACACTTACTAATAAGGAGTCTGACTTATGAACTTGTTTCCTTGGTTGTAGACGTTCCCTTGGTTACCTGATGGATATAATTCTCTCTTGATGATAGCTCATTAGTTAGATAAGTGAGGATTTAACGATAGTTACCCCAGACATCTGGTCCATGCCTTCGAATTGTTGCGACTGGGACAACCTTCCAGAGTTATGCGAAAGAGGGTTGCTGGCGTCAGATTTAATTGACTCCCTCTGAAACCCTCTTCCATTAGACGATTGTCTGTTTACTTCCTCAGTCCCGAAGAACGCATCCACATCCTTGCTGTTAGGAAGGGGAAGGTTCGTATAGCTGCCTCTTAGCAATGACTGTCCAGCAGCCGCCTGGAACGGATTTACGTTATTAGTATTTTTTTCAAATATGTTCGCAAATGGCCTAGTATCGTTCGCAGCTCCTATATTTCTCCCCGGAGTACCTTTCCCAAACTCCGAGACACTTCTTGAGCCTTTCAGAAACTCTTCCCGCTGCGAAAGCGTCTGCTTTCCCGATTGATTTACACTGAATATGTTTTGATTAGAAAATTCCCCTGATTTTTTGCCACTAAAATCAAACGTGCTTCGCTCAGAATTTCTCATCAGTGTCTTAGGGCCGCGGCTATTAATGGTAAAATCCGGAGGCATTTCCGAGTGTCCAGGAAGCTGGTAAGAAGGCGTTAAAGGATTAACATGGCGATTCGTCGCGATTCCTTTCCTTCTGGTGGACGCTTTGGCGCCTTCGATATCATCGACGTTATAAGCCAGATCATGCGTTTTGATGCTTTTGATAACTTTCAGCGCGGATTCAGCCTGCGCGCCATCAATATCATTGTTCTTAAGATCCATTGAAACCATTCTGTTCGTATTCTGATAATTTCGAACCGTGGGCTGACTGCCTGGTACTTCTCCGTATTCAATATACATATTGCTATCATTAGGGAGGCGATATCGAGGGTTGAGGGGGTCTGTGACTCTTTTTGAGTGAAAAGCATGGTGATTGTTAATATCCTTGACATCGAGCGGATCAAAAGGCTTCTTGGGCTAGAGAACAGTTAAAGTTTAGCGAGAAAATCCACGGGTTCATATACAATCCATTCTTTACGAGGACGCGCGCCTGCGATATCATCTACATTCAGGTTATTCCTTTCAAAGGTGAATTTTGTATAAGGCTTTGGTCTTGCACCTGGAATATCCTGAGAAAAACGATAAAACTGCTTTCTGGAATAACTATTACTTTGACATCCAGTTGGCCTCGTATGAATTTCGGAGGAGTGGGAGGTCTGACGTCCGTTTCGGAGATTTTATAAGTTGGAAGTAATGGATTCGATTCTTGTCTCGTGGTGACGAAAGGATGTGAACGAGGCTGCGCGCCTTCAATATCATCGCTTTTTAACATATATGAAACTTTTTGGAGTGGCTGATGAAGCTTGCTGGGCGAGGTTCCTTGGATATCATCGGTCCTGTTTATATAGGAGGGTTTGTTAACGTATGTGTAACCAGGGATAGTCGGTCTCGCTCCTCTGATGTCCTGTGTAAAAAGACTGGAGTTTATTTCTCTATGAGACTGCACTGGTATTTGGCCGGCTTCGCCAGGCTCTGTAAATTTGAGCAATAAGAGAAGATTTCGCAGGTTAATTACTGATAGTGGAGAGATACATTGTGTCCTTCCTCTGCAGTGAAGGATAGTTGTAATGATCGACATAATCCATCATTGTGAATTAAAGTGGATAAAAACTCAATGTTATTTATCTCGCAGTTTTATAATACACTGAGAGCAATGAATGAACCCATTGTGGCTAATATAATGGAAAGAGATCATGATAGCTTGGGCTTGTTAGTATTTTCGCTGGAAGTTGTAGATAATGAGTCTTCAGCCCTGGTTAGCTTCTAAGTGCACGAGTATATCGTGGAGATTCAGGTCTTTAAAATAAAGTTTTCTAAATTGAATATACTATTGAAATCCCAGTTTATACCCCTTTTGCCTACCAATTCTATTGAAAACTGGCTTCCTAACTATGCATTAATCCAATTATATATTTATATCTAAAATTATCGGAATTCCTGCGTTAGCCTTGGTTCGATTGTTTGTTGTAGCGGATAACCATACTGGTAATTCGCATTTGATGAATACTCGCTTTGTTCGTAGTTCCCTTGGAAATATCCACCAGATTGCATCATTGGTACCTTATAGTTGCTCATAAGTGTACTTGAATTCTAAGAAAATTCTCTATTAGGGCCAATAAATCATTAAATTTTACTGTTACTTGCGGCGAAGGAGACTCTCCGCCTGTTTTGAAGATATTCATTGAAGTTGTTACAGGAATCGTCGTTTGTTGTACTTGCTGAGTAGTGTATTGAGTGTATAGTCCGTTGCCAAGCTGTTTCGTATAAGCAAGGAAGATCTCATAGTTTGCGCTATCTTCAAACGTTTTGTTTTCTCTTCCCATCATTTTCTTTTACAACAGGTGAATTTAGACTATGATGAACTAAACCGATAACATACATTCAAAGTGGCGGCTGCATCCTTGTTATTTCCGAAGTAGATCATATCTTTTATTTTCTGTAGCACAGCTGATTGCTCAAGATCGTTTTGATGATAAGAAGCAAGCTGTTGAATCAAATACTCCATTTGTTTCTGAGCGATTTTGGCTTTAATCGCTTCCTCAGATAGCTGTGAAAAGCCCTTATTAGGATCAAATGAGTTTCAATAATATCCTTTATCTGCATTTACTGTGCTAATAGGTTGTTGCCCAATAGGCTGTTGTAAAAGAGGGCTTTTCATTGTCTGTTGCTGCGGGAAGGGTTGATTGCTCATCGCCAGCTCTCGACTAATCAAAGGGTTCATTTTCGTGCTTGCACCTACATTTAAGTTTCCAGCCATAGTGCTACTCATACTTCTTCCCATGTCTCCATTCAACGATTTCTGAGGAAATTGCATTTGTTTCATCTGTACAGAGTTAGAATTGCCTTAGAGGAGAAGTCTTACCATTGGAGACATGCCCGTTCCTTGAAGTTCTTCTTGAGAATGAGCAAAATTACACTTATCGCCATATTTGCAAAAACCTTATGGAGTATAAGCACCCAGGCATATTTGAAGACGTTACCGTTTCTAAGATACTTACAAAAGACTGTTTTGTACCTCGAAGGTGTCTGATTACTCATTTCGAGGCCATTTGAAAAATTAGTCTGTGGTGTATTTTGCTTTGGGAGGGTCTTTTGCATGGGTTGATCGTATTGCAAGTTCGGTTGAGTGAGAGGCAGTGGCTAGATTAAGATATGAGAGGGAAGACTTGACGGTTATTACGTCGGTTTGAGAACGGAGCTCTTCAATGCCATGAGCGAAAAGACATTTTGGCCCAAGTTTGCAGTTTCCGGCTAGCGAAAGGGATAAGGGGTTAAATTTGTTTGTTTTCGCTGAAAAATTGGTACTTTGCTCCCAGTGACGGCATAGTTGAGTCTTGTATTTGCTATTTATGGGATTCATCATGGTGAGCGAATTTGCCTCTCTATTGGATTTATCCGATTTTTAATTCTTTAAACGAATAAAGCTAATTAAGACAATCAAAAAAGCCTGAGTCTCAAAATAAACTCATAACGCCTAAGATGCCATTTCAGCTTGCTTTTCCTCTTTGGAATGCTCCGAATGCAAATAAATTAGGGAAAGTACAATGCTAATAAAACATCACTGACTGTGCTGAGGCGTTTTATATATTATGATTACTACATTTTTTAATTGAAGCACGAAGATGAATTGAAAATAAAAAAAGTCTCCGAATTTGCTACACAAAAAAAGAAGTACTATAGACTTATCGTCTCGATAATTCAGCAAATAGTGAAGGATCAACGCTGCTTGCTTTCTTACATAATAGAATGAGAGGCTGCTCTCCCAGTTTTTAAGAGCAACTACTGTCAGTATGTTTTTGCAGTCTCGGTTTCTTACTTCATTTCTTGATTTTAATCGTTTCGTCCGCCTTTTGTAACTAAAGTTTTCCCTCATCATCCTCATATCCATTTTCTCAGATTATACGCTTGGTCAATTTCTCTTGTACTATTTCTACAAGCCTCTTTCACTTCTGCTCCTCATTGTTACTGCGTATCTCATTAGAATCCAGGCGGATAGAATATAATTGGAAATTATTTAATGCATTTCTCTATCTTTGATTTATTCATTTTAGGATATTTGAATAATCCAAAACGCAAAATTCGAATGGTTGATTGATTGATCCAGTATCCGAGCCAATAAAAAAAAAGAGAGAGAAAGAGAAAAAGAAACTGTCTCAGTTTTGAGACTAGTACCTCCTTATGTTGTCAAATTTCAGTAATTTATTTGCACACACAGCTGCCATCACTGCTTCTCATCACTTTTCCTAATTTTTTCATCTTATCCGTTACACAGGGGTCTCAGAGACCGCCCACAAGAGCTCACAATTTGAACTTTAAACATAAAATTTTCAATACATTCTTCCTCAGAATTTCATCGAATATTTTCCCTCTATTCCAACCTTAATTAGAATGAGTAATCAGAAGCAATAAAAAAATCAAAAAAGTCAGATCAACGATTACGGGCTCAATCAGAAAATGCAGTCTCTTCGCACGATTAAAGTCGTTACGCTTGGCGACGTTTCAGTCGGTAAAACAAGCTTGATAAAACGCTACGTTGACAACGAGTTCTATCAGGAGGAGCAAAGCACAATTGGCTCTGTCTACATGGAAAAAATTATTAATTATGGCGATTCTTTATATAAACTTCAAATTTACGACACCGCCGGCCAAGAGCGGTTTCAATCAATCGCAAAGCTGTACTACCAAAAAGCAGACGTAGCTTTACTGCTCTACGACATCACGAACCAAGACACATTCGATACACTCAAAAATTGGAATGCGGAAGTCATGAAAAACGCACCGAGTAAAGTAATTCGAATTGTGGTCGGCAACAAAATCGATTTGTTGGAAAAAGAAGCAATTGACCAGGAAACTGCGGAGAAGTATGCTAAAAACGTAAACGCATTATTCTCTTTAGTGAGCGCCAAGACTAATGCCGGCGTCCGGACGCTGTTTGAAAAGATTTGTCAAGAATATAGCTTGCGATTCCCTATCGTTGACCCATCGGTGAAATCTTCGCATATTTCGCTGAATAATAACGTTAACGGTGATGAGAAGTCATCAAAGTGCGCTTGCTAAATATATTATTCTCTCATTTTTAATGGCTAATTTATTAAAAGTATCTGAGGAAGGGTTTAATGTAATAACCATATGCATGTGTAGAAAGGTACGTTTGTCTGCTAAGTGCTGTATATGAAACTGTTTCATATATTGAAATGGACTCAAGCTCCTTCATTTAATAGCTAAAAGGCAAAGCAACGAGTGCTTTAAAGGATTATTAAGTTATTAGATACTGTAAAGCAAAGATAAGTGAACGTGGGAAGAGATTAAAGGACGGTTAGATCTGAATTGATAAAAATAAAATCTTACGCAAAATAATTTAATTTCCAACGATATGTCAGATATCTCTGGTACACTCGAGAACCGAGCATTCTTCAGTTTCCTTCTGGAATTGGGCCTGCTCGATGAGAAAAACGTCAATTACTTGAACCAAGAATGCGCTTACCACAACGAAAAAGAACTCGTTGCGGAAATCTCTGATATTTTTTGCGAGTTACGCCCTGGCGATTTTTACGACATTATCAACCGCGTCTACGCCTACTGGAAGGGTATGGCGCTCGAAAGGCAGTCAACGCAGAAGCGCAGTCCAGGCAAAGAGCGAGAATACGACGAACGAGAGGAATCTATGCGTTCTGCTCAGATAACCGAAATAGAAGCTGAAAAATCAACGGTTAGACAAGGCGAGACTCAAGGCGTCCACAGAACCGACTACCCCGAATTCGGACATCAACAAGATATGAACATCGAAGATCAACAGCGAGACTCTCATCCAGCCCAGCCGTCGTCTCAAAGAGAGCTGCGTGCTAGCGAAGGCGAAACTCAATCGCAGGGACTCAAGAGAAGCCAGCCCGGAAGCGCGGCTTCCTCGAGAAAAGAACTCAATGAAAGCCAGGCCGCCCTCAACAAATCACGAGTGCAGCCTATATCTGAAGAACCTACAGATAATGATGTCCCGCAAGCCTCAGCGAGAGGACGACAGGCCGAGACTCGAGAACATCGGGCGGAGATCCAAAATAAAGAAAACTACGACTACGAAGGTGCGAAACCGCGCCGAAAGAGTTCCAGTAAAAACCGTGACACTCTCAAGACACAGTCTTTAGTCAATAAGGACAAACCGTACAGCTACTCCATCGACGTCAACAGAAACTTCTCTCCGGTGTCCTACACCTATAGAGAGCCCTCGGGCGGCGCGCAGAGTCGCATTGATAAACTTTATGAGGATCATTTCGTTCAGAGCGAGAAGAAGCTTCATCAATGGACAATAAATCGATTGGAAGAGGAAAAAGAGTGTAGATTCACCCCTCAGGTCAATCCTGTCACCTATGCGAGCCCCACCCTCGCACAGACGCTCAACACACCAGTTTTCGATAGATTATCGAAGAAGAAGCACCTTGATATCAGACTTCATCAAGAATCTTTCGCTGAAAGAGAAATGCGAGGGGTCAGCTTTGAACCTGACTTGAGTCTCACCCGAGGAAGGCGACGCGATTCGAGCTCTCGAAGCCTCGATAACGAGTCCCGAAAAGCCCTAGCAAGTGAGCGGCTCTATCAGAAAGCGGTGGAGAGAGAGAAGCGCCTGATGATCGCTAGAGCCAAGGAACAGAATCGCCAACAACATTCCTACTCTTTCTCGCCAAAAGTGCTGAGTCCGATGAAGAGCAAATCAGAGTTCAGAAGAAAAGGCTTAGAGTCGTCGGTCGAGCGGCTTCACTCCTCTGGGAAGAAAGAAATGAGGGATAAAATGATCCTCGAAGCTGAGGTGCGAGAGAAAGAGATGAAGGATCACCCTTTCCATCCCATCGACATGCCTGGATCGGCCAAAAAGCGCCGTTCCGATGCAACCCGAAACCCTAATCCTTTCGAGAGACTTTATGAGTTTGCGAAGAGAAAGAATGAGCTAATGAGAGAGCTGGAGCAGGAGATGACGAAGCAGGACCTCCCGAAGAGCGTTAAGTCTGCCAGAGCCGTGTTTGATAGAACCCGCAGCTTGCAAGAGTTCCTAAACGAAGAAAAGAAAGGAAGCGCGACCAAGTCTCCAGGCGGGCTAATTCCAACGGTTAGGCCATTCAGTCCAACCGAGAAGCGAGAGGATACGGAGAGCTCGGCGTTTAATCGACTTTACAGCGATCAGAAAGAACGCGAGAAGAAAATCAAGCAAAAAAGAGACAGAGTCCTTGAAGACGGAGGCTACACCTTCAAGCCGCATCTGTACAAGAGAATCCATCCCAAGCCCAAGCAACAGACGACCCAAGGGCAGTTGATACGAAATGAGGAAGAGAGACCTCAGGGGCAGCAGCAGGAAGAAAAGAAAACAGACGTCTAGCACATCGTAAAGCGAGTTTATCAATCACTATAAAATTTCCACCATTGAATGGGTTCTAGGTGTTTTTTCAGTCATTTTTTTTTAATTTGTGTGCGTGTTCGTTAACTAAACGAATCAGAAACAGCCTGAATACTTTTTAAATCGCTTGATACATAATTTTAGAATCCGTATTTTCAAATCGATAGCTTAAAGGATAATGAAGCCGACTGACAAGCGCCAATCTTTGCAAAATTATTCTAAAAGAAAAATCTCCTGAGATCACGACAACCATTTAATTAAACACATGATAAGTATAAAGAGTGGATAGTCCTCATTGATAATAGAAAAAAAACAATCAAACACACAATGCCTTAACAGCCTCATCTCTATTTGTCAGTGACTTTTTGACTGAAATTGTGTCTTTCGAGTTCGATTTTCCTCTTCGTTTTCGCAATTTCATTGTCTATCAGTAGTGCTTTTTGAATCGTCGTGATTTTGTTGCTTATTTCAGCCAAATAAGGGTGCTTTTCATCAGCATTCAAATCACAAAGCTTTTTCGCTGCTTGATACTTCTCCAGCGCTTTCTCAGCCTGACCATCGTCTTTGTAAAACTTCCCGAGGTTCATCAACGGTGATATCAGCTCCAACTGATTTGTTGTTTTTTCAAAATAATGCAGACTTTCCTCAAGGAAGGCTCTCGCCTCATCCGCTTGATTTAAACTAACAAAATCGACTTTTTTCTCAGCAATCATCATATGAGCGAGCTCTAGATTCTTCTTATAAGTGGAAGTCCTCTCGCCCAAGAGCTTTTTCTGAGCCTTCAGACCCTGGATAAGCGCTCTGAGCGACTCTATGCTTTTACTTTCTCTGTAATCTTCGATGCTCAGCGTAATTATCGTTTGAACTCGCTCTTTCTCAAATTTAGGCCACTCTTTTTTCTCAAGGACCGAAAGGATCAAAGGAAGATAGTTTGAGGCGCTTGACCTTAGCCTGCCTGTTTGAGTTAAAATATTTCCGATTTTCTGACACACCGGTACTATCTCAGGATATTTCTCCATATGGTTCTCACAGATAGCTAGGGCTTTTTCAATTTGATTGAGCGCTTCAGGCACTTTTTTGCTATTTCTCGCACACGCAACTGCGACATTCAAATGAAGATCGGCGATATGAGGCGGATTCTGATCTTGTTTCCTCAGCTCCTGCTCCAAGATTTCTCTGCAATCGTGCTCGGCTCGGCTGTAATCCGAGAGATTTGACCCTTCGGTAGAGCTGATGATCTGCTTGATGTCTCGGTCAGTATCAATTGGTTGAGCGCTGATTTGAGAGGTGTCGTTGCTATTATAAGAGAGTTTTTTTAAAAATTCCTCACGGGCGCGGATATGAGCGCTGCTGTCGAAGGACGGCGACCTCATGTAATTGGACATGCTCATGTCGTTTAGTGTTACCTCACGCGATTTAGAGGTCTGCCTTGAATACTGGAGAATCTTGGTTTCGTTGTTCAGGATTGAATTTCGCTCGTATGACTCGTTTCCTTCATTGAGATCGTAAGCTTTTTCTATAAGATTCTGCTTTGAGACTTCAGCACTCTTTATAAGGTCTTTATCCTCGCCACAGTAGATATTTCGAGGCTGAGTTGGCATATTTTCAATAAAATTCTGATTGGATGAAGAATTGCTTTGATTAGGATCGTTTTGAAAATACTGGTCGTATTGTTGTCCTGACATGCTGCGACTATAAGAGTTGAAACTATTTAGCAAGGCTCGGTCGTTATTTTCCTTGCTTTCTGTGGTTACACTGCGTTGTAATGAGCTGTTTTTGTGTGATACATTAGAGAGGCTCCGGTCATATTGGCCTCCGTCGTTAAAAAGCGAGTCTTGGTTGCCTCTTGAGTCGTGAGGCATTGTTTTTTGGGTATTGAACCCTGGTTTTCCGCTCTGATTTGATTTATTCATCTGCTAATTTGGAACTATTGTTGTTAATAGGGATCTGACAAAAGCTAAAGGGTATTTCATTTATCAAACATTAACTGCGTGGATATATTGAGCCAGTTAATCGCCTGTAATGTTGTCGAATAAATCAGCTTTTTTTGACTAGATAGTGTTGCTGCTAGGCAAGCTACCTATTAAGGCGATACTTCTAATTGGGTTTGTGGGATTTCTCTAGTCTTTGAAGAAAAGGGATTAAATGGCATAGCGAAAATGATGATTCAACAGCAACATGGATAAAGCAAGAGATCTCATTGTGTTGCAAAGAAACAATGTAATAGATCCTGACCTATCATAGGGAGCTGGGGCCTGGCTATCTAATGAGAAATAACGATAGGAGGAATTAAAGATGGAAGTTGGAACTTTCAAATTCCAGAAGATATGTGATAGTTATCTTGCATTTTATCATTTCCACGGCTTTCATATTCTCCAATGTATCGATAGAACAGCAAAATTAAATGTCTTGGACTAATTTTTTAATCTTTGGAGACCATAAGAGGATGATATATAATAATCCTTATGTTTGGGATGTATAGATGCAAATCGGCTCAGACCTCCACTGTCTCTGATTAGCACGAATCTGTTGAAACTATTTCTTTAATTAGCGTCGGGATTGAGCGCCTAGCATTTATAGTCTTATTTTACTTGAGGTTATAAAGATTTGAGCAGACCCAGCACAAAAAGTTGTCAGAGGAGGTTGCAAATAGGAAAAAATATTAGTGATAGTTGCTGCTGGAATGAGCTTCCGGAAATTGAGAAAATCTGTTTTGTGATGAAAAAAGAGAATTAATTTGCCAGGTAAGCCGCTTGTTGAGGTTACGGATATCTCTGCACTAATAAATTAGGATAAAACGAAAAATAAGAAAAATGTAAATACCCACATCCACATCAAAGCTCACTTGTTTTTAATTGTCATAGATATCGTATATTCATTTATAAGAGGATATGCTAGCTTTTCCTTATGAGAAACTGATAGATTTTAACAAAATTGAGAGTCTTAAATGAAGATCGAGGTTAACCAGTCCAATTAGTACTTATTAATCACTTACTCTAGCTACAGGTAGAAAATGCTCATAGTTTTTGTGTCAAAATGGAAGTAATTCTCACATGGAAAACTCGCGCTATACGTAACCATTTACTTCGATCTCCATATTCATAGGCCTTGTAGTCATTACCATCAGAGCGTTTGTGTTTCCTCTTTAACTCAATCAATTAAGCACTCTCTTTCCTGAGTGAAATTAATAAATTCCTTGGCGTATAAATAAACTGATATCATAAGATGGCACAAGGGCAACTCGCATTCCTTGTATTGGCCGCGTTCATTCTTCTATTCGGACCATCTCCTACTGCTGCGACATTCACAAATTACATCATCAAACAACATTCTCTGCCATACAGCCCCACTAACACCCTTCTTGACACCAATTGCACTGAAATTCACCGCCCGTACTTGAACATCCGCGAATGTCCAACAACCACAATCATTTTTATCCTCTCTTTAAAAGCAGCATTCACAATCGAATTCCTTGACCAAGCTCCATCTCTGACCCAGAAGATTGCAACCAACACCTTCAACGATCAAAGACAACATCTCATCGCGATTCAAAGGAGCTCAATAGTCCTTCTGTTAAAGGTTAATAACCAAGGCTACCAAGCCAAAAGCTTTTTTCCTACCTATGTTGGAGGTGCTCACATTGAAAATTTATTCTTTTGGAGCGATTTTCTCATACTTCAAGAGGCAAATAGCTGTACTTTTTTCGCAGAGCGTGCCAATGTGTTGCTAAGCGTCATGGACAAAGAATTCGTCGAATTCTGGCCATTTGATCTGGTTACTTCTCCTACAAAGCGATGTTCAAAACAAACATTTGCAGTTATTCCTAGCAATAATCAATTACTATTGTTGGACTTCGAATTCCAAACATTAACGAGCAAAACTCCCATATATAACGAGAAAACTCGAAGGTTCCAATTCCATTCAGGGTGGATTCATCATTTAAATTTTTTCCTCTTTGGAAATCTTGAAAATCTCGAGAGTTTAGTGTTAAAGCAAGACACCTGCTCGAGATTTCTAACAATATATAACGTGAAGACAAGCGTTGCGAATGTAGTTAGCCTTGAGACGTTTTATTTCGTGAAGAATTTCACTGTGGAGGGAGGAAATTATGGCTTTATGAACGATCCTTCCGGCTCCAGTATTTGTGAGGCTGAAGGCAATAGCATCACGCCGTTCTATATAATAGCACCTGGTGAAGCGAACTCGGTGAAAGTCACGTCGGTCTTTCTCCTCTCCAAATTCAGTCCAAGTGCAGTTGATATTTTAGTCTCTGAACAAACAAGAGCGCTTCCAATTGGCGTCTCGGTCTCTAACGTGGCTATTGGTTATGATATCTTCAGACAAACGTTCTTTGCAGGGATAGTTTTAGATAATATCCCAATGGAGTCGAAATCCGCAGTCGTGATGGATTTGAATGAGACGGCTTCCAATTACGCCAGCGAAAATTTTAATTTTGATTTAAAAATGGAGAGTCCAGGAGCTTTTCCCTGCAATTCCCCTTGGGAAGTCGCTCAAGGGCTATCACAGCAGCGTAATCTAGCTTACCCTCGAAGAAACGACTCACAAATCAGCGCTTGTGTCTTCCAACAACTAGAGCAATATTGCAGAGCTAATTCAAATTCTACCTCGCATCATGCTAATTTTTGCAGGCAATGCGACGAAAACCGCGAGACCTGTCGAAGAAGCTGCATTGGTCAGTACTATGAAAGATCCTGCATTCTGTTAAATGGGGCGATTGTTTACGCTATTTCAGAACCCAAGTGCGCGCCTCCAACCCAAAATACTTGGACTATGTCAGATATTACTGTTTTTTCAATAAGAAGAGAGTCAAGCGATGAAATCAGCTGTCATTATGCATTGCCTGCTTTCAATTCTGCTTGGATAGTCGCTAGAATAAACAACCACGATTCTAATTTAGCAAATACCCTACAAATCAAATTCCTTACTTTTTCCTCGGAAACTCATCTGATCTCGACGACCAACCTTTCTTACGTCCTTGGAGATGTATCGAACTCGCGATCCTATTTAATTCCAACATCAAAGGCAAATCACGCGAGCTTTGAGCTCACGAATTCAAAATCATACAGCATTGATTTCCTGTACATGACCAGCAGCACAGTCTTATCGAATTTCCTTGACCAATTGGGCTGCTTGTCATGTCTCACACCTAATTTTTACCAAAGGCAGATTGTCCAGCCTACCACAACAAACGGTACAGCCGATGCCTCTATTCGGTCTCCTCATCTATATAAAATATCCAATTCATCTACTTCATACTCGAGAAGAATGCTAGAGCCTTTCCCTTTACAAAACTCACAATGCAAGTCTATCACCGGGATGAGCCGCTCCAAGTTTTATCTGAACAACTACACCTACTCGTACTGGTTTGCGTGTCCAGCTCCAGTCGAAACAGGTTTTTGTCATAAGATACATAATGAAAGCGCTGGCGCGTATTCCATGACATTGAACCCTGATTTTCTCATCCAGTCTTGCAAGCTTCATTTCAGCATCGAGCACCAATATGTAATTCAAGTGCATTTCCATCTGCTGCCTCACGAAGAGCTCTGGCTGACATTCAGTAGAAACAGCATTCGTTTCAATCACACGTATAAATCCCCTCAGACGCTCTCCTCGAGACACGTTGAAGAGTTCAAATCGTTTACGGTTTCTTTCTATACGAGTAACCCTGAGTTCTCACTTGCAAGTGGAGGGCCGAAATTTACCATTGTTTACAAGGATATCGATGAAGGTCTTAGCGTGATGTTCCTGATCCTCAAGCTGTTAGTGTTTATTTTGCTAATAGTAAATATCATTTTTTACTATCTCCGACGTCGATTGATGCTCGAAGACACTGATTTTGAAGACGAATACGATGATGGGCCATTGCCGCCTCCGAGTCCATACCAGCTTATTGAATACAAAGACTACCATGAAAAACAGCTGGTGTTATCGAAGGAGAAGATTACTTCATTACTGAACGCGGGTTTTCAGATAGATAACGTTGGAACAGTAACTGATACAGGTGAGAGTGACTGCATGATTTGCTTGGACGTGTTGAATGAGAGAGAGTACCAGATATTTTTATGTGGAAGACATTTTGTGCATGTGGACTGTTTTGATGCGTGGGTATCCAAGATGATAGAAACCTCAAATGACCAACTGTGCCCCTTGAGATGTCAATCGATACTTCATTGTCCTGGTGGTTCAGCTCAGAAGCCTGGTAAATTTGAAATTTCTTTTTGCAGATTACTAATTTTCATGCTTATAGAGAGCAGTATGGCGAACCAAACCATAGTTAGCACTAGTACCGCTGAGAATATCGAGAAGGAAGTACCAGAAATGAGCTTTGAGATTGAAATCAAGGATCCTTCAAGTAAGGATTGCTAATCTATATCAGGATACACTGCTTTTTGTTTGCTGTTTATAATGTGGCATTATTTAAAGTGATCATAGTTTCAACACCTGTGCTAGCAATTTCCATTGAGTACCATTGAGATTTGTATCATGTTTCGTGATAAGTTATTAAAAATTTATTACCGAAACTTTTCGTGTCCCATTGCTTTTCTAATTTGTGTATTTTCTCTATTGAGTGATTACATAAGCGTTCTTATAGATAGCCAAGAATCATTTTATTTAATTTTTATCACGACACTAAATTTGCTTGTAAATGGACCCGACGCTCAGAGACAGCGGTTTCAACCAGCCAAGGCTCATGAATGGCATCGGTAAAAGCCCTCCTTTCCTCCAGTTCCATCTCATAACTTTACTTAGAGTCTGCTGGTAGGAGATCTCCCTTTGCTGAAACTCCGAATACCAAATCCTTTCTGAAGCCTGAATCGCAGCCAGACTCAGCAAGAGCCCTCTTCAACCCCCAAACTCCTCTATATAACTTACCATATAACTTCGACTCTCCTAAAAAAATCGCGAGTCAGTATCTTCCTAGCAGCGATTATCAGATTCGAGCCAACAATGACCAAGAGCAGACAATTTCAGAGCTCAGGAAGGAACTTAGTGCTCTGAAATACCAAACGCAAGCCGAAATCAAACGACAAAACGAAACAATCGCAACGCTGAAGCTCGAAAACGCCGGCTTGAGAAATCTTCGAAATGTCCTTGAAGCAGAGATAGAAAAGTTGAAAAATACTAAAAAGGACGCTGATCAGTACAAAGAGAAGCTTGCGAGGCTTGAGGTTGAGAACGTGAGTCTGCAGAATCAGATTGAAGCTATTAATTCGATGACGAAATCTAAGGTGGAGGAGTTCCAGCGCCTTGAAGCGCAATATAAATCGCAATTGAATGAGAAAAATGGAGTTCTTCAAGCGTTGAGAGATAAGCTAACCGACCTCGAAGGCGCGTTGGGTATGCAAACCGTCCTATATGCAGTTGAGATTGAAAGACTGCATAATGTGATCGATGCGCTCTATGGAAAGGTTGGAAGCTTAGAGCAGGGTTTGGAGCAAACGACTGAGAAAATGAACGAAGAGCTTCAGAAGCAACAAGAGGCGTATGAGCATGAACGTAAGGCAAATGCGAATCAGATAAAGGATCTGAATAATGAACTTTCTGATCGAGATTCGTTGAATAAGAAGATGAAAGAAGAGACTGATGGGTTGAGACTGCAGGTGTCTGAGCTTGAGAAGGATATTGAGCATTGGAAGGAGAGATATAAGATCATTGAGAGCAGTCATAAGTATTTGGTGGATGCGGTGGAGAAGTTGAGATATAATAATCAAATTCCGTTGAAAGGGATCTTTCCTGAGACAAGCCAGAATGAATCAGAGCACCAATAATGCGTTGTTGACTGAAATTGAGGCAGATCAAGATTAAAAACGAAATCATATCTATATATAAAGGCTTATATTAGTTTTGATATTAGTAACAAATCTGAGGAAGGCGCTCTCATAGCTTTTTGAAAGTTGATCCGTTGATATGTTACTGTGTCATCCATATCTAACAAATTACAGATTATAACTTCAGAATATAGCAGAAACCTAATAGTGAGTAGATCTAATAGTGGTGATGGAGGTATGGACTATCCTATTTTAGGCTACATATTCTAATAGCAATGAAGATCTGTTCCGATTGGCGCACATTTATTCGAAGTTTCAATCCTATTTGTGAACACATATTCCCACATCTCATTTACAGAAAATAGTTGGAATATTGTAAAGAAAAGCAGCTCAATGGAACATTTATACTACTTATATGTTCTGATTATTTCAATTTCTCAAGAGTTCTGCATGAGAAATTAGCTCATCTAAAAAGGAAACCCTGGATTCCTTCGGCCAGTCCTGAACCTTCTCGAGAATTTTTCAGTTTTTTCGAAAGTTCTCAAATCTCTCTCGCTGGTAGGAGCGAGCTATGTTGAAACGGAACTGCTTCAGTCAGCTTCAATCAACTAATAGCAATCCAGTTAGAACTATCAAACAGAGCGGTGATTACTATCGTTACAATTCAGTAATCATTCTTTGCTGGACTCAAAGACGAAAAATTTTACTGACTTTGACTCAAGGTTTTATGCCTTATCTAGTGAGAAGCAAGGAAAATATGCATTTTTCCCTCTGAAATACTCTCTCATAGACTTTCCGAAGACTTAGAAATTCATTTCATGTCTCTAAGCGTGCGCATAAAAAAACTTGGGAATCCTCCATAATTTGATTAATTTTTTCGCCAATTATTGTTAAATCTAAATAAAATGTTCGCATACTGATCCAATTTCT
>ENA-UOTX01001202-UOTX01001202.1-compost-metagenome-genome-assembly--contig:-NODE-1202-length-21109-cov-20.323317_pt1 | contig 21109 bp, 26 predicted proteins | sample MGYA00238143_ERZ746982 | MGnify/ENA primary metagenome ERZ746982 (study PRJEB28758, sample SAMN06268862) | compost metagenome | isolation source: single cell | place: USA: California, Emeryville, Joint... | reverse complement strand
AATGCATATTGAAGTCACTGTCTCAATGAATTTCAGATCTAGAGCTCGAAATTAAGCTTGGAAGCTCCCTGAAGACACTACGCCCATAAGGACACACAAGAGTGCCTTTGAGCTTAAGGAATTTTAGAATTCTAATCGCTCCAACGCGTGTATTCCCAAATAAGATATTTTGAATAATTAATTACCAACTCATTCATAGAACCTTCTTTGAATCACTCTACATAAATTTAATGATACATGAGCACTCAAGACTAAAGCATAAAGAAACAATGATATTATTAAATTTTTTTTGCATTTAGAAACTAAAGTGCTATTCAATACGATTTGTTCGACGCGACTTCATTTCTTCTTCCCAACAACCTAAGAAAAAGAGTTCTGATCAACTTTAGAGAAACATCAAGAATTGCTAGAAACACGTATTTAAGGAATCTGTCTCCCTACCGCTGTATATGGGGATCCAGATGATTTAGTTGTAATTATCCATCGGTTTTTTGTTAAAAAAAAAAAACGAAAATTAGTTCCTAATAAATTTCGTAAAATATCGAAAATTATTCCAGCTTGGAAATTCTCGCCAGGATTGCGCATAAAAACATTCAAATTGAGAAGAGAAGTTATATTACCGGCCTCTTTACTGCTAGAATTAGTGGAATCGAACGAAAAAGCTCTTTTGATGAGTAAAGGAAAGTATTAATATGGTCGGGTGCTAAGGAGAGTTGAATATCGGACCTTCCTTTTTAAGATTTTAGAAAAAAAGCCCGTCAATTAATTTGAATTACGAAAAAATTCTTTGAATTTATCGAAGGTTTGAATAATTAATTTAAATGACCTCGAGTTTACAAAATTTGAGTTTACAAGATTTAAACCTACATTATTCAAAATTTCAAATTTTCTAAAAATTCGGAACTTATTAAGGCATTTCGCTTTAATATCTAATTGATCTTAAGTCCAATACTTTTCTGATAAGGCACCACTTTTTATAATCTAAATTAAATCCTTCAACACAGATGGAATCTGCTCTGTCTCAGAAGCAAGCAAAGCAAATTACAGGCTCCAAATCGGGCCCTCTCAGGGTCAATCCGGATAAACACATGACCAAGTTCGATGAGAATAAGAAGACTCTTGTGCTAGACCTTGACAAGACTCTGGTGTACCTCACTCTGGAGGCTCCAACCAAAGGGGCAGAATACTCTACAGTTCTTGATGAGGAAGGAAAATTCCGGAGATATGCAATCAAGCGGCCTGGTCTAGAGAGATTCATCAAGGAAATGAGCTCCTTATTCAACATTTGTATTTTAACTTCAATGAAAATGAAACACGTGATCAATGCTGTCGAAGCAGTAGGTTTGGATCCTTATATCTTTGAAGTGTATTCCCGTGATGAATGTGTGAAAGTCTCTGAAAACATATATATGAAGTCATTGTTAAAATTAGGCTTTGATCTTTCAACTACTATTTTTATGGATGACTCTTCTCATCATATGAGAAGCCAACCTCTCAATGGAATATTAGTTCAGGCGTTTACGGGAGAGAAGAATGATAGATGCTTTGAGCTCCTGACTCCATTCCTTAGATATATTGCAACTCATGCCGATGTTAGACCAGTCACTGAAAAGCTCTACGCTTATTTTGAATCTCAGGAGAAGGAACAGGAAAAAACACGTAAGCAGAAGAAGCATAAATCTGACCCCAAGAATGGAATGTCATTGATTGCTGAAGTAACAGAAGAGGAAGAGGAACTTCAAAGGGATAATGAGATCAAGAGAAGAAAGAAAAGCTTCAGCGCAAATTCGTCCTTCGAAAAAAATGTCGTGATCAAGCAGTTTGATTTTGAATCGAAATCAACAGGGGCTTCTTTGTCTCTGTCGAAAACGTCTTCGCTGAGCTTTGGGTCAGATCAGGGAACTGATAGTTTCTTTTCTTCACTTGAAATAGCCAAAACCTCTTCGATGAAATCCACCAAGCAAGTAAGCGCTCAATAACTCGGCGCACATTACATGCAAATATTTGTATAATATTTTTCAATGTTTCTGTAAACTTGTAACCCGTAGATTTCTACACAGGTTTCTGTTTCCTTGTATTCCAACGTTAATTTATCTTTCTAACCATTTAAATTATTTGAAAAATTGTCGTCTCCGAAAACACCCACATTTAAGAACGTTTCATAGAGTAGGAGGAATCTGTTAAACAATCGTTAACTACTAAAGTCAGAAGTAGACATAACTCTTCCTTTTAGAAACTTTGAGGATTCAAAAACCAGGGCAGCTATTTTTGAGAGACTAATCTTTTTCTAACAAAATCGGATTCTTTTTCTAAATAGATCTCAAACTATCTTTAAAGTATTGAAAATAGGGAAACTCTTTTTCAATTTCTTCTTTGAGCTCATCGCGGTTTTAATGCACCCTTGAACGTCGATCCTCAGCATCGAAATGCATTCTCAAACCTTCTCCGGAAATCAACTAAAAACTGGCGTGCATCATTAGCTAACTGCTCAATTGGTTGCAAAAAATAGTTTTTCTGATATTTTCTCTTCATTAACGAGCGGTTTTCTATGGAGGAGTACGCCTCGTCCAAAGGGTTTCCATTCCTGATAGAAAAAATCTAAACTTTCTACTAACTTATTCTGGACATTTATTTCCAATATATCCACTGCAAGCTCAACGTTCGAAGTATTTAGTGCAAACTTCTTTTATTCTAAAACTATGTTGCGCTAATCCATCGTTGTTAGAAGCTTTTGCTCCCTATTACCTGATCCATCTCACTTTTATGGCTTTTAACGATCATTCACACCTAACCGTGCTTTCTAAAGCTCGCTGCTCTTATAACCTCGGTACTGCTTCATCACACCATGAGAATTTTTGAGTTTTGTAATATTTAAGTTCCTCTTATAAAAAGGTCAAACGGAAAGCTATGTTATATGTTAATTCGCTTTTGGCTCTGATTAATTCGCAGAAACTAAATAAAGTTAACACACTTGTCGAAAATCAAGTGTGCCAAATATTTGAACCCCAAAATGTCAATTAAAGGAGACCTACAAATTTTTTAAATAACCGCGGACTGAAATGAGTTTTTCAATCTCAGGAATTCCTTTTGCTCCTATTGCCTACACCAAACCCTCCGAATTCGACGATTTTGCAGCCTTCGTCAAGGATGTCGAATCCAATACCAGGTATCGAGCTTTCGGCATACTAAAGGTAATTTTTTTAAAAAATACTCGAGATTATTTCAATCCTTCTTAAGGTTATCCCTCCATTAAAATGGAAAGCACGAAAATCAAAAGATTTACTCGGGATGATGCAAATGATCATTCCAAACCCCTTAGAGCAGCATGTTTCCATCCATAATAGAGGTAAAAGCCCTCAAAAACGTTCTCCGCTCAATTCCGGCAATGATTAGAAGTATATGAGCTCAAAGAAAAGAAAATCAAACCGCTAACGATCGAAGAATTTAAGAATCGAGTCGATACATTTGATTCAATCATCAATGAAGAGTCACCAGGGTCCAGTGACCGCCACGTAACCAGCCTTTTACCTGTGCACAGAGGCTAATTAACATCAATTACTAGTTTTACGAGCAATTAGGGACAGTTCGCCCTTGGATAGGAAATGGAATCAATGGCACTCTATTTGATGTTGGAGTTAAATGGAGTCTTTCTGCGCTTCCTGAGCACTTTGCGTATTGATTCCTCATCAATAGACGATATAATATTGTTTTTGGGCAGTGAAGAGAAGAAGGGTTTGGAAGCAGAGAGAAATTATCCACAACTACAATTGAGCAGTTGTGGCGCGTTTATTAATTGGCAAGAATCCAGCGCGGAGGCATTTAAAATTATTTTTCATCATTATGGCAAACCGAGGTGCTGGTTCGCGATTCCTGAAGAAAAGTGCGAGGATTTTAGAAAAAGAATGGCGCAAGAGATCAGTGCAGCGATTTCGAGGCAAGATAAGGAGAGGAATTTTTTCATTACGCCGCAGAGACTTGATAAATTGTATCCAGAACTAAAAATCTCGAAGTAAATAAATGATGCGAAGAAAATTGCTGAAATGAGAATTGTGAAGGATGTTTCAGTTCGCGGGAGAATTCATAATGATATTTCCGAAAACGATTTATATGTCGTTCGATTTCGGATTCAATATCGTTGAGAGCGTCGATTACGTTGGGGTGGGACGTCAGCTTGGGCTAGAGCAAAGTGCTATGAATTGTAAAAATTGGGTGATTTTGTCCTTTGTAATGCTTATGTAGTGGCAGAAGGCAGAGGAGCTCCCGCGAGAGATGATAGAATGAGCATTGAATCAGAAGAAGAAGTGAAAGAAAGGATGGATGGACTGTTAAACGAGGAAATGTTTCCGTCTTCAGTGATAAAATCAGCTCAGATGATGGAAGAGGCAGAATCGTTTTTGGATACTGAGTCGAGACCGGACTACAGTAGCAGAGACATGATTTCGGAGCTCTCTACAAGGAAAGAAGGCAGCCAGCCTCCAAGCTTTAAAGTACGCTTCATTGTATTTCTAAAGTTTCACTAACAAAACTTCAGGCTCGAAAAAAGAGATTAGACTCTTCTGAGTCAAGGCAAAGCAACTCCAAGCAGCAACAGGAGGAAGATTTAACTCAAGAACACGAGCTTCTGGTTATGAACTCAAAAAAGAAAATGCTTCCAAGCAAAAGAAAGTCAAGAAGATCTAATTTATCGAAAAGAGCGATTCTCAATCGAGCGTACAAAGAAAAACAGAAACTGAAAAGCCAAATTGAAACTATGGAAGAAGAACACGAAATATCTCAAGAACCCGATAGTCATGCTCAATGTAATGAGTATTTGAAGGTGAAGGATGTCGAGAAGCTTCGTGGGAAAGTTGCGAAAGGTGAAACAGAGGATTTGCTTGTCGAGAATTGGATTTTGTGCGATGAATGCCGCAAATGGCGGAAAATTCTTGAGGGTAATTGTATTTTTCTCCCTTTAGTTTATTGAATATAATGCAATGTATTAGCAAAATTATGGAGGAGACTAAAGAAAAATAAAAAATTCAAATGTCGGGACGTTCCGATGATGAATTGCCGAACTGAAGCTGAGCATTGGCTGGGACAGTATTATACTATCCCCAAGCGACATCACAGTAAGGTGGATCGAGTTTAAGATATAAATAAAACCAATTTTTTTGTGTTGTTGGCTTTACTAATGTAATTTGTATTTATTTAACACCAAACAATTGTTTGCTTACGAATAGCAGTTGAGAATTAACAAGTTTTTCGTGTATCAAAGGAAACAACAAGCTTCAAGCTTCATTTTATGAGGGGAAACCTTTAGACGCGGGATATTTTCGAATGAAATTTGATTTATTTAGGAAGGAAATCAACTATCAATTTGGAATATTCTTTTCGATCAATAATTTATTAGTGTCATATTTCAATTTATCCTCAAGATGGCAGATTACCGAGACCTGTTGCTAACGTTTAGTCGAGAAAGCAGCGTTAAAATCCTGATGTTGTTCAATTATTTGGTTGCGTAAGAGCAGTTCTATCATCAATTATTGGTAAATGTCCAGGTTGGCAATTATTGCATTATCATGCGTGAATATTATTCTCGGAGGTCTCAATTCTGCTTTTGAGCTGCTGGCCACAATCTACCTAATGTAAATCTACGGTATCTCTCACAGCCTCATCGTTTACATACTTCAAGACTGTTTACATTGCTGATGATTGCTGCCGAGACCAGTTTCAAATGGATTTTGGATTATTTTGGCTTCATGAAGCGACTTTCAGGCAGAGCACTCTTCAACATATTGTAAGGTCCCTATGGCCATATAATGCCTCTCATTCTCGCGAAATAGCGTGGCTTCTTTGACTATGCTGCTAACGATGGAAGAAAAAGATGAATCTCAAATCCTTCGGCTGTGAGGTTCGTCATCTCCTTAGTTCTAATCCCTTTCAATAGATTTTCATATGCATGTGCCACGGCATTGGTTGTATTGTCGATATTTTATCTCTACGAAGAAAAAGTAAGATTGACCTATTTACGTAATGTACTAAAGCTCATAAAGAAAATAGAAGCCGGGAAAGGATTTACTTACCAGGAGCTGATAGTAAAACGAGTCTCACATGAGGAACCTGCGGGAGAGTACGTTGGGCTAACGAACCAAGCATAATCAGATATCCATTATCATAATGTAACTTCAATCCAAGAGTATTATTATTATGTGTATAGAGACTATTGCACGTTCAATTGTAATTATCAGCTGCACTGTGTATAAGATAGAGAATCTATCTTTTCGAGAGAAAGCGATTAGATCAGATGAGTTTCTTAACGCTTTGATGAGCTAAATCATTTGAAATTCGTTCCTTTGTTGAAATCAAGCCGAAATTTTAAAGCTTCATACAGAAGAATTTTGTTCAGTATTAAATCTAAATAATTTTTATACACTTGATTAAACACACAACACATTAACGGACACTCATCTAGTAATGGAAGTCATCGATAACTCTTTCACTCTCACCTCATTCCCTCACTCTCATGATACCTCTACGTAATACAACGATTTTATCAATAGTATTAATCACATTGTAGACTCTGCTGTCTTTGTGGCACGGCATTTAATGCAGGATTCGCTCGCACAAATATCTGCTTAAAGTGTTTATCGCCACAGACTGACATAACTGCAGGCATCACCAAGCAGATTGTCCTAAACCATTGCAGTCAGTGTGATAGGTTCGGCTATTTGTATCAATCTTGATATTTGATACTTTTTCGCTAGATATTTAGGACCTCCATGGATTAGCTGCGAAATTGGATCCAAAGAACTACTTTCGTTTTGCTTGAACAGGATTAAAGGGCTTAATCAAGTTCAATTGCTTGATGCAAGTTTTCTATGGACAAACCCACAGTCGAAGCGCATTAAGGTTAAACTTTCAGTTCAAAAGAAGGTATTGATGATGGAAGATACTTAATTTTATGGGCCCTATTGGAACTATTTAGATTTACGATACGATAAGAGTGATTCAGACATTCCCAGTCGAGTTTAGTGTGCAGCATCAACAATGTGAAGACTGCCAAAAATCCTTCGCTGCTGATCAATGGGAGGCATTGGTTCAGGTATTTTAGTTGTATTCGAGCACAAATCGAATGAATTTCGAAAAGATTAAGCAGCATGGGAGCCAGAAAAAGACGTTTTATCTGCTGGAACAGCTGATTTTAAAACATGACGCTCATGCAGATGTCCTCAAAATCAAAGATAATGAAGAAGGTCTTCATTTTTATTTCAAATCGAAGTCTCATGCGCAAAGGCTGATCGATTTTATCCAGGTAAATTCGCTGAGTACTAATCGAAGCGAGTTAATTTCTTTAGACTGTCTTCCCATTGAAAGTAAAGCTTACGAAGCAACTAATCCACCAGAATGAGTCTACCGGCGCGTTTTGCTACAAATACACGTTCCTGGCTGAACTTCCCAAGGTCTGCAGAGACGACCTAGTGGTGTTGTCTCAGAAGCTGAGGACTATCCTCAAAGGGTGCAGTCCAGTGCTGATATGCCAAGAAATAGCTCCCACGCTTCGTTTATTTGATCCTTTCACAATGCAAACGATTTATCTTAGTGGAGCACAGTATTTCCAGCATGAGGATGAATTCACTTCCTTCTCTCTGAGAGAACATGGAACAGAATTCACAGTATCAAGTATTGAGACACAGGATTTCAAATCTACGCTTCCCAAGGTAGGGTTAACCACAATTTTGAAGAATTTACAAAAAATTTTTAGATTTCTGTAATGAGAAACGCGGATAAGAAGAATTTTGTATTAAGCACTCAGCCATTCACCCGAGAGCAGATAAAAGTCGGCAACGGTGTGTTTGGATACGAATTAGCAGCTATCAGTGCGAATGGAAGCCTTGAAAACAATAAAAATCTTCATAATCTCCAGGAAGTTATCCTCGTCAAAAGAAGCTATCCAGAGCTCAAAAAAACCCAACGGTTTTGGACATTAAAGCATCTTCCCAAAGAAAACATGAGAGATAATTTTGGGAAAATTCAGGAATTAAACAATTCCTTTGAGGAATTCTTGTCAGAGATTGAAGAAAACCCAGAGATTAGAGCTTGTATGAATCTATTCAGGGTAACTAAGACACAGTATGAGTGGCTTAATCTCACAATACTACTAGGATGAAAAAGTAATCCGAAATCTGGAAAGCGAGAAACTGGACACCAAAGCGCAAGAGAAGAAAAAGGTTAAGGTGAAGAACATTAAAAGCCCTCATCAAATCAAAGCTGAGGAAGAGAGTAGAAAGGAGAATCCCTCGGAAGAAGCAGAGAGTACCGATCCCATGGTTAAAATAGAGGAGCTTCTGAGCGACTTGACACTTAATGATCCAGAAACCACTCATTCTGATTTACTTGATAACGATACCATCAACGAATTTGTTTCTCAGCTTGGAAAAATTAAGATTGAGAAGTAAGCACGGCTTGAAGACCCTCGACCTGCCGGAGCCAGAGCAAAAGGACCATACCATTGTTTGCTAACTTTCATTTTAAACACTAAATAAATCTCCTGCTATATTTTGTGTTTACTACTGATAAGATAATCAATTTTAATGCTAAGGCTTGTATCTATAAAGCTATAGCTAGCTGTCTCATCATGTTGGGACATATTTTTCAATAAACTCCTGATGAACTCGTTGAATTATATCAGAATAGCGGAACCAGTTTTTATGTTAGTGGATAGATTCAAGTCATTGAGTATTAATAACGGTAGGCAATTTTACTATCACTCAATACCCAGATATCAAAATACATAGTATTAAATGCGAAGATAACGTCTTAAGAGGAACGATTGATTAATCATTTTCCTCTTGGGTCAGTACCAGGTTTCAGACTCCCAAACACAGCGTCAAAGTTAACGGCGGTCATTTTTACAGGCACCTATTCAATCAATAAGCTTTCAAAATTGAAGGAAAAAATTAACCTTTGACACAGGCATCTGAGATTGCACATAAATAATCGGGTTTTGCATCTTGGGATCCACAATCGGATTCGAGCCCATCATCATTCCCATGCTCATCATTTCATTCTTATCTCGCTCTTCCGGCGATATTTCCTACAAAAAGGCGAGGTGAGTCTCCAATTCCTCGTGATAATGTGCTATTACCTTTCCGTCTAAATAAAGCAGGTTCGGTAGTTTTTTAATCACGCCTTGGCGGTATCCAGGCCTTCGATTAATCGGATTCGAGATTAACTCCAATTCTTTGAGGTTAGTTAGATCAGTCAGGCGGTCGATGTCCGGGAAATCATTGATTCTGTTCGAGTTAGCGAACAAATGTTGGATCTTGGTCAGCCTTTGGATGTTGGCAAAGTTTTTCAAGCCATTTTCGTCGATTTTAAGGCACTTCAACGAAAGTGTACCAGCGAATGAATTCCTATGGTTATCATTAGACAAATCTTCTATATCGCACAAAATTACGGGTCTATCTGCCTGATTTTGTTATTTATGACATCCAACTCTTTCAAGAGCATGAGGTTATCCAAATATTCGATCTTGGTTATTTGATTGAAGCTCGCGTTGAGGATCTTCAGCTCTTTGAGCTGGCAGAACTGCAGTCCAGCGAAATCCTTCAAAAAATTATGGCTGACGTTCAACACCTCGATATGCTATTTCAATTGAATGGAATTTGTAAGAAACAACCTCTTAGCAATAATTACCTGAAGAGCGTTCAGACCCTTGTTGCTTCCGACGATATTTACGTTCTGCAGCATGAGAGAATCAATACGATTGTTATTTAGATTGAGGATTTTTAGGTTCGGTAGGTTCGTAATGCATCGGAGCGAAGTGAACAAGTTCCCGCTGAGGTTAAGGTCTCTGAGGCTCGGGAACCGCGAGCCTGTAAACATATCGTCAAAGTCTTTCAGTTTGCAGCTGCTGAGATCGAGCACTTTGATGTCTTTCTCGAGCTGCCCGGACAGACGAGACTCTAATATCTCCTCGGTCAGTCTGCCGGTGAAGAGTTCCCTTGCAATTTGCTGCTCATTGACGTCAATTGAAACGCCGTCAAGGACTTTCAGCTTCTGAAGGTTGAATAAAATGAAGCCTCTGTACGTCTCTTCGTTGCAGAGAGGATTTCCGGACATATCAAGGATGATTATCTTATTCAAATCACGCAGGTGCTTGACTTCCTTCAAGTCGCTAATAAAATTGTTGCCGATGTACAGCTCCATTAAACTCTTCAGCATTGGGAAGTCTATTCAAACAGCCGTTAAATGGGAGAATAAAGGCAGGTCTAATACTTGCAAGCGAAGTGATGAGATTATCTTCGACAGATAACTGCATGAGATTTTCGAGTTTCTCTACAAATTGCCAAAGGAACCGTTAGCTCTGTGCATCGAATGAGAACTCTTACCGAGATTTTCAACGACAGTGATTTTATTTTTGCCGAGTTCAAGTTTCTTTAAATAAACTAGGTTTTCAAGGCCTTCAATCTTGGTGATTTTATTTTTTTCGAAGTTCAGCTCCTCTAAGAGAGGGAGAGAGAGATCAATGAAACGAAGCCAGAGAAAGCTCACCAATATATTTGCAATTGTGCAGATCCTCGATTTTTTCAATATAATTATGACTGAGCGTCACTTGTCTCAAGTTCACGAGTCCGCTGAGCGAGTCCATCTTCTTTATCTTCATGTGACTGAGGTTAAGCACTTCAATATTTGTCTTCCAATCATTCGCTATCAGCAAAAATAATTATAATTAGAGCTTCATTCCCAGTTCTTCTAATTACCAATATCATGCTTCAAATTAATCATTGAGTTATTCCCAGCAAGCGACTTGATATTCTGATTGCTTAGCTTGGAATTCTCGAATATCAAATCTTCAGTCAATGCAATATTTTTCTCAGTCAGATCCTCTCGATCAGATTTCCTAACCCACATTTCATTGAGAAAATAGAGCGATCACAAGACAATACGTGATTTTCTGGTTGTCAAGGATCATCAGCTGTGGCAGAAGCTGCAGCAATGCGAATTTATAATTTTTCGTGAAAGTGAACGGATTTCCTCTCACAGCGAACTCGAGGAGGCCGGTATTGAATTTGATTGTCGAGAGATCGGTTATTTTCGCGATAACGTTGTTCTGGATCATGAACTTTGAGAGTTTTGTCAGATTCTGGAGGCCTTCAATCGCGGTTATCTGGTTATGCGCAGCGTCCAGTGACTCTAGCAATAGGCATTTTTCTACACCGACCAGACTAGTTAACTTGTTAAAACTAACGTTTAGCTGCTTCAGATTTTTGAATGCGTCGAGAGGGATCAGCTGTTTGAGCTGATTGCTGCTCACGTTGGCTGAGACTACCGTGTCAGCTGGCTTGCCGCCGGAGATATCCTGAAATCGTGAGATAAGAGAAAATTTTCAACGAAATAAGCACCTTTTCTTGTAAAGCCTCCAATTTTCCAGGAGCAAACCCTTCGATTTGCATAAGGAGCTTTTTCGACAGCAGCGAGGACGAAGTTGCGAAGATCAAGAAATTTATGATCAGCTCTTTGATGTAAGAGATATCGCACCGCTCGATGTCTTGGAACAAGAATTCAAAATTCTCAGAAGTTATTCCTATGACATCACTTGCATGAGAGAATCACTCATTTCTGAAGCATACCAGGCGGAAGGATTTTGAAATCATAGTTGCTGATGATGTCGTTTAACTCGCGGAAAGTGTCGCGAAGGAAAGGAGCCTTCAGGTCCTGGATTCCAGTGTAGAAGTTGGAGTCTTCCGAATCGAGGTAGCCTATTTGGATTAGTATTATATTAGCTTCTTTCAAGAAAATACCGAAAAGGTCGCCGAAGTCATAGACCTTATTTTTATAAGGGTTCTTTTGCACGTACTCAAATTCAACGAGATATTCTGGCAGCACCAGCGTATTATCGATGATAAACCACAGTTTATGCTTCTGATCGCCTTCTTTCAGTCGGAAAATGCTGGTTTCATCCTAAATTAAGATTAAATAAACCCTGCCAGAAATTTATTTACATCAACGATCTCAGAATCGACGGGATTTTCTTGGTATATCTCGCTAGGCGATTTGTGAATATCGAAATAAGGATGCTTGGAATCGTATTTGCCTTTTGGGATAAGCACTTTACAGATCAAGATGTTTCCAGCTGGAATCTGTTTAAAGGTGTCCGAGATCTTCCTTTGTAAGTAAGGACTGTTCTTGTATTTGTCTTTGGCTTTGCTGCTCTTGAGGAAAGAGTTGATTCGAGGCAAATCTCCAGCTAGAATGCTGTTAACCAATGGCGCATAGTTACAAAGCCCAAGATTTTTGCAATCCTAATAAAAAATTTATATGAAAAACTGACGATTGGCAGTTACTTGAGGCGTGCGGTAGCCCTCTTCCATTATCCTAAAGATCTCCTGCGGAGCGTGTGGATCGACTCCGTAGAAGAGATACTCTAAGGACTTTTTGTAGTTGCTGTTGGAAATATCGACGATATTTTCCACTCGTTCTTCGAACTTGTTTCTCAAAAAGCGATTATGAATCCTGATGACTCTCCTCACATTGATGTCCTCGATATCATAGGCCGCCATATCCTCAGCATGGAACCGAGATTTGATGAGATCGACGCAAGAAACATGCCACTTATCGTTCTTCGTTCCTTCTTCAAGTCTTTTATCGGGAAAAATTAGTGTTAATTCAACGTATTCCCTCTTCATTATTAATGTACCTGATGTTTCCTCCTGTCTCCAGTTCGATCATTAACCGATGAATACTCAGCTCCGATATCTCATAGATCCTCTTCTGTGCGGCCTGATGCAGACTGGTGACATATTTCTGCTCCTCAGATTTATTCTGGATGAAAGAGCCCAGATACAGCAGTTCATCATCCTTTTTCTACACAGTTTTGGCTAAGAACAATCCACTCAAAATTTTTTACTGGATCTGTCCCATTCATAATCTGCACTGATCTTTTCTCCGCGTTCATGATTTCTTGATAAATCGAGTCCAGTCTCACCTTCCTTGCCCTCTTTAGCAGCTTTATCACCGAAGAAAAGCATCTCTGCAGCGTTTTGACTTTCATGTTGTAAAACATCTTCTTTTTCATAAAAGTAGCCTCCGCAAACGCCTTTGCCTCCTCAGAGATATTCAGCGTGTCCAACCGAATGATATTATTTAAATGATATAAGACATAAGTCTAAAACGAATTAGATAACCCTCTTCACGCCTACGCTTACCTGGTAGTTTGATAAATTACAAAGCGGGTTTTCGCCGTAATGCGGATCGTAAAACGCAAGCACTCGGAGACTCGGCAGGCGATTCAGGTTCAAAACTTCTTTAAAACTGCAAATTTTGTTGCCGCTGAGGTTCAAATCGTTGAGTTTAACGAGCTTGTCGAGGCCTGTTTTGATCGTGTCGATCTGATTGCAAGCAAGCCAGAGCTGCTCGAGCTTCGCCAACCCTTCCAGGTTGTTTATAGTCTAAACACGCGTAAATTTCAAGCAAAAATAAGCAATTTCAACCTTGATTTGGTTCTCGCACAGCCAAAGCACTTTCAACTCGCTGAGGTTCTCAAGCCCGTCGATCTCGGTGATGGCGTTGTTGTTAATATACAGCTGTTTGAGCGATCTGCAGTTTGAAAGTCCCTCAATTTTAGTGATTCTATTGTCGTTCAACCAAAGGCTCTCCAAGAATATGCAGTCATCAAGTCCCTGTGATGAAACTGTAAATAAAGAAGGCGTGGATAAGGGATCAGACCTCGATCACAGAAATGCTTTGGTTAATCAGAGTAAGTGATTTGAGATTTTTGAATCTGGAGATAATGCCCATCTTTTGGAGATCTTCAAGCACCATTTCAATAACTTCGATTTTGTCTGGATTCTGCATCAGCTTTTCTGAAAATCCATTGAGGTCGCGCTAAACAAGGCACAAAAAGACCAATCACATATGTTGAATAGAATAAATTGATTTACAATGAGCTCGAGCCTCTCTGCGTCGTTGTCAGGAATTAAAATACGCGTTGGTTGTTGAACTTCCTCTACAGGAGGGTTTTGCTTGGTTTCATTGTCGCCGTTTTTATTGTCGACTGGAGTGTTGGGTTCTGAATTATTTTTTGGTTCCATTGTATTGAAATTTTTTGAAATTAATCAAGTCGAAATTTTTAAAACTCAAAAGTTACAAATGCATCAGTGCAGTTTGACACTTTTTCCGTTCTTTCGTTTTTTATTTCAGATATGAAAATGAAAAACTTTTTTATGAAGACCTCTCAGCTAGAGGTGAAGTTGTGTGAACATTCTTCACAGGTAACTAGTGAAATGCAAGTAATGATGGACACGAAAGATTGAATAATTGAGAGAAGGTTTTAAGGCTGGTAGATACTTGGTTTGCGATTTGGTTGGGCAAATTTTCTAGCAAGAGAGCGCGCTGAGCCCTTGGCAGTTGGAATTTGGAACTATAAAATTTGGAATGGAACTTATCAGAATCTCGAAATTAATTGAATCGAACGAAATCTGATTGAGTTCATGGAAGTAATAATTGACGTAATGAACTTCTGGCTTGACATGAAACAAATTATCATCGAAGCGATATAGCAAAGAATCTCTGATATCATATGCAAGATTCTAACCGGGAGATATTCCTTTTAAGGAAGAACTTGACCTCTCCTATCACCGTATGATCATACAGAGAGAGAAAAAAAAAGAGAATGGATGAATCAATTTTTTTATACTGAAAGCTAACTATTTCAATTTGGAAAAGTCATTTTGGAAGGAGTAATGCATACATCCCTTCAAACTCACCGATGATGCTCAGAATATAGATTAGCAATAGTCATAACCAGGAAACTTTGAAATTATCACTCCAAGTTACATCTATAAGAAGGCATAGTAAACTCAGCAATTTTTATGCGAAAGGTAGGGTTGAGAATCCAAGTGGACAGCTCTTATTCGAAATATTGGAAACTTTTCTGAGAAATTTAACCCAAGAAAAAGGTGATCGCGCGGAATATGGAGTCGTTTGCTGTCTCGCCAACCTCAGTGAGATGAAGAATCGTATTGGCCTATATTTTGCTTTAATCCAGGCGAAATTGGTGCCGTCAACGTAAATTATTGTGAACTGCAGTTGGATGTGGATTGTGGTTTGCGCTCAACACCCTCGTCGAGCCGTTGAAGCAAGTTGAAATAGCTTCAACGACTAGAAATCGAGGAGGATTCATTTTAGGGGATAAGAAAAGGTAGCCTCACCCATCAAAGTTGAAGCACATGGAATATTATTAAATGAAAATTTTCCAATTATTCAGCTTAGAAAATTGAAAGACCACTACTCGCTAAGAAGAAGACATAAACTGAGTTCAGAACTTTTGAGTATTTGTATTAGATAGGCACATCGATCTCCAGTGCTCATTCAAAAAGTTCTTTTTCATTTTTCACCAGTAATCATCCAAACGGAATCGAAAAATTCACTTGCATTAATTCGGATCATGTGTGAATGGCTTGCTATTGAATTAGTCGTATTGCAAGTTATCCAACATTACGAAACCTTATCTCGACGAGAGAACATCAAGTGGAAAATTCATCGGTTTTAGCGGTTTTCGATTAATCTGACTGTACTTGCCCAAACGGCCTCAAAAAAAGAGATTCAGTCATTCTACCCTGCTTCCACTGATTTCCAGCATGCTCTTCTGCTCCTTTATCGTTAAAATGCATCAATGGAGATTTGTTGGGCTGCCCTTCCAAGATTGCCATTGAAATCCAAAATTTCATTTCATTGATTTCGCTCTTTCCTCCAAAAGCCGCAGTCCTAAGATCAATCAGAATGTTTATTATCAACCATTCTCCTTTCGATTTCAAGTAGTAATCTTTATCCAATTTCGTTGTTTGTGCTTCCTACGCCGAAATCGCAAAATTGGATCAAGAGTCTCAACTAATTAAAAGCTTGAATGTTTCCTCCTAACTTTTATTTTCTAATTTTGAAGATTCCCTCATCATATGCCAACAAGCGGATCGGACGACCTTTTCGAGTTCGATGTGAACATCCCTTCTTCGCTGAGAGCTATCCTTGTAGCAGGTTTCATTATTCAGATGATGTCAATCCTGGCTTGTATGATAATCCTCATTATCTCCTTCATAATGAGATTCCACAAGGATCAAGTTGGAAAAATGATGATCATTATCACCTTCATGCAGATCGGACACGCATTACCCTTGACAGAGTTAGTGAGCGGCTCATTTTTCTGCTATATCGCTGATATGATCACCTGCTATTGCTTAGTATCTGTTTGCGTTTGGTCGGCTTGCCTAACTCATCACTTAATGGCTGTTCTTTTCTATGAAAGAATAAACCCTCAGAGGCTGTTCCGGAGGTACCTGCTGATCGCCCAAGGAACCCCATGCGTTTTCTCAGCTTTGAGCATGTATTTGCAGTTTAACAGCTGGGATGAGAGCGAGAACACCTGTTTGCACACCTCAAGTTCAGAAGACTTTGATCTAACGCTATTGATAACAAGAATATTGCCAGTCTTTTTAGCGCTGACACTCGCGCTGATTTTCTACAGTCTTTGCTTAAAAAAATTAAGGGAGGTTCAACAGTTAATCAAGAAAACGAATCAAGACGGCACAACCACGATTTTATTTATCATTCCTTTGATAAATCTGATAATTTGGGCACCAATGCTGATTCTTCTGATACTACTGGCGATCGGAGTTGACGTGAACGAAACAGTTGCAAACGCAATATATCTCGTCACCAGTGGGCAAGGATTAATAAATTCCATTGCGTTTGGTTGCTCGGGGAAATTGAAAGCAGCTTTTCGGAAACAGAAGGCTGTTCCTCTGCTTTCAGACACTGATATTGAGAGCTCTTGAGTGTGAGAAACAGTTTTCAAAATTCAGAAATTTTCCAGTGTATTTCAAGTTCCGTTATGTAAAATTCGTAAGAAAAATCAAGTTTTGCTTGTAATTTAATGATTTACGCTTTGTAAATGATTTGAAATAAAATATCGAAAAATATTATGGATAGGAAATATGACAATAGTTTTAAATTGTCCATATTGAGAGGACGGATTCTTCTGGGCTTTTGCGTTGAGATTTCAGTTCTTTCTACCTGTTTTGGTTTGTTAATTATGATAAATTACTGTCATAATTTTTACAAAGATTCGATGAAAATTGTCAACTTGCACTCATTTGACCAGATTAATTATTCATCGTTCAATGATAAACTCGGATATCGACTTAAGCTTCCTGAAAATTTATAAATTAGATCCGGTTTTTTTGTTATTTTTGCTATTAAGCGAACACCTTTATGAGTTAAATTTATGTTGACTGTATGAGCTTATTAATTGCTTTGTTTTCACACCAGAAACAAGAGGAATGCATGATATAAAACTAAGGATAGAATAAATAATCGATCTCATGAGTGATTTTACAACACTATTTATTGTGATGTATAATTATTGTCCCCAATAGTTTCTTCTGGCCTCAGTTGTCCTTGAGTGATTTTTCATTTGATATTTTCTCATATGAAGCAGACAGACATAGCAGTACCTAAGAATTAAATAAGTCCAGTTTTTGTAGATAAATAGTAGGAATTTACTCTCTGTAGAGGTGGTTCCAGTATAAAGTACTTTTCCAGTCTTGAATTCCAGCAGCCTAACGGTCCGATCCTGTGAAGCAGTCGCAATCATATCGCCGCTTGGACTCCATCGTACGCAGTGGATCCACTCTAGAAAACAGCATTTTCGACATTAAATAAGCAAACCAAGAATATTACTATTGTGAGGGTCAATAAAAGTTCGGACAATCGCTGCTTCTCGTTTGTCAAATACCTTCACTCTCTTATCATCGCCACCTGAAACCAGGAGGTTTCCATTGCTTTGGCAAACATCAATCCCGAAAGTAGAAACTAGCAGAAATAAAAATTGAGTTAAAAAACTTGTTGGTCATATGCAAGGCAAAACAAGAAAATGGTCAATTTATTCGCCTTCGTTGAAGAGAGAGAGCCCACTTCGCTCTTCAAGGAGGAAATTGATCAACCATACAGCGAAGAAAGTCAAATGAAAATTAGTTGCGCTTACACTCATCTAATTGGATAGGACTCTTCAAAATGAGAGCTTTCTCTTCAGCATCCAGGATATTGAGTTGGTTATCATCATATTTGACGAATAATAAGGGCTCGCCAGCATTCGTACTCCATTTACAACGACCCGCTAAATCTAATGATATAAATAAATTATGTCTGATCATGGGAGAATCAGTATGTAGAAAATTGTAAATCTTTAACGTTCTAGCTTACCCTGGCTGCCTTCCATCTCCATCTTCATATGGAAGTGGTATTTGTCGGTGTTCATATCTGAGATTAGACATGTTCCATAGCGGTCTATCGTTGCCACAGTCTCTCCGTCAGGATTGAAATCAATGCCAGCCATGACATTTTCTACACGGAAATACGTTAAATAAAAATCAAATTTGTTCAATACGATATTCAGTGCTATATTGAGAGTGCCATTTTGATTTTCGGGCGAGCTTTACAATATTATCAGCCTTTGGCATGGAGAAATTGTAAAGATGATAAGCTATCTTTCCTCCAACAGAAATTGCCCCGAGAAGGCGTCTTCGTTGATTATAGGCTACATCTCCCCAGCCAGTTACTAGAGAAGGTGATAATAATGAGGAAAATTTATAACGATGATTCTACTTCCAGTAACTTCTTCAAATGAATATATTTTCCTCACCTGCCCTTTACGGGAGATATCAAATACTTGTAGATTGGCAGATTTGTCATAGAAGTGGTAAACAGAAACTAAGAACCCTGTGTTTGCAATCTCTTTCACGTGGGTCCAGCCGTGGCTATATACTTGGAAATAGTCATCATGAGTTAATATGGAAAATTAAAATATACGATCACGATTGACGAGTTGAGCTCCGTCAAAGTTTGTGACCTCTTTCTTCGTTTTGAGTTCGACAATACGAATCTCATTTTTGGATGAACACCAGGCGAGTTGGGTTCGAAATGGAGGGGATATCCTGTCTATCCAAAGTTAGACTATAGTAAGAGGAGCTCGAAAGAGTGAAAAATGAGATAAACTTAATATATCAGTGGATTCAAGTAGAAGTACCAGTTTTTCCGGAATTTCTAGACGAATGATGGGTTGATATGTCTCTTTTGACTGTTGATTCTTCATGAGTAAACTTCTGGCCCATTACTTTTGCAATTTGTTATTGATACACAGACAAAATAAAATTTTAATTTTCCAAACCAATTACAATATGGTCAGTGAGCTAGTGAGACAAGGAGAAAGATAAGCAAAGGTAAGACACCGCGATAATGATTCTCAGCGATGGTCAGATACTTGAAATGAATTTTGGCATTCATTTTTAGCGAAAGACAGTTAATGGTTCAGGGATAAATTCACTATGAAGAAGAAAACGCTCAGAAATTGCGGGAGGCAAAGAGGTTAAGGCCATTAAATGAAGCAATCTCATAAAATTTAATACATCAAATCAACCAATTCAATGCTCCAAAGATTTAGAAACAAAGTATGAAAGTTCATTTTGATTCAAGCTCTTCCAAGTGAATCACGCTTTTGTTTCCTAAAACTCGATGCCAGTAAGACAGTAAAAAAGTCTGATCGATTAGGAATTCCATTCCATGTTCTATGAATCAGAAAGGGAGGCTTCGGTTCGCTCGAATTCGCACCTCAATCTAAGGGTGCTCTCATTGCTTTTCTTGGAAATTGAATTATTACTCACATTGACTACCTCTCTTCAAGTTCAAAGGGTCTTTGTATTCTCTCTTAATTTGCAGGTTCATAACAGCTTTAGAGAACAAAGTCTATTTGGGTTTAACTCAAATTAGCCTGGGTCTTCTTTTAGGGATCGTCCAAAGGCAAATATTGGACTACTAAACTTTTCAAGTCTAGACCCCTTTTTGAAGCTGAACTTTTGTGGTTTCTTGCTTACAATAAATATGAAAATTAATCATAAAACATTGACTACCATTCTTAATATGCATGTAGTTGGGATGATAGAGAATTATAACGAGTAATAGCCAGTTTTGTTAGCGAAATTTCAATTTGAATAATGGAAAGAGATTTCTCTCCAAGAGAGATTCAACAATGAATGTATATTCGAGAATGAAAATATTGACTTCAGATTGATATTATGTTGAGTTAACAAGTATTTATCAATCTTATCTCCACAGCTTTTCTTCAAAGTGTTGATTTTTTTAAATATCTATTTCATTGAAATGGATCGCAAACTACTAGTGATAGTTTGCTTTCTGCGTTATTTCCTCTAACAGTGGCCATTCTGTTTTCAATTTAATGATGTTTGAAGAGAATTATAATTTATAATTTCGAGGGTACTCATATATCTATTTTTCATTGCTAAGTGATAAACTCCGATATTTACTAAAGATTTCTTAAAATTTAAGAACTGGGTCTGATTTTTTGCAATTAGACTGAGAATCCTCCTACGAAATAAATTTTATGTTTGCTGTATGCATGACAATATCGTCAAGTAGATAAGGTAATATAGAAATAATCGCTGTCACAAGTGTGATTTTTGCAACTCTATTCATTGTAATCATTAATTATTTTCCCATGGTGTTTTCAAGATTTCTTTATCCATGGGTGATTATCCCTTCTCAGATAAAACAGACAGACATAGCTCTCTCTAATATGTACATGAGATTAGTCGTAATTGAAAAAATAATTAAATTAACTTTCATCTGGGGCCTTTCCAATATGTCTGTTGAATCCGTTTTGAAGTCCAATAGTGCTGCTGTCGCACCATAGGAAGCACTAGCAGTCATATCACCTTTTGGACTCCATCGTACACAACAAATCACATCTAGTAAATAGTCATTAAAACATTTGAAATTAATGTCTGAGCCTAATTTCACCGTAAGATAGTGAGCAGCCAACTGAAGTAAGGTCGAAAATCCATTAAGACTCACAGCTTCCTGTCAGACATCGGCGGTCAAAAGAAGGCTTCAGTAGCTTGCAGTCCAATAGTTCAACAGTTTCAATACGATAGCAAGGCAAGCCGACAAAGTAATTCTGATGGACACTTCAAAATCTGAATTTATAATAAACATGGAGCACAAATTCAAAGGCTCGAACCGAGATCAAGCATGCTCTTTTAGAGTACTATTGGCTTCAAAA
>ENA-UOTX01001201-UOTX01001201.1-compost-metagenome-genome-assembly--contig:-NODE-1201-length-21128-cov-6.090637_pt1 | contig 21128 bp, 13 predicted proteins | sample MGYA00238143_ERZ746982 | MGnify/ENA primary metagenome ERZ746982 (study PRJEB28758, sample SAMN06268862) | compost metagenome | isolation source: single cell | place: USA: California, Emeryville, Joint... | reverse complement strand
GCGTATATTGATTTTTTAGCACAGCATATACCTCAGAATATAACGCAAGGGCTGGTAGCCTGCATGGCGTCGTGTGGGTGTCGCTGAGTATTTATAATTTCATTTCACATTACAGATCATTGTTAATGAAGAGCAGTAGGACGTTTAACTTTTAAATACTTGGTAATTTGGTGACGGTGTCTTTGCTGTAATTATGTAGGCATATTTCACGGCTTATATTAAAATTAATCTAAAGCTTGGTATGTAACAAATGTTAAATGTATTGATTTCAGAAGAGCAAGAGGGAGAGTCACGCAATGGCTGCCAGAAAATAACTTACAACAAATTATTTTTTGAAAAGAAGATAAAAAATATACTTTCACAAACACATTGAAAATTAGTTTACAGCAGGCTCGCACATTCTTACATCAGCTGTTAACCTTGAATCCTCTGTTTATTGCCAAGATATCAGGTAAAGGTGATTTACCAGATTCAAACAACTTGTTCTCAAAAGAAAACGTATATATTTAATTTGATAAGCTCGTAAAGAGCAGCGATAGTGTTAAGACAGAGTTCAGTTTAAATGCATTTGCTTTGCTAAGCTCTAATTCGCTATCCTACCTCTGTAAAGCAAAGGTCCCATTTGAATTACTCTATTCTTGAATTTCGCACAGGATTCATTGGAATATATCAATACGTTTGTAATCAAGGAAAAAGCCCACGAAAATTTAAAAGAACGAGAGTCATCTATACTTATATTCTCTATCCATATTTAAATAACGCCGAAAGAATGCCTCAAGACTAAAATTCAAGAGGAAAACGAAAAATTATCTTCATTATCTAATGAATCCGCGTTATAAGGGTTTCTAGTCTTAATATCCACATGTGATGCTAGCATACTCATGGATTTTTTGTCTCTACTCTGCGTATTATATGTTTAGACTGCATTTGTCATAGGATATGCCATTGAAGTGATGAGCAGAATTTTGCTAGTCGTTAATTAATAAAATAATACTTTTTAAATAAGAATTCGAAAGAAACAATAGTTTGAAAGTAAAGATCCGTTGAACGATCAACTTTGACAAAATCTTTTAATCATTCCTTCAGTTACTCGTTTTGGGCCCGTTGAAGAAATTACCCTTTCAAAGAGAAATCTGCAAATGGGATCGAGAATTTCCAAAGTATTTCAGTTTTTAATTTGACCTTTGAAGATAGCCAGCAAATCGATTTGACCGCTTTCCTGATTTCCATGATGAAGACAAAGAACTCCTTCGTTTTAATATTACTCGGGTGCCTCGTCGTAACTACGATGTCGGTTAGCCTAAGACGCCAGCAACCAATGTTCGAATTTCATGGGCTATTGGAACACATAACAAGCGCCATACCGAATTATACAGGCGATATAAAAGAAATTCTTGCATTCCTTGAGAATCCACCTCAGCCATCGCCAATTTCCTCTGACCTACAAACCACCTCTTCGAATTCACAGTCATCATCTCCGAAAGCGACTTCAAGTGCTAGTAATCCTAATAGCGAGTCAAATCGCTCTCTCGCTGCAGATTCAGATGAAACTAAGAACAAGACGCCTGCAACGAACGCAGCAAATGCAAGTAACACTACGGAACAGACTCCCGGTAAAAATGCTTCTACGTCTGACACACCTGCGGATCAGACGTTAGATACAGCTTCGAAACCTGTGAGTAATGCTACAAATCAGACGACTGTCAAGAACGCATCTAAAGCAGACACTCCTGTGACTCAGGCATCAGAAACAAACTCAACATCTGTAAGTAATGTCACAACCCCATCGCCTACGAGCAACGCCACAAATTCATCCACCTCGAATAGCACTAACGCCATCGCAGCGAAAAATGAGACAAACGGATCTACAGGACTGGAAGCTGGAGCAAATGGAACAGCTGCATCAAATGAATCAAACGCGACAGCTGCGTCAACTGGACTAAATGCGGCTGCCGGGAATGGAACAGCAGGGCCAACAGGACCAGAAGACCCACTCGTTGGGGCAGGGGGACCGGGATCAGAAGACCCACTTCTTGGGGCACCAGGTGCAGAGCCAGATGACCCACTTGTGGGTGCGGCAGGATCAAAAGAGAAAAATATAACAAATAATACGGTATATCCTACTGGAAATTCTTATCTCGATCAGATGATGGAATGGGTTCTTCATGGTGCGCCTGGCTATCCCTTTGGACATAACGTTATTTTTAACAACAAGACCTTCGTTTACGACTTTTTCTTTCCAAATAACAACAGGACCAATATTTCAGCTGGAGTAGACGGCTATTTGATCATCGCTTCCCGTAAAACCTTTCCGGGCTTACTTTCGAATATTATCTCCATGTCAGTGGGATTCATCGGTCCTTGCGGACTCCATACACCTCATACTCATCCCAGAGGAAGTGAGATCGCATTTGCGGCCCAAGGATCGTTTTACACAGGGCGTTTGGCAGAAAATGGGTCTCCGCTTATCATAAACTTCCTCCGCCCTGGTCAAATGACCGCCTTCCCTAGAGGCAATATCCATTGGGTCGCAAACTTGGAGTGCACGCCTGCAATGTATGTATCTGCTTATGCTGATGAGGATCCTGGCTATTTGGATATAGCCTTCAATTTTTTCCGTATCCCTCCTGAAGTCACCAGTCCGACTTTGGGGTATCTGGATCCTTTCAACATAGAGCTGCTGTCACACTATATGCCTTACAATTTCACGGTGGGCTTACAGGAGTGTGTGGCAAGATGCGGTTTATTCTAAGCAGTTTTAAAAATAATTCATTGTTATTATTCTCCTATTCTCCTAAGATCCAGCTCCGATGTTAATTTTACATACATGCATACTAGTACTAGTGTTTATTTTCTATACCGTGTTGGAATTCATTTGACTAGCAACTTCTCAAGCTAAGACTCAAAGCACCATTAACCAGAGAGAAATTAATGCGATTCATAAATCTGCCAGAATTTTAAAGGGAATATCTCCTATCAGCTATCAAATAACCCTTATTCGATGAAAGGAGCTCTCCTTAACGTTCGTGATAACTTTGGAGTACATAAAAAATTTCTTTTATTAACCCATTGAAAAGAAAAGAGGTGTCGCGATAGGGATTGCTGGCCAACATAAATTAAATGTAAACATAAGTAAAGAGGTTTATAAGCTACACATTCACTTTCAATAGACTATTGAAAACTAATTGAATTGAACTCGCTCAAACCAAACCACATCGTATCAGACACTCATCCAACCCTGTTGTAAAATTCTGTGGAACATGCGCGCGCATATCGTCAATTAAAATAGAGGAAGGATATCCCAGCGAAGGCCGCAATACATCAGTTGGGATTCTAAGAAAGTTTTGTGCAACATTGAGCACATTAGGAATTGCGCTATTAAATGCAGATACATAGTAAGCCGGCTCACAACCCAAGTTAGCGAGCCAGTGAATAGCACCTCTTTGGAATAACGTGGCCATACCAGACCCAACCAGATTCATAATGACTGGATCGTTATTTTGGAAAATAAAACCCGTGGAAAGTGCTCCTGAAATCACAAGTGCCATCTCATCTGCCTCTGGATGGAGATGTGGAGGGTCTAATCCACAAGGCCCCACAATCTCAATACCCATTGAAAGTTCTGTCCATCCGATGAACGGGAAGCTGGTGTTGTCCGCGATGATTTGGACTCCGGCAATACCAGTTGATATTGTCGCATTGGATGGTGGATGGAAAAAATCATAGACATAGAAATTGCCTTTGTCATGATCTTCATCGTCATCGTCTTTATCTTCGTCCTTATCTTCGTCCTTATCTTTGTCATGATCGTCATCGTCATCGTCCTTATCTTTGTCTTTATCTTTATCAGGTTTATCCTTGCCTCCAGGTGGTTTATCTTTGTCTTCGGGATCGACTGATGGATCTTTTTTAGGATCTACTGGAGGAGAGATAGTGTCTGGTAATGCAGTATTTTTGGAGTTTAATAGAGAGTCTCCTGGAGGATCAAGTGGAGGAATCGAGTCTAGTTTCACTGGATCTTTATTTGCTCCACTTGGATTGTTTGATTGAGAGCCAGGACCAGGACCAGGACCAGTCGGACCTAAATTTGAAGGATTGTTGTAATTGCGGTAGATTACTGTTGGCTGCTGAGCTGTACCATCTGCCGTCTTAGTAAATGATGCTTGAATTCGAAGATTTAGTGAAATTGCAAATGAGACAAACAATCCGAAGACAAAAGCGATCAAATAATGCTTGCTTTTCATGAGAGGAGTTCCCTAAGAGGTAACCTAAGTTAATTATTAATTAATTACAGGCTGAAGTGAGATTCATTTGTTTGCATCTTTCTTTTTATTTATCCGTTTAATTTGCTCGTTTACTAAAAAAAAAAATTCCTTGCGAACTATCGATAGATGTGTGAAGAGAATTCAAAACAGACAGAAGAAAAAAAAAAACCCAAATATTCAGAGTTCATTCGATATAATTTATTTAAAATGCCAGGAGGAAACCATATAGGTTGCTGTTCTTACGAGGTCTACTAAGCTTGCACGACACTGGAAATAGAGTCCCCAAAAATTGGAAATGATGAAATTACAATCAAAAAAAAGGAAATCATTCGATGAATTCGCATTCAAAGCGCTTAAACGATCCCCAATTCTCACCCCCATAGTATTTTGCTTTAGTATCGTGAAAAAGGGAATTAGAATTATATGGCCCTATCAAAAAATCTGAAGTTGATTCAACTAATAGCCTCACTCTGGTGAAATAATACTGCATTTATATCGCCATTCTTCTTAGATTCTCATTAATGATGCTGTTCGATGATACTAATGGTGCTAATTAAACAATTACGATCCCAAAATAGTGCTACAAAGTTACTTAAAAGGGAAGACGAATTTAAACTTACAGGTGAATATACCAACTCCGATAGCTTTTCATTTCGCGGAGGTAATTACAGCACCTTTATTTGTACGAAGTCATTTTGTAGTTCTCCTTTGGAAAAATTCATATTATATTTATTTCTTTTTAATATAAAAACTTACTCTCTTATGTTGGAAATTACCTGAACATAGAGAAATAAAGACTTGATATTTGGGAACTTCTCAATGCTTTCATTTATTATACCATCAAGATCGGCCTTTAAATGATTGTGATGATCTGCTAGTATAAAATTAAAATTACAAGGCTCATTGAAAATGGATTTATCATAGTGTCGGGTGATTAACACAAATAAATATGCACTAAGATTATGACTAAAGCACATTCAGTTCTCATTATTACAATTTAAACCTAATATCTCCATTGATAGAAGCAATTGAGCATTGCATTGCCAACTCAAGCCAAGCCACACCTTATCAGACATGCGTCTAGTCCTGCTGTAAAATTCTGAGGAACATGAGCCCGAATGTCTTCTATCATAATAGGATGAGGATATCCCAGTGATGGCCGTATTATATCAGTTGGAAGCCTAAAAAAATTCTGCGAAACATCAAGCCGATCCATTTGTGAATTATCAAATGCAGACACATAGAAAGCTGGCTCACAGCGCAGGTTAGCTACGAAGTGAATAGCACCTCTTTTAAAGAAAGTCGCCATGCCAGGCCGAAGAAAATTAATGATCAACGGGGCTTCATTTCTTCGAATGAACCCGGTGTAAACTTCTCCTGAAATCAGAAGCATTAGCTCTCGAGCAGCTGGATGAAGGTGCGGTTGCTCCAACCCACAAGGGGCTACGACTTGAACACCCATGGCGACTTGATCCCATCCAATGAATGGGAAACTTCTGTTATCGGCGATAACTTGGATTCCAGCACATCCTTCTGAAATCACTGCGTTTCTTGGTGGATTGAAGAAATCATAAACATATGGATTTTCATACTCCTCCTCCTCGTTGTCCTCTCCATTCTCTGACGATCCTTCGTCTGAACCCCCATTCTTATCTCCCTTTTTGCTACCTGACGCAGAAGAATTGCCTTTTGTAGTATTTTTGGGTGGACTGGCAGATATTGAGGCATTTCCACTTGGTGCTGTTGCATTGGGAACAGAAGATGTTGTAGTATTTGTAAAAGATGGTACATTATTGGGAGAAGATCGTGTATTTGTTGCTCCAGGCGTGGTAGTGCCAGGAGACTGCCTTTTTGCACTTGGTGTGATTGAAGCGGTCCAATTCAAGTCTTTAGGCGTGAAATAAGTAAAGGTATGAGGAGGCACCTCATCGAAATCATCCCACATCATCGCCTTGGACTCCCGGGATCGAAAATTTAGTGAAAGTGCGAATGAAATTAAGAATGTAGAGACAACTGCAGTCAAAAACTGTTTCTTTTTCATGAAATAGCAGAATGGGCAATAGTACGCTCGGGCGTGATATCAATTGATTACAACCCGAGCGAAAATACTTTAAATAATCAAATCTTTCTTTTATTTATCCGTTGATTTTGTTCGTTGATAATAATGAAAATCATCGAATGATTAATTAAAGGCGCCGAAACAGGTAGCTGGAAAAATTCTCATGAATTCTTATATGTTTTTAGAAGTTTCACATCAATATGAATTTCCAAAAACTTTCATTTACGTGTCAGCAAAGCAACCAAATTCTACGTTTACAGGGTGGGCTCGTCAAAAATAGCCAAAAACCATACTTTGACAGTCTGAGGGTAAAGTCATCTCTTTGTGTAGAATTAAAAAGAAAGCTCACAGTTCATACCAGTGAAGTGTGAAGTTCTCGAGGAACAATTGCTGACTTCGTGATCAATTCGAAAAACGGAGCGAAATCAACTTACATGACTAATTTTAATTTCGAAAATTAATGATGAATGCCGTTGAACGGCATAAAATAAGTATTCTTCTTCTCCTTTAAAGCTCTATAAAAAGTACCAGGGTTTGGGGTTTGTTGGTTTGAAAATGTGTGTTATTCACGAATTTCTATTTTTTTTTTTGTTGCTTAGGTAAGGAAGATAGATTTCTCCAGAAGCTTTGTCCCATGGATATCGTTCAAATTTGTGATGGTAGTTTCAAATATTTAATTGTATTCCGGACTTCTGGCAGTAGGACAGAGGGGATAGGTATTCTTCTTAATCATCTTAAATACTAGAATTGGTTTTTTTTTTTGGGTTTTTTTGTTGTTAAGAACCGAAAAAATTCTGAAATATCCATTGTGTTTCTTCTGAAATCAATTGAAGATGGCGAGAAAAGTATCATGCTTCACTTTATTCGAGCTTCTCAACAGCCACACCGAATCTTCACCTCAAGATCTCTATAGTGAAGACAATTTGAAGTTGTAGTTAAGCATAAAGAACCATTAGTATATCGATTGATATATGCTGAGTCCTAGATAAGATTCATCCATTCATAATAAATTAAATTTCAAACTTTTCATGGATATTTCAACCATGGTCAGTCTCATCATAAGTCCTAACTCTCGATAGGGTTTGGATAACCCTATGTACTTCTCTTGGCTGCAACCCAAAACGGTGTATTCACAACTTGGTAAAATCTTGCCCTCTCGGAATCTGCCGACAGCAGTGGAAACCTCACCAAGAAGGGTTGAATCGTTCTTTTTTTTCAATGACTTTCCTATCGATGCAACTCTTTAAACAAATGTTGATTGCGTTGGCAAAAATTTACAATAAAAATCCCTTGAGGCACTGAACAATTAGAGCATCCATGCTCCCGAAAGACAACCACAATGGCACATTCTTAGCTAACATACACGGCCAAAATAATACAGAGTACTAAGACCAATCTCTTCTAAAATATCCAAAAGACAAGCGCGTCAATTTTTCCATATAAACGAGGAATAATCATTTCTTTCGAACTTATCGGTGTCTGAAGCTTAAAGAGCTGAAAGAGCGAGATCTACATCTCATTCCTCGTTTACTCAATGCCTTAGCACTTTTTATCTGTTCTAACTGGGAAGTTCTCATCAGATTCAAATCAGAACCTGATTTCTGGATTTCAGTGAATAAGCAGTTTTTAGAAAAAAGAATTTTTATTAAACGCTAATGACAGCTTTCCAGTTAATTAATTTTGGACTGAAAAACTACTGCCATTTGCTGAATCCAATTAGTGTTTCTCTTTCCTGACCTCGGATCGATGATAATACTCTATTCTTCTAATGATAACGATGACATCACAGTGGTTTGAGAACTTTTTTTTTTGCAAATTCGAACAGGATGAAAGAATCCAGCATTTGACCATATTTCACTAGCGGATATGAATAATTTTACAAATTTATTCGCCGCTGGTTTTCCTGACAACAAGTAAATTACGCCATTCAGTCCCTGGAAACTTTTTCAGCGAACATGAATATCTGCTTGCCAAGGCCAGTACGCTTTTCCCTATATAAACTTCGATTCCGACATATAACCATTATCAAACTAACTATTTCAACTACTAAATCACTTCAAATGACTAACAAAAACCTTCTTATTGCGACAATCTTAGTACTTTCTCTCGTCTTCGCTTCATCACTTGAACTCAGACGAGAGGCTGGAACTCAGCAGCCATTTGCTACTTCAGCTCCTGTAACCACAGATACGCTAGCCGCTTCGACCGTCGACTCAGCACCTGCTGTGAAAACCACTGCAGCGCCTTTGACGACAACTGCTGCTCTCCAGGCAGACCAAACTCCTCAGACATTAAATGCCACAGCTGCCCAAACCAGCGCCCCAGTGACTCAATCTGCATCAAAGCCTTACTATCCTCCTCCTACTTTTCCACCTATCGACGATATTGATGCAAAAATGACTAAACTCATGCTTGCGAGAACCCAAACCCAGCGTATGGATATCCTCAATAACGATAAGGATTTTGTTTTTGATTTCTTTGACCCAAGCGTCAATGTCACTTCAAGAGGCAGAGGAGGGAAAACAATCACTGCGGACCGTGAAAATTTCCCAGGTATATTCGGCAATGGCATGTCCATGACCGTTGGAATCATTGGCCCTTGTGGATTGAACACTCCTCATTCCCACCCAAGAGCGACGGAATTAACCTACGCTATCAATGGGACGTTCGATATTGGTTTCATTGCTGAAAACGGCGCTAGGGTTGTTGCTAACACGGTTTCTCCCGGCCAAATGACGGTGATTCCAAAGGGCGCCACGCATTGGATCGCTAACCTCGGATGCAGCAGCGTGTCGTTTGTTTCTTCATACAACGACGAAGACCCAGGATTTTCACAACTGGCTCAGACGCTGTTTGACCTTCCTGAAGATGTGCTCACGGCCACATTAGGAGGTGTTGACGACTCCACGATTGGATCTATCGCAGCCAGCATTCCTGCTGACGTTTCCATGGGATTGATGACTTGTCTCAAGAAATGCGGGTTTGTTAAGCCACCTCGCCGCACTCCTACCTATCCTACCTATCCTAGCTATCCAGGCTATTCAGGATATGGCAATCCGACCTACTCAAACTCTAACAATAACAATAACCAAAATACCATTAATTATCCTGACTTTGGATATTAAGGGAATGAGATGGCCGCCGGAAAGAATGGTTAGTTACTAAAAGACTGTAAGTAATAATAATAGCAGCATTTTTTGATAATAATTTCGTTATTCAATCATCAAAGTAAATATGAAAAAAATATCTCTATTCAAAAGTATATTGTGCTTATTTCTATGCGTAATTCAAAAAAGAATAATTCAAAGAAGCTCATAAAAATTTTTCGAGTCAGTTCAATAACATCGCAAACACTTTCAAAATAGACCATTCAACGAATTTATAAAGGATATCGTCTATCCCCTTCCTCCATATAATTGTTATTCCAATGGTAGAGAAGATTAGAGCTTTCCTTAACACCTTTTCCACTATTCGCATTTTATATACAAATGCATATAGTTTCATTAAATAAAGCCAGGGTTTTTGATGTAGCTAGAAGTCAAAATGCAGGTAGTTGATTCAAATCTCTGAGTATGAAAGTATGGAATTTATTTACGAGTATCTAAGAGAAACCTATAATTTATTGTTGCTTTGTCCTGAGCTTTCTCGAGTTAAATTATCGTTGAAAGAAAGCCATTAATTAGCGTGTTTATTTCTCTTGTACAGCCTCCTCATCTCTGACCGCTGTTGTACAAAAGAGATAAATTCATTTCAAACGATGCATATGCTATGAGAGCCCAAGCTTCAAATCAAGAAAATCTTTTATCAAACGCACTTTGCTATTCGATTGTGCAGGCTGATTAGGCACAGACTGTTCGGTTTGACCCGTCGCATTATCATTCTCCGGCTGATCCAATTTAAAATTACACTCGCTCTCACTTGCTGATTCATCTAGGTCTAGCGGCTCGAGTTCATACTCAAGGAGATTGAGTTCTCTCAGTTCTAACGGTCTAGAAGAAGAGTTACGAGGAATGCCCAACGGGAATTAAAAAGCAGAGCAATGAAGCAAGGGAAAAGATGAAGATTCAATGGTACCTGAGTACAGGTGTCTCAGGCTCGATCTTTTCAGCAAGGATGCTGCTCTTTTGATTTGTTTGTATGTTTTTGTTAGTTATTTCCGGCTCATCGTCACTGAACTCGTCGGATTTTTCGTGGCCAAGTTCTTCATCGTCGTTCATGGTTTATTTTTATCGTCGTATTTTATTAATTCCTTAAACCTGTCTCAGAACATTCAAAACATTCCAAAGGCAAATCGAGAATATTAGAACTCAGAGGCAATAAACTACATTTCCCTTTAATAATTAGTAACTTAATCTCGTCATGCTTTCAGATTTTGACGGGTAACCTTATCCGCGGGTCATCCCATCACCTTTTATTCATCAAGAAATATGCTCGAAGATAATTAAGTTTTTAATGCTAATTAGTTGCAAGTAACCTCCGTCAATGCTTCAACCCCTCAGTCGAAACGTGGTTACCATTCAAACCACGAGAATTGGGGTGATATGAATGTGTAAGAACATTTTAATAAAATTTATTAGCCCTTTGACATCGGCTACAGCGTAAATGAACAACGAGGTAATTCCTGCAATACTGCTTTTCCTTAAGCTTGTCTCCAGCAAAATCGCCCAGAAGCTCAAAGAGGAGGGTTTTTCCAAGACGTAAACCCCGCGAGACAATTTTTCTATGATACAAAGCCATTGAATATCGGTAACTTATGAAAAATAATCGTTTTGAACTCAAGTTCCACAGACAATCCTAGTTTCCTCGACGATGAAGGCAGAGTAAATAATCAAAGTCAGTTACGACAGTCGTTTTTGAATGTATTGGGCGGCGAACTCGGAAACAGTACCTATCAGCTTTCAGTTATTTGAAATAATTTTGAAACTTTGCAGTTTCTGTTATCGGAGCAGCGAAAATTCTCCCTGATCAGTCAATTGATGTGGGCGGCAAAGGGTTTGGTGGCAACATATTAGATAACAGCCTCCTCAAAGAGAGTAAACCATGAGAATTTTCAGAAATAAAGTTTTTTGACCATATAGAAGCACTGTTTCAACCTGAGAATGAGCTTCCAAAGACTGAGGGGCAGCAAGTGCAAGAGGATCATTACAGACTAGGCGAAAAAGTTAGTAAAGGAAAGGGGTCAAAATATACGCAATTTGATAACAGCGAAAGCCAGATTGACGAAGAGCAGCAGCAACAGGCACCACATTCTGTGTTTAAGCAATACGAGGACGATGATATTGATCTGGAATATAACTTCAACAATCTTCTTAACAACATTGAAAATTTAAATCCCGAGCTGCTGCAGCAAAATCCAACGCCTCAGCCTCAGCAAGTACCTCAAAATAATGATCCACAGAGAGCAGCTGGGCAAAATTATCAGACAGAAGCACAGCAACAAGCGGCAGTTAACGTCCCAGAAATACCGGAAGAAGAGCTCAACAAAATTTACAATTCTTATGCGGATATTAATCACTACCTGCTATTTTTTTACACTGGGCTACTTTCAATAAATTGCAATGTTGTGCCGCCTATTACCATTTTTGGAATCATGTGGGCAGTGGATATCCTTGTATTTTGGAAGAATATCAGAGAGTTTCGATCAACGCCTGCAGATGAAGGGGGTAAAAGGAGGAAATACATGGCACTGGCAATCGAATGTATGCTATATGCGCTCTGCAAGGTGAGTATTCCTCAGATCGTGAATAATTGAGTCTACTTAGGGGTATATACTGTACTCGCTGAGGGTAAATCCGGAGTTTCTCATGACATATACAATCGGACCGTGTCTCTGTTACACGATAATCCTCTGTGGTGTCGTTGGTACTGTCGGCACAAGCGTTGACATTGTAAACTGATCTTTTATTGCGTGAAAGGGACTTATCCTTTTGGTGTTCTAGGCCTGGCTCTGTTTCAGATTTCTATTTTGGCTGCAAATGCTAATGGTTTTCATGAAGCTCGATAACCTCATCGATTGGGATTGGAGAGGAGTATTCTGGCTGTTCTGGTTCATTTTCTTCTTGGTGGCGTTCTACTGCGCTGGTCTCTTGCTTGTGCTGACCTGTCTTCTCTATTTCCTCATCGTAAAACAAATACAAGGCTACCAATGTAACCTATCATAACTAAGCACTAACAACAAATTCACTGAATAGTCTGTGGGCTGCTTTGGCTTTTGGTGTTTTTGGCTGGAAACTCGGTAGTGGTCTTCGGAATCATCACAGGTTTTGTTCGTCAACAAGAGATTCCAACCAATAAATGTAATCCAAAATCCATCCTAAACCATGCTAATGGGATTTGCAGCCTTGCTTGAGTACTCTATGCTTGGAGGGATCGCCCAGCAAGTTTTTATGATGATTTTCTCTCGAATTTTCAAAAAGCAGCTGAAGTATGATTTTTTCCTTTGAGAGACCATCAACTGATTATTAACTAAGGGAGTTTTTCTTGCAGATCCTTCGTCAAGATACGACTGAACAGCGCCGAAGGACCCGTACATCTCAAAATCTATTCGTTAACTGTAAACTTTTTACGCTACTCTTAGGCAAGGAAATCACCTATGAGCAAGAGCAAGAGAGAAACAATTACCCAGGCTTCTTAATAATGTTTTCGCCAACGTATTTCATGACATACGAGCAAAGAATGAAATTGAAGAAACAAAGACCAGCACTACTTAACAGACTTAGAAACATAAAATATCGTAATAGATAACTCCTCTGGAGTTTAATCTCTTCATGTTATGTAGAGAAAACGCATGCAAAACGACCTGAGATGATGGCGAGAACTATCCTGCAGAATCTAACAACTACTACCAATAAGAATTTGCTATCGCCGCAAACGTTAGGAGACAAAATGAATCTGATTAGTGATACTAATGCTGTTAGTATCTCCACAGTGGGCAACAAAAAATTCAATTTTCACCAAATGACCAAAGGAACTGATGACACTGAGGCAAAATCTGCTGCATCGAGTTCGAGCAACCTTCAACAACTCGTGTCTCCAGGCAGGGTGCTGAAAATAAAGAAGGGTATACAGAATAAGTCCTACATTGATACTCGAGTTATCGAGGCTGCTCAGAAACAGTTGGAACGTGAGAAAAACGTGGAGAAATTAGAGAAAATACAAAGCGAAGGAGTGGATAAACAGAGAAATGACAATCTTAGTCAAGTAGATAACGAAAAGAGGTATAGCTCTACCATTATCTCACATAATTTACAATGTTGGGTTGAAAGCGTGCTGAGTGAAGGTGACGCAGAGTACGTTGAAGGTGGGCAAAATCTATCGCAATTATTGTCCATTCCTTTGCCAAATAAGCAGGGAGAAGTGACTAAAGATAAGGAAGAGCCTTGTCAGGTTTGCTTTGACAAGGTTCCTGATGCCGTCATTATGAGCTGCGGGCATGGTGGACTGTGCTATGAGTGCGCTTTGATGATATGGAAGAAATCGCCTGATTGCTTCATGTGCAGGAAGGTAAGGACTTAATAACATTCGATCTCATTGATTTGTTAGCCCATTGAGAAAATATTGAAAATCGATGTGAATTCCAAGAAAAGAGGGATAACTAAGGTTATCGGCTCGACCAAGATGGTCATGAAGGATGTTGAGTGCACTGAAGACCAGAGCCAGGCGGAAGATTCTCAGTTTGAATCGAGTGCCAGTCCATCAAGACAGTAATAATTCGAAAGTGATAGAATTAAATAAGAGCCACGAGCCACACTCAGCAGATAAACGATTTTAATAACTATTATTTTTGTTTCTTTTCAGAGATAGTCTATTTCAGATTTGACGAATGTCCTTCCTTAATCGATGATTACATATATGCACATCTTGTGATAATTATTTCTCCTGAATATTATTCCCTTGAATTTTCGCTCATTATCTGTATGATAAATTCCGCTTTTGGTTTTACAGTATTATTGCAATCCTCATTTTATCGAACTGAATAATAATCATGTAAATTGATAAGATCACTATGAAACTCCAAAATGAAAGCATAACTGTGATGGGCAGCCGACAACTCTGAGTTTGTGACGCTGTGTTTTAATTTTCATGAAAATATTTTTTTCATGGAATCGTGGAATGAAGATTTTCTTTCATAAATACAGAATAGAATATTCAGAACTCTTGGGCGGCTAAACTCATCAGAAAATAAAAAAACTAACTTATAGAAGATAACGCTGCGGTATATATATATGTAGCCATTTCTCCAGAAATTCTATCGTCCAGAAGGCCCTATTCTCTTTAAATGCATTATTTTGGTGATTTTGTTTCCTCGCTGAACCTCGACACTCCACCTGCATTAGTCGTATTACCGCTGACTTTAGGGGAATTTCCTGCAGATCTATTATCCAATAAAGAGTATCGTTTTCCCGATGAGTTCAACTTGGCCTGCTTATCAGCAGCCTTCTGGAAGTGGGATCCGCCGTCGCTCTGACTATCCGAAGGACTGCTATCATAACCGCTTTTATTGCCCACAGAGTTGCTTCTCTCTCTGAACTGCGAATTTTTAGGACTCTCGCTATCGCTGTCAGCAGCATGCATTTTCATATTTTTGAAGATAGCTGCCTTCATAAGATCATTGCCACCGCCGCCACGGCCTCCTTTCGCGAATTTTGACAACGAGCTTGGGTTAGAGCCTTGACTGACGGGTCCTTGACCGATCAATAAAGAGTTATTGTTTGATCCGACGCCAGCAGTAATAGTGTCGGTTCTTCCGTTGAGAACTGGCTGGCCCACGTCAATATAAAGGGAATCTTTCTGCTCGTATCTTTCTTTGGCGTATTTGCTGGTGTCTTGCTTGCCTACGCTTATTGGGCTTTGAATTTCTTTGGAACCAGAGCTTAACGGCGAACTAAGCCAATTAAACAAATCAATATATTTCAAGGGAAAATGTTAATTACTCTCTGCCTTTTGAATCAGAAACATTCTCCGAGACTTTAGAAAAATCTAGAGGAACAGGGACAAAGTAAGGGTGCTTGAGCGCATCAGCGGCTCTCTTTCTGCGCCTTTGATCGAATTCAAGCAGTTCAAGGAGCAAGCTGAGGCCTATATAATATCCATACGAAGTTAAAGTATGAAAAAACTTGTGATTGTTAGCATACCTTCCTTGCTTATCTTCGAAGAAGGATTTTTTAACTCTTGCTTCACAGTCGCGATCGCTTCAAACTCGGCCGTGAACTTTCGGTTTACTTTCAAAATCTCAGAAGCGTTTGGCGCGTCAAAGAAAGGATAACCAAACAACCTGGAAAAATTTAGCGTTATTAAACTCTGCACAATGCGGAATTGCTTTACATGTAAAAGAATATACATCCCGCTGAAAAAACATCACATCTGTCATCGTAATACGTCAGAGGATTCTTCTCGTCATATTTGAAGACCTCAGGTGCGATGTAGCCCGGAGTACCGCATTTTTTGAATATGTAAGTGTCGATTTTTATGAACGTCGCGAGTCCAAAATCAGCGATTTTTAGCTTATCTCCCTTATCCAGAAGGATATTATCCGGCTTGAGGTCTCTATGCATGATTCCCTTCTCTGCGAGGTAAGCAAGAGCGTCCAAGAGACTTCTCATCATATTAACAACCTTGATTTCGTTGTAAGTCTCTCTGAATGTCGATTTTTTCAGCACGTCTTGCAGCGCCTTGCCTTGAATCAGCTCCAACACCAAATAAATTGACTTTTCCGTTTCGAAAACCTCGTAGAGCTTAATGATATTCTCGTGATCACAGCATCTCATAATGTCGATTTCGTTGATCATGCTTGGCTACACAGAAAATCAGACGCGCGAAGCGCAATTGAACATTACCTTAGCATTATTCTTGTTCGAAAGGATGATGCTTTCCTTTGTAAAGGCCTTCACGGCGTAGGATTTCCCAGTGGCTTTAGATTCCACGAGATAGACCTTAGCAAAGCTGCCTTTGCCAATCATCTTCAGTGCTTTATAGTCTTCGTGGAAAGTTGTTTGAACGCAGATTCCTTTCAGTGAATCAAACCAATTTTTGATCACATCTTCGTTTTTCGAAGTGAACTCATAGGTATTTCCGTTCTTGGTCAAGGAAAACCCGTTCTGAGGTCCGGTGAGTGTTTTCACTCTTGAGTTTGAAATTTCAAGCACTGCTTCAGGCTGTTTCGAGGAGCTATCCTAATTAATTTATAGAAAAGGACATCATGAGCCGTTTTGTCTAGTGGAAGTTATACCTTGAATTGAATTATGCATCGTTGGTAGAGAAGAAAATGACCCTGAATGAGACTTGAAGAGTTGAGTTGCGTTCTGGTGAGGGTATCAGCGAGGTAGGGTTTGTGCTTCAATGTGTCCCTGAAAGGTGTTTTTTCGAGCTTTTCCCACTCGAATTTGATATTCAGATCATCATCGTCGAAGAAAGAGGGGCGGGTATTGGATGTACTGGCCATTGTTTGCCCGGTTTTGGAATTAACTTCTGAAAGAAGAGGGAAGTAATAAAAATTTATTAAATGCGTAAGCACCCTTTAAATATAAGCTGATTAATTGCTCAAATGTAGTGGTGCTGTTATTATTATTCTATTGCTATTTTTAAATTGTTCACAGAAAACGCAACTTCTAAATAAGGTATGATACATTGCAATTTTAGGGGAGAGAAAGAGAGGTCAATTTGTATGACAACGTAGTTCTCTGATAAAGTAGAATTCGCCTCTACGGTATTGGGAGCAAGGATATAGAGCAGACATTGGTTTCAATTGAATTTTTTGATATTAGGATTTTTCGAAGAGGAAGTAGAATACTTGTTAAGAAGGACAGCATCGTATTATCGAAAGCACTATGCATAGCGAGCTCACACACTACTTGACCTTTAACTACTTAAATGGCAAAAACAAAAACAGATCTTCGGTGTACATGACTATAAATATAACTGAATGCTTTCTGGTTTCATTGTCTTGCCTTCTTTTCAGCAATGTTGATAGAGTCTAGTCAGGAACAATGGCAATTTCGTTGTTTTTTTGGTGATCAAGCACAGAATAATATATTCGAACAGATGTTAAATTATTCAACTTAATACGAGTTGCGAGAGTATAGCATTCTATAAGACAACGTGGCCGAGTGGTTAAGGCGAGAGACTAGAAATCTCTTGGGGTTTCCCCGCACAGGTTCAAATCCTGTCGTTGTCGAATTTTTTTTACTAATAAAATTTGTTGATTTTCTTTTTTTCAATGACTAATTTTGTTTTGACAGAGCTCAACAAAAAAGAAAAAAAGATTGCTATGGCAAAAAAGTTATTTTTTATTACCTCCATTACTGTCAAAAAGGCGACTCAAGGTTTATGAGAAGTTGGCGTTCACAAAAGAAACTTTCTTTTCTTAAGATTAACTCGTTTGAGGATTTGTTTATATATAACCAAACTGCAAAACAAATTAGAGTGTTTCTATTTGTTGAGTGAGTGTTACTCATAAGACATAGTTAAAGTTTTGAACATGTGAGAAAAAAATTCACTCATTAAGTTATTTGATGTCATATTACACGTTGAAATTGAGAAGTAAAATTATAAATTAATAATTCAAAAATTTAATTTCCGAATCAATTGCAATTGCTGCAATTAGATATCATCAACCCAGTTCATGCTGTAACGCTTAAGAGTTGCATTGTCTCTGTCTAACGTTCTATAAACGTTAGGGCGTTCGGTGAGCCAGGTAATGAAATTAATAACAAATAGGTCTTATATTCTGGCTGCTTTACAATAGTGTAATCATGGTAATTCCATAAAGACAATGAATAAAATAACAGACTATCAATTTTCTTTCACACTTGACCATACAGTTTAAAATTTCGTCATCAGGAAATGACTGTTACTTTGATCCAGCAAACATAATATAAACTGCCATGAGCACAAGAAGATTAATATACAACAAATAATTTGAATTTAAAATGGACACACACTATCATATAGTTTTGTAATAAATAACAGGCACTCTGAGAACAAAAAGCTTGATAAACCAATCATAAATAACACTTCCTATATACTAATAAAGAGTATTTATCAATTGATATACCACTCTTCAAACTATTTATTTAATCGCCTCTCTATGTACTTCAGCATTGTCTACAAAGATGGCTTTTTTCCAGAATATGTCGCGCTCTTTTGGCGACGAATTATAGAGATTTATGAGGTTTTCAAGAGCGAATTATGAAGCAAATAGTTGTTAGCGAACAATAAATATATATATAGGTTTTTATTGCATTATTATTGCTTAGGAAACTGTACCTAAAATCACGATAAGATATTTTTTTGTTTTTTTTACATTTGTGATTTCTTCAGCTTCCGTCTCTCTAATGCATATATACATATTCACTCGTTTGGTCGATAATAATTAGAGTTATGATTGCATGATTATGGTTTAGATTCGTTTTTCGATGTTTCACTGTCTTGTCCATATTTTAGTGTTTGCCCCATGTTTTGATTCATCCCTGGGTACATTCCATAGCCATATAAGGGCCCACTGTTAGTATTTGGTGAAAAGAATGGTCCGTTCTGACCTGGTCCTCCCCAATTAGGTCCCATATGAGAGATATTCGGCTGCTGGTTCAATTGATTGGAGCTTTGACTCTGATTTTGGCTTTGGCTGCCATAGGATCCACTGGTCGATGGGCTAGGATAGTTGCTGGGATAAAAGCTCGGATAACCTGGATAACTTTGTCGCTGCGGATACCCGGGAATCTGATTGCTACTCTCAGCTTCCGGATTAAAGCCTTGAGAATGTGTCATCATAGAAGGATTCATCAAGTTACCTGGATGATTATATGACGGCATGTATCCATGCTGCTGGGTCTTCTGGGAGCTCATTGGCATAGACTGCTGTGGCTGTTGCTGAATCTGCGGTTTTTGGATATTTGAAGCGTGTGTGTCCCTTTGCCCTGACGTTTGACTCGTCTGGCTGGGACCAGAAGTTGATTTCATACCTTGAGACTGGTTGAAATTTGGTGGATAGAGGTTCTGGAACTGAGGGTTTTGCAGAGGTGGCATGGACATAGGACCGCCAAATGGGTTATAAGGTGGCGGATTTCCAAATTGTATGTTTGGATCAGGCACCTTATTCTCATCAGACTTAGTTTCTGAAGAGTTCTGATTAGTAGTATTCGTCGTAGGCGGGACCGACATGCCCTGTGTCGCCAGCAATGAGCTAAGGAATTGAGCGATGGAATTCGGTTGATAGGGGTTATAAGGCACAAAGAGCACGAAAGTCCCCTGAGGAACTTGAAATGGTGATGACGCGAAAGGGTTGAACCCTCCTCCCATCGCGAATGGATTCTGCTGAGGGAAATTTGGCCCTAAGAATGGTGGCGGGTAATTCTGCGGGAAAGGTTGACTGCCAGGATACTGCTGCGTTGGTTGCTGTGAAGAGGAGCTTTGTGGGTTACTTTGTTGCATTGGCTGCTGTACACTTTGCCCTGGCAACGAACCAGCCATGGTAGATGTACTAGATGTACCTCCAGTAGATTGGCTAAGTGGCTGACTGCTTCCGAGATCCTTGACTTGAGGGTTTGCTGGAATATTCGAAAAAGGAGCTCTTCTCCTAATGATCTCGTCCTGCACCTGCTTCGGAGTATATTTCTCATTCTTCCCAGCTTCACTTCGATGGTAATACTCCTCTTTCTCATTGCAAAAGAAGTTCTTTGTATCTGCTTTCTTTATCTGGAGTTTTATCACATACAAATCCGTGATCGGCTCGTTCGACTGGTTCCTGACTTCAATGAAAGAGATAGAGTAGTCGTTATTGCCGGGCTTCGGACTGAACCTCTGCAGAGAATTTATCACCGTCTGCTTAAACTGATCGCGCTCTTCAAACTTCATAGGAACTCCGGTCACGCGACCTGTCTCCTCAAAGCCTAAGAAAATCCACCCACCTTCTGTATTCAACATCCCACAAATCGACTTCGTGATCGCTTTCGGCTTCTTTAGCTCTTTAATCTTGGTGATGAATTGGAAGCGCTGCTTGTTTGCGATTGGTATTTCTTCGTTTTCAATAAAGAACGCTCTTGTGGCTACATTTTCATCCATCGGCCCTTTTTCCAGCGCCTTTTGCCCGTCTTTTTTGTGCCCATTTCTTTTCCTCTCACGCTCATCGCTGCTCTTCCGGTCTTTCTTATCTAAGAATGGGATCGCTTGAAGCGAGGTCGCATTATTCGTCGTTGTTAGCGTTGGAGGTGTTGATGTGGGTCGAATGTTATTAAGATCAACGCCACCTTCTGCTTTATCCTCTTTTTTCCCTGGCTCGCCGAACGGCTGAGAGCTCAGTTTCAGCATCCCGCCGTCCTTTTTATCCTTTCCTTTGAATCCCTTCAGTTTCGCTTCCGGTGAGCCAGTTGGGTTCTCCTGCACAATTTCCTTCTTTTGCGCGGCCGCAGATTGTTCGGGCTTCTCCAATATCTTACCAGGCGGAGGCTCAATTTTTGAAGTAGGCCGTTTAATAGTTTCAGCTGCGCTTTTCGTTTTCTTTGGCAAATTGCCTCCTACGCTTCCTGATCCTGCGCTGGTTGTCCTAGATATCCCAGCATCAGCTTCGACATCAGGCAGCTTCTCGTTTTCAGCATCTACTGGTTTATGCGGCTTATTTCGGTCAATTCCTACTCTCGCCTTCAGTATTTCCGTCCAGCAGTCTTCCTCTTCCTTTTTGTGCACGTAAGGACAATACTTATTCTTATCGCACTCTTTGCCGAGGTTTTCTTCACAACTGAACTTTTTATAATAAAGCGGGTGATAGTAGCTCTCAAAGAAATTATGACTGAAAAAGCATTTCTCCTTAA
>ENA-UOTX01001199-UOTX01001199.1-compost-metagenome-genome-assembly--contig:-NODE-1199-length-21134-cov-3.985326_pt1 | contig 21134 bp, 18 predicted proteins | sample MGYA00238143_ERZ746982 | MGnify/ENA primary metagenome ERZ746982 (study PRJEB28758, sample SAMN06268862) | compost metagenome | isolation source: single cell | place: USA: California, Emeryville, Joint... | reverse complement strand
CTGAGGGCCTCTATCAGGATCCCATCAGCGGCAAATGCAATCCTTGCAATCCTTCCTGCATTGGTTGCACTGGCCCTGGCAACAAGCAATGTGTACAATGCAGTACCGGCTATTACAAGGCCACTTCGTTGACAACTTCCGAATCGAGCTGCGTAACCACTTGCCCAGATGGCTATTGGCCAGATAATTCTCAGAATACTTGTTCACATTGTGACTCAACGTGTGAAAGTTGCACCGGACCCGAAAGCACCTCGTGTTTGACTTGCAAAAGCGGTTTATACTTCCAGCCAGCAACCAGATTATGCCTTTCCTCGTGTCCCACTGGGTATTGGCTCAATACTGTCTCCCAAGAATGCTCACCATGCATGTTGGAGTGCGCTTCATGCAGTTCCAGTTCCTCCTGCCTCACTTGCAGCTCAGGCTACTTCGTACAGCCCAACTCCAATGAGTGTGCAGACTCTTGCCCTCGAGGGTACTATCAAAACGCCACGAGCAACAAATGTCTATCTTGCCATGAGTCTTGTGAAACTTGCACTGGTCCGACTAACAATGAGTGTACGGATTGCAAACAAGGCTTTTTCCTTCAGCCCTCTTCGACCACTTGTCTAAAGACCTGCCCAGTGCTAGGATATTGGGCTGATGTCCAAAACAATATCTGTTCCGCTTGTGACTTGTCCTGCGAGACCTGCAAAAGCTTAAGTGATGGATGCTCCACCTGCAAGAAAGACTTCTTTTTGCAGCCTCATACTAATGCATGTGAAGCTGATTGTCCCCCAGGCTTCTACCAGGATGATCAAGGAAACACATGTAAGCAGTGTAATTCCTCCTGCTACATCTGTGATGGGCCGACGGATACTCAATGCTATAGTTGCAGCAAGGGGTATTTCCTGCAGCCAGCAAGCACGATTTGCATGAGCTCTTGTCCCGAGATCGAGTATTGGGAAAATCCCTTGGATAATACGTGTACTTTGTACACAACGTTCGACGAGTGGTCATTTTGGACTGCTCTAGTTTACATTATCTGGCTGGTATTCACTCTCCTCATGATTAAAACTACCTCCCTTGAAGAGTATTGCCTCGTTGAACCGCTTCGACAGCAATCGAAGGATATCAGACCGACTATCCTCTACAAAATTGTGCTTTCAGTGGAAGTTTCGCATCCTCTGGTGTCAATCTACCTATACAATGATCCTGAAATAACAAAAGTGACACGAACTTTCTTCTACTTTATCCGATCAATGATCCTATTCTCATTCTCTGCGATAATGATGGGCAGTGATCCTGTAAGATCTTTGAAATTAACACATTGACTAATAACCTCTAGGAAACCGCGAACTTTGATAACGAGATGCACAGATTTGACGTCTTCCTGTTCTTCGTACCGTTCTTTGTGGCCATACCCGTCCATGTTCTCTTCGATAAACTCCTTCGTACTTCTTATCGCAGAGAAAATTTGAAGGATACATCGTAAATTCCTGCATCTAATATTTTACAAACTAACCGTCACCTTACAGACGAACGGATTCAAGAATGGCTGAGCTGCTGTCTAAAAAACGACCAAAAATTGTCCAATTCGTTACCTTGATAGTCTATGCTACGGCTCTCGCAGGAATAATTGTTGTGTTTTTACTATCAAATCATTTAAGGAGAGGCGAACAAATCATCTGGGGTGCTAAGTTTATCAAATTGCTTTTAGAAGACACCTTCCTCTCTACGATCATCTCTCTCATTGCAAATTTCATCACAATCCGAATTATTTTAAAGTGCAGAAGAATTCCGAAGCTTGTCCTGATGGTGCTTAAATTCCTCACTGATCATACGCTTCTCTCAACGATGTCTCTGCTAACTAATTATAAATATCTTCCACCTTCAGACAGGAGAGATGTAAAGGCCGGCTATCGAGAGGAATCTAATATTTTTTCTTAATAGGAGGCTGATATTGAGCTTACAGGGCATCATAGAGGAGACGAAGATGAAGAAGCTACTGGGCGTGTCGGCTTTGATGATGATGAAGATATTAGGGATGAAGGGCCGAGATATTTGGTATGAAATATTTAGAAAAAGAGGCTCATTTCTGTTTTTTCATAGGATGCCGAAGACGCTCCTACAAAAGGAGCTGGATTCCTGAGACTTAGTGATGGAGGAGACGATAACGACTCTGTATATTTTTGCTCATTTGAGGATTATTTACAATGACGTTGTTTTTGCAGCCTGGCAGACACGCAAGAAGTTCGAGAGCAGAGCGTAGGACGTTTAGCGACTTAAGAAATATAAATTTGGATGTAATTATTTAGGAAATGATAAAAGTTTGTTTATTCGAAATTTAGGCAATTAAAGAAGAGAGGGAAGAGGAAGAAGAAAAACAGCATCAGGCTGAGAGGTCTCAAATAACAGAAGCTGAAAAATCTAGGTCCGTTCGGTATGAAGAAAAACAGAAAAGAGGAGAAAATGAGGAAGATCAAGAAGGGGAAGAAGAATACGATGAAGAAGAAGGAGAAGAAGAGGAATATGACGATGATGAAGAAGGAGATGAGGAAGAAGGGGAAGAAGAGGATGAAGAATATGATGAAGAAGAGGGAGAAGAAGAAGAACCGTCACAGCAAACCTCAAAAGTATTGAATTGCTTAGTTATTAGTGAAAAATTATTTCTTAGGTTGAAGAACATATAGGATCTCAGCATGTAAGTGTATTCAACGTTAATTCCCAACCAATTGAAAGCGAAGTAGTCAATGTTTTTAATTCTTTTTCTCATTTTAACTCTTAGAGTTATTAACCCTCTGAAGATAGTATGAGTGCAAGCCAGAAAAGTTCAGCACTATAAAGATGGAATTAACAACGGGTTGGAATATTCTTTGAATTCCAGCAAGTATGTTTTGCTATTAAACTGCGATTTAGTCATGATAGGAGATGACCAATTATCCACCAAAGAGCAATTTATGATTCAAATAATAATATTTTTATCATTTATATTCCAATATTTTTCAGAGGACTGTATTCTGCTTTATTGAGCAGGCCGATCTTGCTATTAGTGTGTAATTATATCTCTATCAAAGTTTTTACAGACTTTAGCAAATCTTTCAACAAAATGGCAATTAATTGATTCCTTCATTCGGTACTCTGAAACCAAGAGAGAACTTTCCCGCTAGATCTTTGCGACTCTTCAACTTTATTTCCAACAGACTTCAGCATGTGAATTTGGAAATTTCATGGGTAAATTACATTCTCATTTGAATCTTTTGAAGTAAGATATTCTGTTGCCATAAAATTTAGCAATTTTGAAATCATTAACCATGTTGAGTGGATGAAGGATCAAAAAACTTTAAATATTGCCTCCGACAGAGCAAGGATAGTCCTAGCAAGCACGCAAGCCAATTATTTATTGTACATCCCTCAAATGGCTTTATACTATTGCAACGCCGACAAATAGAATTCAAACGAAATGAATTTTGAAATCTCGTCAACTAAAGTCTTCAGAGGAATATGAAAAACTCTCCCCCTTAAAGTTCTATCCTTCATTGAATCTCAAATTAATCGACCTAGACGGTGTTGTTTGGGTTTTCCACAACGTTTTGAACCACTGATCGTTAATTCGGTAAGTAGGGTTTTTCCAAAATAAAAAAATAAAATTTTTTAGAGAGGGTAAATGGAATCGTTGTAAATTAATTGTTTTTGACTGCATAAACTAAAACTTCGTTTTGGATTATCGTAATTAATTGTTCAGTTCACATTCAAAATCAAAACTGAATTTCTCTTCTTTAAATGAATTACCTATACAAGTTTGTGCGACTCAATAGTTGCTACGTTTCTGATTTTCGATGTTCAAGAGCGATATACGTGTTTAATATCATCCGCACTATGCAACTCGCTGCCTTGGTGGGCTATTGTGGCCAATATTCAATCTATGGAACTCAAAAGCTTTTTCAAGGTTTTCTCACTTTGCTCACCTTCACAAATCCAGCCTCATGGACATCCCTGGTCACTGGCGAAGGCATCATGATTGCTATTTCCGTTTTTTTGCTTTGTAACCTTGCTCTTCAACTCAATATCGTATATTTGGTCTTCTCATCCGCGAAGCTGGAGTCAGAACGGCTCACTGTCTTAGGGTACAAGTTCATAGGGGTTATATTCGAAGAATTGCTGTTAATACCGATCTCTTGCTGGCTGTTTTTCGACTATACCCCAAATGTTTCTCTCGCAGGGACTAATTTTGAGAATCCAGTATGGAAATCGTCCACATGGCTGTACATACTGATCATCGTGGCTTTTTCACTCAATTTGGTGCTACATCTGATTGGGAAAGTTGCCGATTTGCCCTTCAGAAAGCTCACTCAAGACAGAATCAAAACCATGAGCCTGTTATTTGAACTGTTACATCTAGGATTTCCCATCGCTGTTGTCGCTTTGACTGCGAATGCTCAAAATCTAAAAATTGATATGGTGTGGCCCTGTGTGCTAAGCATACTTTATGCGGTAATCGACATTGCTTTAAGCTATTTCGACTTCGGCTACAAACACCCAGCCTCCAGAAAACTTCATTGCATCCTAATGGGATGTTACTTTACACATTCAATTTACTTTTTGGTCCTTGGAAAATTGCATCCGGATGATATAAATGCGGCGATGAGTTATCTGGATATCATTTATTTCTTTTGCATTTCGTTTGTGGTGAAGTTCGTGGTTGCCGCATATAAGTATTTAAAGGAGGTGAGAAGATCTTTCGTAATATCAAAGCATGGAGGATACGTTAAAAGAAGACTTTTTGAGGAAATGCTAGCCTTACTCGCCAAGAAAGACGCTTCTGGATCCTTGGATACCTATCTTGAGCATCAAAGTATAGTCTCTTACCACGTTTCTAATTGTAAGGAGAAATCATGCTACTGCTCGAGCTGGAAAGAAATCTCGAAAGAGGACCCCAGCTTGTTCCTTCCAAAGTCGAAAGAATTTATGGAAACATATTACGAAGAGCTCATGAGAAGGATGCTAAAACTAAAGAGTCTGGACATGTGGATTTTTATAGACTTTGTACTCCTTCAAGCCCTCACTCTCGAGAAGACAGTTAAAGCTTGCTTCGTGTTGCAACGCTTCCGCAGCACATTCACCACTCGTTATCAACGGTTTGTGATCGAATGTCTTTCGCTCTTCCTCGAAGAGCATTTCCTGAAAAATCTATCTTGGACGAACCGAGACCACTTCGATGTCTCCTTCCTCAACGGAATAACCTTCGACGCAAAATATAAAAAAATGCTGGAGCAGTACGACCAAATTCACAAAGAGAAATCCAATTTTTTCCAATACCTCATCGAATCGATTCCCGTCGATCTTAACAAACTAGACGAAAAGGGAAAGAGGTTTATGAAATTAGCTCTTGAATTCGAGAAAGATTTAGAAGAATCCCTTGAAGCACATGAAACTGTTGAAACAATGGCGCTTCTCATTAAATTCAAACAAGAGATGATGGACCAGAGCCTTCGTGCAACGAGAAATTTACAAAGAAGACTTGACATCCTTTATTTGAAGAAAACAAGCAAGCACGCGCCAGGGCATGTGCTCGGACATACCACTGAAGACCGTTTCGATTATCTTGACTCGAACAATATTTTCTTGGCTATTGACCTCGTGCAAAATATCGGCGAAATAATCGACTACAATTCGAGGATTTTTTCGGATTTAGGCTATCGTAGCGACAAGGTAAAAATCAATGCAAAGATGCTAGTCCCGCGCTATGTATATGACTGTTTGCTTTCGTCTCTTTTAAAGATTTTGACCCAATCGCGCTATTTGGAAAGTATCAGCAAATATGTAGAGTTGGCCTTTCTTTCTGATATTTCAGGTCATATCATCGCCTATGAAGGGTGTCTAAAGGTTGAATTCATGAAGCAAAGAGGGTTATGCGGTGCTGTTGCACTGAAAAGAATTCATACTCAATCCCAGTACATCTTAACAAAACCGTCAGGCGAGATCATCTCGCTTTCAAAAGAGCTCCTGAAGATGTTTGGAATTGATTCGATAGCGAATATTATCGGGAAAAACGTATGTTTCCTCATGCCTGAACTCCTCAAATTCTTTTTGGAGACCGCATCTAACACAGAAGAGCTGTACCCGAATCAAAACATCTATAGTTTAAAATTCGATACTACTGCGATTTTAGAAAAGCATTTCTTTGATAGAAGCTCAACGACGTTGTATTCTACTGCCGAGGCTGATGATATTAACAACGCGCTTAGTGCGATTAACAACCAAGGCACAATAGATCCCGAGCAAGCCGCTGTGATTACAGAAAAATTCAAGGGCTTCGCAAGGAAGCTCCTCGCACAAAACTATTCAAAGTTTGGGGTCAGCTTAAAAATCCAGAAGTACAATATTGATAACAAGGTTCTAAAAGTTCTTGAAGTATTTTCTTGTGCACCTCGCACGGGAGAGTCCCTTCGAACAAGCACTAATAGATTCATGGATAAAGACGTATTGACTATGCTTGAGAAGTCTCCCACGATTGTAGCAAAGCAAGAGACTCAAGATCGCTCGTTAGAGAAATTTGAGCGAGAATTGCAGGAAATTGCTGCTGATGAAGGACAAACAGCGATACAGAATTTTCAAATGAGCAGACAAGATGATTTCAAATACACTATGCAGACTGGACTCCGCCCTTCAAGGGACACTATTGCCCTGGCGCTAAGGTTTGACATGACGGAGCAAGAAAAAGAACCCAGCAACCGATCATTCATGCTTACAGGTGAAGAAGAAAAGGATAACCCATTGCGAGACACGAAGAATTCGGTGTGGAAGAATATATCTACTGTGAGGAGCTCAAAGTCTATCAAAGAGACGGACATGAACCAAAAGACTGAAGAGCATGAAACTTATCATGAGCAAGAGGAAGAGTATGAAAATCAAGAACAAGCCGACGAACCTCAGGAGCTCATTTCAGCGCAGAAAGCAGGTTCTGGTGGTTCCGCTAGACCGGGAAAAAGCTCGACAGCGTCGAAGAAGGTGCAAGCAATCAATATCATGGAAGCGATTAACAATGCTTATATTAATCCTTACTTACCGCCTGGCTACGCTGGGTCTAAGGCTTCATCTTCAATGACTACTACGACAAAATCTGATCGAATCAAATACATTATTCAGCATAACTTTTCCTATAAGATTTTGCAGGTTAATTTCGCGATTGGAATCTTTGGCGTGCTGCTGATCGTTGCTCTCTTTACAACCCAATTCGTTGGATACACCACGAAGCTTGATGGGCTCACCATGCTTTGCACCTCGATGGGTTATCCAGCGCAATTAGCAGCACATCTCGAATTGCTGACACAACTCACTTATCGTTATCGGTTGTATCTATACGATTGGGTGCTGCCAACTGAATGGTTTCTTACAATGCTTAAGACTGTCAATTTTAATTCATTTCTCACTGTGACCAAGAGCTTCTCAACTCTCATCTTAAACGCTCAAAATGTAAGCTCTGCCGTGAATGAGTACCTCGCGGCGCCTGAAAATATGGTGACTTTGAATTATATTGACGGTGCAAATGAAACTATGGCTATTTCGATGTCTCTCCTTATTCATAACCAAGCCGGAAGGATCTTCTTCAATGACGCAGTAATGAAAGATACAGAAACGTTCACTCCAGTGGTAACACGAAAAACACATATTCTTGACGCTAACACGGTGATGCTCTTTGACAAAATGCTAAATATGACTGAATATCTCTATGATCACGTTTCAAACAGCGTCGACAGCATCCTAGAGTTTAATGTAATCCTTCTCATAGTTGTGTCAATAACTATCGCGTTACTTGCCTTCTGTTGCGTGCTCATGTACCTCCGCATTAATGGGAAAAGAGTGAGAATGCTCTCGCTATTTTGCACGCTGTCGAAGTCTGACCTTGAGAAAGAATATATGAGATTCAATGATAAAATCGATCGTACAAGAAAAGACAGCACGAAAATGAAGTCTGGACTGATTGCCAAACAGCAAAAGATGGGAACTCGTCGTTCCTTCCACGAATATAGCTATCATAATAAAAATAAATGGCCAGCCATGATTTCCTTCTTTTTCATTTTTGGCTTGTTTCTGACCCCGTTTATCTACATTTTCACTCAAACACGGGATCAGATCGTGATAAGCTACAATGGAGTCAGTGATATTCGATCATTGGCAATATTTGGCGCTCACTATGCAAGTTTGTTCACAAATCAGGTCCGTTACTACACGTTTTCTAATGAAAGTGAGTCCAAGCTAGCGGAAATTGATCAGCGTCATACCGAAGAGTATAATGCGTGTCGCGCACAGTGGCCTACTGTGCAAGCTTTCCTCCTGAACTATGGCAATCTTACAAATCAAGTAATATATGGAGCCAGTGTCGACGATTATGTTATTGGCGGGCTTTATGATTTATGCACCTCAATTGTTCAATCTGAGTATTACACAAGCGTTTGCAGGATAGTTTCAGAAGGAATTGCAAACCAAGGAATTCTTGAGGTTGTAAATTACTATCTTACGCATAGCGTCAGGATTTATAATCAAATCGTCAATTCGTCAAATGCAACGCAAGCATTGTACGATATAGGGCGAGAGCCTGACATTATGGACTTGAGTATGATAATAACAGCATCGAACAGACTGTTTAGAATCGCTATAGATGCGATGACCTATGACGTAGTGCAATATATGAACGCTATTAATCGACAAGCGCTTGGGAACTATCTTGGGATTACTTTGGCTATAATTTTTGTGTTAGGAACCGGTTGGGTGATCTGGATCAAGAGACTGGAAATATGGCTAAACAAGACGAAAGAAATTTATAATATAATACCGATTGGGCTCCTGGAAGCAAGTCCTGCAATTAAAGGTTATTTCAAGCAGGAAATACGCAATGTTGGTGATATATAGTCGACATTTCCCATTAAGTTTTCGTTGTACTTTCCAATGCATAATTGCGAAATATCTATTAAGAAATAAAAACAAAAAAAATAGTTTGATTCTGAGGATCCAGTGATTTGTATTTATTCTGGAAATGAATTAGAAAAAAACGTTATCTCACTTCACTATTGGCTATATCATCTGACATATGATTTTAAACTTGAGTACGAATTATTATAGAATTTAAATGAAAATTTTTATAATTTAGTTGATGATTTCGAAATTTGAAATTTTAAGATGGGAAAATGTGAGTAGACTCGAATCATAAAATGATCAAAGAGAATGATTCAAAGTCAAAAGCTCCATAATGTCTCTCATTTGTGATAGATTGGTACAAGTATTTGTTACTTTTTTCTCAAGCCGAAATCACCTTTGTAGAAATTGGAAGATGGTTCACTATTGTATGATGAGGTAACTGGTAGTCAACCAATTGAATTCTAATTTACAAAAGTCAGAGTAATTTCAAACAAAAGACCAAAAAAATTTAGAGCAAATCAAAGTTCATAGGATGAACATATATCACAAAATGATAAAATATTGTCTTTTAAATAAAATACTAAAATGAAGCAATTTCCGTCATTCCTGAATTGAAAAAAGCGAATTGCTACTACACATATTATCTCAGAGAGTTATATGAATTCAATTAACTCTATTCATTTTCGAAGTGTTAGGATTGAGTAATTTTTACACAAGTAAAATAAATTAAAAGCACTGTAATGCAGTATTAGTATTCTAATAATGTGTATTTTTGTATTGAAAAAAATTTACTAAATCCATATAAATTTAGTAAAAATACTTGTAATTGATTAGCAGCTCTACTCTCTGACTTCCTAACTAATATCATTACTCTGAGGAAGGAACATCCTTTGATTAGTAGTCTTTACTCAAGATCCAATATTAAAATGGTACCGCAAAACTGAACATGGGCCTTTTCATCGGTAAAAGCCTAAACTAACAAGAAATGAAGAATAATTACAGTTAAGAAATTTTTTTGGAACACTACAGCTGCAATTACACATTTCAACGAGCAAAAACACACGCACATTTTGAATATGGTTATCTGAGTTTAAAGGGTTTGGTCAAATTCGGTTCAAACGTCTCTCCTCTCTCAATCCTCAATTTCTGCTCTAAAAGTCTCAGATTATTGGCCTTTTTATCAGCGTCTCTATACAAACGATTAAATAGCTCATTTCCAGCGTTTTTGTCGTAGGAAGCATTCAATGAAATCGGACTTGCTGATCTCTTATGCATACTATAGTCAACACTATTATCGAGATTCATTGACTTGTCAAGTCTTGACTTACGCGATTTTGTTTGAGGAGGACTTTCTGTGTCATCAAATTTATACGGACTGCTGTAGTTTGCTTTGACGCCGTGCTTCCCTCCTCCAAATTGAGCATAGAATTGATCTTCTTCCTTATTCACCTTCGGTGGAGGTTGATTTCCAAGAGTATTAGCTCTGGAATGACTTTCTGCCAGTGCTGCATATTCTTTCACGCTTTGCCAGTCTATTCCAAGCCCTTCGCTCTCTCTTCTTTGTCCTTGGAGTTGGAAATTGACCTTCTTGCTGCTTCTACGCCTATCCGGCGTGTAATTCCGAGAGTTTCCTTCGATTTTACCAGACTCTGGAGACGCTTGTCTTGTATTATATACTGTATTATTATTCTGAGGCAGGTAGCCGATTGACGAATCTAGTGTCTGATTAAGAGAATTCCCATCAATTTTCCGAGTTTCTGGAGATCCATGTCTTGTGCCATATTTCGAATTACTTTGAGATACAATGCTCATAGAATCACTTCGTCGAGATTTAGCTTTTGGCTGTTCAGTAGCTATTCTTTCTGGCTCAGAATATTTGTTTAATAGCATCGACTTATTGGCTTTCTGGGGAGTCTTTTTCGTTTCTAAAGAAGCCTTCTTGATTTGCTCAAGAAGCTGATATTGAATTTTCAACGACCTTTCAAATGTCCCTTCCCTGCCGCTTGATGCATGGCTCTGCATGGCGCTTCCTATGGGTTTCGTCAGCTGACTGTTGCTATCCCGTCTCGCCTGCTGGTTTCTATTTGTTTCAATCGCTGCGTATTGGATGTTATAAAACGCATGAAGCAGCCTTTTACTCACCAAATTTTCAAAGAGAGAAGCCAGAAAGTTCAATTTTGAAGAGTTTAGCATCGGTTTCGCTGGTGAAACACTGAGTTGATGCTTAGACAGTATCTCATCTACGAGAATCGTGTCTGATGATTTTTGGTAGCCAGAATTTGACTGCCGTCTCTGTCCAAGATTGCCGTCCCAAGTATTCTGATACCTCGAGTCTTTTAGCATTGAATTGCTCAAGTAAGCCGATGATATGAGGTCTTTCATGGTGGATTTTTTCTCTGGAGTTGATTGGAGGGTATTGCTAGGGCCTTGTTTCGCATCGAGTTTCTTCACAGAAACATCATTCTGATACTGCCGATTTATTTTCGAAAGCCAGGATTGATAAACTTGCGAAGTCAGCTCAAACCAATCAGCAACTGTGACTCCTTGAAAATAGTTTGCTACTTCTATCAGCAACTTTTTCTCATCAGCTTGAATGAGTTTTTGTCGAAGGTGCTGATAATTCTGAGTGGAAATAAACCCAAGCGAGTCCAAATAATCAAAGAAAAGCATAGATCTGTCAGCTATCAAGTCGCCCATAAGCTAAGTACGGTTTGTCAGCGAAATGGAATTTACTCGTGTCAATAAAATTTAAAGTCGTTAAAAAATTTTGCTTGTCTTCAGCGGCTAAAAATCAGTTAGCTGAGTTAGCCACTCTTTATCTTTTTGGAGAAATTAATTCCAATAGCAAATTACTCAATAAGCGTAAGAGATGATGCGTTCCGTCGGTTTGTCTCTCTATAACAATGAGATAGTTCATATCTTTATTAAGATGCAGATCTTCCTTCTTTTGTTGAGATAATCTAAATATCTCTTTCGAGCTAGGTGTGGGGTTTATTGAGTTAGATCGATTAAATGACACAGTATAAACGATATAGAGAGATATAAAAGGATTATTAAGTAAGAGTAGCAACACTAAAGAAGTAATTTACAAACAGTTAAGCTCATCGCAATGGAATTGTATTTGCATTTTTTTAATTGAAATTCCATATCGCCTATAATATAAGAGATCTAACTCTTGATTACTTTAATTATATATGGATTAAGTCTACTTCTACTAAGATGTAATTTGTTGGACACAAAAAGCAGAGTTCAACTTTAAATAATAAAGTTCTGCGACTCTGTGTCAATTATTAATGTGCAATTTATCTTTATTATCAGCAAAGTCCCTGTACTTCTGTCATCATTGCTGGGTTCTCAATCGCTCGGTAGACACTGAAGCATGGTATTGCAAGAACTCCAATCAAAACACTCATCAGTACGCATACCATAATAAACGAGGGGCGTTGATATTTTTTCACAAGCTTCCTAACAATAACTGTGACTGCCATCGAACCGATAAAAGCCAAAGGGCAGAAAAACACAATTTCGGTGAATGAAAGCCCTCCGTAAATTAAAGTTTGAAACATTGAGAGAAAACCGGTAAATATAACGAAAAACCCTGAAGTAGCTGCAGCAGATTCGCAGCTAAGTCCCATATCAAGCATTTTTGGGTTCATGATCGTGCCTCCGCCTATCCCGAGAAATCCTGCGAGAACTCCTCCTATCAACGATACATTTCGCAAGTCCACCGCGCTTGCAGGAGTAATTGTGAAATCTGAGGCAGAAGTAAGCGGTACGTTATTTCTGAGATCAGCGGCCTCTAACAGAGATTTTCTCGCTCTTCTCTCGAAAATGAAGCAAATTAGCAGTGTGAAGATATAACACGCCCAATATCCTGTGCTGCAGTAGCCAATTCCGAGGATAGACCCGAAGCTGGAGGTGCCCCTCAATAGAAATAATCCAAGAATAGCCGTCAGCAGGATGAAGAATTCTTTAAATTTTCTCCATGGGATTTGTAATCTATCCTCCTGAAAAATGTGATAGGCTCTGGGGTTGTGAACTACCATAAAATAAGCCTGATAGTCCTCGTTCCTTGCTTTATTATCACCAACTTCTTTAAGTTCAATCTCAAACTCAGTGGACACTTCAATAGTCCTTTCCTTTGGTTTATTTTCCTCACGATATTGCTTGATTATTTTGATCCAAAGTTTTTTCACGCTCTTCCCCATAACGGCCACTAGTCCAAATATGACGACAAATGGAGGGGTAACGCTATTCATGAGTACACCAACACTCGTTCCGCAGAGAAGCATCGGAAGAGCTATTAGTGACACATCGTAGTCAATAAGCGGCTTTAAAGATGATTGTCTTTTTGCCAGAAAATTAATTGCGAAATTTCCGAGAGAACCTCCGAAGACGACACAATAAACGAGTCTAATTGCATGTGCTGGAGAGTAATTAAAGATTATCATCAGGATAGGAGCGGCTATAAAGGACCCTCCCATTCCACCAGCGTTTGCTCCTCCTACCAGCAGAGTCATTAATATCGAGCCAAAACACTCCCGCAGCTCGAGAGGGAAAATTTCTTTGTGTTTGCATAATCCTTCAACGCACTTATAAAGTATAGGGCAGGTTGCATCATCGAAGCAAGTACCTCCAGAAGATGAGGTCAAGATAGCCGCAAAGTTCAGTATCGAAGAGGTGGTGGTATTCATGCAAAATGAAAGAGTATGCAATGATATTTAACTAAACAGATTCTATTCTAAATCTGAGAGCTCTAAAATGAGTACATAATCAGCAGTTCGGAGCATTCTGGTGATTCATAATCACTGGTTGGAGGAGCTTCTCGAAGGACATCAATCGAAGATAATAAATAATAAAAAAAAATGGAATCTCTTTGAATAGTCCTTTAGTGAAAAAAGAAAATCTTCTGAAGGAGATTGACCAGACACTCTCTTTGTAAAGCTAACCGGGAGGTTATCAAAGTGGGATAAAGGGTAAAATGATAGATTTTTGGGAAATTTCATTGGATTGTTTTGTTTTCCTCTCCCACGAGAAATAGCGGAATTCTAATTTTTTAAGAATTTGATAGATCGAAGTTATTCAAATTGTGCGGCTTCCAAAGTGAGGAGAAAGTATTCTAGTCGAAAATTTGGGATCATTTCGGTTCTTCCGATAATAGAACTATTCATTTTCAGTAATCTGTTACTGAGTGAATTTCTGTTTTTAGAAATTTGGACCGATTAATTTGACCTCCACCCATCAAAATATAAATTATCTTTTGAACTGTATGTACACTTAGGTCTCATGGTGCATGATAATTGAAATTTAACCTTGCATCTGTTTATCAAAATGTTAACTGTATCGCAGCGGATTTCTTGTGATTGGCATCGAAAAAGAAATCACCTTGAAATTAGTGTATTGTATCCTTCATCATGGAGATTTTTGAAAAGCTGCTCATAATTCATCATGAAATAATTCGAATCTGCTGCCTTCACAAGAGAGGATCTTTAAGGCAAAGTGCAGTATTTATTATTATCGCTGATGTGTATCACTTTCACATCGCATTTAGTGATAACCCGGAAAAAGATTTTTTAAAGATTCAATAAAAAAAAATAAATATAGCGTGAGTGGGACTCCTACTACTGAGTTAGAGAGCCTCATGCTAGCCTTAAAATATCAAGTAATCAAGAACTTTCAAGCAGATTTGTAGGATATTGGCCTACTTGATGCTCACACGATTTCTTGGCCTCCAGTATCATATCAAGTCTCAGTTTACAATCTTAATTAGGGCCATTATACTATCTTTGTGAGAAATTTTGTTTGAAACTTTTGTCTTTTTTTTGCTGCTTGAAATAAAATTCCTTTTCGAATCAGAACGGCTAGTCCGAAATAGTTAATTACCAGGCAAAATACTTGACAGTAGCTTAAATAAATTGACTTGTTTTTCAATTGAAGAATCATTGAGTCTCTCACCTCATTCAAACCAAACAAGCTTACATTTTCAATCAAATTATATGGTCTCACCGCGTCCTCTTCTAAATTCAGATAGAAGAACCAGCCAGAGATTGTTGTAAACAAAAAAATCATAAAAGAAAATTATAATGATCTAAAGGAATATCTCTCCTCTCTTCACAAAGCAGTCATCAGTTCCCAAGTTTTTGAACTTGCAACGAAGACCATTGCCTACGCTCGAAGTATAGATCTCTTGTGTTTTCCATAGCTAATCCAAAGGGAATTGATAGAAATTTAGAGGCAAGGGAGCAGCACTAAGCGAAAGAAACAGTGCCACATCCCAAAAGGTTTCTACAACAGACTCCAGAACCTCAAACATCCAATTTAAGACCCCAAAACCGAAGAGAGAGCGCCCCTCTCTACAGTGACTATCTCTATTATCAATTGATCGCTCATTCTATGACTCCATTAGACCAAGATCGAGATTAAAAGATCCAAATCCATATCAACTAAATATTCCAGGTCCAGGAGAATATTCGATAGAAAAGAGCTCGAAAATATATAAAGCATCCCCTTCATTTTCAATATCGACTAAAAAAGCGCTGTTTACGCCCAGAAAGAATATCCCTGGACCCGGAGAATATAATATTGAGTCCAAAATAGCGTCTTCGTATATTTCAGGACCTAAATACAAGTAAAATAATAAAAAAGTCAAAAATGAATGGTGAAAAAACTTTTTTTGTTCAATTAGATTCGGGACCAGCAAGAAATCTGCATTAGATTCTTCAAGAGCAAGCGAGACCCCGTCTCCTGGCACTTATTCGATAAAAAGCAGTTTTTCGAGACCAGATTCAGGATTTTCGATATTCTCCAGAAGAGAAGACCCTGTAACGAAAAGGAGCAAAAATCTGCCTGGGCCAGGGGCATATAGCATCAAAGAACCCAATAAGAAAGCATTGCCTTCTTGGAAGTAATGAGGATATTCTGGAGTAAGAAATGCTAAAGTTGGTGATTAGGATGGGAAATAGCAAAAAACCAACAAAATTGAACCGAAGCAGCAGCACCAGCGATTTACCAGGACCTGGATCCTATGATCCTAATAAGTATTATAAGAAAGATGGGAAGTCAGTGAGGTATTTCAAAACTTCATCATGATGAATTTAGCTATATCAACACATCACTAAAGCATGGGGTATGGAAAACGCATTGAATTTGTGAGAAAGAGCACTGAAGTCCCAGGACCAGGAAGTTATTATCTTTCACCAATTGTTACGAATGAAGGCAGAAAAGTAATACGGATTCTAAAATTTCCTTTCTAACTTTTTGGTAAATTTAGTATTCTTTGGGACGAAGAAGTTCCTCTGTTCGCTCAATTTCGGAAGATCTACCCGGTCCAGGAGCCTATGACTCAAAAGTACCACCATTAAATCTGCCATCTTTCTCGTATTTTGATCTGAAATTCCATTTTTTAATATATTTTTCTGTTTTCCACAGGCTATGTGGCAGCAAGAGAAAACAGTTTCCTGTTTTCGATGATTGGGGTCCAGGACCTGGACAATATGATCCAGCTCACAAAAAGGAGGGTCCGAAATTCAGGTAAAATGCCAGCTTTTGGAATTTCAGGCTGACACAAATATCGTAGCTTTGGAGCACGGATTAGCCCCAAGAAGCCAGAGATATTTCCTGGGCCTGGAGCATATGATAATTCAAACAATCAAATGCGAGCATTGCATCGAAAACTTATTAAAAAAATTTATTTTTGATTATAAAACGTTTGAAAGGAGTGCGAACTAATAGGCAAGCATTCCTTTGCCCGCTCCGCTATAACCACTAGACATTAATTCCTCAATAATACACCTGCAAACTGACTTTTGAATTCTTGATAGTTTTTTTTTAATCCCTGCTTATTATATGTTATTTTTTTGGTTTTTTTTTTAGAATAGTTTGTGAATTGCTTAATTGAAGTTATTTATAGAGATAGTTATCTAGTAAGCCATCCAAGCAACTGTGCAAGACAATTAGACCATAAAAAGATAAGGCAATGACTGAGTATAAATAATGAGAATGCTGGGCTAGGAGTAAAAAATAGTGTCATTTTGGAGCTTCACTGCATTCGCACTCATCGTATTTTTAATGTTTATTCAATACACTCTGAGATATTCTGCTACTTTTACATAAGAAAACTGCTTCCAAGTCGAAGCAAACGCGAATGAAATTCATCAACACTATCAACACTGATCGGTTTTTAATTCGTAGTTGAGGACTTTACAGTTACATCAACAAATAATTGAAATCATGAAAGATGGCTTATCTTCTCTAATAATTGCACGAAAAATTAAAAATATTTCAATTTAATTCGTCTTTTGCACAATGGACAGTACGAGCCTTTCACAATCCATTTTTTAATACAATCGGCATGGTATATATGAAAGCACTCTTCTACATAGCTCACTTTCTCATTCGCAACGAAGTTCTCCCAGCAAATTGGACACGACTTCTCCTCTAATACTTTTTCTGGTAGCTTTTTCATGTCGTATGATTTTTCTATCAGACGATACTGCTTCTGGAAAAACTCAGTGGTCTGGTCCGGAGACTCTGGAATTTGAATAACTCCTCTACGTTGTAAAAAGTGCCGAATGCCTGCAAGCACCAGATAGAACAATAACCAACAACCAAACGGCAACACCCACAGCATAAAGTTAGGTTCATCATAGGCACACGTCTCTTTTGACCCTAGCCATTCGTTTGCGTCAAAATCTTTGTTGCTTTTTCGCAGCACCCAGCCTGCAACCCTCATCAAATAATCCTCTTTCCACAGCGTAAAACAAATAGGTCCAGATATTAGAAACCCAATGGCACCTAATCCTGAGCAGGCAAATGCTATCGCAATTAATGCCGAAATAATGATTATGATAAACATGTTAGCATAAGCAATATAAGGACAAGATTCCATTTTATCGCCGCCGACCTTGAACACAATTGCGTATCTCAAGAGCTTCGTCGAAACATATCTCAAAAGTTGCGTTAGAAGCAAAATACCAATCCTCGTGACACCAGAGACATGCGTCCTGAATCCACCAAACAAGGCGCCTCTGATCCAGAAATATCCGTATATTCCGCCGATTATTTGAAAAATAGTTTCTTGAAACTCAATGCAAAAGCAAAAAGTTTCACCTGCAGTCCGCATCAAAGAGCTCTCGAACATAGCGAGAAAGAGAGCCTGATAGATGAAAATCGGAAAAAATTTTGGTGAGAGAAGTGTTAGTGAGCTTTCGAACTCATTCACATCGGCCGCTTGTTTCCAGAGTTTGATAATTCGAATAAAGTAAGGAATTTGGCAGAATGATACAAGGATTCCGACTACCAAACTCATAGATTCTGTGCTCTTACACTCTCCTCCCTTTCCAAAAGCCCAGAGTAGTGCAGGAACATTGATGCCGAGCATGTAGAGAATAGTGGAGAAGGTTTCCAAGAGATAAAAATTCATGTTTTGCTGCTGATACAATAAATAAATTCTTTTGAAAGTTATTATTTCATGTGTTTTTTTCGATTCGTTTCGCTCTAGAAAAAAATACAAGAACTGCTTTGGAAGGCATTATCTTTCATCTTTTCTATCATTTGATGTGTAGGGGAGACTTTAGTTGCCGTGGTAGGCAATGAGATTGCTGATGTTCCAATGTGGCATTGGGTCAGCCTAGAGGAAGTTCATCCTCTCTCTTTTTTCCAAAGGATAACGCCTTAGTCAGTCCAGGAAGAGTCGAAATTGCAGAAAGAAATCTCACGAGTCTAAACTCATTTGCGGAGGCAACAAAAGTTCTTCAACTCCATCTCACTACAACGGTTGTCATTCTCATTTCAACAATTTTTCTGCGCTGCTCTAGATGAAACTCTACCGATTCCCTCTGTTCGTCTTTTTTTAACTTTGTTTTGCTTTCCAAAACCCTCTTGAATGTGTGTTTTGGCTTAGGAGAATGGATTCTCGGAGTGATATCGATTCAGGCCGACCAGTTTCTGCGAAGATCGAACAATCAAAGGAGGCCATTTCAATATCAATTTATTCGGTTTGAACGTTTTTAAGAAACACGCAAGAATGACCATGAAACTTCGAATTGCTTTTTTGCTATTTGGACCTATGCATTCATGATAAAAGTCTAATAAAGAAAAATTTAGTCTACTTACTTGCACTTCTTTGAGTAAAATCATATTGCATCTAATTAGAATTTATAATTTGCCAGAGAACAACCATCTACAAAGCGAAAACCAATGCACTTTTTCTTTGGATATATATATTTTACGCTAAAGCACTAAGCAAAGTTTCAAATTCCTATGGATTCCTTGAGTTCACCTTTCTACTCTCACAAATATTTCAAGAGATGCTGTTCCAGAAATTTCTAAGATTCTCAAATTCAGTTCATGACCTCTTTATAGTTCAAGCTAATTATGTATGAATGAGGGAGTATTTTTCACAGAAAACTCTTCTCACATAAGCAGTTTTCGAGAGATGAATTCTTGCTTGCTTACAATTATGACCATCAAGTGAGACAAAAATCCACGGTTGAAAGAATTGAGTCAGTTTTTTTTTTATTTCATTAACGACTTTTTATTTAAATCTATTTGTTGTTTCACTAACGACAATAAAATCATTAGAAAGAAATTTTTCGCTGTCTAAACTCACCTCTACCCACAACTCTCTTTCAAACCAAATGGTAAACTTTCGAACCATTGATAATCTCTCAAACATGTTTGATGCAGGACGAAAACAGACTCTCCTATCCTCTCGAAGAACGAAATGAGAATGACTCCCAAGAACTCGATATTAAATTTTTGGATTCTCGAAAAATCAGAAAAAAAGCAGAAGAAGACGCTCAACTCCTTGCGAACAGAATCGCACTGCTCGAGCTTGAAGAGAAGAAGGCTCTCAAGAAGATAGAAGAAACTCGCAAGAAAGCAAAAGAAATTCTTCAGAATAAGATACGAAACCAAGAGATTCAAAAGCAAAGAGAAGAAGTAAGTTTATCCAGCTTCTATCATGGCAGTGGTTAACGCTAACTCTCCTTTCCAGATGAAGCGAAAGCAAGAAGAAGAGAGACTTCAGAAGATAAACCAGACGAACTTAATCAAAGAACAGGCGAGACAAAACAAAGAAAACCTAAGAAAGCAACACATGGAAAAAATCAAGCAAGAAGCAGAGATAGTTAAAAAGATCAATAAGGTAAGCTACATCCTGGGAATTGATCCTCATGGTGGTTAATTAATGATCACAGGAGACGAAACAGCTTGTGCTTTGTAACAAGGAGGAAGATTATACAAAGAACGCAACTATAGTTAACAAGATTAAGGAGGTAGAGAAAGAAGTTGGCATGAAAAAGAAAAAAATTGTGGTAAGAGAGAATTGATATATGAGCATTAAATAAATTGGTCAGAACGAGAAAATGCAACAAGCAAAACGTAGCTATGAAGAGAAAATACGAAAAGAACTTATTATGAAGGATCAGACAGAGGTACATTTGGCTCATAGATTATATCATTATTAACAATAATAATATCTCATCAAGATGTTGATTTCCAAGCTCGAACAGAAAGAGATGGAGCTTATCGAGAGACTTCAAAACACTCAGAGTCTGCAAAAATCAGCTTTTGAGGATTTGGAAAAGGCTCTCCAATCATGAAGTCACTTGACTTGCCTTAAAATCTCTCGAAGTTTGAAAGGAAGCAGTACATGGCTTTGTCTCAAACTGTTGGCTTTACAATTCTCGTCGATCTAAATCCATATCTTTAAATTTCGTTTTAATTTCAATACTTAGCTCTGAATCTCCTGATTGAGATGGCATAATATAATCAATAAAATCCATTTTCCTTCGCTTCTCACTGCCTAGTTTTCATCCCACGCTCCTATTAGATAGAGAATGACAGGGTTTTTGAGTTTTTGTTAAGATTAAAGAGTTTCTTTCACTATTCTCGCATGAGAGAGCCCTCGTGTTAAGAGCGTATTCTTGAGAAAAGCCCGTTAAATCGTAAGTTTGGAGCCTTCTAACAACCTATCTGAGAATGTTAAAATTTTGAAACTAACTTAATCAAAAAAATTAAGCGCGGATGCCTTTATCATTTTCGAGAATATTGTACTTATTTCTAAAAGAGATTCTTAAAAATTCCAACTCCGCCACTTAATTGAGAATACAAAAACACTTAAAAATATCCAGACTGTTTCAAAACGTGGGCTGAATGATCATAGGTAATTTATCTTTCGAGTTTTATCAATTTAGATTTGCGATCCGACTCAGCAACATTTAAAATAGTAGATATCA
>ENA-UOTX01001198-UOTX01001198.1-compost-metagenome-genome-assembly--contig:-NODE-1198-length-21179-cov-23.644015_pt1 | contig 21179 bp, 13 predicted proteins | sample MGYA00238143_ERZ746982 | MGnify/ENA primary metagenome ERZ746982 (study PRJEB28758, sample SAMN06268862) | compost metagenome | isolation source: single cell | place: USA: California, Emeryville, Joint... | reverse complement strand
AAAGATCATCCTCAAACTGGCATCACACTTACCAATCTCGGAAATGCATGGGGAGCTTTAGGTGATTATGAGAAGAAGAAAGATCTCTTAACTCGATCACTCGAAATTAATGACAAACATTATGGTAAAGATCATCCTCAAACTGGCATCACACTTACCAATCTCGGAAATGCATGGGGAGCTTTAGGTGATCATAAGAAACAGAAAGATTTCTTAACACGAGCACTCAAAATATTTGAAAAATCTTATCCCTCTAATCACCCTTATATTCTATCAATTAAAACATTCTTATCCAGATTACAAACTGAGAATTGTTCGACATTATTGAGCGACTCTACTAAACACCTTCGTTCTCCATTACTTAATCAATCGCAATGCAATCCACCCAAAACACCAGACATATGGAATAGGCTAACCAGCTATTATAGAGATCAAAACTACCTAACTAAAACATTGGAGAAAAAACTTAAAAGGACTAATCAATCAAAGAAGAAAGTTGCAGTTCTTCTAATGTTAGCTGGGAATTCGTGCACATTCTCACAAAATTATCAAAAGCAATTTGACTTATTTCTTCAAGCACAAGATGCATGCGAAAAGTCATACAGCAAAGGCCATCCCCTGACTCTATTAATACTCTTAAGTATCGCAACTTCACGAAGTCTGTTGAAAGACTATGAGAGTCAAAAAAACTTTCTTAGTCAAAGTTTGGCGCTAGTGCAGCAAGAATATGGGCCAAATCACAGTTTGACAGGCATAATTCTCATTAACCTTGCAACAGCTTGCTTAAGAACTAAGGCCATCAGCGATTCCGTGGTATTTCAAAAAAGAGCTCATGAAATCTTCAGAATATATTTTGGAGAAACTCATCACTTCACAGAATACGCGCTCAAGATGCTCAAAATGTAACGAAAGAAAATCACCACACTTCAATAATATTTTTGTGTAGGAAATAAATGTGGAAGTGAAATGAATCATCAAGTCTTTAAGAAAAGAAAGCATTTGTAGCAGTGAATTGCAACAAAAGAAGATTATAAGAAGGGGAAGTATGAACTTTTTTCCTCAAGCATAGTTTAGCAAATTAGAAAAGTCTAATCTATGCCTATAATATGTGTGGACAATATCTAAATAGATTAAAATCAACGAAAAATATTAATTCTTGAAGAAAATTTTGAAGATTTCTTTAAGCTTACACATCTAAATTAATTCTTAAGAATAGTTATTTCATTTGAACTATGGATGAAATCAAGATCAATAATATTTTTCTCGGATTTACGAAGAAAATTAGCAATCTTTGATTCAGGGTTCCGTTTTTGTGGAAAGTAACAGCAGAAACTAGCCTTCGAGATTTACCGAAGAATTCCCTCCCTCATTAACCTAGAAGTGCGAAAACAGGAAAATACGAGTTTTGTCTCCCTTCACGAAAATTTTTTTTATTCAATGTGAGAACCAAGAGAAAATTACTACATGATTTTTGACAAATAGTCGACCAAAAACGAAGGTTATTTCACTTGAAAATGTAAATAACAATGAATTTATAAGCAGCTAGTAGATGCAGAATCCCATTATACGTAAGTAATCGCCGATTTAACATGTTTATTCAAGATTTGGTACTTTTTCTCAAAGATTTGCCTTTTTCGAAGTCTCCCTAGAAATGGTCTGCAATAAGCTGATTGACTTCCTTTTGAAGGACTTTAAAGGAGGAGCAATGAAGCAAATGAAAAAATTTTTGAGCTACTAACTAGCTTCCAGAGTTTTCAACGTCTACTGCCGGTCTCAGTCAGCTACAAGCTCAAGACAAAGATGGAGCCATAAACCGATGGAAACAGAAATAAAATACTTCTGAAAAAAAAAAGAGATCAGAACCAAAAGAAGGAAAAGTTGAATAAAATAAGTCTTCTAAGACTGCGCTTCAAGCAACCTTTCTTTGTCAACCATGAGATCTAATGACAATAAGTGAAAAGACCTTCAGACCCAAGGAAAAAAGAACTATTGTGTCGATTTTGTGGATAGGGTCTAAATATTTTAATGTATGTTTTCCTCAATAAAAAATGAAAATAAAAACAAAAATTGGGTCATCTTTTTAGAGTAACTAAACCGAAATCAATTGAAGTTTCTTGTATGAGCCTTATTTACTCTGCCTCTTAATTGTTTTGTGTTCAGATATTCAAATACATAAATGTCCAAATTCTGATATGCAAGGAAATATGAAATAAAACCATTGTCATAAATGATTTTTCAACACTATTTGTAGAATCGTATTATTATTCCTCAAGAGTTTCTTGCATCTCTTCTTCCTCGTATAATAATTATTATTCATGTCCATACTTTCTCACATGAAGCAGACAGACCCACGGAGACTCTAAGATGAAATAGGAATAGGAATAGTTTTCATATTTTCAACAGTGGAAATTTACTTCTATATATGCTCTTTCCTTCATAGATCTTTTTTCCAGTCTTGAAGTCCACTAGTGCTACTGCCTTATCACCTGAAGCACTCGCGATCACACTTGGACTCCATCTTACACAAGAGATTTCGACTATAAATAATAATGATAAGTCAAATGGTTTATAAAGCAAATCCTAAATATTACACTCGTGAACGTCATCAAAAGTTTGGATAACCTTTGATTCTCTTTTATCAAATATCCTCACAGTGTGACCAACACCACCTGCAACCAATAAATTTGCATCGTTTTGGCAAACATCAATCCAATTAATAAGCCCTAAAACAAAAATGGTAATTTAAGAAAAAAGGGGGAAAAAGTACAATTAGGATCAATTACAACCGGGTTCTTCGACGTGAGGGCTTTTTTCTCGACATCCAGGATATTGAGTTGTTCTTTATCATACCTGACATATAGTAATGGTTCGCCTGCATTCGTGCTCCATCTGCAACGAATCCAAAGATCTAGTGAGTAATGATAAGAATAAGAGGAATCTGAAGGCTGCGTCTATATGAGTTACCCATGTTGCTATCGAAATTCAGATAGAAGCGATAATCTTCAGTATTTACATCTGATATTGAGCACATTCCATTGGAGTCAACAATTGCAATAGACTTTCCATTGGGATTGAAATCGAAGCTTGTTACATTGTTTCCTAAATACAAATATGTCGAATGAGTCTGTAATGGAAATTATGAAGTACGCCATTCACTGCTGCGTTGGGAATACCAATGCGATTTTCGGATGAGTTTACAGCATTACCAGCCTTTGAAGTGGAGAAACTGTAAAGATGATATGTTATCTTTCCTTGAACTGGAATTGCTCCGAGCACCCTTCTCCTTGGATTATAGGTCACATCTCCATCGCAAGTCACTCGGAAAGGATTAAATAATGAATAGATAAGCTTTGATTTTACCGCCATAAGCTTCCTCAAACGAATATATTTTCTTAGCTTGTCCTTTCCGTGAGACACCAACTACTGCTAGGTTGGCCAATTCGCCACAGCGATGGTGAACAGAAACTAGGAGCCCTGTGTTTGCAGTCTCTTTCACGAGAGTACAGCTTTGGTCTCCCTCTTTAGAAATAGTTATAAACATACAAAATTTAAAAATACTGAAGGGATTGCCGACTTTAACCCCATCGAAGTTCGAAAACTCTTTTTTCGTTTCGAGTTCAACAATTCTAATCTTATTATCTCTCTCTGAGGACCAAGCAAGTAGATTTGGAGATGTAGGGGAAATCTCTTTATCGAAAGTTAGATCATTGGAACAGAGGACTAATACCAGTTTTTGCAAATTTTTTCAGCAAATCATTGTTTGGTGCTTCTCTTTTATCTGTTGACTCTTCAAAGACAGTCTGAATCGATTCCTGATTGCCATATGATTCGCTTATTGGAAGCATTATTTTGTCACTTTGTTAAGTATAGGACGAGAGAATAAAACTTTTTATTATCAAGACTCATTCCAAGCTGTTAAATGAGTGATAGTTGATTAATCACTGCATTGTGAATCATTTATCAATTTCACTGGCTCCTGTGAAAAGAAGATGTAGAATATCTATTCAAAAAAAGTAAGTCATAGATCTGATAACGGTCGGTGTTTTTAGTTCATGATGGGCAAATTATGCAGATATAATAGAGCTTATTTGTTTACTTGCCTTCCTATTACTTATTCTGATTCGATCTCGCTTGCTGCCTATCAATTTCTCTCTTTGGGAAAAGCAACAAAACAATTCAATTTATATGATATTCTGGAGATAGAAGGAAAATTAGTTTCGGAACTTATAGCAGGTTATTCAGTTTGCATCCTAATCTAACTATGGATAGATATTCATTTAGTTGCTAGAGTGCCACACATTATAGTATTATTTATGAAAGCGCCTTCGCCTCCAGCAAACTCCTCTCTCTTCATTTAAACACAAACGATTCATTTTGAGTGAATTCATTCAGAATCAAATTTTTAATGGCGATTTACGAGCCAAAGACCACTTTATTTGTAAACTCTCCTCACAAGTAGTTCTTTATGATAAAGCTATACTTAAACTACTCTTTTACAATCTCTCCTCTCGAAGTAGGTTTAGGTAGACTTTCATATCAGCAATAAATAGATAGTTGATATGTGAATAATTAATCGCACTTCTCTGATACAACTTAAAAAATTTTTGAGTTAATTTTCTTGATGAATGCAATTAAGATTTGGTTGCTCTTTCAACTTTCAGAGGCATCTATGAATTGTTCGTGGGCCTCCCATGACTTTATGTGCGAATCAATTCCTGGAAGGCATAAGCAATTTTCAAGAAGCCGATGCATTTATATGACAGGTGTAAAATATCTCTTGAATTGAGTTGCTACCAAATACTGCTTTAAGAAGCGCCCCGAACTAGAGAAATCTGCTATCGAACAAACCGAATTGCTTTAACAATGACTCAGCACAAATAATTTTTGGTAAAATGAACAATGTGACTCTAAAGCTCCAGTCGTTTCATCAATGAGGCTCTTAATATCAATCAAGGCCTAGATCTCTTAGCCGAGTCAACTATCATCAAGCGAGGTGATGGATGTGACACCTCGTAGTAGCTTTTTTCCCATTTTATTAAATCTATATTTGAACTTAAAATTTGAAGAGCGAGTTTTGATTTTCAGAATACATTGGAATTATTTAATCACCACAGCCTCTATATATATCCGTCTAATTATAGGAGTGGTTCAAGACACATAGTAAATTGAAAAAGATACTACCAACAGGAAAGAGAGCTGCCAAAACCGATTGATAGCGTTTCTCTGGGCATGGTTCTTCAATTCGAGTCTATCCGATGCATAGGCATCAATTATCGATCTTCTGCTCACATCATTGGCAGGTAGATCATTTTACTGATTTTATAATTTAACTAAATACTCAAAATTAAAAATGGATCTAAGACCTCAGGATCTCTCCCGTGCGAAGGCCGTGCTTAAAATGAAAGCATTTGCTGGTACAATTGTACTCCACACTTCCATTTGGCTGGCGGGTTTTTACTCTGATCAGCTCTACTTATTTATGGCCAACTTATGCATGATAATGTTCCTTGTCACATGGATGGAAGCCAGGAAAGCGAAGTTGGCTCAGCATGTAAAAGGTCTTTACCTTGGAACGATCCCAGCATCACATGCATTTTTCATGCCTAAAAATCACTTGCTTTCCATATCAGCGCAGTTCATGGTGTTAAATTACGGCTTTCATGAGCTAACTTGGCATCATTTACCTTATCTCTTCGGAGGAAACATCCTCTCTTGGGCCGCATGTGTACTTTATTGCAAGTTTCAAACTTCGAATGATCCAGAAGTTTTATTTTTGAAGAATTTTTTGGAAGATAGTAACCAATGGACTCAAGTTCTTATGGGTTTCGTGCTTCATTATACTTCTCTCATTGTGCAAACAGCAGACAAGTATATGAATATTAAAACCCAAAAGCAATATGAAGAGAAATTGCTGCAGCTGAATGCTGATCTCGAAGAAACCAATAAAAAACTGAAGAAATCGAACGAAGAGCTTCAAGAAGCTTTACAAGAAAAAGAAAACTTCATCTTGAGATTTTCTCATGAGATCAGAAACCCGTTGAACAGTCTGTTGGGAAATATTGAACTATGTTATGAGCAAGCAATGGACAAAGACTTGGAGCAAATGCTGAAAGACGCCAAGGTGAGTGGAGAAATCTTATTGCAATTGCTGAATAATGTATTGGATACTGCGAAAGTGGCAGTGGGAAGACTAGAAGTGTCAATTAATCATCAAAATGTTAGAACTTTTCTTGAGAGAGCATGGATAATCTGCTCAGAGATCATTCGAAAGAAAAAGCTGCAAGGAAGCCTATCAGTGAATGCTAATGTACCTGAAGTATTAGAGTTCGATCATCACCGAATGATGCAAATTTTGATAAATATGATATCAAACGCCGCAAAATTCACTGATCGCGGCCAAGTGAAAGTTCACGTAGACTTCATTCGAGGTTCCGAAATCAAAAAAGAAGACATGCTCCCGAAACATCGGCTTTTCGAAGTCCCCGAGACGCTTTTTTCACTCGACTCACAAGAAGATTTGAACGAAACCCCGAAAACATCCGTCGACATTTTAACTTTAACCAACAAGCGTTTTCAGCTCGAGGGTAAATCCTTCTTAAAAAGCCAATGTGAAAACACCATTGAAGTCCCCTTTGTATCAAAAGACCCTTTCTTCCGACGCACAGAGACAGATTTAAGTTCAATGAAGGCAGATAATCCCTCGTCCAGGGTATTTCAATATCGTAATACTATTCGAGAGGAACCAAAAGAAGGGTTTATTCGATTCGAGATCGTTGATACTGGCTGCGGAATTCCTAAGCGATCCCTCGAAAATCTATTTAAAAAGTTCCAGCAAGTCGATGTCAACACATCCAAAAGACAAATCGGGACTGGCCTTGGACTCTGGATCACCAAGGAGATCATCGAGATGATGAATGGAAAGGTTGAGATCTTTTCCGAGCCCAATAAAGGAACGGTAATCGTCATAATGGTAAAATCCAAGTCAAAACCGGCGAATACCATGCAAGTGGATCAAAGCAATGGGAAGAGGCATTTATTCTCTCATAAGCCTTCGACAGTCGTCTCTAAACCTCCAAACATGCTCCGAGTTCTCATTGTTGAAGATATCGCCTATAACCAAGAAATAAACAGGAAATTCTTCCAAAAATGCGGAGTTGAGGATATCGCCATTGCTAGCAACGGACAAGAAGGCGTTGATCTCTTCCTTGAGATGGGACCGAAATACTTCGATTTGATAACAATGGATATCGATATGCCCATTATGGATGGGAAAACCGCAGTGAAGATCATCCGTCAAGAGGAGAAAAAACGAGGATTGGATCCCGTGAAAATCTTTTTCTTGACAGGCTTCTCTGAAGCGAAGACGCAGAAGGAAGTGCTTGACGAAAAAGGAGATTATAGAGCAAATGGCTTCTTTTCCAAGCCAGCTTCTTTGGACACGTTTAAAAACATACTGAAAGAAATCGCGGCAACTCCGGAGAGCCAAGGCCAGCCCGGAAAGGGCCCACACAAATTTAGGAGCGAAAATGTAGTTCCGCCTGATCAGTTTGTTCTCGTAGTCGATGACGACTCCTTCAACATAACTTTACTCACGAAAACGCTCAAGTTGTGTGGGATAAATACCCTTGAGGCTCGCAATGGGCTTGAAGCCATGGAAGTATTTGATGTAAATTGGAAAAACATTTATTGCGTTTTAATGGATTGCGAGATGCCTGTGATGGATGGACTAGCAGCGACTGAATTGATAATCAAGAAACATCGACAGAGAGCTGCGCTCTCTGGAAAGAAGATCGAGATTTATGGATTGACGGGTCATGTAGGACAGGAATACAAAGAGAAGTGTTTAGGTGCAGGAATGGTGGGTGTATTCGAGAAACCTATCAATATAGAGGCGTTGATCGAGAAATTTCAGAAAAATAGTGAGTTTTGAATGAAAGGCCCGATTTGAGCTATTTAATAGATTTCTCGTAGAGGATATTCTAACCAGAGGCAGGAAAAGGACATTTCTTGCTTAACTGCTGGTCGCAGAGCAATGCTATGAAATTTATATTGTAGTTACCATCTGAATAGAGCTGAGAAATAGATTCATGCATTTTTCAATACTCGCCTTATACAAAATACATTATTATTCGTTTAAGAAATAATTTTCCTAGTCTTTATTCCCATAACAAATGATATATCAACACTCTTAAAATTGTGTTTCTTTCAAATTCGATGAAGATATCCACATTATAGTCAGTTAAATCATATCATATTGTCTTGTAGCAAGATCAAGTTGATTTAGAAAGGTGCAAATAAACCTGAGAAACAGATTTTGAGAAGATAGTTGGGAAAATGAATCTAGTTTTTGTCATTGAAAGTCAAGAAATATGAATGAAGGCTTACTGATTTTTAAAGAAAATGAGCAATTTATATGAAATCTTTATTAATATATATATCACCTGAGAGTAATCGCACAATATAGGTATTTCATTTCACCTAACTCTCTCAGAGTGGTTTGAGAATCATTAGAAAGACAATTTTTCTCAAAAGCATTAGAATAAAATCACTTTCCAACTCTTTGTTGACCGCTGTGGTATTTAATAGAAGATTATAGCGATGGAACCCCTCTTTGAGTAATATTGCTTCCATAGCAGAAAGAAATCACGAAGAGATGGATAGCAGATGGCAGGAATGAAATCTTGTTCGGTATTCCATTTTCAACTACTCAAACAACAACCAATAGTCAACATTCCAGAGAATAAAATGCTAGCGACTACAATAAAAAACAAAACTCAAACCCAAAATGTGGCATTTTACAGTTTTGCTTGGTTATATATAAGTCGAATCGTAATCGAATTGACTTGACTCCCCCCTAGAAACTCTTAGCCATGGCTTAAGGAAAGATATATTAATGTATGTTGTTGTGAGAACGATTTAAATTCTCACGGACATTTCTGAAAATGATTTTATTTGGATGAGAAATACTTTAATTAAGCTTGCTATGCTTCCGATTCAAATCAATCAAATTTTTAGCTTTTTACAAAAATCGATAGTGCCGGTTTAGTTATATAAAAATTCTGCGATTTTTAATCACCGCAATCAATATCGTTAGCACCAAAAATCAGAATCCAGAAATTAAAAACATGAGTGAGCGGAAAAGACCAAAGGCAAATCGAAAAAGGTGTCTTAGAAATGGTTCGTTAAAGCTATGATGCAGTTTTGAAAAGGAGTCGTAAACCGGAATTAATTAGAGTTCATCGGTTTATAAGCAGTTATTAATTATTTTTTTGCTTCCATTTGCTTCATCATTTTGAGGATTTTAATATTGTCCAGATACCTCGAAAATTAAAAATGGAAATCCGAGCTCAAAACCTCTCCCAAGAAAAAGCCTTGCTTAAAATGAAAGCGCTCTCATGTGTAGTCGTAGTCCATACGCTTAGTTGGTGCGCAAATTTTTACTCTGATCAACTCTATTTGTTTATGGCGACTCTATGCTTGATTTTGATCTTTATCTCTTGGATGGAAGTCAAGAAATCAAAATTGGCCCAGCCCTTAAATGGCCTCTATCTTGGAACGATCCCTGCATCACATGCATTTTTCATGCCCAAAAACCACTTGCTTTCCATATCAGCGCAATTCATGGTGCTAAATTATGGATTTCATGAGCTAACTTGGCATCATTTGCCCTATCTCTTCGGAGGAAATATCCTCTCTTGGATCGCGTGTGTGCTGTATTGCAAATTTCGAGAATCGAGCGATCCAGAAATCTTATTCCTGAAAAATTTTTTGGAAGATAGTGATCAGTGGACTCAGGTTCTTCTTGGTTTTGGGCTTCATTATACCACGCTGATCGTGCAAACTGCTGACAAATATATGAATATTAAAACCCAAAAGCAATATGAAGAGAAATTGCTGCAGCTGAATGCTGATCTCGAAGAAACCAATAAAAAACTGAAGAAATCGAACGAAGAGCTTCAAGAAGCTTTACAAGAAAAAGAAAACTTCATCTTGAGATTTTCTCATGAAATTAGAAATCCTTTGAACAGTTTGTTGGGTAATATTGAGTTATGCTATGAGCAAGCAATGGACAATGAGTTAGAGCAAATGTTGAAAGACGCCAAGGTGAGTGGAGAAATCTTACTGCAATTGCTGAATAATGTATTGGATACTGCGAAAGTGGCGGTGGGAAGACTAGAAGTGTCAATTAACTCTCACAATATTAGAACCTTCCTTGAGAGAGCATGGATAATCTGCTCAGAAATTATTCGCAAGAAACGACTACAAGGTTACCTATCAGTGAATACGAACGTACCTGAAGTATTAGAGTTCGATCATCATCGTCTGATGCAAATTTTGATCAACACAATCTCCAATGCTGCGAAATTCACTGATCATGGCCAAGTAAAAGTCCATATTGATTTTATTGAAGGCACCCAGATCAGGAAGGAAGACATGTTTCCCAAGTATGTCGCTTTCATGAATGAAGGGCCGATTTATTCAGAAAGCTCATATCAAGAAGATTTCAATGAAGTTCCGAAAGCAACCTTTGACACTTTGAGTTTAACCTTCAAGCATTTCCAACTCGATGGAAGATCCTCAGTTCAAACTCGTGGCGAAACCACTGGAATACCTTTCGTATCAAAAGATCCTTTCTTTAAAAGCACAGAAGTCGAGTCTAGCTGCAGGAAACCCGGAATCCCCTCTTCAAGGGTATCTCAATCTCGTATAAACATTGAAGAAGAGCCAAAAGAAGGCTTTATTCGTTTTGAAATTATTGACACTGGCTGTGGAATTTCAAAGCAATGCCTCGAATTCGTGTTTAAAAAATTTCAACAAGTTAACGTTAGCTCCTCCAAGAGACAGATCGGAACTGGCCTCGGGCTCTGGATCACCAAAGAGATCATTGAGATGATGAATGGAAAGATAGAAATCTACTCTGAACCGAGTAGAGGAACGGCCATCGTCATCATGGTCAAATCGAAGTCAAAACCTGTGACTCCTTCATTTTCATTGGATCAAAGCCCTATCAAAACAAAGCATATATCTCCTCATAAGCCTTCGACAGTCGTCTCTAAACCTCCAAACATGCTCCGAGTGCTCATTGTTGAAGATATCGCCTATAACCAAGAAATAAACAGCAAATTCTTTCAAAAATGCGGTGTTGAGGATATCGCCATTGCTAACAACGGACAGGAAGGCGTTGACCTCTTCCTTGAGATGGGTCCGAAATATTTCGATATAATAACCATGGACATCGACATGCCCATTATGGATGGGAAAACTGCCGTCAAGATTATGCGACAAGAAGAGAGAAAGAGAAGTTGGGAACCAGTTAATATATTTTTCTTGACGGGCTTCTCTGAAGCGAAGACGCAGAACGAAGTGCTTGACGAAAAAGGAGAATTTCGAGCGAATGGTTTCTACTCAAAGCCAGCTTCTTTGGATACATTCAAGCGCATTCTAAATAATTTTTCTGTCTCTTCAGGTAGTCACAGTCAGTCAGGAAGGAATCCCACTACCGGCACCAGTACGAAAATCGCAAGGACCAAGCTGTTAATCCCACCTGGCCAATGCGTGTTGGTAGTTGACGATGATTCGTTCAACCTAGCCATGCTCACGAAAACGCTCAAACTATGTGGAATAAATTCGATAGAGGCTCGCAATGGGCTTGAAGCAATGCAATTGTACGACGAAAACTGGAAGAAAATTTATTGTGTGCTGATGGATTGTGAAATGCCTGTAATGGACGGAATAACAGCAACACAGAAGATACTCTTGAAACATCAACTGAAAGCTAATATCTCAGGAAAGAAGATCGAGATTTATGGGTTGACGGGACATGTAGAACAAGAGTATCGGCAAAAATGCTTGCAGGCAGGGATGGCTGCTGTATTCGAAAAACCTATTAAAATCGAGACTTTGATTGAAACCCTTCAGAGAAATCGTAACTGTTGACTGAAATTTTCAAATAAGAACTGAAATAATTACTTTGCTCGCAGAATTAAAAGTCTAAGTAAATATTAGTTTTCTTTTCGATTTTCCGCTATTAAGTTGCTTTCTTTGAAATATATCGAATTTAGTGAGAGAACTCATTATGAATGATCATCAAAAATTATTTAGCTTATGTTATTGCCCTTTCTATTTTACAAAATTTGTCATCTTATTCTGAACTACCTTAATCTTGACCACGACTTCAGCGAGGAAACTAATGAGCAGGACTTTATTTGCTTCTAATTCAAATCCGTAGCATCTATTCGAAAACAGAATAATTTAATCAAAGATCTTGAACTAAAGTAATCGATGCTCTCGAGTATCTTTTCCATAAGTACCTTCGACAAGGTACTACTCACATTAGTCGTGATTGCCTTCCTTGCGATATTGAACAAAATGGTCCTGAAACCCTTAGCGATTCTAAATCTCTATGCAAAGACCCCTGGTTCCATCGTTTCATACAGAATCGGCAACAAAGTCCTCAAAACCCGCAGTAACGTCTCTCCTGCCAACTCAGAACTCGCCAAGGGTCATCCTTTTCTTTCGAGTCCTTTCTATGCTCATTTTGTGGACTATCCCGACCTCAGATTCATTGTAATGAACAATTTCCACATTCCATTGATCTATCTCGTGGATTCCGAACTTCTTACAGAATACTTCAAAAACCAGAAAAACTACAACAAGTTTTTCCCTAGGAGCTTCTTTAAAAAGCATCACCTTAGATATTCATTAGGAGGCTCTGAAGGCGAGGAATGGAAGCGCCAGAGGAAAATTATATCGGAGGCTTTCCACTTCGAGAATCTAAAGAAGATCATCCCGCTAATTGACGATACCGTCAAGGAGATCATCAACGACTTTAAGCCAGTTGAGCCGGAGTTTATGGCGCTTCAAGAATTTCAAAAAATCGCTGGTGAGAATGTTGGTCGCATGTTTTTCGGTGAAAACCTCAATAAATATACGATCAATGGGCGACTGCTTATCCTGGAGTTTGCTGAACTATTCCTTGAGAATAGCATACTCTTCTACAACCCGACTTATCAAGTATTTGGAGAATGGCCTCTGCTATGGTCTTCTAAATTCCGCAAGTTGAGGAGAGATACGGCTGCCTTTGGAGAATATGCGTGGGTTATCATGAAGAATAATATCGAAAAAATAAAAAGGGGAGAAATGAAGAATCCTGACGGAAGGAAGAGTATGTTGGAGATTCTGGTTGAAAGGGACAAATCTGAGGAGATTCTCGACGAAAGACAGCTGCTGGGCAACTTCATCAATTTCTACTTCGCGGGGATGGATACGACGGGGCATCTCCTGTCGATGATTTTCTATCTCCTCACGCAAAACCCTCACATCAAAGAGAAATTAGAAAAGAGCATTGATGCGGTCTGGGATGGAAAATCGTCTCTGGCTTTCGAGAAATTGCAGCAGATGGAATACTTGCAAGCTGTGATTGATGAAACGTTGAGAATAGCGACTCCGGCGCCTTCGACCTGGCCACGAGTGGCGATCGTTGACCATTATATAAAGGATGTACCAATTAAAAAAGGGTCGATGATCTTGCCGAATTTCCTGAAATCAAACTATAATCCTAATCTCTATAAGGATAGAGGAGTATTCAAACCAGAGAGGTGGATGAAAGGAAGCGATTGCTATGAAAGACCAGCCGATCCGTACGCTTTCACGCCCTTCTCAGCTGGTGGAAGGAACTGTATTGGCCAGCATTTCTCTCAATTAGAAACCAAAGTGGTGGTGTGTCACTTCCTAAAGGCATTCGACATTGAGCTAAAGTCTGATCCAAACCCGAATATTGTGATGAGATTGCTGATCGAGCCTGAAATACCGATGAAATTCAAGCTGACAAAAAAAGGAGCGAATTAACTAATGCAGAAAACAAGTGATATATATCGATATATCAGCTAGCCGTATTCAGAAGTCGCATTACGATATGATATATTTACTAATCTTAATTAGATGAATTAAGAGAATTGAATCTAAATAATTTCATTCTAATCAATTCCGTTATCTTGACTGCCTGAATACATACTCCTCCACATGAAAAATTTAAATTAATATCACGGGAAAGTCACATTACTTACTAAGATCCTCATGGATTATCTTACAAGGCATTTTTTAGCCATTATTCTCTCAAATCTATTAAAAGTTAAGCAACACCTCTGATAAAGAGAACTCAAAGGTGAGTCTAGTGAAAAGGCAATAGATATAAAATATTTCAATCCATGCACCTTTGAAATTATGAATCTTTGGATTTTTCTGGCTTGCCATCGATTTCTTCTCTCACCTTTGCGAGTTCTTCATCCTTACGCTATGTTTTCTCAACGCTTTTAACTATCCCTGCTCCAATAACGCAGTTACTATCTCGAAGAACGAATCTTCCCAGCTGTGGATACTCCGCGAACGTTTCTACATATACCGACTTTAGTGGAGTAAGAACCACTAAACAAGAATCTCCGGCTTTGACCGATTTTGGATCCTCTTCAATGACTTCACCCGTTTTTTTATTAACTATGCACTTGATTTTGCTAAATCTGCATGGAACATGAGCGGTATGACAGTCAAGGACCAACGTATACCCCTCTTTGATCTCGGTAGGATGCTTGATAATCACAACCTGTGCTAAAAACCTCACGGCCTCTCTCAGTTTACCGTTTCTGTCATTCCCAAAGACACATCCTCGGTGAAAATCGCGGACTAAAATTCCTTTGAAATGGATTCCGACCAAATCTCCGGGGCCAGCCCTATCAACCTGTTCATGATGCATTTCAATAGATTTGACATCAACACAGAAGTCTCCAGGGGCACACGAGATCGTCTTGCCTAGCTCTAGTACCCCTGTTGCAATCTTTCCGACTGCCACAGTGCCGATACCGCCGATTTTAAAAGCGTGACTGACCGTTATTCTCAGTGGAAGCTCCTCAAGCTTTTTCCTATCGAACTCAATAACGCTTTCTAATGCTTCTAGGAGCGTCGGTCCGTTATACCACAACACGTCGCCTCTTTTCTCCCTTATGTTATGGCCTTCTACAGCTGAGATTGGTATTAGCGGGATATTTGACGGATTGTAGCCGACTTGGGTCAATAAGTCAGATACTTGTTTGCTGGCGTGCTCGTAGATCTTCTGGGACCAACTGATCTTGGGATCATCCATTTTGTTGATGCAAACAATCAGTTTTTTGACTCCGAACGCATAAGCATAAAGAACGGATTCACTGATGGCCTTATCAATAGGTTCTTTAAGGCTGGGATCTGGTGCTATCATAAGAATTGCGATATCAGCCAGAGAGATCCCGGTTGCCGCGTTCTTTAGTAAATTTGGGATACGACTGGTGTATCAATCAAAGAAATTACCCTTCCAGATAACTCCATGCGATCAACACTAATATCAAGGGTTAATTTGTTTCGACCTGCGAGGTATAGCTCAAAGGCCGGAGAGGAAAGACTCATTGGATAGTATCTAAAATGCCCCTTCTGATATGCATCGACTTCTTTCTCATATTTTTCTATCGCTTTTTTGTCAATGCCACCACAATTCCAAACCAAATGCGCCACAAGTCGAGACTTTCCGGAAGCCTCAGCTCCAATCACTGTTACAGAGCAGTGGGATTTTGGGGATTCCATGCGAATAAGCAATGAGCTCTGGTTGCTGAAACTGAAGTAATTTTTATTTTGATTAATCGGAGTCAGATCAAAAGTAAATAGAATGATTTCGTTCTGATCGGGATTCCTACCAGACAGAGCGTGGTGAGCGAGGGGGGAGGGGAGGAGTTAATTTAACAGGAATCGTTTGGAAATACGGTATGAAAATCCAAATTTCTATGAGATAGAGGAGGGAAGTGACTGAACTTACTTATGAATTTCTTTAAGAAAATCCTCAGATTTCTGAGATAGAGGCGAAGAAATTTTGAGAAGGTCTGGAATTGGATAGGAATTTGATGGGCAATGTATAGGAAAGTTAATTTGATAGAAAGATCTGACGTTATTCAAACGGATTACATTCAAATTAGTAAAAAGACGATTACATAAAAGTTTGATATGCGGAAGCTAATTGCATTAGATTAAAAGTTTAAGATTTTACATATGAAATTTGTTTTAAATTCTTTTCAGAACCTACTGGAAATGACGCGTTGACTTTCATTCTGATTTTCTTCCGGGTTGATTTCTTCATTTCTTTGGGTCTGATGCCCCTTTTCATGATCGATTCATAAATTTCTAAACAATTGTCATAGTTGTTCTAAGCAAAGATCATATTTTTACTTTCAAAGAGTCCATTAAACGTTTCCTCTACATTATGATATACCAGCCCACTAGCCTCTGAATAAAGCATTTTGTTCTGAAACGCGAATGCTTTGGCTTCGGATTGAGTGACTTGACGATTTGTGGGATCTTTTAAACAGAGGTCAAGCTTGTGGCCAACCAGCATAATTTTTGCTGAAGGAATCACTTCACGAAGGACCTTGATCCAGTGTTTTAGGTTAACAAATGTCTGCGAATCTACGACGCTGTACAGCAGTAGTAGCCCATCCAACCTCTGCCGTTTTTTTAAACTACACATTGAGTGATGACATCAATCCTGGAAATCGTTTGTAATAGTGAGTTACCTGCTTACTTTATCCTCTAAACTCCCATAGCACGCTATTAATAGAACTCGATGAGACCAGATTACTACATTAACTTACTTGTGTCAAAGAACTTGACTCTGACTCTAGTATTATCAGCTAGTCGTATCGTCCTTTTCTCTATTCCAAAGGATTTTATCGAGTCGTTTTGAGGTCGCCCTTCCAAGTACCTAAAAAAATAATTAACAAGTATTATCAAAAGGGATGCTATACGATGATAGTAGAGTAGTTTTCCCAACCGCGTCTCCTATGATTGCAACTGATAGAAAAATCATTTTCTAGCCAAACTACCTTAAATTACCTCGAAAATTGAATTCGATATCTTTTTGTACAACCGCAGCCATGTCTATCCTCTGTAAGGGATTACAGATCAGCATTTTGGAGACCAACTCGAAAAATAAATCTGAAAAATGAATTGGAAACTTTAGCCAGTCCTTCTTGCCAATGGCCTTCAAAAGATCACTGCTTGTGGACACCTTGTCTCGGAAAGGATGCGTTCCAGTGAGTATTTGATAAAAAATAACTCCCAAAGCCCAAACATCAGATTTTTCATGTCCTCTCTCCTGAGAAAAAATCTCTGGTGCTGTCGTCAGCAATCTGGTTCCAGCCTCTCTCGCTTTTCCATTGGATTCGCCCAGCAGCGAAGCATAATTAAACCCGCTGATTTTCACACTATAATCGTCGGCGACCATGATATGCTCAAGCGACAGATTTCCATGTGTAAAATTCAACTCATGGAGCGCCTTCATACCATTTAATATGTCCTTAATGATAATGCAGGCTTGATGTTCCGATGCATATCCTCCTAGAAAATTATCTTTGATATATTCCTTCAAACTCCCTCGCCGGCAATACTCCATAATGAGGTAATCTTCGTCTTTTGTACGCGCAAAATCGATGATTTTGATCACGTTTGGATTGTCAATGCTTGATAAATTATCGATACTCTCTAAAATTTGCTCATATTGGTGGTTCTTCCTGCTACGTGGACTGATCTTTATTGCAACCTCTCGAGTTGTATCCACGTCCATACCCTTGTACACAACGCTCGAGCTCCCTCGCCCGATAATTTCATGACATACGTAGTCTCCTCGAGTAACTCCGCCCTTTATAAACACCGCATATTTTCGTTTAAACTCAATCGAAGTGTCAGGAAACCAACGCGTTGGAAAATTCAACTCTACGATTTTTCCTGTTGAAGCAAAAAAGATCTGTTGGGTTAATGAGGCTCCCGTGACCCAAGGATGCTCGAAGAGCTGATCATACCCGATTCTTTCCCCAGGGTCGACCCTGAGCATGGAAGAGATCAAATCTTGGACCATGGGTGATATGTTTTCAGGGAAATCTATATCAATCTGCTTCAATAAAGCCTCCATGAGGTCTTGCTTATTCCTCAGCTTTTGTTTATAAGGGTACTTGCCTGCTAGTACAAAGTAAAGCAGGATTCCCAAGGACCAGATATCGCATTTAGGGGTATAATCATCGCCAAAGAGCACCTCAGGAGCCATTGTTAATGGCGTCCCACAGTAAGTACTTAAGAGCCCGTCATCCTCAGGGACTATGCGTGAACAGCCAAAATCCGCGATTTTAATATTGTATTCGCTGTCGACAAGGAGATTCGACAGCTTGAGGTCCCTATGCACGATCTTCCGCTCGTGTAGAAACTTCATCCCCGCGAATATCTGCTGAAACGCTTTCTGGGCTTGGTACTCGGGCATTTGATTATCAAGGAAGTGATTTTGAATGAAACTCTCAAGGTTTCCGTTCGAGCAGAACTCGAAAGCAAGCAAACACACATCATCTCGAATACACGCTTCATAGAAAGTCGCAACGTTAGGGTGATGAGTTTTCTTTATCTCGTTTAGGATGGCCAATTCAGACTTCACGACAATCCTATGGCTGGTTTTAGCATGAGGAAGCACTTTAATCGCTAGTTCGAGTTTGTTGTGCCTGTAGTAGCCTCGGTACACGGTTCCGGCGACGCCTTGGCCGATCTTCTCTCCGATATAAAATGGAGTTCCCGAAGATGTTTCAAGTATGTCTTTTATTTTCAACATTAGTTCTGTCTTTATTTCTTACTTTCTGAATAAATCCCAATAAATCGGATCAAGAGATTGAAATATTGCGAAAAAGTTCTAAATTCCTGGTTTTATCGTTATTAACTCAGATGGAATTTCCATCGGCCAGACCGTAATTGAATCATGCAAGTGAAACTCCCCAACCGTCAAATACGTCAGCTTTGGTGAGGTGATAAGTTCTTCAATAAGAGGTTTAAGTTAAGAAAATTTTCTCTTTTTTTTGGATTTTCAATTCCTCTATGAAAAAGAAACTTGTAAACGATTGATAATTTAATAGCGCCTTAATCCACAAGATGAAGGCTTATCTATCAGATTCTGAGATAAGCAGAGAGATAGATAGGCAATTTGATAATATTATATACAGATAGTACACATATTGTGCATTGTATTAATACAGTATAATGAAAAATGAGGTGCTTCATCCTCAGTTAAAGAACGAGGTCATTGGCGAATTCCCTGTTGCTTTTCCTGGCTTCGAGCTCATCGAGGAGTTTATTGACGATTGCTGATGAAACGAGCCGCTTGGGAGAATCGGACGCTCTCTGGGATACCTCGCCTTGACTCCCAATGACCACCTCAGCTGCTGCTGATGCATTTTGGGAAACGCATATGGCTGAACAACCTTCTTTGTTGAAGGATTCGCTCCCCATGACTCTGAGTTCAAAATTTTTATATTAAACTCATCCACTGAGCTCTGCCTGATCGGCCTTTCCACAACAACGGCATCAGATACCGTCTCACGCACTCTTTCCGTTTCAATGCCGCGCAAAATATTGTTTACTTGCTGCTCAGGCTGAATAAAAGTTTTCAGCAGGTTGCTGGAATGCACTTTAACACTACTGGATTTCTCAATCACTCTTAATCGCACTGGAGTTTGTCGATCCGGTTTCTGCGCATGAGATACGTTGAGGATAGAGCTATCGTCTTCTCTCTTCTTAGAAGTGACTTCAGGCACTTTGTCTCTGTCTTCAGGCACTTTGTCTCTGTCTTCAGGATCGTAATTTTCTGTGGTTAATTCAGTATAACCCCTCATCCCTGATCTCTTCACTTTCTTTTCATACTGTTTCACCGTCAAGCGCTCAGTTTTGGCGTCCGCTTCAGCTATCCGCCCCAGAGAACTCGGGTCTACCGAAGCGCTGGAATACCAAGGTCCTTTCAGCTTATATCCGCCTTGGATGAAAGTCACACCGTCTTTTGGCCTTAAGGTCCCCACAGCGTTTTCATTCTTGTTTTCATATAATGCGCTTAAGAAATCTTTTTCGCCTTGGGGGACTTGTCTATGCCTCAAAATCAAGCTTAAATCTGCTTTAGAATCCTCGGGCTTAGCACTCATACTTTCGTCTTGTTTCTGTTGCTGAACTGGGGGCAGTCGAACCGCAAAACTGAAAAAACCTGTGATTAACAGTATAAATTTTGCTACGGTTACTTAGTAAGGAGATTATTGTTTGGAAGAGCTTCCGTGTCTACTTTCTTACAAAGAACCACCTTTCCGTTGTAATCATAAGTATATTTCTTCTTCTCTAGCTCTTTGAACGACCTCCCAAGTTTCTTGCGAAGCTCCGCCAATTCCTATCCAATTGCGTTAGGGTTTTGTTAGACCTGCTATTTCAATCTACTTTCTCTCGAGCTTCATTTGCCTTTCGCTCTCTGTCTCTTCTTTCTTCCTCGAGATTTTTTTGAAATCGCATTTGGTCTTCAATCACGTCAGTTTCTTCGATAGAAGGGACGTTCAAGGCTCCTGGAAGGCCATTGTCGCTCGTCACCTAGTTAATATGCGCGTTATCTCGGGGTTTCAGAGCTAAGCTTTCATACGAAAAGGAAATCTTTAGCAATTTTCCTGGCGTTCTTTTCATTCAAATAAACCTTCTTTAGCAAAGCATCTGAGTCACCACTCCAAAGCTTATTTATCTCGGCTAACGTTTCGAGAGATAAGAACTGAATGCTCAATTGGATTACCGTCCTTTTGCTCATGGAATTTATTTTGAATGTGTCCTCTTGCCCAATTACAAATCGTTGGCATTGACTATGAAAGATTTGTCGTGATTTAATGGAATTAAGGCGTTTACAGGCTCGATGTCAACATCATTCGGATATTTTGTGGTATCTTCTTCGAGATAATGCGGTAATAAATTTAATTCTGTTATGGCTTCAGCGAAATAGATTGTATGGATGTTCTGGAGGCTTTGTAGACGGTGCTCATAGATGATTTCTGCTCCTTGTCCTAGGATAGTGTCAATGATGATTTCGGCAACTGAATGGGCGGCGTGTTGCTGTGCGCCGAAGAGTTTGTAGTCCTTTTTGATGGTATAGTGATCGAAGTAGCGCAGTTTGAGAGTAAGGTCTTCATGGGTGGGAGAAGGGTCGAAGTCTTCAAAGTTGATGTTGTTGGCGATTACGACTATTTTATTCATCATTGTGAAGTTTCAATAATAATTTTAACTAATCACTTGTCACAAAGGATTCTGAAAAAATTGCTTGAATAGCAATACCTGAGGAA
>ENA-UOTX01001197-UOTX01001197.1-compost-metagenome-genome-assembly--contig:-NODE-1197-length-21185-cov-8.436991_pt1 | contig 21185 bp, 9 predicted proteins | sample MGYA00238143_ERZ746982 | MGnify/ENA primary metagenome ERZ746982 (study PRJEB28758, sample SAMN06268862) | compost metagenome | isolation source: single cell | place: USA: California, Emeryville, Joint... | reverse complement strand
CTTACTGAGAATCAAAGCGCTCAGGAGAAATAGAGAGATAAGGCTCTTCATCTCTGTATTATCAAACAAGAAGAAAACACTGGATAGATTATAATATTAATCGCAGTATTTATAGCCTCCCCTTGTTCTTGAACAATCAGTTATGTTTTCGTTCTTCGAGTTCCTTGGAATTACTTATTCACTGAGGCTAGCTTCTTTGCTGATTCGTGTAAGGTATCTTATTACATAAAATACCGTTAAACGGTTACGAGATATTTTATTTTATACTATTAAAAATATTAGAAATTCTCCAATTTCCGATCAGCTCTGAAGATTTTTTCTCAAATGATCTAAATGATCTCGAATCTCACACAGCCAACAAAACTGAATGTGTTACAAAATCGAATTTTCGAAAAATGTTCTGGGATGGACGTCTTGTTCAGTAATTTAGCTCGAAAATTTTTGCCTTTGCCAAGCTCTCCCTTTACCCATTTATAATAGCTTTAGCTAGATACTCTTTGGATCTCAATTGCATTCGGTTTTTGAAGAAAGCATGGGAAGGCCCACAAAAAGCAAAAGGCCGTCAACAACCCATTCAGCGTCATTGTGATTTATCCTGACTGCTTGGAATGCAAGGAATTGCGATTTTCTCAAAATTAGCAATAATTTTTAACAATAAAATTTTTTTCGAAAAAAAATTCCTTGCTGTAGCAGAAGCATACTCGGCATTGGCATCTATTTAATCAGCCTTGCTGAGGCTCTGAGACACGAAATAAAACCAAATTATGTTCATAATCCTTGATTTTAGATCTCAATGAAACCCCTAACTTTTTTCATAAGACGAACAAATTTAGACAATCAACAGTTCAGTTATAGCTCAGAAAGAGAGAAAACCTCATTTTCTATTTCATTTCCAATGATTTGAAGGGGAATTGCCACTATTCAAAAGATATCAAGACTTTTTTGGCTTCTCTGAATTAAAAATAAATTTGATCTCTATGTCGTGATTCAATTCAGCTTTACTGATGAGAATTATTTGTAAATGAAAAATCAGCTTGATTGTTTCTGAATCTCTATCGCTACTGGAAACAATTCCGAATGTTTCGAAAATCGAGATTGACGATAGTTATATATAATATTTAAGGAAGAGCGACCAATCAACAAAGTCTGACTGAGAAGAGAAGTCAAATTACTCAATATTTCACTAGATTCTTGCTTTTTGAAGGAGAGATCGGCAACACGCTTGGGTTTTATTTGGATGGGTAGACTTGCTCGAATAAATTTATTGAAAAAATGCAAAGACACAGGAAAAAATCCAACTTGAGAGGAAATTCGGATGTATTTATGCTCTAGGCAATTAGAGATGTTTGCAGTAGCGGAATAATTCATAATGATATAGCAAAGTTGCCATTGATTAACTAATAACAGAATTTTCTATATTCATTATCAATGGAAAAATACGTTGATTAAGCATCACTAACTATTCTCATTATTCTAATCAATAAAATATATGAGATTAGCTTACCTCCCAGAGTTGGTGTCTATCTTACGATTAAGGTTCCTAACTTGTGAATTGTGATCCACGCTAAATGTTGAAGAAGTGAGATATAATTGATACTTCTACTTACTATTTTTTGAGGAAGAAATTAAGGTAATTGCGTTCTAACAGCATTCTATTTTGTCTACCTATCGCCTTTCTATATTTTTCCATACTTGTCCGCTAATTTTCTTGAGAAACTCAAGTTTCATGCATACTTGACCTAGTTATTTAGTGTGTGTTCGAATTGGAATTTTGGAAAATTTATTCAATTTATTGGATTCGCTCTTTATATCTCGTTTACTAATGGAAGGAAAAGAATACTACATTCGAGAGATGAAAATCGAGTTTATAGCATGCCCGAGTAGTCCATCGGCATCATCAATATGGAGTTGTAAGGGATTACTTGTTTTGAAAAATTGTAGAGTATTGTCGAACTGATATGAGCGGAGTGTCTTCGACATGAAACTCATCATCTTTGAGCATTGAAAACAAATTTTTGAAGAGGATATGACTCCATTTGAGAGATTTGAGCTAACTTTATTTGATACTCACGAAAAGAAAAAAATCAATTTGCTGTTCTAATTCAAAAATTAGAAAAAATGAGAGCTGATAAGAAGGCAAGTGGAGAAACTCTCATCTTCTACATTTCCCGGCAAATTTTGGAGAGAGAGAAAAAAAAAGCAACTTATTTAATCATTAACTCTATTCAGTAAACTGCATCAGTAAGTCTGATAAATTTAACGGATTAATGGGATACAACATCCTTCACGAGACATGTGAATTCTAAGCAAAAGTAGAATTACTAACTCAAATTATATATAAAGAATCCTCATCAATACACCATACTAATTCGATACTTCTCTCGGAAAGAATGCAGGTGAAGAACCATTTATGCTGTTTCATATATTTACAAAGGTCATCGGGATACTACATAATGGTCCTCACTTCTTGAAAGCAACCACATTTTGAAATCATATTGAATGTCAAATCTTTGATTGTTTCGAGGATCATCAAATTTTATCAAAGAAACTCACAAACGGCTATAAAAATACTGGAACTATGAGTTACATATATATAAGATTGTTAGAACAGATTCATACCCAAACTAAGTTATCAGCTGAACCTTCTAACAATTAGTATGATCCCGTATATTAATAATGCAAGCTCCACAAGGGGCAGTTGCGAAATGTTATACGAAATGAGTGTGCTCGGATATTGAAGAACGCACGAAATCAAATATCAGTTTGCATTCTGAGGCTTTCTGGCTGACTCAAAGAAGCCTGAGGTAATAGGAGTATACTCACTTGATGCCCTGTAAGCATTTATCGATATATATATACACAGATTGAAAATCATGGAAAAAGATGGCAAAAGATTTTGAGTTTGCTGCAGAAAGTGGCATTTATCGGCGTTCATTAATACATTCATCCTTTTTTTTGAAAAGTATTCAAGCAGCTCTCTCCTCAGATTATAGATGAGAAATTGTGGAGTTAGAACTCACCATCGAATGATCGAATGGCAATTGAGCGTCAAAGTAGCCCCCATTATCAAATATTTATTCTTAATCTTTTATATTAGCTCGTCATTTTTCACAACAAATATTTCCATAAAGCTTTATAATATGGATATTTGTGAATAATTTGTTTGAAGAACATTCATTTGGAATAAATTCAATTCGTTCCTCAGCTTCTGTTGCTACTATTTCTTTCTAATTCTAGCACAAGCTTTTGGGCTAATTCCTTAATTTCAAGTTTCAACTCTTCATTCATCATTTGTAGTCTACAATTGTTTTTTTGCAAGTCATTCATTTGACAGAGGCAACGCTGTAGTTCATTTGTTAATTGTTCACGAATCAACATCGCTTCCTCCAACTCAGCTTTAAGACTTGAAATTTGTGCATCTTGAGAGTCATTTTTCACTGACGATAAGCTCTTAGCTCTCAGACTCTCTATTTCTGTTGATAATGCTGCAACTTGACTTTTGAAGCTCTCCAATTGTTGGAGCAGTACTTTGTTCTCTTGAACGAGTGCTGAGTCTCTAGAGTCACTTTGGCTGGTCGGAGCATTGATATTGCTGTTGAAATTAGCATTCATGGCTTTAATTTTATATGAAAGCTCCGAGTTTTGGGCTTCAGATTCTTGTAATCTATCCATTAGTTTCACTATTTCTGACTGTGTATCATCTATTTTACATTGATAATCGTGATAATCTCTCATCTGTGACTCATATTCTTTCATCATGCATTGCAGGTCTTGTATCACGCACTCTTTTTGATCTATAGTGTCATTTAACTGTCTCTTCAAATGTTCTGTCTCATAGTAACGCTTCTCAAGCTGCTCGGTTAGTTCTACATTTGCTGCTTTGAGTTCTTGGATTTCTTGGTCCTTTTGAGCAATTTTACTCAAAAGATTTTCGATTTCAGAGCTAGTATCTATTCGTGTAGCTTGGTTTGCTTTGAGGAATTGTGTACTGTTAGAACCAGTCAATTCCCGCTTCTTGCCTCCAGTACTGTTGCTTTTCGAAAGCAGTTTTGAGAATTTTGATGTGAAATCCAGATATGCTCCTTCAAACTCGGCGCGTTCCGCCCTTAACATATCAATTTCTTGATTTCGATCAGCAAGGAGGTCTTGCAGCTGCTGGTTGCTTTCTCTAAGAGATTGGATGTAGCCTTGCTCCGTTATTCTGGTAGATTTGTGATTATGAAGTAATTAATTTAGTTACTGATGAAGTTAATTTAGAGACTGAATCGAGTGTAAAACTGTATTAAAGTTTAACTCTGATCAGAACTCGGAAATCCGTTTTATTAAATAATTCCTTCGAAGAACAAGGTCGTCAGCCTATACTATCAATCCGATTTGAATCTTGAAAAATAATGACTTATTTATGACGGATATTTCCTTGGAGAGAAAAAGAAGTCCCACCAAGAGTCGAGATTATTTGTTTGAAACTCATATCTTTCAGAAATTAGCATAACTTGCTTATGTGTGGCAATAATCTCTAGGTTCCAAAAATTGTAAATGAAAATAATTAACAATAGTTTTGGAAACATCAAAGTGACGGGACCAATAACGTTCGGCCGAAAAATGGCTGGAATTTGAAAAATCTTAGAGTTGCGAAGACTCCATTGGAAGACCTCAAAAGAGGTACCCGTTACAATTTTGAGATCCAATAAGCTTTGCTCTTCAAAGTCAGTCGACCTGCAATGAGAGAGCCTCAAGTCCATTGAGATTTATTTGAGGAATCGATCTAAAGAGTCGAAAATTCTATTCCCAAAAAGAAAATCGAAATAGACAATTGACCTTAGCCTCTGCAAATTCATATCTTCATACAAAAAAGAGCATTTAATTTCCGTTGCTGTCTTCTCAATTGTGAATCGATTGTTAGCATATTCGAGAATACCACCTCTTGCAGAATCGGATTCCTTGACTCAAAATGGACTTGAATAATTTTTTGACCGGCTTTTAGCGGATTGAATCGTTTCAGTTTTGATCAGTGAATTTTTTCCGAGTTGAATAGTATTTCGTTATTTAGGATCACTTTTTTAATCCAACAGTGTTTTCTGCTCGATTGTTAATGTCTCCTGGCATTGTAAGTTACGAGAGAAATAAAAGCAAAATTCAAACTAATTGGGCGACAGCTGGTATGAATGATCATTGCAGAATCCGACTTTATTTATTTTTTCGATAAAATAATTAAATTCTCACTCATTTAGTCAATTGAGATTAATTTTGATAATTAATAGTTTTATTTCATGTTGCTATCAAAAAAGTAAAATAATAATGTTCCCAAAAAGCGAGTCTAATGTCGGTCAGAAATCGACTCCTACCGTCCTTGAAGAGCCAGAAGTCAACAGAGATGCCGCAAGCGAAGATTTGGCTGAAATACGATGAAAACTAGTATTAATATTAGTGCTTTTTTAATTCACTTTTATGAAATTCTCTCATTCCTCATTCCTTTGATCTCCTATCATGGTCAACTTGAATAGAAGAGTTATACACCACCAACCCTGCTTACCTGGTCATCAATCCATAATAATGAGATTAGCATTATCGAACTTGGAACAATGCAGGAGTTTTTGAATTTCGATAGAGTTCAACTAGACAAGAACAATCGTATTTTTAATTTTTTCCTAATTGCTATATGTTTGATAATCGCCTAAAAAGCTCCATTGCCAGTTTCACCCATGTGAAGGAGATTGCAAACACAGGACTTCTTGTCTCTGTTCATCAAGACTCTTTAAGATCTGCTAACCTAGAAGTAGTTGATGTTTCGCGAAAGGGACAATTGAAGAAAATATTTTCATTTGAGGAAGTTTATGGCAGTAGAATCATCTTCAATATCTATCTCATGTTTCTTCCTTCTTCTTAGTGACTGGTTTTGGATATGTGGCCTATAACCCACGAAGAGGCATGCTGGGTGCAATATCTGTCACAGGAAAGATAGCTTACCACCTCTACAATATCACCCCAAAAGCTGGTAATATTGTACACCTCATCCGACACTCCAACTTTAGTACTAACATGGTATTTAATATTTTTTCCCCCATTCCAGGCTGAATTATCTTATTTGCATCTAGAAAAACTTCATAACCGGCCTTGATTTCAATCCTAGTGGAGAGATTATAGCAACTATAGAGCGCTAAGGAACATCCTTAATATCAGATATGAGCACTAGCAATTATAGCTTTCATTTGAAACCAAAGACGGAAATCGGGAACGGTAAGCTAAATTTTTAAATGTCTGTCTGTAATTGTTAACCTTATTCTACCTTGTTGCAAAGCTTGCTATTCTTAACTAGATTAAAATTTCTCTTATTCTTTGAATTACTCTTTAGATGATTATTTGGGTCGGTACAGATGGAATACTCATGCTGACGAGCCCCTAGTATTTGTCAAATATGCAACAAAACTCATTATCTTAGATGTTGAGAAGAATGTTCTCAATGTGAAGAGTACAATTCAGTTGGATAAAGGTAAGTCAGGGAGCAATTGTGTTGGAATTTCTTCGTTTATACTAGTTGTGTCTTATTTCAATTGAGATTCTTTATGCATTATTTCTTTCAGGAAAGACAACCTGGTTTGATGTATGCCAAAGTAATGGAAACTTATTGGCTTTAGTTGGTGAAGGGATTAACGTGAAGATATTTGACAAACGAGCGTCCATTTTTGTCAAAACTTTTGATAACGTTCAAAATAGTAATGTTTTGTTGATTTGTTTAATAAGTCGCTCCTGACTTCTATTATGTGATTTTCTAAACTCAATTAATTGTGTGCGATGGAGTCCAAGTGGCGATATGCTCGCAACTGCTTCTATTGATGCGAAAGTAGTAATATTGGACTTCAAGACTGGGAAAAGGTTTTATAATGGAGATACTTCAAATGGAAGTAAATTTTCACTGCTTCGTTAAGAATAACTGTTCTCACTTAATAATAATAGAATCCGTGATGTCTGTCTTCTTCATTTGAGAAAGTAGTAAAGCCAATATTCTCTTGAAGAGAAAGAGGGCATAAGAAATCATTAGAGAATAACTCTTCGTCACAATTTAGTGCTTAAGACCACCCATGAAAAAGCTTTCTCCTTCCTTATATATTAGGATTCATCATCATCCCTTTGATCTGAAAACAAAATAATTGGAAGTTGGGAAAATCTCAAACTCATACCAGAAAGCATACAGTTGAACCTTGAATAAATAATTTCATCGAGTCAGCTTAAATTTATTGTAATAACGTAGATACATTTATTAAAATTAGATAACTCCAATTTACAAAAACTCATTTGAAATAATTAAGCAATCCCTGAAGTTTTCGCAAAACATCAATTTATCGTTCTTATCAATAAATGTCGAAATTAGGGTATGAGTACGGGTTGTTTTCTTGGCTCTTGTTTTAACTTAGTAGTTACTATCAGAACAGGCTCAATTAAGTTTGTTTTTACTATTTAAAATTTGGGTCCTTCTTATCATGCAATCTTACAAATACAATTTATCTCAACTGAGGCAGCACGAGAATCCTAAGACGATTTAACACGCATTGCTAGAACCTTTATGTAAACTCAATTATTATTATTCTCTTTCAAATTTCAAATTTTGTCTATACAATCAACATTATAATAAAAAATATTATAGTTAGAGCTCCATTTCTTGACACAGCATTGCAACAAAAGCAACTATCTGGAGAGCATCATTTATTGCACGATTAAATCGAAATAACAATAATGCGGCAACCGAAAATTGTAGCTGAGCTGATCAATCAAAATGGAATGGGAATAAAAACTAATCTTGTAATGGATTCTCACAATTGAGGTCTCCATCCAAACTTGGCCAGTCGTCAGATGAAAAGCTTGAATTGATGTCATCCAGCTCATGTGCTAGTAGTTGATGATGGTGCTCTGAACCGTTTTTTTCTTTTTCACCACTCATTACTAATTTTTCATCTTTATTGTTCACAATGAAGTCATTTTACTTCTGTACGATAAGAGAGTTATCTTTTAACTCTTCTTGTTGTAATTGCGCTCTTTTCTCCTGGCAAGATTTGTCTTTTTCTTCTAAGCTCGCTTTTTAATTATCCTCCAAATCATGCTCATCATTTGAATCGAATGCGCAATCATTCGCGTGTAAAGGTGGAATTACAGCTCGCTGCTCAGTTTGAATTTCTAGTTGGTTTCTGGGTTCATGATCATTTTTATGAATTTTCTTTTGCCCACTGTTTTCTGCCCCGTTTTTTTGGATTTTGTAGAAATGTTTTGGCGGTTTTTAATTGGAGTTGAATTTAATTTGTTAATCGCAGAAGATTCCAGATTCTGATTTAATGGCGTTGTTGTGATATCAAAACTCTTATTGCTTTTTTTCCAAGTTCCTAAATCAGGTGTAAAATGATGGTTAGAAACACCACTCGACAATTCTTTGGATTTCGCAGCTGCTGCTTGTGCAACCAAGTTTTGCCAAAGTTGACCCGACAAGCACGCTTGGCTTTGACTTTGAGTGATGAGAAGCTGTTCTAATAGTAGCAATTCCGGATTCTGAAGTAAGAGATTGTTATAATATGCTTCAATGATGTTTTGTTGATATATATTCGGGGAAAGGTGGTTAGGCTTTGGACCAAAGCCTCCAAGCAATGAGCCGTACATTGAATTTAGAGCCGAGTTGTTGGTCATTGAAACACTTTTTCAAGGAAAAGGGATCATTTACAGAATTTTGAGTCTAATAAGAGATTCAAAAATTAAGAGAATTATAGAATATTTCTTAACATGGTTCGTAATTCAATTTTAGTTCTTTGCAACTGGAATTAATTTAAAAACTCAGAATTAATTTTGCAGACCTTGAGAACCTATTCAAACTTGAACTGAGGAATTTTTGTGTTATTAAGCTCGTGTTTTTGTTTCTTCACAGGATCGCTGATGTTTCTGGTTTTCCCCTTATCACTTTTAGCGATTGCGTTTTATTTGCCATTCGGTGGTTCTCCAGCGAATTGAAACTAATTTAGAATTAAATTATCCTCTTGCCACGCCCTTGTATTTTTTACTATGTAGTCGATAGGATCTGCGCTTAGAGTAGTATCGTGTACCGAATTTGGTTTTGATAAAAGAAGTATTTAGTTTCGTTCACAATATTATAATCTACACTTTGCTAGTTTGCTAAAGAAAATTCCTTTGTTTTGGAACTATGATAGATGATTTTACTTTACTTGATGTGTATTCTCATGATTTTGTCATCTCGTGAGTCATCGAGTCCTCAAATGGTTTGTTTTTATCGCAGTTTCAATTTTGCAATACAATTTTGGTGCTGAATTAATTCTTTAAGAATTATATCAAAACTGCACTTTTTCGATCTTTGAGATGAGATACATTAGGTCCTCCTCATGCTCGAGATGGAATCACCTTTTTTTGTTGTATCAATGGCTGAGAGTTACCAATTTCGTTTACGAGATATTTCAGAGGATAGAAGCTCGATTTCCGAGTGAATCAGATTGCCCCAAGATCATTTAATTTTTATTTTGAAGATACGATATGATATTTATTGAAGCATATGGCAACCAATATTAACGTGCAGGCATTAGCTGCAGTAAATGTAAAAGATGGTGTGTAGAAACCAATGTGTCCATGAGTGATTTTTATGAACTACATTAAAATAAAAATTTTATTTGTGAGGACATTATAAAAGAATGCGAAGAGATAATAACATTATTATTCCATTTTGCGAGCCCAACATGAGGGTAAATCGAAAATTGTGGAAAAATCAAGTAGAATTCAAGAAAAACTAGAATTTTAGCATATTTTTTCCGAAGTTACATATCAAATAATCCTGTTATAACTGTAGTTGAGGTAGGCCCATTATGTAGCACAAGATTGTGTAGCCCTGCTGGCATTACATCAAAAAAAAGCTTGTTGCTCTCAATATTAATTTGGTTTTCCCTCTAACGAACCACTTTTCCCTCAATAACATCACTCTCAAAATAGTGTCAGAGTGAGAGGTTAGAAATAACAAAGTAATCCATTACGATGAGTTGAGTTATGTTGGATAATTATTCCTACAGGTTTGGCTTCGCTTTGTCGGTTCCTGCATATTTCATTCAATCTAATGGTGGATCTCACATGAAAAATCAATAAAATTTATGAAGAAATCCATAATTTAAGGGCACAATAAAGTAGGAATTTGAGAGAAATCCACTACAAAAAGAAGCTCTATATTTTAATATAGATATCATTACTGGAAGTAATTTAAGTCAGATTCTCGTTTTTCGAATGAAAATTCAAATGTCGCTTGAGGCTACAATTATCATTTTTTGAAACGTTATCTTTCAGTATAGCAAACATCGACTTTTCATAATAAATCAGCAAGCTAGGGACACTGTAGTCCCGCACGAAAGAAACTCATTCAAAGGTGATGTGAATATTGCGAATTTTGCGCGAGGTCTTTCCCAGACCTCGAAAGATTGCTAGCAATTTCTCATACCATTAACGTCGATTCGCATGAAGAAAGCGATTATGGTGCTTTGAGGTGCATAAGTGCTGATTAAGAATTCATCTCTCACAGATTCAATTGATACACATTTTTTATTCATTTGATTCGGATCTCTTTAAACAATCATTACTTCATGAGTGTTTTTAGCTCAACCTTAACCACCGATCACAAATTTCAATTTTCAGATTTCTTAATTTCTGATATGAATATGTTTTAGATGTCAATTTCTAGCAGGATATGAAATAGTTCAACGGGAATCCTTACTCTTTTATTCTTATTAATATATAATGAATACTCAGTTAATAACTCAGAATATTTGGATTGATTTAGACGTCGCAAACTGGTTGCAGGACTGAAGAAGCCAGCGCAACGAAGCCGGTTGGATCAACAATCGCTACCTTATCCAGAACACTCTTGGCACAGTTGATCTCATTATTCGAGGTGCTTGTGTCTTTGCAAGGACCAGCGAGCTTATCAAGTGTGTTGCCGAAAGATTTGTTAAGGTCGAAGTCTTGGAAGTTGAGGATTGGTTCAGAGGATTTTTCAACCTTATCGAACAGCTTGCTTCCAATCTCGTCGCACACTTTGGATACAACTTCTTTTGCAATCTTCTTCACGACGAATTTACCGATGTTTTTGAAGGCATATTCGCCCACCTGCTTCAGGAACGCTGATTTTCCTTGCTTGGAAATGACTGTTTTGAACGCATTTAATGACTGCTTGAGAGATAAGCTACCGAGCTTCTTGAAACCTTGCTCGACTCCGGTTTTGGCCGTAGTTGTCGCTGCTGAACTTGAACCGAAAGAGGCAACGAGGAGAGCGGTTTGGCCGATAGCGAGTAAAGCATCAACAGCCATACTGGCAATGGTAGTACCGCAGGCTTGTGAGGTGGCAGAGCAAGCACCAATGCCGCAGTTGAGGAGACCGATCTTGTTGCAGTCTCTGTAGCAAAGGGCACCTGATTTGTACATTCCGGAATCACAACTAGCCCTTGAGTCGAAGTTGGTGTATGAAGAAGGAACGTAACTCTTCTTGAAGTGCCATTTGAAAAGGTTCTTGTAGCATGTGAGACCGTGATCACTGTAGCCAGATCCGCATTTCTGCCAGCAGACACCAAGAACGAATTTGTAGCCACTATCGCAGTTTTTATAGCAAAGCGCGAGGTATCTGAAGTAGCCAGAAGAGCATGCGGTTGGGATCTTGCCGAAGTCACCGCCCTTTTTATAGCAGAAGGATGGCGGGATGTTGCTAATAAATGCGTTATAGCAGGATTTAGCCAAGCCAATCGCTGTGTTTGCATTATCAAGTGTGGCTTTGTCTACCAACATTCTTCTCTGAGTCGCAATATTGAATTCTTCAGCTGTCACGCTGAGGATGCTTTGTAAGAAAGCAACAAGAAAGCCAAATAAGGCAAGGCGTTTCAATGTCATAGCGATTTAATTTTCTCTCTTCGAATTCAATATTTATATAATTTCTGATTCAAGTTGAGAGTTTAAATATCAGCGCTCTGTCTAATCTGATCTCGAGTCCCTTTTTTCGTTAAATTTAATAAAGAATTGCAGTTGGAATCCCAAAAATAACTATAGGACTCATCGACTCGTTTTTGATTCAATTTCCGGAAATGGTATTCGCTACTTATTAATGTCACTCTCTTCAGACAAAGCAAAAAGCTGTCAAACCAATGCCTTCCCTTAAAGCCCTATCAAGCGAAGAAATTCCAAAAGGGAAATTTTTTTCCTTCCCATAATAAAAAGGCTTTATATACCGACAGTAGTTAGCAATCATTGTAGCAGAGCATTAGGAAACGAAAACAAGCACCGGAGAGAAGATATATATTAGGATAGAGAATAAATTTGCTCCAATCCGATCAAAGCGGGTGCGAGTTTCTTGAAATTAATCCTCGCTATTTGGAGAGGTTGCGCATCGAATCTCTTTTCTATGGCTGCTCAGAATCGTAAACGACTCTCTATTGGTTTTTTTTTGGTTAGACATTTGTTCTTTCTCTTTTCAAATTTAAATCGATAGGATCAACTCGCGACTCGGTATTTTAGAATTGAAAATCCCGAATCGGATTTAGTAGCTTGAATTCAATGATGCCAAATTTATTAGAGCTAAGAAAAATTGTCTAATTCGGAAAATTCGAGATTGCCTTAGCGCATTCTATCAGCAAGCTTCGCTTTCCTCTGGCACAGAGATGATTATCACTATTCAATGGTTAAAGATTGAATACACAAAAATTCGTTCTTTCTACTCGATGCTAATAAAAGGCAGATAATTCTGAATTGCAAGCAAAAGGATTCTTAAAGAAGCTTTTTGCCGACCTCAAAGATGATATCCTTGCGGGTACATGGCATATGGATTGAAAAAGTGATTTGTTAGAATGAATCCGAAAATGATACCTGATTTAAAATTTTTAATTCGTGGACTCTTGCGATCTCATCTGGTTTAACAGATGACCTGCAGGAGGTCTAAAATGAAATTGAAAAGAACCATTACTTCAAATTTTATGAAATGTAGCAAATGCACTCAAAAGCTCAGCGATTCTTTTGTTGAGTTGGTAATAGTGAAAATATTAGCTTTCGTTCCAAAATTTTCTGTAGTACGACTGAATCTGAATGCAAAGATAGTTCTTCTGATCGTAAGCTCTGTCAAGAAGAAAAATTATCTTTGGTGGTAGTGAACTACGACGCCAGTTGAGTCTCGTACAGCATTCATAGCAATTAGCGCTAACTGAGGTAAAATGATACTATTTGGCACTTTAATGAAGTTAAGATACAATTAGAGAGGTTGCGAGCCGTTTATCCCAGCTCTACTGCGAATGGAGGACAGATTTGCTAAAAGAGAGATTCTCCTATTGGAATAAACTTATCCTTCAATAACTATTCCAGCAATGTTTCAACCAATATACTTTTTCGATTAAAGAATATCATCAATTGATAAATTTCCGCCAAGCCATGTACGAAAGAGAACAGAAATTAGTTATTTTCAATCATTACCACATATATATCGATCGAATCTGTTTGTATGTTTAGAATGTTTCGATCATCAAGATTAAACTATTTTTTTCAAATTATGCAGTGTTGCTAGGAGAAACAGCTTCTGGAATATCAAGTCTCGAAGTTGTATAAGTCCAAAGAAAAAAAAAAATCATAAAAACTGTCTCTTCCATTCAATGAAGATTCCGAAAAATATTTTCAATTGTTTAACCAATTATCCTTGGAAAAACAATTCCTGAGGTTCTCGGGAATGAGCAGTGACATTAATCAAAATCATATATGACTTGCTTTGATTTATATCTGCGTTCTACGTCACAAATCTGGGAGAATCTTTAAAACCAACATCAAATTATTGGATGCTCAAATCAAATTTTTCGAAAATTTAATCGATATTGTTCACAATCTTGCAAAATAAAAAAACAAAAATTGGGAAGAAAATCCTGGCATTATATGATGTGATGAGACCCTGCTGATATTTTTTTATCAGCTAATATTTTATAATTCAATAGATTTGCCTCTGATGAACAGCAATCTAATTTGGCAAACTTCAATGGAGCCCAGCGGCAATATGCTCTAGATTGCTTCAAACTATTTGACAAGAGAACTATAGGACTTGAAGACTGGACAAAAACTTTAGAGCCCAAACTCAAGGAATTCTCCTTAATTTAGTTGAAAACGAGATTTACAATCGAACTTTTGGCTTCTCAAGTCCATCTTCTAAAACAATATCAAAGAGAATCAAGGCTCGTTTATGATCTGCCCACTGTGGAGTCGGGTTTCTCAAAATTTAGAGAGCAAAGCGTTTTCGATAGTTGAGAAAATGTCGGCTACAGAGTTGAATAGGCAAAGATTGAAGTTTAAATTTTTTAGATTTGAGTTAGATTAGAGTCTTCTGCTGCTCCATTGTGATTGTCTTCCTCAATTTTTAGATTTTTCTGCGGAATTCTATCATTATTCGATTTTTCCTCCCATCTAACCAAATCTCACTGATGGATGAACTTGAATAAGTTTGAGAATAATTTTGATAATGATACATTTTATTTTGCTCTCTTATTACAAAGAAAAAGAAATGTTCCGAAAACACGAGCCAGACGGCGAAACATCTACTCATAACGTCCTTGTAGAATCAAAAGCCAAAAGCGACGCGCCAGACAATGATTTGCCGAGTAATTTGAGAAAAACTGGTATAGTATTAGTGCATTAATTCACTTATTTATGAAATTTCTCATTTTGCATTCCTTCGATCCCCTATTATCGTCTAACTTGAATAGAAAAGATATCTCCTACACCTCCAACCCGGCTTGCCTGGTCTTCTAGCCTGAATAATAAGATCTGTATTGTTGAACTCGGAACGAAACAAGAGTTTGAAGACTTTAATGGAGTGAATTTCAATAAATCCAGTTGTATTTTATTTTTTCATATTGTTTTCATGGTTGATAACCGTTGAAAAAGACTACATTGAGAGTTGGACTCACTTAAAAGAGATTGCGAATACAGGACTTGTTGTTTCTGTTCATCATTACTTTCACAAGTCTGCGAACCTAGCTGTATTCGATGTTTCATGGAAGGGATCAGCGAAGCAAATATACTCATTTGAGGAAGTTTATGGGAGGAGAATCATCGTTGCAATCAATATCATGACTCTTTCTTCTTCTAGTAACTGGTTTTGGAGATGTGGCCTATAATCCACGAAGACACGTACTCGGGTCAATGTGTGTTGGAGACAAAATAGCTTATTATCTCTACCATATCACCGATTCGAATCAGGGAAATTTTTTCTTTTTATATTAATTTATTGACAATATTAACATCTCTCATTGTTTATTTTCTCTAGATATTTCTTGCCGATGCAGAGGAGTTCAAATACTGACGAATCCTTAATATTTATTAAATATCATGCGAACAAACTCAATATCCTAGATGTTGAGAAAAAGTAAGTGTAGCGAAAAATTGTTTTGCTCTCTTCATTTATTATTGTTATGCGTTTTTTAAAATTGACATTCATTATGTTTATTCTTTTAGTTTGGACAAGATGGATTGATGTATGCCAAAGTAATGGAAACTTATTGGTGTCAGGCGGTGATAGTATGGATGTGAAGATATTTGACAAACGCAAATCAAAGATTGTCCAAACTTTTGACGACATTCACAAAAGTAATGTTTTTGGATTTTGTCTAATAAATCATTCCTGACTTTTATATGATCAGATTCAATCAATTGTGTGCGATGAAGTCCAAGTGGCGATATGATTGCCACTGCTTCAAGTGATACGACAACAGCACTATTGGACTTTAAAACTGGAAAAGTGCTTTATACTGGAAAGACCACAGATGGCAGTTAATTTCAATATTTAATTATCAACACTTATACTTATTCAATCTTAGGTGAAGCAAGGTCAGTCTGTTTCATTTGAAAAAAACAAGACAATATGAACTCCAGGAGAAAGGAGGCTAAAAGATGCTTAAATAATGGTTAAATTCAGAGATTATATTCAATTTTTTTTAAGATCAATTTTATGTTTTCTGGTATGGGTTTTAGGTTTTTCCTATCTCCTATTTATTTCTGTTATATTTTCAGAAAAGGAATAGATGCTGAAGTCCTGAAATAGAAGGAATTATGACCATGAATTTGTTTAATCTCTATAAAATCGATCCAGACTTTAAATTAAGTGAACTTCTTTTAGAGGAATAAATTCAAATCATAATTAGAAAAATCAAAGGTTTAGAGTAGGGATTTGTGATGAATTAAACATATTTTACTTCAAAATAAGAAAATATGCTTTGTGATAATTGCAGATATGGTACCCACAGAGTTTAACTCTGAACCAAAGGAATTCTAAAAATCAATTCAAGGCTCCTATTCAATTTTCATGGAACCACCCACTACTCAATCAAAGAAACCCCAAAAATCGAAAGTTTCAACTGAAGATGAACAAAATTCTTTGTAAACTATGAGGTATCATGAAATAAGTGCCAGGATTTTCCAATTTTTTACGTTGCTCATCAAAAATTTACCGAATTTTAGTTTTAATTGTTTTGAAGATCAAATTTTCAGAAACCCTGTACAACTTCGAATTTATTTTTTAGCGCCCATTTACTCTTAATAAAGTTCATAATGAGAGCACTGATCCTGCTATTGGCAGAATAGAAAACTCTCAATTGGTTTACAACACTCAATCAGATCATGAGGTCTTACAAAAGTAAGATAGGAGAATGATGTTCAAGAATATAGTCCGAATTACTAACTGTAATATCCGAGGAACACAATAGAAATTAGCATAACAGTCAGGCCTGAAAAGAATATAGCCCACAATCATATGCAAACATAACAAAATCAATAAAACGTAACTCAATAGGAGTTTTCTCAGATGAGTAAATTCAATAAAACCCTTAAGAATCTTCTACCGATAGCATATCATATACTACTTACTAATAACTTATGCAATCAAAAACTCTCAATTGATGAAAAGAGCAATCATTGCTGAAGAATCAAAAAATTTCCGTCTTCTTTATTAATAAAGTCTGTTCTACTTCAAAAAAATCTAATGTACTTTGTGACCATTGCAAACACCAGTGCTAAAACATTCATGAGCATAATAATAAGGTTATATAGCTGGATAAGAAGGAAAATCACCGCAATTTAGGTCGAGCGAATGCTCAATTAAGATTTCAGAAGTTTTCTGATGTGAATTAAAATCATTTAATATATGACTTGCGAGTTCGTATTCAATAAAAACTTAATTCGACTTTCAAAACACGTCAGAAAACTATGCTTCGCAAGGAACATCATAATGAGTGCTCGAAGCTTGACGATGAAAAACCACAAAAGAGCTTGTCTTCAAGAAAAATGATGCGAACAGCGGGTACTAGAGCCCTAAATATCACTCTTTCCTTACGAAATATTACCTTACCTTTTCTCTCCAATTTTCAAACTCTCTTAGCACTCATCTAATAAAAGTTTCAATAGAGAATGGATCTCCGCAACTATTCGCATTTTGCTCACGCAATAATTTAATCACCATCGTTGATTTCGAAACAAAGATAGAATATGATGAATTCTTGGGAGCAACCGATAGTAATTTACGCGAACGATGAGAAAATACTTTATCATATTAATTGAAGGAATGATCGGCGGTTGGAGTCATTTAAAAGAAATTCCAAACACGAATTTGCTAGTCTCTCTTCATTGCTCTAGCAATGAGGGTGCTAAAATGGAGATGCTAGGTCTGTCATTGAGAGGTATGGAAAAAATTTGCTCATACGAAAGAGTCAAAAAAGGTAAATTTTAATGCATTATACACTCCCAAAAGAGAAACTTTCTCAGTGACAGGATATGGGGACATAGCGTATAATTCCAGAAGGAATCTCCTAGGAGCCATTTCTGTTGAAGGGAAACTGGCTTATCATCTTTTTGGCGTTGAGTATAATGGCAGCACAAGAAATGGTCACACTGCGAGATTGTTGAAAAAGGCAAAGTTGCAAAGCCAGGACAAAAGTGCTGAAGAGAGGCGAAGTGACAGTAATATATGCAGCGAATTTTCTCTTCAGATTAATTCTCTGGAAAATAGATATTTTGATTACCGGACTTGATTTCGATCCGACGGGAGAATACGTCGCGAATATCGATACATTTGGAATGTGTGTGGTCACTTTTGCTGATACCGGCATGTACCGCTTTCATTCGGGTTTTCGGGGTCACTCTGGTAAGAGGCTGATTGTTACCAATATTCTTTCTCTGCAAGTTCTGCTTTGGATTGTTCTATCAATATATATATATCTATTTAGGAGAATCAAGAATTTCACTGTACTAACAATCTTTTTAGATGCTGTTGCTCGCTGTAGGTGGAGCATCAACAGTGGCGAACCATCGATCTTCATAAAATATGATTGGAACAAACTCAATGTTCTTGATCTCGAGAAGAAAGCAGTACTTATGCAGAATTCAACACAACTTGAAGAAAGATGTATTATTTTTCCCTTTGAAATGTTTGCGCAAAAGTTTCTCAATTTTGAAGAAAGCATTTAAGACATTTATAATAAAATTGATTTTTGCATGTAGATTCGACAAACTGGATTGATGCTTGCCAAAGCAACGGAAATCTGCTCGCAACAGGAGGCATTGAGAGCAACATTAAGATATTTGACCGGCGTGTATCGAGGATAGTGAGGATTATTAATGATGTCCACAAAAGTAAATAAGCGCATGAACAGAAAAATAATCAATTTTGATAATTTAGATACCATTAGATGCGTACGATGGAATTCAATAGGAGACTTACTGGCGAGTGGATCTGATGATAATACAGCAACAATTACAGATTTTGGAACCGGAAAGGTCATTCATACGGAAAGAACGAGAGATGAGAGTAAAGTTTTCCAACTTTTCTTCTTTCATTCCCTTGGTATTGCTAGAATCTGTGATGTCTGTATGCTTTCTTTAGACAGACGCGAAAATCGATCATATGACAAAGAAAATAGTGAGAGAATGAAATTTTTTGAGTGATTGATTCTTCAAATGTTAGTGAGATTCGTACTTCTTAATCGTAAGGTTTATCTAAACAAATAAGTCTAAAAAAGACATTACAATGACCAACAACAATTAATAAGTTTTGTGATTTGCTTCCTCATTTCAATCATTTCACATGGAGTAGATTACAATGAAAAATTGTCTTGAGAGAAAATCTTAGATATAGTAAATGATTTTCGAAAACTGAGGAAAATTCTCAGCGCAACCTCTTCCATTTCTGTTTTCTCTGTTTAATCAGCCGAGAGGTTAAAGTTTTTTCATAAGCTCGAATTGCTTGAGAAGCATGGTTCTTTACTGTTGTTTTAATTGTTGTTTAGTTTGATATTTATTATGTTGCTTTTCAAGTGTTTTGATAGTGATTGTCTTCTTTAATTCTTCGCCTCAACATGCCCATTAAGAACATGATTAATGCAGTATTACATGATGCAACATATGGATTATTCATGAAGACCGCAAAGTGCCTGATGTTTATTACTTGCACTCTATGAAAACTTTGTTCTAGAATTTGGCAGACAAATTGACATCGATCTAATGCATAAATTCCAACGACAACTTTAAATGTTAATTTAATATTGTACAACATCATTCTCAGTGTGAATGAGTGTTGCCACCTTGAGACGTTTCAACAAATCACCGAAGCGATTCTTCAACGAGTAAATTTTTTTAAATTTGCTTTTTTTGGAAATGATAAACAAATACTAGCTAACAGAATTTTTTTAGGTTTTTTTGGTTTCATTTAGCTGCAATTGCTCTGCGAACGATTTAAAAATACTCGGAAAGGCTTATTATCAGTTGAAGGCGATGAGGTGATGAGCTAGTTAGTTATATAAATCATTTAGTTTACAATGCTCCATTATAGGCTGAGTTTTAGCAAAATGTGAAATCCTGGATCTGCCTTTGTTGCTATTAATCTATAAGAAAAAATTTTCAAAAGAGTAATAATATGCTTTCTTGTGAAGATTCTAGATTTTCCTGACTTATAATCGTTATTGTTTTCAGCTATTAGAGAAATGCATGATGAAATCCTGATTGTTTTCAATGATTTCTTTGCTATTCAACCTTTTTCACTGAAAGCTGAGGAAAGAATCAGATTCAAGAATTACTGAACGAGCATGACTATCAGAACACAACAAGCATATGAGATTGAATTAACGGGTAGATCCGAAAAGATTGAAAATATGCCTGTTTCGTCGACGTGTAGGAGCATCAGAAAAGATAGTAAACGCCAATTTCTCTCATCTTTGTTTAGCGTTGAAGACGTTGAAGATGAGTGACGTTAAAGCTAGGTTCATAATTGCTTTAATAGTTTGATGACTCAAAGAGAGCTAGACTATTTTAGAGAAGTTATGCCTTATATTTGCTATTTCTCAGGAAGTCGAAACAGATATTATAGGAAAAACCGAAGCGATATGTCCAAAAGCAACAACGTAATTGATATGTAAATCTCTGGCTAGATTAATGAAACATATACATGTTTATTTCATACTAATTTTGTTTGGTACACTATTCATCGTTGAATATTGTTGCTGTGATTTAGAAGGAATTTGTTATTTTGATGAATTCTGTATAAACTCATTTGATGCTCAAAGATAACCAAAATAAAACTTCCAATAGAATTTGATCCGAGTATTTGCTAGAGTACTTTCACCAGAGATTTATGTAAGCAAATCTTGGAGAGAAGGCTTGTTGAATATGGTGTCAAATGCATTAACCGCTGCTTCATTGATTTGAACTGCAAATTCTGTCGCATGAGTACACTCGCAAATTATGTGAGTGAGATTCTCGCCAACGAAAGAGCACCCGTTTGTTAGGAATCTCCTGCTTGTTTCATCGAAGTAGGAACATTGGTACATCCTGCTCCCCTCCGGGCTTGGAGGGGTAGGAGTGGTCTTGGGAATGGACATTTTAATGGGTGTTTTAAGGTCACTGATGTCCATTTTCTTCGAACCGTCGTGAGCGCTAAAGGTGACTGATTTTGTCACCAAAGTATTGCTGTTTGATGCTAGGGTATTTTTGTCTGTCTTCGTCTCTTGTATTGAGAACTTGACTGAAGAAGATACTTTCAGGTGAGTTTGGGAATTTGGAAGTTTCCAGCGGCAGTGTTGTATTCAGTTTCTGTCTTCATCTTGACCGTTTTTCCCTGTTTCAGTTTGCTTAGCAAAGAACTAAGAAGCTCTTTCAACTTT
>ENA-UOTX01001194-UOTX01001194.1-compost-metagenome-genome-assembly--contig:-NODE-1194-length-21206-cov-3.898575_pt1 | contig 21206 bp, 8 predicted proteins | sample MGYA00238143_ERZ746982 | MGnify/ENA primary metagenome ERZ746982 (study PRJEB28758, sample SAMN06268862) | compost metagenome | isolation source: single cell | place: USA: California, Emeryville, Joint... | reverse complement strand
GCTGTCTTCAGTTATTTGGTATTGGATGCCTTGATGGTGGTGATATATCGCATTTTCAAGCCGAAGAAGATGCTTCTCATGCTGGCTCTGAGAACGTTAAACAGCAAATACATCTTGGCCTCTCACAGCTCAAAAATGACAAAGAAAACTGTCGCTGAAGAACAATCTCCGAGTCAAAAAGTGGAAATGAAAACCTCACCTATATAGAATTCAAGATAAAACAAAAAGATAGTGAAGAATGAAAAACAAATAAGCTTTTGAAAATATTGCTTATTAAGATATTCATAAAAATTAACTTTAATATCTCTTCACTACTTGGATACACCTCTATTCGCATAGAAATATGATCCACTTCTCCATTTATTTTCTCCTCTGAATTTATAAATTGCTGAGAGGACTCCAATAAATATTTAAATTAAACTCATCTGAAAATCTTAGTATCAAATACAGAATTCAATAGAAATCTAGCAATGTTGATAAACAGCAAGAGCTAGATTCTACAAAGCAAATAAAAATAAACTTCAAAGTGAATAGTTTACTTCGAGAAATTTCTTTTGGAATAAAATATATAACAGAGATCAGCTCGAATTTACCCTTAGGCTTCGAGCACTACAAGGCATCACTTTTGAGCCCCGTTCGTTAAAACCTTGATTTCAAATATGGGTAGTAAGAAAGTCATTATTTCTGAGCAACCCACATAAAAACAAGAGGGATCGGGTGTTTTGAACAAATTTTGAAATTTTCAAATAGAGTATGATGCGGAAATAAAGATAAATTAGTAGTTCGAAAAATATTCAGACACTGCTGCAATAATTAAAACCAATTATTGCAAGTTATTTCAAAATGAGAAATGCCTGCACCACTCTTTCGAACAACCAGAATCAATATAAAATGGGTTTCGCAGCTCTTTCTTTTGTTCCATAAAGTTCTTGTTTTCGGGTAATTTTGAGTTCTATAGTAGTTAGGATCCAATAATTAACAACCTGCGACCGCAAAATTTCATGTAAGGAAATGGCAGGAGTAAGCCTATAGCATTGCACATAGACTTGAAAAATTGAAAAAATGAATTCTTTTGAGACAAAGTTTTAATAATTGAATCCAAAATCCTTTAATTTCACAGAAATAATTTTTTTGCATTGACTCTGAGCTGATGTTTGAAAAACAAAATTTTTGTTTGACTCTCTTCGCTAAGTTGATCCAAATTTATTTCAATGTGGTGGTTCAGTGGTCACTGAAGTAATTTTTCATTATTGCCATTAATGCTGACAATAGAAAGGAAAATCTCAGAACTCACATCTGGAAAAGTCATCTGGCTCGCAAGTGAGTGTGTATCTAACTGGAAACGAACATTTTTATTTTAGTTTAGAACTATTCAAGTGGTTTCTCAAAAGTTTTCTACAAGAGAGAGAGCGATATAACTTAAGTTAGTTTCAAAAATTATCTTGCATAAATAACGAGAATGGAATAAAGTCCTGTTTTTGTAAAATATTGCATTTAAAGCCTCTCTCTCTTCTAGAGCAATATCATAGATATTTGATTAGATATTGACGCATCTAACAAAATTTCACACAAATTCTTAGTTTCATGGGATGATTATGGATGAGCTTCGTAAGAGTTCTTTTTGACCTTAGTACATTAAATTGTTCCTTAATTTGTAGTCTTGAAAATTTGAATTCAAATGTTTTTTCAAAAAATCGTACTTTCGATTAATAAACTGAATTCCAGTACATTTTATAAGTTGAGGTTGATAGCCTTTATGAGAGTAATCTCGCAATAACCTTTCGTTCCTTTGAAAATACTTTTATGAAGATCGCTCAAAATCCTCAAGCAAGTTATTAACTCATAAACTCCTCTATAAAATGAGAGGGTAAAGTCTCTTTCACCTCATTTCGGAGAATATGATCGAAATGTTGGATTACAACATTGCTTGTAGTTTAAGCGAATTATAATTACTCTTGATATCTTGTGCATGAATTATTATCTTGTTTGAGAACGATTTTTGATAACCATTATAATCGAAACCCAATCACAATTGCAGGGTCCGAAATAATATGAAATCTTTTAGTTGCCGCTCAAGGGATCAAATCATAATGATATCAGGTTAAATTTCTATACTGATTTTTCAAGGTTGTCATCTCTCAATTATATAAAATGCTCAAGTTTCTGGCTTGTAAACAAAGAAGAATATGAACCTTATCAAATTTTCTCATATTTTTATAATAATGTGAGACGTAGACTACAATTAGAGATCGTGTTTGTTCACTCTCTTTATTTTTTTTTTAGTTTGTCTGCGAGAAACTAATTCACCTCTATTTCCATTACTCACTTGGGAAATGGAACTCATACTTGGCCTAGCTCCGACACCGATTATTGCTGCCTGTTGATAATGGACGTTTCTTTCCTGCATGAGAGTATCCATTCCTGAAGTGTTCATTTTGTCATAATGTAAAGAATTTTCATGAGTATAATTAGAATTAGTTCTCAGTTTTGGATAGTAATGAGTCATGCTTGTTTCTTGCGATGGGAACGAAAGATTGCTATTTCTGGGCATATTCAAGTGCGAGTTCCCATCATGGTTATGTGGTGTAAAGGCATTACTATTTTCATCCCGAGCTGCTCTTGGTAGCGGAGTTGGTGTTTTATTCAAGTTTCCAGTAGGTCTCCTGATAGAAATCGATTGTGTTGGATCCTTATTGACTCAAGTAAATAACTCGAAAATAAAAATCTTACTTCTTTAGTACTGTGCTTGGCTAGACGTGAAGACCGTGTGAACCTCATTGAAAGTCGAATCATCTCTTCTTCAGTGATAGTTTTCATGGCATTGCGGAATTTTGGATTCATTTTAGAATTTCGTACGAAACATGCCAAGGTAATGTAATTAATGAGCAGTGTGAAGAATGGAGTGATGAAGAAATCTTGGATGACTGATTTTGCGAATTTTGCTGCCCATGAAATTTGCTGTTGAGTGTCAATTTGGATCGCAATCGTTAACGCCACGATGGCGCCGGTAATAGACAGAAGGATCGATAGGATAATTCCGATTATCCTCATGATCTTCTTTGCTGTGGAAACTTTATTCTCTTCAGATATTTTGGAAGGTCGTCGCCTATTTTAATTTAAATCAGAATTTTAAAAGCCTAGGGAATTTTTTACTCTCTGGGATTTTTTTTGTTAGGTGCACGGACTGGTGGAATGACAGGCGTTTTGAGAGCTTTTTTGATGAGAAACATGAACGGTAGAACTAGCACGACTGGTGCTATCATGAGATAGATATCCAATGCGATGAATTCACTTTGAAAATCTGAATCAGTTTTCTCATTCTTTCAAAATTATTTAAATTAGTCAATTAAATGCCAAATGTGATAAATATTACTTTGCTCTTCATGAAGAGAGCAGACGTTCCCAACAAGGCCATGAGGCGTACATAATACAATAGAGCTCGGTATCCTTTACTTGTACCAGCAGAGTTCTTATACAAGTATATGTTCAAGAGAGGATGCATGACTGTAAAATAGCTGACAAATTTTCCAAAGCCACCCGGCGTAGCTCTTTTTTTCCTTAGTCGTTCAGTTAAACAGAACTTTTTGTTACATGTATTCACAACGATCAGAGTTATAATCAACCCCAAAGTGCTCACCACAATTACCCAGAAAGACCATTGAAGGTACAAAGGCGCACTGAAAATCGCAAGGAAATTTGATACTGTAAGTAATTTGAGGTTTGACTCTTCATAGAGCCTCGCGAGCTGATTCTTCACATCAAAAACTGAAATATCTTCGCAATCGCACACTACATTGCCTTCAGAATCTTTATTCTGAGAGCATCCTTCATTACATTTAACTTCTTTGAAGATACTGCTCGGATAGGTGACTTGGATGGTGGTACTCACGGTTATAGGTTGCATTGTACTAGCATCTTTGAATTCAAGGGTGAAATTAGTAGCAGGTACTGAGTGGTCACAACTCAGAGGATCTCTCTTAAGATAAATGTAGGTTAATGCGACGGAAGCAGGCAAACTCGAAGCGTTTGCTATTGAGCCAAACTGCAGCTGAGGAATATTATCATTCACATTGAGAGACAGATTGTTTAACTGGGAAGAGTCATAAACTCCAGAGAACATAATGAAAGCGTCAGTAGAGATGTTTGACTGAGGGTTGCTACTCGTGTTGGCCTTCAAAGAGACATCTGAGAGTTGCTGCAAGGCGTCATAAGTAGAATTGAGCGCCTGAGTAGAGAAATTATCGTAAAGTCCGCAATCTAGTTGAGTGATTTGATTGAAGGTGTTTGAGATAATATTTGAAGCGGCTTGGAGAGAATCTGTCAAATTGGCACTAGAATTGCTGCTGAGAAGAGAGTCCATGACTTTAAGAGATTGATCAAGTGCAGTAAGGGTCAAAGTGATGGTTGAATTGTCATTGAGGTATGGATTTTGAGTGAGCACGTCAATCAACTGTAGCATATTATCTAAAGTCTCTGGAGACATATCTGAAGAAATGACGCTAGTGGCTTGAGTAATTAATCCTTGCTGGAATTTAAGTTGGGCGTCATACTCAGCTTGAGTCATACTGCAATCACTCAGGTGATATCCAGAATTGCAATTACAAATATTATTCGAGCAGCTCCCATGGTTAGAGCAATCTGCTGCAGAGTGGCACGCAGCGTTGGTGCCTGCAGTCGAAGAGTTGCAGGTGGAAGTATCGAGACTGTTTTGGCAGAGGAGAAGCTGGTTTGCGATAGCAATTTGGTCGATAAGAGAGTTGATGTCGTTGCTAGAGCCCGTTAGAATGCTACTAGAAGCACTGCTGGCTTGTTGGAGAAGATCAATGCCGTTTGTGGGGGCTGCGCTGAGACTTACTTCTGAAGAGATGGTTGTAAGACATCCATACTGATTTGTCATGATAACAGTAATTGTGGCAGAGCTAATTGCCGGGAGTACAAACGAGCACTGAGTGTTCGAAGAGAAATCTGAGATGAGAACGGGTTCACTTGAGTGGGGACTTGGTTTTGTATATGAAACGGAATATTCTAACGATTCGTCATCAGGATCCTTCCATCCTTCAAGTGTAAGAGTAAAAGTAGTAGAGAGCGGAAGTCCTCCCGTCATGGGATGGATTGTGAGTGATCCTCCATCTGAGGTCGACCCACCTCCTGTACATGTTGGTGAGGAAGCTGGATATGCTATAAAATGAATCGGGTGATATATAATTGAGGTTATTTTCAATGAATTACCAGTGCATTGGCCATCATTTGGCGAAGCTGATGTCGTACAGGTTGAGCAGCCTGTTGCAGAATCGCAAAAGGCACACTTGCAAGCTAATCAAATTTAACTTGTTTCAAAAAGCCACAGGATCTATTCTTACTTATACACCGTCCTTGGACTAATTTGGCAGGAGGGTTGCAACTAAGGCACTGATCTACAGCACTTCCGCTGCATGTTGCACAAGATGAATGACACGATGCGGGATCTTTTTAGATAAGGATAAGAATCTCAACCGAAATGAAAGTACCTATGCATTGTCCGCCATCTAGTACTTTTGGTGACGTGCAGCTAGTGCAACCACTCGTACCAGGCGCAGCGCATGTGGCGCAGGAAGAATCGCATGCTATCAAGTTTGAATCGAGCTATTTGTGCCAATAAAGGATGCTTACATATACAAGATCCTTGATATAGCTGCTTTGGAGCAATGCAAGTAAGGCAGTCGCTCGAAGAAGGTCCACTGCATGTTGCGCAAGTAGAATCGCATACTATCGATTTATGTGAATTTATGATTGCCAATAAAGAAAAATTTACCGGCACAAGCCCCTTGATATAATTGACTTGGAGAAGTGCAGCTCGTGCATCCGTTAGGACCAGGAGCATCGCATGTGGCACATGAAGAATCACACTCTACAAATGTTCGTAAATTAGATTGAAAAATCGAGATCGGATAGCAGTACCGATGCATTGGCCGCTGATTAATGATGCAGGGGGATCACAGCTTGTGCATCCGGTAGGACCAGCAGCATTACAGGTAGCGCAACTAGAATCACATGCTAATTCGTCGAAAATAATCAGATAATTTAGAGTGTTAAATGCTTACTCATGCAAGTTCCTTGGGACAGAAATTCATTGGAATTGCACGTCAAGCAATCGTTTGAAGCAGGTCCACTACATGTGAGGCAAGAAGAATCACATTCTATCGAGTTTATATTTTCCGATTCTTGGTAATAAATGACACTTACCAATACAACTATCTCCGTATAAAATATATGGAGGAGCACAACTCAGGCATTCGTGTTCAGAAGCTCCAAAGCATGTGACACAAGAAGGATGACATTCTATTGAGTATAAATATCGTAATTCCTCCCACTAAAAATGTTTACCAACACAAGTTCCTTCTGGAGTTAGCGTCCTCGGAGGAAGACAGCTCAGACATTGATTTGAAAAAGTTCCGCTGCATGTCTCGCAAGAATAATCACATTCTATCGAGTTTATATTTTCGATTCTTGGTGATAAAGGAGACTTACCAATACAACTCCCTTGGTATAACGTACTTGGTGGAACACAGGTAAGACAGTCATATGCTGAAGGTCCGCTACAGGTCTCGCAAGAAGAATCGCATGCTATTGGTTTGTACGAGTATAAAACAACAAAATAGGAGAAGGCGATTTACAGACGCATTCGGAGCCGAATAAAACTTGAGGAGGATAGCAACTTAGGCACGCCGTATGGCCAGCACCATTACACGTCTCACAATTAGGGTTGCATTCTGAAGTATTTTCGTCAATTCTATTGTATTTCGAGTTCAAAGTTACCGAGGCACTGCCCATCCGATAAGTACCGGTTACTTGCACAGGTTGAGCAATTTGAGGATGATGGGCCGTTGCACGTTACACAAGAGCTATCACAATTTTCTAACCGGATGATTAAATTCATATTAACTATGATATCCCATACCAATACATTGTCCATTCACAAGAATCAGTGGAGCACTGCAAGAAAGGCATTTGTTAGAACCTGCTGTTTTACAAGTTTCGCATGAGGGGTCGCAAGCTGCAATGCAGAAAAATAATCAGTCTCAGGAAGCTTTGTCATGCTTGTCTACGCTGGCAGGTAAAATACTCATCGAGATAATATCCAAAGTCACAGCTGAGACAATCACTTGAGCCATCGTCATAGCAATCCATACATGGATGGGTACAATCTAATTCATTAGAAAGGCCTTGAGAAGAGAAGGGATGTTAAGATCTTACAAACGCAACGAAAATCAGAAGTGAGTACTGCTGGTGGAACGCAACTTGTACAGTGGGAAGAGGTCGGGCCCATACAGGTTTCACATGACCAGTCACAGTCTCAAGTTTTGTAATAATTAACTTCAAAACGACTTTCGAATTTACATGCACAATAATGTGAACCATTCAGCACTTTCCCAGGTGCGCAGGTGAGACAATGAAATTCAGATTCTCCGCTGCAAGTCAAACAATCAGGATGGCAAGCTATTGCGGTTTATTGAGATTATTCATTAGTGGGAGGCTTAACAATTACGTTCACACGCCGAGGTAGAAGAGTTGGCATAATATCCATCTCCACATGGGCAACCCGGAATCTGACAAACTAATAACAAATCATAAGTTGGCTAATTGAATGTTCTGTTACCTTGACAAGAAAAGTCTTCATATACAAACTGATTAGACTGGCTGCAATTAGTACAAGACTGATTTGATGATCCATAGCAGGATGAACAAGTAGGATCGCATGCTGTTCACGTTTATGCTAATAGAAAGGAGGAAATCATGATACTTAAGCATTCTCCATTAACCAAAGCCTTGCCAGTGGGACAACTCGTGCATTGGGTAGAATTTGGGCCAACACATGTTGCGCAACTTGGATCACAAGCTAGAAATGCCAGTTAAGTTAAATCGCCAATAGGAATCGTACATCTGCATTGATGTTCGTATAAGACCAATGGGTAAAGGCAGCTTGTACAGCCCCACTCACTTGGCGTAACACATGTATTACAACTTGGATCACAGGCTATATTAATTGGTTGTTAGAAAACAGATGGTAAAACACTGTATTTACATTGGCATTGGCCACTCCAAAGTACTCCTCCAGCACAACTAGTACACTCAGAGGATGAGCTCCCCGAACAAGTAGCACAACTTGGGTCACAAGTTTGGCTGACCGCAAGGTAAGTCAGAGTGGATAGTACCGCTAATATGAGGCAAGGGTCTATTTTCCTCATTGAAGTTTGGTTTTATTTGATTATCTGGTGCGTTGAATGTTTGAGATGTGAATTAATCACTTTTAATTTATTAGTTATCTATCTACAATCTGTAAAGATAAATTATTAACTATGGAAGGTTGACGACAAATAAGAAAATTTATTAGAGTCTGGCTAAAAGGGAAAAAAAAGAGAGGGGTCCCTATATATGCCTGGAAAAGCTTGTGTTTATTCCTTTAAAAAGGGTTTAAAAGACGGTTTTTTTGTGTAAATTCTTAGAGTAGAACCATGGAACATCAGCTAGATAGTTCTAACAACAGCCAACTCGAATCAGAAATAAAACATTTTACTCACAGATGGATATCTTTGCTATGACTGTTTATTTTTTCTGTTAACGTATTACATATTTCTTTAATTAGAGTACAGTTTTAGTAGCAAGCATCCTATGAAATAAATTTATTAAAATCAAATAAAACTGAATAATTTTATTCATTCAAAGCTTGAGCTGCAATACAAACAATCCTTGGCTTTTATTGTCGTCACACGATCTATCCTAAAGAAAGTTTCATAACTAACAAAATGAGGTCGCGGCACTCATCCCAAAGCGAAAGAAAGAGAAATATTGTGAGGAAAACTGACAACTCTAAGCTGGTTTTTTGATTTTGAATTGATATTTATAAAAACTCATTTGGAAGGAACTGCTAAAGAATTTCGATTAATTAATTTTATTGAGGATCGAAAATGATCTCGAACTCCAATAAAAATTACAAAAAGTTAGAAACGTTTGAGTTCGAGTTCACGATACGCTCTTGATTCAAATAATTTTTGTTAAAAATTGTCATGGGATTATGTCTATCAATGCTCAGAAATTTTGAAACAATTCTAAGAGCAGGATGTAATGGAGTTGTAATACTTCCAGATTCACGTTAGAGCTTTTTACTTTTTTAGCGGTGGCAATTTTTGAGTTTGAGTTGATCAATGGTAACATTGAGTAGAGATATTTATTTAACATTTGAGACTTAATCACGTGGTGATATTTCCCTCGATTTTCTGCGCCAAGTGGTTATCTGTTAGTTTCATATGAAGTCATTTGATTTGAGAAGGTAACAGCATGAGAGGTGAGTTTACGGTATTGAGGAGGAGCTAAATTGCGCTTTACCTCCAAGTTTCTCAATAGCAGTTGAGAATCGAAAAGCATTCGGATTCATCCTCTCTTGATGTGAGTTTGACTTCAGAAAATTGCAGATCAAGATTGTTTATCAGAATTTTTGGGATGAAAACTTTGAAGTTTTACTTTTCTGAGAATAAATTCAAATATTTCGATTCGGACTTGAAATTAACTCTCAATGAAAATCTAAGAAAGACATATCTTGTATGGTGATCTATCACTCTGATATTAGTCAATAGCATCCCATTTTGATATTTCTTGGTTTCTTGATGAATAAGGATTTGAAGAGCCATGAGAGACAGCGAACATTCTTTTCAAGAAGGCAGCATCTCTATCTCCGAAATTATTATGTGAAAAAATAAGCCATCCTAGCGTGGAGTGCAGAAAATGAATTAAAATAGCTTCCTCATTCTTTTTCTGAATCAAAGCGCACAGAGTTTGTCGTTTTTAACTCAATTTGGAGAGCGAGATTGATACAAGAGTCGAAAATTTGGAGATTTTCCAAGTCTCACAAGTGAACGCGCATGTTGAATTCTTTTTATCTTTGACATTGTTATCAATATGATGATACTTTATTTTCAAGAATTGTTCAAATGATTTTGCTCCTTAATGACTCGTTGAGAGAGGTTGAATAGAGATTCTACTTGGATGCTATTATCATGCTTGTGGGTTACCACAAAAAAAATTCGTTTTCGATCTCGATTTAATTCGGAATTAGATAGGAGCATCAGTCACTTTCAACGTGGATAAAATCGACTAAAATAGGCAGATAAGTTCAACCTTAGATTCTTAATGTTGGAAATCTTAATCCAACAGCAAGATATTTCTAGAGATCTTCGGAAAAACCATAAAAAATAAAGTTTTTCACTTTCCAGCTTCTAGAGAAATAGTCGCAATTTTGATTCAAGATGTTGGGAAGCCAAGACCTGGGCTCAAAAGATTCCGAATAAGGATCACCAGAATCCAACTAATATTTCCTCAGCATCTAAATCGATAATTGTAGAAGCTTTTATCGTTTAGGATCAGGCCATAATTGGTTGATCTTGAGGAGTAGACTATGAAAATACTGAACCTCAGTAGCATCTGGATTCTTTTCTTGTTCTCCTCTTCCTTGGCTGCTTTGAGTTTCACTACCAAGTCACTATTTCGTAAATTCCAACCAAAAAGCGAGCTATTGCATAGACTTATATTCTTGACATTGGCAAGACAAGACCAACAACAGATTGTAGTTTTCAACTGCAAGCTCATTTCATTGAAGAAGGAAGGTGTAGCTGGACTTCATGATGAAAAAATAACCTCTAATTTTATATGCATATCCATTTTTGAGAATTTATTTTAGACTGGAAAAATGTGAAATTGAAGATTTGAGCAGTGAATTAATTTACAAATGAATCAGCAAAACTATTAATTTACGAGCTTTCTTTCCTGCTATGTAGATTGCTTGATTAAATGTTTTTTTCTGGTATGATGACTGAAGACTCACTCATAGCTCTGCACTCACAACATAGTTTCAACATGTTCTTATTTAGAGAGAGTCTGTATACTTTGCCGTGACTTCCAACTGAATACTCTCAAGGTAGCTTGCAAAATCGCTAATTCTTCAAAGCAAATTGCTGAAGTTGTGCGAAAACGAATAAATATCAACAACCTAATGAAAGCAAAAGCTCCTTTGAAACGAGGTTGAAAAGTGAAGTAACAAGTGGCCTGGGAAGTTATAAAACGATAAATTTTTCCAACTAAATTTGCTAATCTAGCTAATTTCAGCTTTGCAAGTGGAACTCACTGGAAACACAACACAGCAAATATAATCGATTTTTAGATGTTCTGAAGGGACTAGTAGCTTTTTTAAATTTATTAGAGATCTCTAATTTCTGATCCTTGAGTTTAATGCTATTTCATCTATCCCTACCCCTAGAACTTTTGAATCAATCTGGAAAAGCTTATAATTGGTTGAAATACGTTAATTGAGATATCGATTATAGGTCTATAATCTAATCTCAATTATGCAAAAAATTCTGAAAAAGACTGAGCACCTCTGCATATCAAAGGACTTTGATTTCATCGATTATACCCAAAAGCCAACTACTCTTCTACCTTTGATGATATTTACCCAACTAAACCCAACGACTTATCTCACCACAGAGACATGAAGCCTGCAATGACAGAATTTGATATCGAGCTCAAAGCTCAGCCATCAGAACAGCATAATTCTACCGATCTCTACTCAAACCTCGCAAATCCTGACAATCTCTCTCATGAAGAAGCCAAAGTTTCAAATCTCCAAAATGACGAAAACTTGTCCTTCCCAGAACCAATTCAATTCGATAAGAAAGGTACTTCATCTAAACGCAAGCAAGGCAATGGCAAACCAAAAAAAGATCGAAGAAAAAATCGAAAGACAAAAAAATCCGTTCAAACTGGACAAGTCTTATCTGACCCCGCAGCTGATGCTGATTTATTGAGACTCTCTCTCGATTCTACAAATTACGTGGTGGCATCTCCGAAAGAAACGAGTTTTGTGGTGACTGTGAAGCCAAGTGAAGAGTTTTTACAGCGAATCAGTCCTAACAAGAACGATGTCAAAAATTTTCCGAAGAAACTGGGGAGATAAGTATTCGGATTATTTAACAAAGACAAAACAGTTAAGTAATTGCAATAAGGTGTTGAAGGACCAAATAAGCTGGAAAACTTTGAATGCTTATTGCGCCGGGGAGAAGCTTATAGAGGGAGTGAGTCTCGAAGCATTTCTGGAGATGTTTTTTGAGTTTATAAGAGAGAAAGACGCTGAAGATTTGAAATATACGAAATCCTCGGGTACCACTAAGGTCTTGCACATTATCAGTTTTATGTGCCTCAAATTAGCTTGCAAAGAGATAGAAGATAAAGGTGTGGGTTATCAGAAAATTAAGTTCAGAAACGGCTTTCCAGGGATAGTGATTTTGTGTGATTTGTAAATATAAATCCAATGAGAAGATTTTTTGAATTATAAATTGTGGTACTACTTGTGCATTTTGGGTTGTTTTCCTTATGATTACTCATTTTTCTACGCTTTGAATAAATAAAATTCACTAAGACTAATTTCAAGTCCAAAGTAGCTCTCTTTTAAAGTTTTGGCATACATACAAACTTCTTTTTCAAATAACTCCTACCGAACTAAGGTATTAAGACCAAGCATCAGCTGTATCATATCTCCTCATTTCAATAAAAGAATCGATTTGCGCTTGATTTGACTTGTGTTCTCCTAAAATAAGTATTGTCAGCGAGAAAACATTAGAGATGCCTCTCGCTGACAGATTGCAAATTTCTACAAAATAGAGTAACAGGTTAAAGGTTTGTTTGTTTAAGCTGCTCATGATTTGCTCTTTGATTGTTTAAGTCACCACGGAAAATTCAGAAAGAAGACAACGGTATTTTGCATCATCCGCTTTCTGAGGTTAACATCTGCATTTGTATGTATGAATCCGTGCTGGTAACCCCGAAAGATCTTTTCTGATGCAAATGTAAAATAAGACTTTTTCGTCTGACAGTCGGACTACAAATATTATTTTTTCGCACATCATGATTTTCTTTTCAGCAATTTCTCTGGCAAACTTCTCAGTAAGCTGCTAAAAAAGTGTGTTGTGGCTGTGAGGAAGGAGTCCGCAGCCGATATTGAGTCTGTGGCGCGTTCCTTTTGTCTCAAAAGAAAGTATCAGTCAATCAAAATGTTAGTGAGGCCAGAAGGGAGCCGATCACCTTATTTTCTCATCCAAAGTTTTCTCATCATCCATTATTTCCGAATTTTGCTCCATTTTGCTAAAAACTCCCTTACTCCAATGGTAAATACTTCTTTTCTTTGGCAACACCTCCCAGCATGGCTGTCTATCATCCGTAGCAGACTACAGCGAGTTTAATTACTTTGATTGTTAAGGGAAAGCAGGCGGTTTTCCATAATTTCTTTATTTAGATTGATTATCTAAGAAAAGAACTCAAATACGAGACATGATGTTATCTCTAGATTATCAGTATCTTAGAAAGCCTCAATTCTCGTTCTTCTTTTAATACGCTAGTTCTTATCGCAAAGGCTAGCGGATCTTCGAAAAAATTCTTTGCGTGTTCAAAAATAACTTCTAATTAAATTCGTGAAGTAAACCCGGGCCGCTAGCCCCACTGTTTCGTCGTTTGTGACTCACAACGGATCTGCTTTTGGAATTACATGATTACGCCTCAACTCTCTATTACGAGGCTGCAGCGTTTGCGATTGAGAAATTCGTTATCATTCATTTGATATGAATATGTAAATCCATGTTTCACCTTGCGGTTATGAGAGTTACCTCAGCTACTCCAAAAAGCTCATTTCGTATCGACCCAAAATTTGAAAGATAGTTTGTGAGGGCATTGGAGGGATTTTCTGAGGTTTTCCGGCTTGAAATTGTCTACTTTATTTCAATTGGCTGTTTGAAATTTTCTGATCTGCTGTCTACTAGTATTTTGAGACGCGCTGACAGAGGTTCGATTTAATTAATTTTTTTAATTTGTCTACCTTGGGCTATTAGAGGATGGATATAAATCAAGAGCCTATAATTCAATCAATATTAGAAAAACAAAAGATCCTTTGAGCATACTGAACCACAATAATGGATTTCGTCAGCTATAGTCAAGGAAACTCACCCTTAAGAGGCGAAGACCACTTCGCTGAGATTTTCCAACGAAGCTTCAAGCTTCCGGACCTGGACATCCAAAAGAAAGGCATTGAGAACGAATTAGCCTCTGAATCATCTGAACAACACAATATCGAATACAATCCAAGTTTGACCCACCCTGACAACACTTTCCAAGAAGAAGCCAAAGTATCAGATATCAATCCTTCTCGGCTTCCTTCTTTTACAATCCAATACGAAAAAAGCAATTCTATGGAGGAGGAACACTCAAATGAAGGGCTCGGTAAACTTTATGATGATCATATAGAGCCTCGATGGGAAGAGAATCAGCAGGAAGAACCCACTCACTCTGCTGATGAAAGCGCTGAAATGGTCTGTGATGAACTTCAACAGACTCAAGCTACTGAACCTCAACCCAGTGCTATATCAAGCAGCGAGTTAATCAAGCAACTCCTTGATCCTGAGAATTATACTGTGGATTGGACTCGCAAGTCAAGCACCTTCAAAGTGTCTGTTAAGCTAAACGAAACGATTTCCAAGCTTCTTGCTGATCTAACCAAGGGATCTGACCCAAAGAAGAACGATGCTAAGAACTTCCCGAAGAAGTTCGGGGATCAGCTTTCAGATTTTTTAGCTAATGAAAAGAATCTCGAAGCCAGTAAGAAGCTCTTCAAGGATAAAACAAGCTGGAAAATACTGAACGCTTATTGCAGCGGAGAAAGCAGAATTCCGATGGTGAGTCACAAAGCTTTCATCAAAATGGTTTTTGAGTTCGTAAGATTGAAAAATATCGAAGAATTACAAAACGCAAAGTCTGAAGTAGCTGCGAAGTTCTTGCACATGGCGAATTTTATGTGTACCAAGTTGGCTTGCAAGAAAATTGAGGACTCCAAGGTGGATTATGAATCCATTACCTTTAAAAGAGGATTTCCAGCAACGGTGATTGAGTGCGAACTGTAAATAAACTCGTTTCTGTGATTAGAATTTAAATCATAATTTATAGCTGCTTGCGAATTTTAGCGTCTTTTAGCGTCTTTTATTAATTATATTTAAGGTTTTCTTCCTCTCAGAGACTGTCATTTACAGGAGTTGCTTGCAATTTATTAATTATGCACTTGCATATTAATAGGTTTTAATGAGACTATGAACCCAAAATCGAAAATTAACATATTGGAGCATAAAAATTTAAGAAATTGAGGACCATATTGAACGAAGTTGAAATAAATGAAAAATAGCCATCTGAGGTTTCTGAGAGGTATTGATGATGAAGCGAGTGCGATTGGAATTTGAGAAAGTTCAAATTGGAGAAGATATTCAGAAATTGGAAGGCCTTGCTAATTTGTTCTTAATTTGACGCGTTTAATAGATATAAAATCGAGATTTTCCCTGGTTCTTTTCTCCGAAGTTTTCATGTTTCCGGCTCATTTCTTCTCAAACTCTGCAATATATGCCTTTTTCTCTCACTTGCACAAACTGACAAACGCTATCTGAATGTTGCATTTATCTTCATCCAAATAATTTAACATATTTTTCATCTACATTCATTTTTTCAGTTTTTTTTTCTCCGCATGGCAGCTAGAACGTAGTTCAATCGCCAATATAACTAAAACCAAAGTTTTACTCTAACAAGTAAAGCTGTTTATTGTTGTGTGGGTGGACAACATTTCTGATAGAACAGAATAGAAAATTCTGCATCAGCATCAGAACAATTTTTCTTCATGCAATTGTATGCTCAGGACGAGTTAGCATCTTGCTAACGCTAAACAGTATCAATGATGATAGCAGCCGCAGATAGTAGAGGGTAATATTCTCCTGTGTTGTGAATTTTTCCGCTAATTGAATTAATCATCGAAAAGATATTTAGAAATGAGGAATAAGTAACTAAATAAGGCATGCGTTCTTATCTGACTTGTTCAAAAAACCTCAATTCACACTACTAATATGCCACTGCCAATACTGAAAAAATAGCAGTCTTAAGATTTGGCAGCGACCAACAAATTTAAACTAATTAAAAATAGTGAAGTTAGAGGCTGGATGTTAATTACTACATATTCAATTTTAGCGACACAAAAACAAAAGATAGACCATCTTGCGCTTTCTGATGTCATACAGTTACAAGGAAGAGTAAAGAGCTCCTTGAGAAACTCATAATTCACTAATCAGAGGTGTAAAGGTCAAGCTGACACAACCTCCTTGGCTGACCGATATCGCGACCTTTATTTTCACAAACCCTCCATAAGCATCTATTTACCTCAAAGTTCAAGAAAATCAATGTAATGCTGAAGGAAATCTTGGAAGTTTTAACTGTCTACTTGCTTAGATAACGCATGATATCGTGATTTTTATTACTACTATTAATTTCTGATCCGAAGGCCTAGAAGTTAGACACATTTGATTAAGGTCTACCAAAGAATGCCTATATAATCAAGCAGTTTATAATTGAATTCATTCCGAAAACAAATTTCGACATTGCAATAGCCACCATGTTTATGTGTGAACAATACGTCGATTACAATAACGAAGCCTCTTCTTGGAGAGATCAATACGCTCTTGAGGATCTTGCCTCACCAAAACTTTTTGATTCAAACCAAAGTTCATTTGTGAAGCGCTCAAAGAAGGACTTCGAGTTCGAGCTCTTCTCTCAGCAATCAGAACAATACAATCATGATGAGATGAACTCTAATATCGCTAATATTGATTTTTTCCCAAACTTCAATGTTCAAGTGGCAGAATACCAAGCTACTGAACAAATTAATGGAACTATCTCAACTGTTGACGCTCATCAGGGCCTTTCTGAGTTACTTGAAGCTCTGTATCAGCCTCACCGGGAGGAAGAGCCGTTCCAACAGTTCCGACAGGAAGAAGGGCCATTCCAACAGCTCCAACAGGAAGAAGAGCCGCTCCAAATGGAAGAATGCCCCGTCCAAAGCAGGGAAACCATACCTCAGACCACCCAGACACAGCCTGTGCCCGAATTAGACGGAGCCTCAATGCAGCTGATTAGCAATCCTGAAAATTACATCGTGAATTGCTCAAGTGACAAGACATTCAAGGTGTCAGTAAGACCCAAAGAAGAGATTACTAAGTTTATTGACTCGCAAAAGCCCAAAAAGAACGACTCCAAAAACTTTCCCAAAAAACTGGGAGACCAAATGGCAGATTATTTCTCACAATTCAAAGACCTTTCTGACTGCAATAGCCATTTTAAAGATAAAACCAGCTGGAAGACTCTAACCACTTTCGGCACCGGAGAGAAGAAGATCGAAGGAGTTAGTCAAGTTGCATTCATAAAAATGTTTTTTGAATTCATCAATGAGAAAGATATTAACGATTTTCGAAAAGGAAATTCCTCACCAACGGCCAAGATATTCCACATGGTCAATTTTATGAACCTTCAGCTGGCATGCAGAGCGATTGAAGAGTATGGAGTGAAATATACGGCTATCAATTTTAAAAGGGGTTTTCCAGTCACAGTGCTTGAGTGCGAATTGTAAATGAACGAGAAGAGCTCAAATGAGAAAATTTAATAGTGTTAGTGGGATTTACTGTTTTGTTCTTATATATGATAGATTAAGTTCCTCTTCTCTGCTAATCGAGAAGATATTTAACATGCAAATGTTTATGTGATATGTTAATCTGCTGCTAAATTAATGGAATGCGTGAAGAATGCACGAAAAATAGCAAGCTTATGGTTACAGTTAACTTGTCTCAACTTAGTTAATTGTGATGTACTCTGAGTTTGTACCTGTTATCATCGCATTAACAAATTAAGGCTATTTTATTGGAGTTCGGAAATAAGCAATACGATGGGTATGGCAACCCTTAAATAATAAAGAAGAGTTGAAAGCTAACTTCTTGTTCCCGTCACACTCCATCCTCTCAGTTACTCGTCTCTAAGTGGCCGAAATTCGATGCAGAGGCTTGTTATGCAGTTAATGACATATTTTTTTGAAAATGCGCTGTCAGATCGAGATGACTCCCCACGGACGGCCTCAAAAAGGCTCAGTCTGCCATCCCCGGCAGAGTGGTGTACCAAACAACGAACCAATTAAGCATTTCCTCCATCATGAGAATTATTTAATGGATGATCCGTGAAATAAGAAACACCTTCTAGTGTCTTTCAAGCAGAATTAACAAACTTTACAGCCTCTTGCTCCCCTTGCCACTCGACCTGGTTCAAATAAATACGAAGAAATAGAAGATCAATTCTCCGATTATTTATGATGAAACGAGTTTCAAGGGCTGTAACAAGCTCTTCAAGGATAAGACAAAAGGGAAAACTTTAAGCATTCTTTACAGAGTGACAAAATGCCAAGGCTCGAGCCGATGCAAAGTTTTCTTAGCAGATCGACAACTTCGATTAGAGTATGCTACTTTTCAAGGCATTGCAAGAAAAAAAATCTAAATTTCTCGTCTTCCACTAACAGCATTGGAAGAAGTTATTTGATAAGCTCCTACGAAGATGATGAAACCAATTTTCAGGCTCATGTATTTGAAGTCAAGATTCATGTAATCCAAAAAATAATCGCACGAAACTTAATTAAATGAAACGATATGCTCGTGACCGAGACTCTCTGAGCCTTCTGAGCAGCTTTGCTAATAAAGCGAGCTCAGTTAGAATTTGAAAAAGAATTTTCTTTATCGAAGAAATCAATAAAAAATCGCACAATCCGCGCAAACTTAATCGAAGCAAAATTTAAAAGCAGAGCTGAAGAGGTTAATTAACTGAAAAACGAGCATATCCTCTGTGTTTATTCTCTTTAGTTTTAGTGAAATCAATGCGTTTTTGTGGAAGATGTTATAGGCATTTCATACATTCACTATGAGAAGAGATCGTATTTGATCTCTGCTTTTGCCTCCTACGATAATGAACCTTATTCCAATCAAAAAATGTTCATGTACACATAATATTGCTATTTTTCTCCCTCGATAAGCACATAAGCTGATTCGTAGTTCCTTAAGGAAACCGTTTGACTAATGTAGCTTGTTTTCTACAGCAATTAAATAACTTTTCTCGCAAATGAGGAGGAAAACCCCTTTATCTCATTCAGAAATCACAATTAGCTTCTCTTATCATGAGCTAACTTCGGAGTAGGTCACGAGAAGCCCTACTAATAACATCGATGAGTACTATAAGTAGATACCACATTTGTTTTGCAGGTTTTTCTAAAACAAATGAATAATCAAAAAAATCCTTTAGAAAGATGCATAATTAGCTTATCAAAACCATTCATCCTTTGGTTGCTCTGAGAAAGATCCGTGTTCTTCGACTTTTCTCACATGTTCAAGGGTGCTACTAAAGTTCGCGTATTAATCCTGTATGGTATTTTCAGTGCTAGCACTCCAAAAGCTCATTCTTTGGTAGAAAAACCCCTGAAATCAGAGAGATAGAACGAACATCTTTCACTTTGACGTGGATTCAAGCTCATCTGTTTCTAATATCCAGCAAAAGAAGTGAGCTAGGGACAAAATATTATCAATTTTTCTGCTTAGTAAATTCAATTGGATGACGAATTCTGATCAACATCGTACCGATAAATCCAAAAAATAATTTCAAACAATCATAAATAAATTAAAAAAGTTTAATATTTCCATATCCTTGCGGAAATGTTCCCTCAATTCGTTTCTCCAGATTATTTTCGTGATTACCCAAACTCTCCTGGTTGTAACGACGACTTATTCCATCCGTTGGATAATGCTCTGACACAGCACAAAGACACTACTGTTCCAAAGCAAAAGAAAGACTTTGATTTCGACCATCTATCTGAACCACTCCCATTCTCTGGCCTATCCTCTCAATCAACACAAGAAGATAAAGTTAACTTCGACTCACTCTCTTTCGACAGTCCCAGGGACCCTCATATTTCTCTGATTCGTGAACAAATTGAAAAAGATGATCCCAGGTCCACCACCTCTGAAGGCATTTTAAATCAAACTGATAGCTTTGAGGAGTCTCGTTGGGAACCAGAAGACTCCCAAAACCAAAATCACATGCAAATGGAAGAAGAACCTGCTCCTCAACCTGAAGAAAGCAAGCAAGTCAGCTTCCAAGTCAACAACCCAGCAACCACCCAACATCAGCTTAAAGAGATTGGGGAGGTAAAAATGTTGATCACTGCTTCTAAGAATTACTCTGCGAATATTCCTGAGAATGATTCAATGGCTTTCAAAGTTATTGTGGAACCAAGCCCAGATATCATTCGTGAAATCGAACTATATATAAAAGAATCTCACTCGAACAATGGAGCAAAAAATTTCGCTAAAACATTTGGAAATAAGTTCCTGGTTTATCTTAAAACCATGCTAAAATCGAACGTTGACGATAAACTTTTTAGAGATAACACGTCCTGGAAAAAACTGACGGAATATTGCACTGGATTAAAAACGATACCTGGAGTGGATCAAGGAGCTTTTATCACAATGCTTTTTGAGTTTATTAAAGACCCCAATACCGAAGCAACCTTTGGAAAGGGAGGTACCTTCCAAGCAAACCTATTGTGCCAAATGACTAGTTTTATGGGCCTTAAGCTCGCAATCCAAGAGATTGAAAATTCCGGAAGGCAATGCAGGTCTATCAATTTCGGGTCCATTCGGGGTTATAAAAAAATGATACTAAAGTGTGAATCCAATCAATAACCACATAGCTATTCCGTCTTCATGTTGTTTGTTCGTTGAAGGTTAGCATTTGCGTGAAAACTTTATTTCTTATGTCTCTCTTCTTGCAGGTTTACTGTATACCCAAACTATTAAAAATTCCTTATTCAATGACTCATATCAAATATTTGAGAGAAATTTCTAAAACTTAAAACTGATTCTGATTAGAATGAACAATCCTTTTAAGTTTTATTTTGTCACTGTTCAGTTGACTTTGCCAAGAATGAACAATCCAAATCAATAAATTGATACAAATAAATTGTAGTGCAATCCATTTTCGAATCAAAAAGCTGATAAGTTAATTTCCTGATGCCGTTAGGCTCCATTCTATTAGTTCTTTCTTGTTTTGCACAAAAAGATTCAATTTAGAACCTTTTTATTGAGAAAATGAAGAAATCTTAATCACAAACTCACTCCAAATTTTAGTGTTTCGTAGACGACGGCTCCACTCGTTGACTTATTGTTACTTCTTTCGGTTGATGGAAACATATGATCTATCATACAATAGCTAATAATCATCGATTTAAAGAATAAATTAGA
>ENA-UOTX01001193-UOTX01001193.1-compost-metagenome-genome-assembly--contig:-NODE-1193-length-21226-cov-3.387016_pt1 | contig 21226 bp, 12 predicted proteins | sample MGYA00238143_ERZ746982 | MGnify/ENA primary metagenome ERZ746982 (study PRJEB28758, sample SAMN06268862) | compost metagenome | isolation source: single cell | place: USA: California, Emeryville, Joint... | reverse complement strand
AATCAATAAAACAATCGATGCTCCTATCACACCTTCGGTAATTTCTCAAGGAGGAGGGGTGCTCACTATGAATGGAAATAGATTAAGCATGACTAACTATATTCATTCTCCTGCAGGGGAATGCAAGATAGTAAAAGCATCAAATGATGGAAGCCAAACGTTGTGTCAGCTGCCACCCACAACTATTCAAACGTTAGATATTTCAGTTTTTCCGTCATATCAGGAATATAAGATGCGTGGTGCAGCTGCAGGAATTAATTGTTCTGCCTCAGCTTTAGGCTATTACTTGTATCGCCGATTCTCAAAATCTCCTGATTTGGTCGAAGACGGAGGTGCACTCGGAAAAGTGAGACTCAAGCTCGGGCTCAGGCATACGAAATTAATGATCTGAGCCAGAGTGAGCTCAGACTGGACATCGAAATTAAAATGCCAAACAATGGAAATATCAGTAGCAGTGTTCCTCAATTGCAAAGTTTTGCAATTCAATCACAAAGTAAGATAGTTGATCCAGAAAACACGTTTAGCGAATCTTCTTTAATCAAGGAAATTAAACTTTGATTTACAACGATTAATATTCATAGCCTAATTCTTACCTCTGCCTATAATGATTTATTATAAGAACTTGGAGGCCTATTGAAGTAAGACCTGATTATCATGCAGAGGGACCTGATAATAAAATTGCTCGGGATTATTGATGTGCGTGTGATATTTATCCTATGTAATAAATGAATTTAAGAGCAAACTGTAAGGCTTGTGACATTTAAATTCCTGTGGCTCTAAAATATAAAGTAAATGTTTCTGAGAGGAATGTGAAAAAACGAGAGTTAAAGTTTTGTAGAGAATTTGATAGCAATCTGGTATATATTTATAACAAATGTGATCTATGCAGTATTTCGTACACATGTCGTTTTTTAATAAAAAATTAAAATTAGTGTAATAAATGATTATTATTTGATAAACACTTTAGCTAATTTCTTGCAATTCTAATTCTAATGGCTACACTCTCCGATTCCCTTTGCATTTAAGTTGTTCCCAAACAGAAGTTGGTTAAGATATTGAGTATTTAACTTAGAATACACCCTCAGACAACAGGAAGTGTCCGGATCTTGGTGTGATATCCAAGTCTACTCCTCTAACATCTCTGTCACCCCCATCCAGAAAACTGTCTGCATTGCGGATTCTTTTCTCAAATTCAGCGTTCCAGTTTAAGTTAGAGTCCATACGATCATCAGTCTCTTGAGAGAGAAAGATGTCTTCATGATCATTCCATTCAATTTTTTCACAGACTTCGCTTGTTCCTCCCAAAGGCATGTTGAAGGAGGCTTGTTCCATAAGCAGTTGCTGTTGAGGAAGACCGGTGTTGGTATTGTAGACACCAGGGTAGGCTGGGAAAGTATTATTTTCCAGAGTATTCACGTTAGTGGTGAATGGATCTTCTCTTTGGGCCTGATAAGTGGGCTGTGAGTTATTGTGAACTGGGCTAATTTCTTCAGTGGCGGCTTCAATTGCGCTTCGAATGCTAGCCGATCCGTAGCACTCGCTCAGTTTCTTGATCACACGTTTCAAGAAATCTTCTTTTGCTCCTTGTTGCTGGCACTCGTGTTGAAGAGCGTTTATTTCTGATCTGATGTCTTTAACTTTCTTTTCAACAAACTGAAGTTGAGTGATCAAAGCCTTTTGAACTCTCTTGTATTCTAAGTTTTCTTGAAGCAGTTGGTCGGCATCGATTTCAGTGCTGAATTGCTGCTTTTGCATAGCAGGCTCAATCTCTTCAGCGAACTTTGGAGGGAGAATCTGGGTACTCTCTGCAGATTTTCTGTGGATATTTCTTAGAAGTTCAATTTGACCTCTTTGGAACATCTCATGCCCATAAGCATGGTCATATTGATAAGTCTTCTTCTTCTTGAAGTTATACATGTTAAGTTGTCTCACGAAGGACGCAAAGTTGTTGTGCTTGAAGTAGCATGGTAGCACTTTCTCTGCGAACTCAATAGGCTTTTTGATGATAAGTGCAGCTCCATCATGCGACCAGCTAACATATTCATTATGTTTATTTTCCTACAATTGAAAGTTAATGATAAGTTTAGAGGTTATTAATTTTACCTCGAGGATATAGTAAATTTTTTTTAAGAACTTAGGCACTGATTTTTCTTGTTGGGATGCTCTAGCTTGGTTGTAAGCAAGTCTTTCTTTGAGTGATGCGTAATCTCTGTTCATCTTAGTTGATAGAGGTATCGTTGTATTATATGAGTAGGATTCTTTTTAAGTTAATGAGAAAATTAATTATATCTCTGCTTTAAATAGTTGAGGGGCCTGGGAGAATTCCGGAAGAGAAATAAGATGATGTTATTCCAGGAAGTTCTAAATTCTAATGAGAACAGCAAAAAATTGTTCTTTATTAGAAACTTTAAGAATATGGGCCTTGATTAATGTTCGAAATGCCCAGAAACGAATAAAATTTTTGTTCCAAATTTAATTAATTCAGTAATTCTTTTGTTCCAGGGCCAATCTCATGTGAAATTCTCGATTAAAACTTTACTGAAATCTTAATCAAATTTAAAGAACATCGTTCTTAAGAAGGTTCTTAGCTTCCAACTATACATCTAAAATTGTTATAGGAACTAAAAAGAGTGAGGTACAGAAGCTAGTATCGTAAATGAGTCCAGAAATTTATGAATCTCTGCTTGAAACCGAAGTATATGGAATTCTCTGAATTTTTTCACGAGGAACTGGAAGATTTTTTAAAAATCTTAAAATTCCTTATTGTAGTCCAGAACTCTTTGATCTTATTCCTTGATTTGGTTGAAGGAATTTTTGAGAACAGAGGTATACTCATCCATATTATAATAAAATATTCCTGAAACAAAAAGTCGCTTTAAAAAGAGAATATAACCATGATTACTGATAATTAAGAGTAGTATCATTGGGTAAATTCTCTGAGAATCATTTTGAGAATTGCATCAGAGAAAAAGTTAATAATCGCTCAATATTGTCCAACCATCTGATCTTCAGTGAGATAGCGAGAACCTGAAGATGTAGTACTGGTCGATCAAACTAAACCTATGCTGAAAAGTTTTTTACAAACAGAGTGGTGTGAGAAAAATAACGCTTCGATCCTAAATTTAGAGAGAGTCCATTGAGTGATAGAATGGAGAAGCTACTCTGATTCTCGATATTCTTCCTTCAATTTAATGTATATCAGCCTATTACTTAAGATATACAAACTGTTGAGAGATAAATATAGGTTGCATAATGACATTTTCAACAGAGAATGTGATAACTCTTCTCAGGATTAACATTGGTCCACCTCTCCACAAATGCCGTTAGCTTTTTATATATGTTGGTGATATGAATTCCTGTTAGCATACAGCGAACGATAGCCTTGAAGCTATTGAAAAACAGTTACTCCCATCGCAGCAACGTGAATAGAAAAATCTCTTCATAAATGATATACAAATGGAAAGAAAACCGGCCCTTTGAGGTTTCAATTACTACAGCTTCATTAACCCAAAGGTTTTTAGATGGATGACAAATTTAATCACGCAAACATTGGTGCTCAATTAAAGAGTCATTCCTCCTAATCATGGTGCGGAAGGAAGAAGAAAAGGCTATGTGTTTCCAGTGTCATAGCTGCTTAAGTGATATTGGGATTTTGCGAAAATGCGCATCTACAAAAAACAGAGATCACCATCTTTCTTTACTTTGAGAATCACTCGAAAAGAAGAACAGGAAATATCAAAAATTTCATTGTTACATGTAGATATTTTCCCCTTTCAGGTTTTAAGAACCTAACAACAATAAGTGCATAACCTTATTAGAGATAATTGAGCCCTTTAGCCACAGATTGGAAAAGAAAAGATTTCAATGTTTTCCTTTTTTTTCCTCCAATATCGCTGAAGATTTTCAGAAATTTGTGATTTTATTTTGTTGAAAATAATATTCCGAAAAGGTCTCGAAAGATCAGGAAATTTAGATTCTTTAATTTTGATATTTCGGTTTTTTGAATAGTTAGAATCCCAGCAAAACTATTTCGCAAATTTTGAGACTACATCTCCGATGTTTACAGCTAATAATGTCTTCAATATTATGTTCACCTCAATGAAATAGTAATTGTGGGAGAAAATATTTGAGTAAATGATGAAGTTTGTAAGTAAATGGTTTTTTTCATTTCATATTTTGATGATTGTTCTTTCATATTGAGAGAAAATATCATATCCAAATAAAAGATCCTCTTCTTGTGTCCCAGCTCAACAAAATGAAATAGTATTTTCATAAATCCTCACTTGCACCTGCTTTACGTGTGCTTCCGCTAATTTCTGTTCATGTGGAATACAAAATCGAAAAATTTGGTCGTTTTAAAACCTGACCATCGCACCAAAATAGAGTGATTCCTTTATGAAATCAGCCTCGTAGGCAACTTAAAACCATTCCATCTTTCTTTCCTCCAGTAAGTTCTTTTCCTTACTTTCATGTAGATATTAGTTCCATCATAGAACATTAGTTTTATTTTGAAAAGCAATTGTTTGAAGTGAACTCACAGGATTCTTTCTCTTGACCAATATTTTCTGAGTTTAGCGTTAAAATACCTTGATCTCTGTATTTAGAAACTTAGAATCGTTATTTCTTCTCTAATTTATTTTCAAAGTGTGCGAAAGAACCTAACACTGTACAGATGCTGAAAAGTTTCTTTATTGAAAGGCCCTCCTGAAGACCGGAAATCTATTCACTTTGTAATTTAGATCGAATAACCTACTATCACACAGTATTTTGTTTAGGAGGAGTTTACACAAATGACCGTAATATCTTAAAAATGTGTTTTAAGCCATCAAGAATCAAAGTATAATGAAAACGGAAGCTAGAACTAGGAAATTTAGGCAAAACGACTTTGGGTCTTCACAAATGTACAGATCAGTTTGGATTAGAAAATAGTATAGTTGAGTAGTTCATAGAATAGAAACAGGAAGTATTTTTAACATTAGCTGAATGCTGTTTTATATATAAATAAATACAATCATGCTTGCTATTTCTGAAGGCATGCACTCTTCATTTCTTTGTTCTAACTGAATTTTTCAATTGATTTGATTATTTTCAAGTTAATGTGAATATATCATGATCTTGGATCGCTATAAATTACCTGTTACCAATATTCTTAAACCGAATCTCTTTGCAAACTCTGCCAAAAGTTGTCATACCTTTTATTGAAAATTTGTATCATTCATTTTATACGCAAATTTAATTTCTTTCTTCCTGGCATTATTTGTGTAAATAGATTGAAATTATTTATTTATTATAAATTGTGACTAGAGAAGACATCTCAAAGCCACCTGCACTAGTCAATTACTACGAGTAAACTAACAGAATCGGTTTTTAGCACCTTAGCTATCAAAAGGAAATCATCTTTATCTGAGCCAACCTTCGCTAGCGATATTTCAGTCTATGGCTGACGATATCGCTCAAAATGTTGATTTAATCTGCATGATTGGCGATTTTTTGAATGCAAAATACTTAAAGATGAATATTTTTATTTACACTCCTTTTTTTTTTTCCGAGTCTAACACGTAAAATAAATACAGATATTTTGAGGCTCTTGAAGAAAAGCAGATGTAACTGGTAGCTAACTTAATTAAATAAGAAACGTAGATTGCCATTCGTTGAATTTGAAGAGTCTGCTGTATCTGTCGAGTTATTCGTGTTTGCATTATCGCTTTCTTTATTACCCCCAGCATACTTCACGCCCAATGGAATTGCAATAAATAATATGATAGTCAAGATAATAAGAGAAATTATGATCTTTAATCTCGCGTTTTTCCAGTACATTGACCTTTCGACTTTTTGAGAATCTCTGCTGAATTGGCCTGCCACATTTCTTAAATTTTCGCTCTTTCCTCTAATTGCCTGAAAGATCAATTAGGAATTTAAAATCACTAACTCAACTACCTCGACATCTTGTGTATTCCTTATCACCTGCTGAATGTTGAGGTTCATTACATTCTGAACAGCATCCACGTTATATTGAGCTTCATATAGTTTGTCCATCTCGAGAAGGTTATCATATCTGCGCAAGACAGCTGCAACAAATTTTTTCGCATCTCGATTTATGGCATCGACATCTTTGGGGCCTATACTCGACCCATTCACTCTTCTTTCAAGTTCTTGTTCGAAATCCTTCAAAAGAAAAAAAAAAATTTTATCGCCTCGTACATAGTTGAAAGTGTTTTACGTTTAGCATAGTGGATGCATGCCTTTCGGGGTAAGAGAGGCTACAAAGAGCTGGTATTGTTAATTAATAAGACTGTTTGACGGCAGTTTTTTACCAAGATATGCAACATTGTTTTTGTCCACTTTACAGAACCATTGTCCATTGTTGCTTGGCTGTCTATTCCTCTCATCTGGTTGGAGTCCCATTGTTCTCAGCTTTCGTAACAACCCTTCAGCTTCTGTTTTATAGATAGCCTTATGAAATCCTAAATATTGAAATTAAAACCAGGGTACCTCTTGATTTTTATCTAGTCCTGCTGCTCCAAACACTTTGGCGTCATCAAAGCTTCCATAAGTAAAGAATTTGACATTGTTTCCGCTCATTTTTCAAAGAAGGCAATCACAAAAATTTTTAAACGAATTATGATATGATCCAATTTTCTTTTTTGATATGTCAGAATTCTTGAAATAAACGGCCCACTAAGTCCTTAAAACTCAAATCTGAATATGCTGTAGAACCATGTTATTGCTTTCCTTTGGTGATGCAAGTTAGATTTTTGCCATATTTAAGTTTCAACTTAGAAAATGTATGACTTGGAGTAAAGACATACTTTTCAAGAAGAGAAGATTTGACCCTCTCAGTTTTTGTTTGCTTTGCAAAGTCTCCGCCTTTTACAGTGAGAATAAGTCAATTATAACGACCTCAATTGGGAAACACAGCCAGATTGAGTCTCTTCTTTTGACATGAAAACACTCTCTCATTGCTGAATCACCTATAAAATAATAAGGGTGAGCAATATAAAGTTGCGAAGATTTCACGATATTGACTTAGCATGCAGCCTGATTCTGTTGCTATCATTGCTTACTATCATAATTTCATTATTTTCGGGAAATAACTCTTATTTTATAGATAAAGAGGCCATTTTGTAACATTGGAGAATGATAGGTTATTCCTCCAAATTGAGATGAAATTTAAAACTGAATGCCATTTTAGCTCAGATTAAAAGGTCATTTGGTTTAAATCTTAATGACGAGTGTTGAGTTAATTACTAGTAAAAAAAAAAAACTCTTCTTAAGGCTGATTCTGGCTTGAATTCAGATATTGACATATTTGCTTGAAAAAGCCATGCTTTCCAAGAAGAAATCTTAATCCAAATCAATATATTAAAGACGTGTTAACACAACAAGTATGAAGACAATTCATGCACATGCAAAATGTGCTAAATCAATTAATATTTGGAATATTTGACGAAAAGCAAAGACCATTAATCTTAAATGACTTGTTCAAAGTCTGGACTTGCCAAGAAATAGATATTGAATGCAATCTAAGCTTCAGTATTTCATCTTAAAAGGATTTCTCATACTTCAATTTGACTTTGTTTGCTAACAAAGAGAAATTTACAGTAATAACTTCAGGGCAGCTTGCTGGGCTGAACAAATCTTTTTTGTAAAGTTATCTTGCTTGAATTTAAGTTTAAGAAGTTATATTTATTCATAACAGTTTCGATATTGAATTAAAAAGCAAATGGAATAGTATTTTGCGTTGAATAGAAAGCTTTTTCGATGCTCACGATGAAGAGCTTTTGATAGTAGAATCGTTGGCATTTCGAAATCATTGACCCAATCTGCTGAGTAAAATTTTGAAAGAATCTCATTTTCTGAAACAATGGAGTTCAATAAACCACCAACAGACTAACAAGAAATCTGTCTAGTGATAAACAGCCTTTGAGAGCTATTTAATAATTAGGTTTGTTCAGGTAACTGGCAGGAAAAGTTAAGTCCATGTTTCTCAAATCTGAGGGACAGATCACATCACTTAGGTTTTTCAGGTATGAGAAATAAAAACGGAGCTATTTTTATCTCTGTCTTCAGGAGAGTTGTATCTTACTCAAAATTCCTTTAGAAGTAAACTATTGACAGCTCAAACGATTTCAAGGCTCTGTCCATAAATTTCTGATGGGGCATGTTGGAACGCAAGCATTTCAAGCTCAGGATTAGAATTCATCAAATATAAAAAACATTTTGCTGACTTACTTTGAGTTTTGGTCTTCAATTTGATCTGCTCATTGAAAATACGCGGAAATTTTATAAACAGCCTCTAAAGTCTTGCACCTTATCCTTCAAGAGTTTGCCCATGACTCCTGTAACGATTCTTGCTCATGCGAGATTAATAATTTAACGGATTATATTTAATTCTCTCATAATAACGGATTTCCAATGCGCATGAGCTGCGAGATTTAATTCAAAATACTGCCAAATTACATGAATCAAGCTCATTTTGATCTAAAAAAACGGATGCGAAAGAAAAAAATCCGTTTTTTATTAAAAATGCATCAATTATCATCACTGAAAGTTCATATTTGTATAAAAAAATTTGTTTTCTGTTTTAATTCGACATAATGAACTTTACTCTATCAATGACACCAAGTTCTGCAACATCTTCAAACCTCTCCACCGAAGTTTCTTCAATGCGAGAGGCTGAATCAACCTCTCGAAAAAAAGGCGTGATCTTTGCTTCTGAAAGCAAGAGAAAGAGGTTTCCACACGAAGCTATACTTGGGTATAACCTACTAGAAGAAAAATCAGAAAAAAACGTGTTATCTTGTGTGCACTGCTCTCGAACCTTCAAGCAGGTAAAAATGAAACTGAGAATTCTAACTTATAACTTTCTTTTATTTAAATAGATTTCTTTATTGAAAAGACACGAGAAAACACACACAGGAGAAAGACCTTATCCATGTGAGATTTGCGGGAAAAGATTCCCAAGTGTTTCAAATTTAAACCAACACAAGCAGATTCATCAAACTTCTGTAAGTCTAAAACTTTTATCAATAAGTCTAATTTTTTCTTTAGGACATCAGAAATAAATTTTACTGCAGTTTCTGTCCGAAAGTCTACTATCACCTGGGCAGCCTGAAGAAACATCTCAAGCATCATGAAGGATTGAGTGCTTCTTCCAGTGAACTATCCTCGTCTGTGAGCCCAGCACAGGAGGTGGACGATATCAAGAGTAACAAACCAAAACACCAGTTGGAACCGAAAATAAGAAAAGTGCTGCATAAAGATGCAAGTCAGCTCCCTTACCCATCAATTCTAGATGGTGTTAGCTTGGAAATTGAGCAGCGCTTTGCTCTCAGCCAACAGATTGACCCAAATGGAGTTCTACTGAATGACCAAACCGACTCTAATTCGCTGTTGGTTCAAGCCAAACTACGAATGTTGACAGAAAAACTTAATGTTCTGATGGAATTATATCAATTAAAGTCTCTTCAGCTTCAAAATCTTTATCGAGGGACTCCTTCGCTGAACATCGAATCAAAACAAGAAATTGAGACTTTAGAGAAAGAAGAAGCCAAAGAAAATAATTTTATGGCATACTTAAGCTCACAGGAATCACGTGATTTTGACAGTGTCTATGGTCAAAATACAGATCACTCTCAAGATAACATTGAATGCTTCGAAATGTTAGGTACTGGAAACTCAGACTCCCTCAATTCAAGTTTCCAAAAGAACTTATTTATGACCACGAAGTATAACCAGATCCCTCTTCAAGGTAGATACAATTCTCAAGAAGACAATCTAAACTCAGTCTTTTGAGAGAGAGAAAAGAAAATTAATTTACCACCGTAATTTGTTTTTCTTCCCTCTCTGCTTGAGGGAAAGCGGCCGTTTCTGGAGATGTACATCTTCAGAAGCCCATAGTCTAGGTAATTGGAAGAACAAGTCTCTTCCAGAATTCTCAACCCAATCCGTTGCTTTAAGATTGGTACAGGCTTAGTTAGAAATATTAGTACATTTCATTTACTCTCTATACCAATCGTTTTTCCTTGTAATTTTATATATTGTTGCTTCAAGTTAAATATTGAAGAATGTTTTAGAAGTAATGCACTCTCTTTCATAATAATGAAAGGAAAGTAAATCTCTTTTTTCTCAGAGACCTCAAATTAATCAAATAAAATATTAAGAACTATAAGTTCAAAATATCTAAACAAGGAAAGGCAAAATGCTTATTAAAAACATATTTAGAGGAGTCGCCAAATCGACACCGTTCAGTTCAGCCCCACTAGCTTGGATTTCAGAGCAAGAACAGAAAGAAAGAGATCCTCTGACTGGACTTAAACAGAAGAGTTTCGTGCTGAGAAGAAAGAAAGCTGCTTTCGCAGAACAATACAAAAAGGAAGCTACAGCTCGCGAGTTCGCAAAAATTTTTAAGCAGACCGCGAATAATCCTGAAAAGTAAGAGATGCTTCCCTTACAAATTAGAGCAATTAACCGTATAATCATCAGCTTTATTGCCGGTTTCACCAAAGAGGAGCTTGAAGGAACGAATGATCAAATAAAGAGAGCTTTGAGCTTGAACAATGCCTCCCCAACAGGCATTTTGAAATTTAGGATCGCCCAGGCAGTCAAAAAGTTTGGAAAGAACCCAAATGATACTGGAAGCGCTGCTGTGCAAGGTAAATGAAAAACTTTTTGGAGAGTTTTTCAACCCTTTCGGTTTAGTTGCAGTCTTAAGTGAAAGGATAATTCATTTAACAAGCCACCTTGAGAGCAACCGACAAGACATGAAAACTAAACGATATCTTCAATATTTGTTGGAGTATCGAAGCACCATGCTGAACTACCTGAGAAGAACAGAATTTCACTACTACAAATGGGTTACCGCGGAGTATAAACTCCCTCAAGATCCTCCAGCTCATGGACATCATAAGGATGGATTATTCAACGTGTATCCAAATAGAGGTTTGATGTCGAATAAGGCCAGAAAGGATTACATCAAGAGCTTGAATATTTGATTGAATTATGGGCACTTTTCTTGTTTCTGTTTACCAATAGTTCATTTCTAAGGATGTAATAGCTGACTGAACGTAAATTGAGGAAAAAATTTGTTAACTGGAAAGAACAAATATGTTTGCGAGTAAGAATTTAAATCAGTCGGAAAAAAGTTTTGTTGGTTGAAGGAAGCTGCTATTATGAAAGATATCGTTCTGATGCACATGATTTTTATGGTCATTTGATGCAGAGAAAGAGAAGGGAAAAAACAAAAGCATTTTAGAGAGAAAATTATTTAACTTCACATTCCTGGATTTTCTGAGCCAATAGGTTATTTCTGATGATGAACTAGGTTTCACCCAATGAAAACTGAGTCTTAATGACAACAATCACTTTGCTCTTTGCGATTTAACTCTAAAAGAAATATTATTACAATTAACAATTTCGAAAATTAGAAAATGTTGGTTGTCAAGGTAGATATTAAGTGTTTTGATTGAACAAATCTATGGATATCAGTAGGGGAATTCTTCAAAATTGAAGAGGATATCAAATATTTTCTTAGCAGTTATTCATGTTAATCTCAATATTTTCTAATTTCCAGGCATTTTTACTCAGCTGTATGCTCTTCTGTCCTCTGGGCTATGATTCCGTCTGATGCATTTACCGATTAGCATTCAAAAACGAGTAGTTACAATAAAAGTTTGTGATTGATGAAAAATTTTTTTCCATTTCGTACTTTCAATATCCACGGATATGGATCTGTAGTAAACATTTTTCTTTAAAGAATAAAATAGTTCTTGCGTTTTGCGCATAATTCATTTCCCTGTATTTTGTTCATATTCAACGAATCCAAAATAAAAAATTTTCAATTGGAATTGATACGACATCTGACAAGGTTTGAGCTTCCACCCCGTTTCCAAAAAAAAAGCGGTGCCCCTAATTGAGTTATGTTTATCAATGGGCAATGTAGAACTACCAAAGTTCCTTGGTCTCTAGAACTTGAAAATCAAAAAGCTTTTAAAAATTTATTCACTTTGAGAAAATTTGTTTGCTATGAATTCAGCATAAGAAATTGTGTGAAATAACTATTTATCATCCTTTTATTATGTCAACTAATACACATTAAACTCTGCACAAATAAATTCGCAATTTAGCAGCCCATCCAGAGGCTTGTCGAGAATTTAAAACAAGTCATCTAATAAGCAAGATGATATCAAAGAATTATTATACTCAAGCTGGAATGCTCACAGAGCGACTTGAAAAGAGAGCAAATCTCAAAATAGCCGTTTCGTATGATCCACAGCTCTCGAATGTGTCTAAAACTCCAACAAGATTGCTTTTGAAGCCAAAAAATAATCAAATACCGTTCTCAATGACTCCAAAATTAAAAGGAAAACAAGAAAGGCATGATTTATTGCTTTCCCAGGACCCAATTGTCAAATTAAATACGTCTCGTGTTTTGAAAAAACATTCAAGACATCGCAGTGACCTTCAGCAAGTATCCTCTATCACTCCCAACGGTAGGCCTGACCAACTGTTTCTTCCTCCCGATAAAGCCACACATCACGCGCGCTTTCTCCTCGAGAACTTTGAACGAACAAAAGAAAGGGATCTCTCATCCTTGAACATCACAACAGATCGAAGTACCATAGAAAGAAATAATTTTGGGAAAGATCCCCAAAAAGAATTTTTAACAAAAGCCAACGAATCCGTCGAAGATTTAATAGATTACTGCGATGATTGCCTTTTAAATGATAATTGGAGGGATAAGCTAGAGGCGTTGAGAAAAGATTTCACGTCGTCGTTGGAATCACCTTACAAAAGACAAAAAGAAGTTGAGAAAAAAAGACAAGCAGAAGAGTCAGTTTCAAAAAGCATCAAAACGATTTTCAAAATCCGAAAGCTGCATAACTTCTCGTACAAATTAAAACCATAACGGAGAATCTGACCAACAATGCGAGATACACCTACTTCCTTCCCTCTTGAAAAAGAAACTTGTTATGTTAACGATGTATTATTTTAATGGACAGATCTGTCTGAACATATGTAAGCCAAACATCGTCAGATTTTTCATCTCCACCCAAATTCTTTTTCACATAAAGTTGTCAGTGTAATTTTTATCATGTTAGTGTATGAATTTTTAAAATAGAGAAGATGAAGGGGAAAAAGCATAGCTATGATTTTTGCTTTATAAATTTTGAGCCAATATGCATCCGCCTTCATATTAATTTCGTTTTTATTCGTCGAGCCATCTAGTTCTTTTCCCTTCAACCCACTCTCCTTCACGTGATATACCCGTGTTGTCGAAATGTTTGCCTTTTCCATGTTGTTTTCCATTCTCCCAATGTCCTTCATATCTTCTTCCATCAGGCCAAGTAAATACTCCATATCCATGTTTCTTATCATTCCGATACTCTCCTTCATATGTTCTTCCGTCTGGCCATTTGAAGCTTCCATATCCTTCCATTTTATTATTTAACCATCTTCCTTGGAATCTTCTTCCATCACACCAAGAGTAAACTCCCTCTCCCTCTATGTTATTCTCGTGAAATTCTCCTTCGTATTTAGAACCATCAGGCCAGAGAAATAAACCTCTTCCTTGCTTCTTTCCATCAAAGTATTGCCCTTCATATTTGGCACCATCTGGCCAAGTCTCTACACCATGCCCGTGCTGCTTATCATCTTTCCAATCGCCAATATAAATTGCTCCATCGAGATGTATATACTTTCCTTGACCATGTGCTTTGTCATCAAGCCATTCACCTTCATAAACATCTCCATCTGCGTGTATTAATCTACCGTGACCGCTCGCTTTATCATCAACCCAAAATCCTTCGTAGTAGGAGCCATCAGGCCAAATTTGTCTTCCTTGTCCATGTCTTTTCCCATGTTTCCATTGCCCTTCATATATCACTCCATTTTCAAATTGAAAAGGACCGAAAACTGGAAGTCCTTCGAATTCACGGCTTTGTTTGTGTGCGTTAAAATCGTATGGACCGAGCCTTTGAAATAGTTCATATACTTGTCCATACTCTTCAAGAAAAGGGAAGCTAACATTCTTGACGTATTCTAAAGGGGGAGCATGTTCTGGTAGTGTCTGACTGTCTTGACCTGCATGTACCGCTTTTTGAGTTCGAATTGGGCTGGAAGTCTGCCCTACGATGATGTCTGGGCGTGTATTCAGATTAGATTGTTCAGAAGAGGTACTTTCACAGCAACCCATTTTTCACTAAACTCAAAATGATCAGTTATTTGTTGTTTGGAGATTTCGGAAAATATTAGATCTTATTGAATATTTTTGATTATTCATAACTGATACATTTTTTTGGGCATATTTTCAACTCTCGAATGAAAGCATAAATCTGGGAGCTCACCTTACAGTTGAGCACAAAATGTTACATACCGTATTGAATGTATATAAAGAAGCGAAGAAAGACTTCATTGAAGGTGATTCGTTTTTAATCTTTAGTCTAATATGAACATCTTTCTTGAAATTACTTATTTCGTGCCCTGGCTGAGGATCTTAATATTGTTTTGTACATCTTTGAAATAGGTTTGTTATAATCATATGCTCTCTTTCTCTCATAAATATAATATATCAGCATCTATGCTTCCTTTTTCCCTTGCTTTTTGGATCGGTGGACAAAAATATTTTGTTTATTCCGGATTAAGTTTTCTCTTATTTCAGAAAACCCTATACAGCAGATGATTAAAGATGAAAAAGAGTCAATTTGGTTACTTTTCGACTGAGTCCAAATTATGTGATGTGTTAATGTTATTTTTTTTGAAAATTAAAGCTCTCTTTTCTCCAGCAGGAATGACCAGTTGCAAACTCAGAGTCGATTGTTGGTTGTTATGTGGAATACTAATACCACCATTTAAAGCCTGTTGCAACGATAAGTTGTCCATGCTATTAATTGACTTGTACAAGGTTAGAGGTGTAGAAGTCTCATTGGTGAAAGTTTCAAGCACTAAACCACATTTTTCGTCAACATACAGCTGCTTTTTAACATTTTGTTCGAGTCCAAGTTCTACTTTAAGTGAAGAATATCCGATCATCACTTTTTCAAGGAGATTAGGTTCTTTCTTTGTATCAACTCTGAACATTTCTATCGGGTATTCACTGTAGCAGCTGACTTTTAGGTCTTGAATGCTTTCTTGCCAATCTGCGAAAACTATTAAAACATATTTTCCACGATCAAGTGTTATTTCGATAGTGTTTGATTTCTGGCTCTCTGTTGAATTGCTTATAAGATAATCATAACTCCCGCAGTCAGACACATTCGCAATGATCATCCTAATGGTTGCATACTTGTAGTCAGGTTCATTCTGAAAATATCGTTCGTCAAGCTGAGCTGCCCTGAAGAAGCAATGAGTTGTTTGAGAGACACTAAATACAAGAGCACTGTAGGCATTTTTCACGTGGCGGACGGATATACTCGAATGTTCATACATTTCATGCATACTGTCAGTTTTTCAAAATATTCTTTAAACTCTTCGAGAGAGAAGAAAATTGTATTTTCATCGAAAAGAATGCCTAATTCAGTTTCTTGGGCAAGTCTTTCAACAATACGTTTGGATTTTTCAGATATGTCAGAACCCGGCTTGATTATTGACCATGGATTTCGAATCTGAATGTATTTTTCTGTGTTTTTGGAGTTGATTGCGTTGAGAACTGAAAATGCGTAGTTGGAGTTAAGACCATGCTCTTCAAATTTGGCTTTCTTCTCGGCTCTGATTTCTGCGACGACGATAAATTCTGATTGGACTGCGTGCTGTATAGTCTCCCAAAATAGGGAATTATCTACGTCTAAACTGATAGAAGGGGCTCCTTTGGAAGCAGAGCGTCACCATAAATTAACAGAAGAGATACTGAACCTGTCAAATCGCTTAAACAGTCGATTACCGTCCCTCTTTCAATCCTCTCGTAAGTTGAATATAATCTAGCCCATGCCTTCTCTAGTAGTGTAGGCCAAATCCTAATTTTCTAACAGTGGTGATAAAGAGGTGGAGGAGATGTGTTTTTTTACATCTCCTGACGAATGAGGTCTTGTAAAAGAAAGCTGATACTGCCCAGCTGGCTCTTTGTACACAGGCAAGAGATCGTCAATTATTTCTTCTGTCCAAACGCCATCTTTGCAGAACTAATCAATGGTGTAATTGTGTGAGGATTGAGCCATAAAGGAAAAATAGTACTCGGATTGCATAAACACCTTCTGGACTGAAAGTTTGTGTCTAACAAATAAACAAAATTATTTTCAGGTCATCTGATGCTATTTACTAAGAAGAGATTTTGTATCCTGCGGGGCGTTTCTGACAAAGCACTGAGCACGGAGAGAAAGTAATAATTGCAAAATTTTCCAGGAACCACATCAGCAGGCGTTATTTCTTCACACACAGTAACAATTTTGCCTTTGTACAGCTCACTGACTCTCTTCCACTCAAAGTTGAGCCATTCTTTTTTGGTAGTTTTTTTCCTGTTATTCACCAGCGAGAGTGCTTCTGGTTTCAAAAGTTCATCGGTGTACTTATGCTTAGATTTTTGCAGATTTTTTTGGATATCTTTTGAAGGATCTAATTTTCCAAAAGGGATCTATACAGGTAATTTAATGAATAGCGGTACCTTCTTTGAGACGCAGGGAGCTAAGACGAAGAGAACTAATACTCACGGACTCTCCTAGAATTTTCTTATCAGGAATTTTAAGAGGTGGGATTTTCGTTGATCCTGAATATCCTTTATTCGAGATTATCAGATCCTGCTTCTCGCCTTGGATGGAAAAGTCCAATTTTTTTATGTCTTTGTTATTTTTAGAAATGGGAAAAGAAAAGAAATAATTTTCTACTTTTTAAAGAATTTACTTCTATCCCAGCGCCAAGGTTCGGCTCTTTACTTGTTAGAATAGTTTGTGGTTTACTCTCTGAAACTGAATGATAATGATGATGTTTTCAAAATCAAAAAATTTCTCACTTTGAATAGACTTCTTTTCGAGAGTTGGAACCTGTCCTCTGAGTTTTACTCCATCATCATCATCCAATTTAGCTGGTACAGACTCTGAGACTTGTTTATTGATCGACTCCTCCACTACACTTTCATGTTTTCTGGCATTACTTTGAGCAGCTAGTTTGGAATCAGATTGGATTTGAATCTCGATCTCTGGTTTGACAACTAATTCTTCAGAGCGCTGTTTGTCAAGACTTTTTGGGTCAGCAACAACATTAAGAGCTATCCCTAGTTTAACTTCTAGATTTGTAGAAGCATGATCCAAATTCTGATGGTTGTTTGATGATAGAATCGGCACAGTATCACTTCGGCTCCCCAAAGCTTGCGATATTCCCTCGTTGTGATTATGATTATCATGCTGGGCAAGAGGCAGCTCTATTAAATTAGCTTCGGATGTTTCATTCTCGTTTGGATTTGCATTCAGATTCTCAGACCTATTGGATTCAAAAGCAATCGTACTTTTCTCATTGATTGATGGGACAGTCTCTAGATCCTGCTCATGTTTTGTCACAAAGTCTAATTTAGTTAAGTCTTGATTTGCTTCTCCCTGGTTATGGATCTTATGTTGGGCGTCAATCTTTTTCTGCACTTGAGTGTCATAATCTGCTTGTTTAGACTCCTCGAAAGCAGTAGTTTCTTTATGTCCACCTTCTTTATCGTTTCTAGGAGACAAGTGTAAAACGCTGTTTGCTTCATTTTTCGATTCGCCTCCATTATGATGATTTTCATGAGGATGAGAGGTTTCGTTTGACGGCGCATTCTGCTCTGGGCTTTGGGTCTGGGATATTTGGTTATGAGCATATGTATCTAAGGAAAGAATGGCAGATGCTGAGACAAATCAGATAGATGAAAGATTTAGTAATTACCTTGCTGTTTTTGATTAGTGGAGTCATTGTTAGCATTCTCTTCATGTGAGCCTTCCATCTACCATAAAATAATAGTATGTTTAGGATAGAATGAAATTTGAACTTCATGCATTAATGGTCGATCTATTTTATATTGAGTTTCTTCGGCGGATCTTTCTTGATTGAGGTCTGAGATTTGAATTAAATCAACCTTGTTTTTCTCGACATCCAAACTTTCCTCGGTGAGTGGATTATTGACTTCTGACCGAATAATCTCTTTTTCCACTTCAAACATGCTCATTAGCTTGCTCGGATGATATTTACCTTTATTTTCTGATTGAGTTCCAACAAAAGATATGGATTCTTGGTTTTTAGCCTGATCGTTTTCGGGGTGAAGTTCCTCCATGTAGTTTCGGATAAATCAAAAATTAATGCACTTCTGATTCAAACAAATCTATTTTTTTGCAGTTAATAAAGCAAAGAATTGAATTAGAATATAATCAATTTTGCAAATATTAAAAGATTGTCGATCTATGTTGATATTACTGAGTGGTATTTTATGAGATAGCCTATCTCTATTTTTGGTACAGAGAATATACGGCTCCACTAATGGAAAAGAATTGCTTGTCCTCCGCTGAGGTAGCATGTAAAAACTTCAGGATATCGATCGAAAAAATAGTGATAGGAATTTTTCGCTACAAGTCAAGTCCCAGATAAATTATCAAAATTGAGGTCTCTCGAACTTTGAGCATCATGAAAATAAAACTTATGCCACAAAGAAGCGGCTATCACAGAGAAATAATTTATCACGGATAATAATATAGTAGTCTCAAAGCGATGACTAGTAGTTATAAAATTCTTCTCTAGCTTAAAATGAAAACAATTCTCTTTTTCTCAGAACCTCATAATGAGGCATAGATCAGTACAGCATGTTAATGCATTGCTTATGAATCAATAAAATGAATTATCTCAACAAATAGCACAAACCAACCAAATTGAAATGGTTAAGCTTCCACCAATTTCTCACAACACTAAAATAAGATAATCATGGATTATCAAGGAAGCATTTTTTTTCTTGAATGAATTGACCACCTTCAGTTTTTGATTGAAAATTTGCAAGGTAATAATTGCCTTCATAAGTGATAGCTATGAGCTGGTTAGGCTCCATTCCAAAAGCCAGCTTTGCATTTTTGTCTTGAAGTCTAAATTTATCATAGCTCCATTCAGAATTGAGGAAAGGAATCAAATCCTTGAAAAATGAGAACTTAGACTTTGAATTCATACTTTTTGTATCCTGTGTCTTCTTTTGACTCTCTCGTAGCTCTTTCTTTGGGGGTTCTACAAGGTTGAAAATGTGGATTGTACCTGAATTGCTTACACAGGCAATCCACTTGTCCTCGTTATTGAATGCAATGGACAAAATTCGATGATATTCTGTTCCTCGACGAAATTCTTGAACCAGCATTAAAGTGTCCGTTTTAAACACTCGTATTATAGTCCCTTTTTCGGAAGCAGTGGCGAAATAAGAGCCTGTATCACTAATCTCAAGAGCACGAACAGAGGAAGAGTGAGCTTTTTTACTTTTTGTTACCTTCTTCGTATAATCGCTTACTTTAACATATCCAACTTCTTTATCTGGACAACATAGAATTTCTCCATCCATAGAAAAACTGCATAGCCCGAAGGGGTTGTAGCATGTCTCCGTGATATCAACAAGCTTGAGGTCGTGAAGCTCGTATAAATATATTTTATTATCTAGAACCACCAGCAACTTGCTTTTTCTGAGTTTCACGGCTTTTATATCACATTTGAATGTCAATTCTCCCACAGATTTTGACTGATAATCATCCCAGAGGACCAATTTATTCGGCGGGTATTTAGGAGTCGTGCCACCACCAACAATAGCAAGTAAATTTGTTCGAAAGAGCATTTCTACGATCCCAAGCCCACCTCCAAGGTCTCTTACACATGTTTCCTGGAAGGGATAGGTGTTATAGACCTTGAAACCGTAGTTCGTACCGCACACAAAGCAACTCTGATCTTGATTAAAGCCGATATAATTTATTTCTTCGGTTGCAGTGACCATTTGCAATTCAATGATTGATTTATTTATTTTAACAATGAATAAAATCAGCTTCATGATTACAGGTTGGAAATTGATTTTTTGTTCCTCTCTGGATTCAATTTTGATAAAAAGATTAATAGTAGAAAACAACAATAAGTGAATCAAAAATATGTAGTTTCTTTTTGCTAAATACAACCTGGATTCCGAAAAAGCAAGTATCATTGCAATCAACAAGAGAATATACATAAAGATTAAAACGTGGAATTAGTAATAATCAAGAACTCAGGCCTTATTATGAAACTTTCAACTATTACAGATTCTAGAAAGTCCGAATGGCTGAGCTAAGAAATTCGTGATTTTCTTTAGAAGTGTTGTAATGATAATTTAGTCGTAAGTCGATATGATTTTGCCAGTCTTGCTAGACTTTCCCCATCATTTGGTATCTCAACATCTTCATCTTGTCCTTCTTGATCGAATAATCGCGATCTCTTTATGGCGTTCTTCAACGCTCCTAACGCAGCAAATTTCGCTCTCTTGAATATCCCAGTGTCTTTCTTCTCACTAAAGGTGGTCTCAAGTGGACGACTCAAAGAATGGCTCATATCCAAAGAAAACCTATTGGTGCTCTCAGAAGTCAGGAAAAGACCAAAATTTCTCGATGTTCTTCCAAAATCAGGCTTCAACTCTGAAAAAGCACTGAAGCGCATTATCACTTCCTTATGACAAGTCAAATTCTGAAAATCTTTGTCATTTTCAGTATCGTATGTGAATCTAAATTGATTCAAATCACGGAAGATCTGCTCATCTTCCATGTCTCCACCCTGAGTCAGCATTTGATGTGCTTTTTTGTATTTTAATTCCGAAAGAGCTGGTATTAAATCTATTGTTGATGGTAATTCCCTTCTGCTAACTTTAGAAAAGTCGATTCCAGCAAGCCATGGATGGAGCATGATTTCCTGATATCCATTTGCCCCTAGCCGTTGAGTAGGGTTTTTGACCAGCAATTTATTCATGAAATCTTGCATTTCTTCAGAAACTTGCTTTGAGTAAACTGGCGTTTCTTTGATGACTTGAATGAAAATATCTTCTCCAGCTTTTTTGCGGTAGAACGGTGGATTTCCATATATTAACTCATATGCTAACACTCCAAGGCTATAGTAATCTGCTGTAAATGTATATCCATTGCCAAGTATCACTTCAGGGGCCATAGTCCTATTTCATAAAAATGAGCTCGAACAAAATTTAGTTGAATACTCTTGGGTCCCACACATTGAGCGTGCATTTGAGATCTTTGACTCTAGTTGCTTCGCTGTCCCAAAATCACAGATATGTGCATGGCCTTCA